>Ga0310345_10000218_pt1 | contig 107769 bp, 97 predicted proteins | sample HC15DNA20500_MG_FD_204667 | JGI IMG/M metagenome (GOLD analysis project Ga0310345, IMG submission 204667) | Marine microbial communities from station ALOHA, North Pacific Subtropical Gyre - HC15-DNA-20-500_MG | ecosystem: Environmental > Aquatic > Marine > Oceanic | place: Pacific Ocean: North... | reverse complement strand
CGGCGCCGACCAGTATCCGTGACCGAAAGAACTTCCACTTGGGGCATGAAGCTATGGTCTGTCATAGGTTCAGACCCTTAGCTGAAATCCAAACCCGTGCTCAGGCGGCCCTCGCCGGAGGCATACCTTGAATCTCGAATTTCCCGTCAACTTCGCGGACAAAAACGGCCAATCGGGCGGCCAGCAACTCGACCGAATTTGCGATTGTATCGGCCAAATGCCAATCGTCCTCCTTAGCATGGAGTGCGATCAATCTATCGAGGGCTTTCTCGTCACCATGATTGGCTAGAGCAATCAAGCCATCCCTCTTAATGTTGTAGCGTTTGGAAGAAAGGACAACTTCGATAATTGAAGGGCTTAACAAGGGCTTCCGCTTCAATAGGCAATGAAGCGCGTGACCTAAAGTGTGGCCGTCTTCATCGCCTTCAAACCACTTGGGAGCATCCATGTCATCAATTTGACTGAGTTCCCTTTCAAGCTTTTCACCTGCCCATTCAGAGCCCAATTCGGTAGCTGCTGTTAGTATACGGATACGATTTTGTGGGGAGAGATCATTTTGTATCGCCCAGTCCTCTAGGAGAGAGGTCCAAATGGCAATTCCGGGATGCGGCGTCGTTGATCTAAGTACGCCTCCGAACATAAAATCCATCTCAAAGATGTGGAGCATTCCTGTGTGAGACGCACTGGATATCTGGGCAATGTCATCTTCGGTCAAATCACGTCTTTGAATAAGTTCTGCGGCACGCTCGGCCAAATGTCGAACTGGAAAATGTCCAAGGAGGCTAATTGTGCTTGTAGCAAATTGCATGGGTAGGTCTTGAATGCGATCAATGAGCTGCTCAATTGCCTTGCGAATTCCGTGTCTTGCTTCAATCAAAGTGCATACCAACCGAACGTCTTGTTCGAAGTCTTGGTTTGCAACCACTCTAGCTCCAAAGGCTCGCCACTTTTCCAGTGGCTGCATCCATCTCCGAGCGTCGAAAACCGCATCTTGCTTTCGTTCTACTGGAATCAGGTCATCCATTAGAAGCTCAAGCAAGAAGCTTTCGGGATTCGGATGAAGTCTGGTCAGATCCCTGACTTCATAGTTTGCGTCCCAGTTCTCTGAGCGAAATGCGGTGACGGCCAGCTTGATGCCGTCGTCGGGTAGCGGCGAACCGGCGAGCTCGAAGGCCCGGAATCGGGCCTGCATAGGAAAGCTGGCATTTCGCGCAAGCGAAAGCGCGAGATCACGGGAAACTGCACTTGCCGAAAGGTTGGACATGAAACTGGAGATTTCCTCAATGTCACGATCATCCAATCCTTCTGCGGTCATTTCCTCTTTGAGCAATTCAAGAACCTCATCGCCAACGGATCGAAGCGCTGGCTTCAAAGTATGGTAGATCATTATTGAACTGCGGTCCTTCGCAATCAGGGAGCGCACGACACTGAGAGTAAGATCACGGTCGTCCGCCCTCGAAATGATTTCTCCGGCCCCATCGTGGATTAGCCATCTGTGATGTAGTGCGTCTCTCAGTTTCGAAGATACTGGATCAGAGAATCCATCCGCCAAAAGACGACCAACTTGCTCTCGCGCGCGCGAAGGTGCGTGAACCCAAAAGTCAATGAGCTTGCCACCAACCAAGTCAGAGAAAGCTGTAGAAACTGTGGCCCCGTTTACAATGCAACGCCCAACAAGGCGGAGGCCGGTGTGGAAAGCATCATCTTGTCTCTCGAGCATAGCGCGCATGATGGTTTCGGGGTTGCTATGCATTTCCAAAGCAAACTGTAACACCTGCGCCCAAGGTCGATGGACCGCATCGCTGATGCGTTGTTCTAGGTTTGAATTTTCTTGCTCGCTCAGATGGCAAGCTGCCAAGTATTCTTGAACAATTGGATAGGGAAACTGAAGCCGAACAGAGCCTTGAGGTCTCAAAATTCCGTAGATCTTTAACCTATCGAAAAGGCGAGCGGTCTCGTTAGGATCGTTGGAGAAGTAGCCGACTATCCTGCGAACTTCCCTTTCAGTGGCACCAATTTCTTGCTGTTCAATTCGTTCGAAAGCCAATTGTTGAGTTATTGCTCTTAGCACCGCACTATCGTCTTCTCGCGGAGCTTCTGATTTATGGGCTGCGGGTAAGAAGACAGTTCTAAGATATGCTTCTATAAGGTCAGATCGCGTAAGGGCCTTGTGAACAGAAAGGTCTGTGACCGACAAAAGCATAGATAGGAACAAAGGGATGCGAGCGAGGCGATAGATGTCGGGGTAAAGCTTCAATCTATTGAGAACGTCCCAGCCATCACCTCCTTGAATATGATCCTTCATGGCGTCCGCAAAACGAACAATATCGTCGTCGTTCAGTGGTAGAAGTTCAAGGACCGTTGCCTCTTCGAGCCCAATGACCACTGAAGGATCACGAACAGTCAACATCCACGAAGCTTTAGGAAACAAGGATGAAAAAGTCTCAATCCGTTCTAAAACGAGCGATCGTTTGACCGATGGCACCTCATCCAACCCATCTAGGAGCAGAACCAACAGCCCTTGTTCTGACAATCTACGCCAATCCGCATTGACACTAAGTTCATGACCTATGTGACTTTGTATGTATGAAAGAAGGCTGTCATCAGCTTCAGAGAATGACGCAAGCGAAACGTTGACGGGAATGTATACACTGTCGGCGATCCGTCCTGAAACGGTTGCAATTAGTGCAGTTTTTCCGTGGCCCGGGCCAGCGACAACGATGACCTTCTCTGCTTCCGTATTGGGGAACAGGGAAAGATCAGTGCCGCGTTCGTGATCTTCATCGTTGACGTGAATGCTCTCGTCTTCAAATGAAGTAACACGTGCGCGGTCAAATAGCCTCACTCGGGGCCAAACAAAAAGATCATCTGCTGGACGAGTGATCCCTGTTCCAGGAATTTCTATCCGGGAACGACGCTTCAAGTAGGCGCGATATGCGTCCAGGCCCCATTCAATCGGTTCGGCTAAGCGAATGCCATGTTCGGAATATAGGCGGCGCCGAAGAGAGGTGGATAGAAAGAGGCCTCTTCTTCTTGCCTCTCCACCGACGATATCTCTCAGAACAGTAAGGAGGTTTTCCGGCGCGGGGTGTTCTCCCGTTGGCCTTTTATTGGCAAACTCTCTTTCGATTTGTATGCTTGGCAAGACGATGACCATTGTTCTTCTGAAAATATTGAACGCAGTCTCTTCTGATCCCAAAACATCGACGATACTGGTGACTGTGCTTTGTTGGGCATCAGTCATCCGAGAACGAAACTCCGTACTATCTGGCGACGACTCGGCAACCGCACAAATGTCAGAGACCACACGGCTTGCGACCGTCTCCGTCTCGACCACAATGCTGAACTTGTCACCTAGGCCAAGTTCGGAACAATGATACTGAGCACCAAAGCCTTTCCACAAGTTTGTCCAAGCGATACTTCCCTTTCTCAGGGAGAGCTTAATGCTACGAAAATCTCGGTGACCGTCAGCATATCGGATAACTAAATCATCGATACTTCCCGGCGCTTCAACCCGAACTTCGACTACTTGTTCACGTCGGACAAATTGATCGAAACTAAGCAGATCAGACAACGCAAGCGCAGCTACGCTATTCTGGTAGTAAATCCCTGATTGGGTTGATGTTCCTCCAGCCTCGGGCAATGCAACTTCCAATATGATGACACTAGTATCTGCCTTAGCTTAACCACGACAGATATGAGAAGGCGATAGCTCCAATCACAGCCAGAAGCAGGTCTTCTTTGTTCGCAGCCGGTGCGATTGGCACCGTTGAAATTTTGCCGTTGCAGCGAACGGCCAGAATAACGGGCCGCGCTGCAGCATAGTTGGTCGTTGGTCAACGGCAGCTAAGGGCCGTTCACTACGCGGCACTTGACCCTTTGATCTGCATGAAATATTGGTCTGCGGTGTTGAGCGGGCGTTGTGTAATGGTAAGACCTCAGCCTTCCAAGCTGATGATACGGGTTCGATTCCCGTCGCCCGCTCCAAAAATTCTTTTCCGACATTTTGCCGACAAATTTATTCATAGTCTACGTTTTAGTCTTTGAAATTATGATATAAATTTATGTCTGCGCATCTGTCTTCCAAGCTGATGATACGGGTTCGATTCCCGTCGCCCGCTCCAAGACTTCCAATGATCCGCGACGGTTCCGCCTTTCGCCTTTTCGGCGAATTTGGCCCGTTGCTCTGCTTGCCCCGGGCTCAACCGGGGCGTCGCAGGTTCCGTCATCCGGCATGGTATGGACCGGTGCGGCCCATTGGCCGGCGACGGGATGGGCCCTTGACCCATATGCGTGCTGCGGTCAAGAAGCCGGGACAGCTACAGACGGGGGCAAAACATGGTGCGCAGGGCCGAAAACGGCGCGGATCGGATCGAACGGGACAAGTCCAGAAGCGTGGGCCCCCTTGCCGAATTGTGGCCCTTCATCAAGCCCTACAGGATGCTTGCCGGGGCCGCTGTTCTGGCGCTGATCCTGACTGCCACGGTTTCGCTCATCCTGCCGATGGCCGTGCGCCGGGTGGTCGATAATTTCCGCACCGAGGACGGCGCCCTGCTCGACAGGTATTTCATGGCCGCCATTGTCATCGCCGGCCTTCTGGCGATCGGCACGGGGCTGCGTTATGCGCTTGTATCCCGGCTGGGCGAGCGCGTGGTGGCCGACATTCGCAAGGCCGTGTTCGGCCGCGTGATCGGCATGAGTCCGGCCTATTTCGAGACCATCATGACCGGCGAGGTGCTGAGCCGGATCACCACCGATACCACGCTGATCCTGTCGGTGATCGGCTCTTCCGTGTCGATCGCGCTGCGCAACCTACTGATATTCACCGGCGGGCTGGCGCTGATGCTGGTCACCTCGACCAAGCTCACGCTGATGGTGCTGCTGATCGTGCCGGTGATCATCGTGCCGATCCTGACACTCGGCCGTCGGCTGCGACAGCTCAGCCGCGAGAACCAGGACTGGATCGCGCGAAGCTCCGGCAACGCGTCCGAGGCTCTGACCAGCGTCCAGACCGTGCAGGCCTTCACCCATGAAGGGGCAAGCCGCCACCGCTTCGGCGAGGTGACCGAGGAAAGCTTTGCCTCCGCCCGCCGGCGGATTTCGACCCGGGCGCTGATGACGATCATCGTCATCTTCCTCGTCTTTACCGGCGTCGTCTGCGTGCTGTGGATCGGTGCGCGCGACGTGCGGGCCGGCGGCATGAGCGTGGGCACACTGGTGCAGTTCGTGATCTATTCGATCATGGTGGCCGGGGCGGTGGCCGCGCTGTCTGAAATCTGGGGCGAGTTGCAGCGGGCCGCCGGGGCGACCGAGCGGCTGATCGAGCTGCTGCGGGCCGAGGATGCGGTACAGGACCCGGCCGAGCCCGGGACGCTGCCCGCGCCGGTGCGCGGTGCCATCGGGTTTCACGACGTCAGCTTCACCTATCCCTCGCGCCCCCAGACCGCGGCGCTCGACCGTCTCAACCTGTCGATCGAGCCGGGCGAGACGGTGGCCATCGTCGGGCCCTCGGGCGCCGGCAAAACCACGATTATCCAGTTGATCCTGCGCTTTTACGATCCGGCCTCGGGCAGCGTCACGCTCGACGGTGTGCCGCTGGACGAGATGGCCCGCCCGGATTTCCGCAAGGCGCTGGCATTGGTGCCGCAGGATCCGGTCATCTTCGCCGCCTCGGCGCGCGAGAACATCCGCTTCGGCCGGCTGGACGCCACCGATGAAGAGGTCGAGGCCGCCGCCAAGGCCGCCGCGGCCCATGTTTTCATCGAGGCCCTGCCGGAGGGTTACGACACCTATGTCGGCGAGCGCGGCGTGATGCTGTCGGGCGGGCAGAAACAGCGCATCGCCATCGCCCGCGCCATTCTCCGCGACGCGCCGGTTCTGTTGCTCGACGAGGCGACCAGCGCGCTCGACGCCGAAAGCGAACGGGCGGTGCAGGAGGCGGTCGACAGGATGGCCCGCCGCTGTACCACCATCATCGTGGCCCACAGGCTGGCGACGGTGAAGAAGGCCGACCGGATCATCGTCATGGATCAGGGCCGCATCGCGGCCGAAGGCACCCATGACAGCCTCGTGGCCGAAGACGGGCTTTACGCCCGGCTGGCGCGGCTGCAATTCACCGACGGGCAGGCGGCCTAGAACGCCGCCGCCCCCGGATCAGCGCAGGCCCGAAAACGCCCGGTCAAGCCCCTCGGCCACTTCGTCGACATCCTCGAGCGACAGGCACATCGGCGGCACCATCCGCAAAACGGACTGGTTCGGCCCCGATTTCGACAGGATCAACCGGCTTTCGCGGCAGGCCTCGAACACCGCCGACGTCGTCTCGCGCTCGGGCTCCTTTGTCTTGCGGTCCTTGACCATCTCGTTGGCCAGCATCAGGCCGCGCCCGCGCACGTCGCCGATCGCCTCGTGTTTCTGCCTGAGCTCCTGAAGACGTTCCAGCAGCGCCGCGCCCACGGTGCGGGCGATCTCGACACCCTGCCGGAGCGGATCGCCACTCTGGCCGCCCGCGAACTGGCGGCACAGATAGACCAGCAGATGGGGCAGGTGGGCCGAGAGGCGATCGCGGAAAACGGGTGAGGCGGCTGTCAGTTGCCCTGAAACCGTCCCTCCCGTAAAAACCGACGGGTGGCGAGCGAAGAGACCGAGAGGTTCGGACCATGAGATGGCGTCAACTTACGGCCTTTCGTGAAACGATGGTGACCGGCACGGCCAGCGGCGCGGCCGAGATCATGGGAATTTCGCAGCCCGCCGTCAGCCGGCTGATCGACGCGCTCGAAGAGTCGCTGAGCATCACGCTGTTCGACCGCCGCACCGGGCGGATGGTGCCCACGCTCGAGGCGGAACTCTTCTACGCCGAACTCCAGAATGCGTTCGCCGGGTATGACCGGCTGGTCGCCGCGGCAGAGGATATCCGGCTCGGGCGTCGCGGTTCGCTCCATATCGCGTCGATGCCGGCGCTGGGGCTGAACTTTCTGCCCGACGCCATCGCCCGCTTTCGCGAGGTCCAGCCGAACGTGAAAATCCGCTACGACCTGCAACTGTCGATGCGGGTCGAGGAGTGGGTCGCCTCCCAACAGGTCGACCTCGGGCTGGCGGAGTTTCCGTTCGAGCGGCCGGGGATCGAGCGGGAGAATTTCTGCGAAGTGCCCTACGTGATGGCCATGCCCGCGGATCACCGGCTGAGCGGTCGGTCGGTGGTGACACCGGGCGATCTCGAAGGCGAGCGCATGGTCAGCCTGAGCCCCGAGACGGTGGCCCGCAGATTACTCGACAGTTGCCTCGCCGAAGCCGGCGTCACCCCGCAATTCGTCTGCGAGACCACCTATGCCGCCGGCGTCTGCGCTCTTGTCATGCGCCGCCAGGGGATCGGGCTGACGGACCTGTTCACCGCCACCGACTTTGCGGGCACGGGAATCGTTTTCCGGCGGTTCGAACCCGAGATGCTGTTTCGGGTCGGTGTGCTCTATCCGCGGCACCTTCCCCGCTCCCGGGCGGCGGGCGAATTCATGACGACATTGCGCGCAAAGCGGAACGAATTGATCTCCGGCGTCCAGCATTTGCTGGCCATATAACATTATATTATACCGCGTGAACCGCAGGTAATTTGATTGGAAGGCGTGGCTCTGCGACGGTGCTTGCCATGCTGAAAGAACGTCCCCTCTCCGAAAAGATCACCGCCCTCGACGGGCAGGTTTTCGACGTTGTCGTGATCGGCGGGGGCGCCGTCGGATGCAGCGCCGCCCGCGAGGCCGCGGCGGCGGGCTATTCGGTTCTTCTGGCCGAGAAGGGGGATTTCGCCTCCGGCTCTTCCAGCCGGTCGAGCCGCCTTCTGCATTGCGGTTTGCGCTATTTCGAGGCCCCGAACCCAATGCGCTATTTCGCCCGCCACCCGGCGCGCTTCCTCACCTCGCTCAGCATGGCCCGTCAGGCCATGCGCGAGCGGCGCGAATTGGTGCTGACATCGCGCGAACGGGTCACGCCGATCGACTTCTTCTTCCCGATCTATTCGGACGGCCCCTATCGCCCATGGCAGGTCGACATGGCTTTCGGCCTGCTGAAGAGGCTGGCGCCGGGCGACGTGCCTCTGGACTACACCCGCCTGAAAAAGCCCGAGGCGCTGCAAAAGCCGATGGTCGCGGCGCTGGGCAACCGGGCCAAGCTGGCAGGTGCCGCGCAATTCACCGAGTACCAGTTCAACTGGCCCGAACGCCTCTGCATCGACGCCGTGCTGGATGCCGAGGAGGCCGGCGCCGTGGCGCTCAACTACACCGAGGCCCGCATGGGCGACATGCAGAACGGGGCGCGCAAGGTCACGCTGCACGGACCGGACAATGCGCATGCCACCGTACGCGGGCGGCGGGTCATGGCTATGTCGGGGATCTGGATCGACAAGGTACTGTCTGCTCCCGGAAAGCGCGCCTCGCGCAAGATATTCGGCACCAAGGGCGGACACATCGTCATCCGCCTGCCGGAAGAATACCGGGGGCAGGGGGTCTCCACGATCAACAGCTGGGGCGAGCCGTTCTACTGCATCCCGTGGCACGACCTGCATTACATCGGCCCCACCGAAACGCCCTATGAAGGCGACCTCGACGACATTCACGTCGACGAGCACGACCTCGAGTTCCTGCTGTCCGAAACCGCCTCGCTCTTCCCCGGCCTCGGCGTGACGCGCGACAAGGTCATTCGCACATGGGCCGGGGTCCGGCCGCTGACCTATGATCCGGCGCATCCGAAAGGCAGCCGGGCCCGTGAACTGCACGATCTTGGCCCCGAGGGGCTCGAAGGCGTCTACGCGATGACTGCCGCCCCGGTCATGAGCCATCGCGACTCGGGCCGGAAGATCACCGGCGTGCTTCACAGCGGCCTCTCGCCGTCGGGCACGGCGAGCGCGCTGTCCTATCGTCCGCGCCTGCCGATCGAGAATTCCAATGCCCAGCCCATCGCCGAAGGGGCCGGATACACGCTGGCCGATGTCCGGCATGCCGTACGGCACGAACATGCGCGCACGCTGCTGGGCGTGCTCTTCCGGCGCAGCGGCGTCGGCCTGCGGCACTGGTTCAGCGATGCCGAGATCGCCCGCGTCGCCGAGGAAATGGGCGCCGAACTGGGCTGGTCCGAGGCCGAGCGCGAGACAGAGATCGACCGTTACAAGCGGGACATCACCCGCCTGTACGGCGTCCCAAACCGCCGGGACAGGGCGGAAACCAACGATGATGCAACAATCCCACAAGGAGAAAGAGCATGACACGCTCCAATTCAATCTCACGCCGGTCGCTTCTCAAGTCCGGGGCGGCCGCGACCACCGTGGCGATGGTGCCGTTCTGGGCCGGCGCCGCGCAGGCCTCGTGTTCCACGCTGCGTGCGGGGATCACCGGCTACAACGTGATCAACACGCTTGACCCCGGCCAGATGACCTTGATCCCCGAGGCCTATATGGTCTGGGGCCTGTTCAACTGCCTGCTGAAATTCGACGAGGACATGAACATCGTTCCTGACCTCGCTGAAAGCTACGAGTCGGTCAGCCCCACCGTGCTGCGCTTCAAGCTGCGCGAGGGCGTCAAGTTCCACGACGGCGAGGAGATGACCTCGGCCGATGTGAAGTTCACCATCGAGCGGCTTCAGGACGAGGATTTCGGCTCGCCGCACCGGTCGAAGTTCAGCCCGATCACGGAAATCCGGACGCCCGACGACTATACCGTCGAGATCGAAACGGAGGAGCCCTTCGCGCCGATGCTGAGCTACCTGACCAACACCCGGACCGGCAGCCAGATCGTGCCCAAGCACATTCTCGAAAACGGCTCGAACGAAGATTTCGCTTCCAACCCCGTGGGCACCGGCCCGTTCAAGCTGGTCAGCCACGAGCCGGGCGCCTCGCTCGAACTCGCGGCGCATGACGAATATTTCGAAGAGGGCCTACCCAAGGTCCAGACTGTGGAAGTGCCTCTGATCGCCGAGGAATCCGCCGGCGTCACCGCACTTCTGGGCGGCAGCATCGACGTGACCAGCACGGCGCCCTTCGCCGATGTGCCCCAGCTTGAGGAGGATGACCGCGTTCAGGTGCTCAAGCAAGCCGGGACAAGCACCCGCTTCATCAGCCTCAACAACTCGGTCGCGCCCTTCGACGATGTCCATTTCCGTCGCGCCCTGTCTTACGCGTTCGACCGGCAGGCGATGGTCAACGTGGTCCTCTTCGGCGAGGGACGGGCCGCGAACGGGATCATCCCCAGTTCGATCTCATGGGCCGCGACTCAGGAGCCGCCGGAGCTGGTAACGCTCAATCAGGAAAAGGCCCTGGCCGAGCTGGAGAAATCCAAATACGGCGCCGGCACCGAGGCGACCGTGCTGACATGGGGCTCGAGCTGGTGGAAGCGCTTCGCGGAAGTGTTCGTTCTGCAGGTGAACCAGGTTCTCGGCGTCAACTTCAAGGTCGAGGTGTCGGATTCCGGTACCGTCTATCAGCGGATGCAGACCGGTGACGTGCAGGCGTCGATCTGGGGCTGGCTGGGGCTGATCGACCCGGACGAATATGCCTACGAGGTCTATCACACGGATGGAGCCCGGAATTTCGAGAACTATTCCAACCCCGAGGTGGATAAGCTGCTCGAAGCGGCCCGGCGCGAGACCGACCAAGAGGCGCGCGGCGCGCTCTACCGCGAGGCCGAGGCGCTGGCGATCGAGGATTGCCCGGTACTGCCCTGTTTCGAAAGCAACGTGCACAACCTGCTGAACCCGGATGTCGAGGGCTTCGTGCAGCTGCCCTATTCGGCCTTCGGTGCACAGCTTGCAGCCGTGAACAACTGCTGAACCACGCGCCTGAAATGGCTCCCCGCGCAAAAGCCGCGGGGAGCCGCAGACCAACGGACCCAGCCAGATGCCCTCTAGCTTGAAATATTTCCTTACCCGCCTGTTGGGGTCGCTCATCACGATGCTGGTCGGCACGATCGTCGTCTTTCTCGTGATGAAGGCGGCGCCCGGCGACCCGGCACTGATCGTGCTGGGGGATTACGCGACGGACGAGACCGTGGCAGAGTTCAACAGCAAACATGGCCTCGATGAACCCCTGGTGTCACAGTATCTCGACTGGCTGGGCGGGCTCGTCCAGTTCGATTTCGGACAGTCGCTGTCGGTCTCGGCCGGCGAGAATATCGGCGACCTGTTGCTCTACCGGCTTCCGAACACCCTCTTCGTCGGGATTTACGCGATCGTCATCGCCGTTTCCCTTTCCCTCGTGCTGGGCACGCTGGCCGCGCTGAACCGGGGAACGTCTGTCGATACCGGGGCGACCTCTCTGGCCGTGCTCGGCGTGTCGATGCCGGATTTCTGGTTCGGCTACATGCTGATCCTCGGCCTCTCGATCGGTCTGGGCTGGTTCCCCTCCTACGGGTTCACCCAACCGTCGGAGTCACTGGCGGGCGCCTTCTATTCGGGCTTCCTGCCCGCGCTGGCCATCGCCGCGCCGATGGCGGCAGTGTTTACCCGGACCCTGCGCACCGCGCTGATCGAGAACCTCGACCGCGAGCACGTGATGGTCGCCAAGGCGATGGGCCATTCCGGGCGGTTCCGCTTTCTCCACCATGTCTTCCGCAATTCGCTGATCCCCTACATCACCGTCGTCGGGCTGCAGATCCGCTACCTTCTGGGCGGCGTGGTGATCATCGAGCGCATCTTCGGCATTAACGGCGTCGGCTCCCTGATGGTCGAGGCGGCCTTTGCACGGGACTTCTTCGTGGTGCAGGCCTGCGCCGTCGTCTTCCTCGGCATCGTTCTTGCCGTCAACTACTTGGTCGACCTGATCTGCGCCATGCTCGATCCGAGACGCGTGAGGTAATCCCGATGAAACTCAAGCATTTCCTTCACAACCGCACCGCTCTGGCCGGGCTGACGATCACCACGCTCTTCCTTCTGGCGGTGTTCTTCGGGCCGATGCTGTCGAAATGGAGCAGCAACCAGCACGACTTCATGAACGCCCTGCAGGCGCCCTCATGGGCCCATCCCTTCGGCACCGACAGCCTCGGGCGCGACGTGATCACCCGCGTCATGGAAGGCGCGCGGATCTCCCTGCTGATCAGCGTCTCCGGCGTTCTCGCCGCGATGATCCTCGGCATCACCGCCGGGCTCTATTCCGGCTTCTACGGCGGCTGGATGGATGTCATCGTCATGCGCGTCGTCGACCTGCTCTTCGCCTTTCCGGCCTTCGTGCTGGCGCTCTTCCTGATGGTGGCCCTCGGTTACGGTGTGACCAACGTGGCGCTGGCGATCATGCTGGTCTACCTCCCGATCTTCGCACGGATCACCCGGAACATGACCGAAACGGTGCGCAACGACGCCTACGTTCAGGCGGCGCAGGTGATGGGGCAGGGCACGCCGCGCATCCTCTTCCGCGAGATCCTGCCCAACATCTCGGCGCCGATCCTCGTGCAGGCCACCATCGCCGTCGCTTTCGGCATCGTGATCGAAAGCGGGCTGTCCTTCATCGGGCTGGGCGTGCAGCCGCCGACGCCGTCGCTGGGCGTGATCATGGCCGACGGGCAGGAATATTTCCGCCGTTCGCCCTGGGTTCTGACGCTGAGCGGGCTGTCGGTGACCGTCGCGCTGTTGGGGCTCAACCTGCTGGGCGACGGTCTCCGCGACCTGTCCGATCCCCGGCTGAAAGTGAGGGAATGACCATGACCGAGACATTGCTCGAAGTGAATGACCTGAACGTGGCCTTCCGCCTCGCCAGCACCAATCTGACAGTATCGTCCGACGTGTCCTTCTCGGTCGACCGGGGCAAGGTGCTGGGCCTGATCGGGGAATCCGGCTCGGGCAAGACGGTGACGTCGAAGGCCATCCTGCGCCTTCTGCCCAAGAACGCGAGCCTTGACGCCAAGGCCATACGCTTCAAGGGCCGCGATATCAGCACACTGTCCGAGGCCGAGTTCAACCGTCTGCGCGGCACCGAACTGGCGATGATATTTCAGGACCCGGTGGGCTCGTTCAACCCGGTCAAAACCATCGGCTGGCATTTCCGCACCGTGGGCAAGCTTCACCGGGGCGCCAGCGCCTCGCGCAGCGAAATCATGGCAGAGGCGAAGGACGTGCTTGCCAAGGCCGACATTGCCGACCCGGAAAACGCGCTGAAGAAATATCCCCACCAGATGAGCGGCGGCATGCTGCAACGCTGCCTGATCGCGCTGGTGATGTTCTCCAAGCCCTCGCTGATCGTCGCCGACGAGCCGACGACCAACCTCGACAACCTCGTCGAGCGGCAGATTCTCGACCTGTTCGACAAGCTCCGCCGCGAAACGGACGCCTCCTTCATCTTCATCACCCATGACATGACCATCGCCGAGATGATCAGCGACAGCGTGATCGTCATGTATGCCGGCCAGATCGTCGAGCAGGGGCCGACCGAGGCGCTGATGCGCCGCCCACAGCATCCCTATACGCAAGGACTGGTGCGGACGGCCCGCGAGCTTGAGGGAGAGGTCGAGACGCTGACGGAAATCTCGGGCGAGATCGGCACCGGGATACACCCGGAAAACCGCTGCCGCTTCGCACCGCGCTGCCCGCTTTACGAAAAGGCCTGCGACCACGCGATCGAGCTTCGGCATGTCGAGGGGCACGGGCACGTGCGCTGTATCAAGGCCGGACAGGCCAGGGAAATCGAGGGGTAAGGCCATGAGCGAACTGCTTGAATTCGACGACGTGGTCGTCACCTTCGCGGCCTCCGCCGGCATGATGTCGCGCCTGCGTGGGGGAACGACCAGCTTCAACGCGGTCGATCACGTGAACCTGTCTGTGGCGCGGGGCGAAATCCTCGGCATCGTGGGCGAGTCGGGCAGCGGCAAGACGACGATCTGCAAGGCCGCGCTGGGCCTGCATGGCATCGCCGGGGGGGCGGTGACGCTCGACGGCAAGCCCGCGCGGCTCAGCGACGGATCCATGCAGATGGTGTTCCAGGATCCGCTTTCCTCGCTCAACCCGCGCCAGACAATTGCCGAGGCCATCGCCATCCCCCTGCGCCTGCACGGCCGTGCCGGCCGGGGCGACATGACAGAGGCGATCGACACGCTGCTCAAGGATGTGGGCCTCGGCGCGCAGTTCCGGAACCGGTTCCCGCACGAGCTCTCCGGCGGGCAGCTTCAGCGCGCGGCCATCGCCCGGGCGCTGGCCACGAACCCCAGGGTTCTGTTTGCGGATGAGGCGGTGTCGAAGCTCGATGTCTCGGTCAGGGCGCAGATCCTCAACCTGCTGAAGCGCCTGCGCGACAGCCACGACCTGACCATCGTCTTCGTCACCCACGACCTGCACGTCGCCCGTTTCCTGTGTGACCGGATCGCCATCATGTATTTCGGCAAGCTGCTGGAATTCGGCCCGACGCGGGCGGTCTATGCCGATCCGAAGCACCCCTATACGCAGGAACTTCTGGGTACGCTCGACCACGAACGCAAGACCGTGGCCAGCACCCGCGACGTGTTCAACCCGCTGACCGACGACAGGCGCGCCTGCCGCTATCTCAACCGGTGTCCGCACGCGATGGCCGTCTGTGCCGACCGCCACCCGGATTTCCGCAGCACGGGGCCGGGCCACGCCACGGCCTGCTACCTGTATGAAGAGGCCAAACCATGACCAAGGGAAAACGCACCGCGCTCATCACCGGCGCCGGCAAGGGGATCGGGGCGGCCATCGCCGCCGAGCTTCGGGCGGCGGGCTGCGGTTGTACGATCACCGGCCGCGCCGCCGAACGCCCGGCGGGCCTTGATGGCGCCATAGGCTACCTGCAGCTCGACTACCTCGATTCCCACTCCCGCGCGGCGGCCATCGAGCATGTAAAGACGGTTCTGCGTCCCGATATCCTGATCAACAACGCCGGCATCAACCTGAAGGGCGCGATGACCGAGACGGATGATGACCGGCTCGGCCAGATCCTCGGCACCAACCTCGAGGGGCCCTACGCCCTGACGCGCGCCTGCCTGCCGCACATGATGGAAAAGGGCTGGGGGCGGATCGTCAACATCACCTCGATCTGGAGCGTGGCGGGCAACCCGCTGAACACCGCCTATTGCGCGTCGAAATTCGGGCTGGACGGGATGAATGCCGCGCTCGCGGCGGAAGTGGCGTCGAAGGGCATTCTCGTGAACGCGGTCTCCCCCGGCTATACTCTGAGCGAAACCATGCGCGGCAAGTACAGCCAGGACCAGATCGACCTGGCGTCGCAGCATATCCCCGCCGGGCGGCCGGGGCGGCCGGAAGAGGTGGCCAAGCTCGTCGCCTTCCTCGCCAGCGACGCCAACACCTACATCGTCGGCCAGAACATCTGTGTCGATGGCGGCCTGACGCGCACCTCCCACCCGTTCACCCGCCTTGGGTAAAGCGTTGAAATCACAAACAGTTCTAATTCCATGGAGAGCCACATGATACAGGGTGACGTACCCGCCACCACCCGGCGGAGCGATCCGCTGCTGACCCCGCTGAAGATCAGGGGGCTGGAACTGCGCAACCGGATCATGTCGACCAGCCATGCCTGCGGCCTGCAGGTCGATGGGTATCCGCAGGAGGCCTATCAGGCCTATCACGAGGAAAAGGCGCGGGGCGGCATTGCGCTCTCGATGTTCGGCGGCTCCTCGAACGTGGCGCCCGACAGCCCGAACATCTTCAACCAGCTCAACGTCGGCGACGACGGGATCATCCCGCATTTGCAGCGGTTTTCAGAACGGATGCACGCGCAGGGCGCGGCGCTGATGTGCCAGATCACCCATCTCGGCCGCCGCGCCCAGCCCTATGATCAGGACTGGCTGCCCGCGATCGGCCCCTCGCCCCTGCGCGAAACCCTGCACCGGGGGATCCCTCGGGAAATGGACCGCCACGATATCGAGCGGGTCGTGAAGGCCTATGCCGCGGCGGCAAAGCGTTGCGAGGACGGCGGGCTCGACGGGATCGAGACGCTCTCGGGCGGGCACATGATCGGCCAGTTCCTCTCTCCCAAGACCAACCTTCGCACCGACGAATTCGGCGGCTCGCTGGAGAACCGGATGCGGTTCGCGCTCATGGTGCACGAGGCGATGCGCGAGGCAACCAGCAGCGATTTCATCATCGGCATCCGGTGGGTGATCGACGAGGGGATCGACGGCGAACTGACACCCGATGAAAGCCTCGAGGCCGCGCGGCGGCTTCAGGAAACCGGCACGATCGACTTCTTCAACGCCATCTACGGCTCGATGGACACGCTGCGCGCGCTGACGAACGAGAACATGCCGGGCATGGGCACACCGATTGCACCCTGGGTCGAAGCCGTCGGCCGGTTCAAGCGCGAGGTGAACCTGCCGGTCTTCCATGCCGCGCGGATTTCCGACCTTGCCTCGGCCCGGCACGCGGTGGCCGAGGGGCATATCGACATGGCGGGGATGACCCGCGCCCAGATCGCCGATCCGCATCTCGTGGCCAAGCTCGCTGCCGGGGAAGAGGAGCGCGTGCGCCCCTGCGTCGGCGCCCAGCACTGCCAGTCGCAATATCGCCCGAAATGCCTGCACAACGCCGTGACCGGCCGTGAAACCCTCCTACCGCACAAGGTAGAGCCTGCCGAACACAAGCGCCGGGCCGTGGTGGTCGGAGCCGGGCCGGGCGGTCTGGAAGCGGCGCGGGTGCTGGCGCTGCGCGGGCACGAGGTGACCGTGCACGAGGCCGCGCCGCGCGCCGGGGGGCAACTGATCCTCGCCTCGGAAGGCTGGCGCCGCGACATCACCGGCATCATCGACTGGCGGCTCGCCGAACTCGAACGCCACGGGGTCGAGATCCGATACAACGATTTCATGGACGAGGCCGCCGTCGCGGCGCTCGACCCCGATCTCGTCATCCTCGCCACCGGCGCGCTCCCCCAGACCGAATTCGGCTCCGGCGCCGATCTGGTCTTCAGCGCGTGGGACATCATCGGCCGGCAGGCGCAACCGGCCGAGAAGGTGCTGGTCTGGGATGGCACCGGCCGCCACCCCGCCCCGATGGCCGCCCGCATCGCGAAAGAGGCCGGCGCCGAGGTGACCTTTGCCACGATCGACGGCGGGCTCGCGCAGGATCTGACCTATGCCGAGACGACGCGCTGGAAGACCGAGTTCGCCAAGCTGGGGATCGAGCCCAAGATCGACCAGCGCCTGATATCCGTCGCCCGCAAGGACAACCGCCTCGCCGTGACCCTTATCAACGAACTCACCCGGCAGGAGATACATCACGTCGTCGACCAGGTGATCGTCGATATGGGCACGATTCCGGACAACACCATGTTCGAAGAGCTTCGGGAACAGGCCGGCAACGACGGGGTCACCGATTTCGACGCCCTGCTGGCCAGCCGGCCGCAACCGCGAAAGCGTAAGGGGTTCGAACTCCACCGGATCGGCGATGCGCTGACCAGCCGGAACGTCCACGCCGCGATCTACGACGCCTTCCGGCTTTGCCACGTTGCTTAAGGCGTAATTCGCGTGCACCTTCGGGTGCACGCGGAAGGAAGCGGGTGAGGCCGGGCCGCCGGACCGTCGCTTGAACAGGAAGGAAGACGCATGAAACTGAGCGATTTCAAGGTATTGACCTTTGACGTCTACGGCACGCTGATCGACTGGGAAAGCGGGATGGTCGAGGGGCTCAAACCGCTCACCGACAAGGTCAGCCGCAACCTGACGCGCGACGACATCCTCGAGGCGCACGCCTATTACGAGTCGACCACCCAGCGCTGGACGCCCGACAAGAAATATTACGACCTGCTGGCGGTGGTCTATCGCCGGCTGGCCGAGGAATGGGGCGTCGCCGTCACGTGGGAGGAATGCGCCGCCTACGGCACCTCCGTCCGCCACTGGCCCGCCTTCGACGACAGCCGCGAGGCGCTGGCCTATCTCAAGCAGCATTACAAGTTGGTTGTGCTGACCAACACCGACAACCTCAGCTTTTCCGGCTCGAACGCCCGGCTGGGCGTGCATTTCGACGGGGTCTACACCGCCGAGGACGTGGGCAGCTACAAGCCCGCCGACCGGAATTTCGACTACATGCTGGAAACGCTCGCCCGGCAGGGGATCGGCAAGGGCGACATCCTGCACACCGCGGAAAGCATGTTCCACGACCATCAGTCAGCCAACAAGTACGGGCTGGCCAATTGCTGGATCTACCGCCGCCACGACAAGGAGGGCTTCGGCGCGACGATGAACCCCGGCGAGATGCCCAGCTACGATTTCCGCTTCAACAGCATGCTGGACATGGTCCGCGCCCACAAGGCCGAGCTGGCGGGCTGACCGGGCCGCGGCCATCCGCACAGGGGCCCGTCCCGGCGGGCGGGCATCCCGCTTGCATTTAGGGGAAACACTAAATAGGCGTCTTACAGGCGATGCTCCCTGTGTGGGTGTGGAGAACGAAATGCAGGTTGAGACGACGAAGCTTGAGGGTGTTTTGATCCTGACGCCCCAGCGGCACGGGGATGCGCGCGGGTTCTTTTCGGAAAGCTGGAACCGGCGTCGTCTGGAGGAGGCGGGGATTTCGGCCGAATTCGTGCAGGACAACCATTCCATGTCGGCGAAAGCGGGCACGGTCCGGGGGCTGCATTTTCAGGCGCCGCCGCACGCGCAGGCCAAGCTGGTACGCTGCGGCCGGGGGCGGTTGTTCGATGTGGCCGTCGATATCCGCAAGGGCAGCCCGACCTACGGGCAATGGACGGGGGTCGAGCTGAGCTTCGAGAACGGCAAGCAACTGTTCCTCCCCGAGGGGTTCCTGCACGGCTTCGCCACACGCGAGCCGGACACCGAGATTCTCTACAAATGCACCGACTATTACGCCCCCGAGTGTGACGGGGCGGTGCGCTTCGACGACCCCGACCTCGGGATCGACTGGGGGATCGACGCGGACGCGACGGTGCTGTCGGACAAGGACGCGGCGGCGCCCCTCTTCCGCGAGTTCGACAGCCCCTTCGTCTGGGAGGGCGCGGCATGAAGCTTCTGGTGACGGGCGGGGCCGGGTTCATCGGGTCCGCGGTGGTGCGGCTGGCCGTGGGGCGAGGGCACGAGGTGGTGAACCTCGATGCGCTGACCTACGCGGCCTGTCTGGACAACGTGGCCGAGGCGGCCGAGAGCCCGCTCTACGCCTTCGAGCAGGCCGATATCCGCGATGCGGAGGCGCTCGACCGGATCTTCGCCGAGCACCGGCCGGACGCGGTGATGCACCTCGCCGCCGAAAGCCATGTCGACCGTTCCATCGACGGGCCCGGAACCTTCATCGAGACCAACGTGACCGGCACCTACACGCTGCTGGAGGCCGCGCGGAAATACTGGACCGCGCAGGGCCGGCCCGAGGGGTTTCGCTTCCACCATATCTCGACCGATGAAGTGTTCGGCTCGCTGGGCGCGACCGGCAAGTTCACCGAAGAGACACCCTACGACCCGCGCTCGCCCTATTCGGCGTCGAAAGCGGCCTCGGATCACCTCGTGCGGGCGTGGCACGAGACCTACGGGCTGCCGGTGGTGCTCTCCAACTGCTCGAACAATTACGGGCCTTATCACTTCCCCGAGAAGCTGATCCCGGTGATCATCCTGAACGCGCTGGCGGGCAAGCGGCTGCCGGTCTACGGCAAGGGCGAGAACGTGCGCGACTGGCTCTATGTCGAGGATCACGCCGACGCGCTGCTGACGGTGCTCGAGACGGGGGCGCTGGGCCGGTCCTATAATATCGGTGGCGAGAACGAGGCGACCAATATCGGGATCGTGCGGCGGATTTGCGCTATACTGGATGAGAAGCGGCCGCGCGAGGCCGGCAACTACGCCGAACTGATCAGCTTCGTCGAGGACCGCCCCGGCCACGACCTGCGCTATGCGATCGACCCGGCGCGCATCCGCAAGGAACTGGGCTGGCGGCCCTCCGTGACGCTGGACGAAGGGCTGGAGCGGACGGTGCAGTGGTATCTCGACAACGAGGACTGGTGGCGCGCGCTGCAGAACCGGGCCGGTGTCGGCGAGCGGCTGGGCAGGGCGGGCTGATGCCGGTTCTGGTCTTCGGCAGGACGGGGCAGGTGGCGACCGAGCTGGCAGGGGTCGGCGGTGACGATATCATATGCCTCGGCCGGGCCGAAGCCGACCTGTCGGACCCTGAGGCCTGCGCGGCGGCGATCCGCCAGACCGACGCCACGGCAGTGATCAACGCCGCCGCCTACACGGCGGTGGACAAGGCCGAGGATTCCGAGGCGCTGGCCACCGTGATCAATGGCGACGCGCCGTCGGCCATGGCACGGGCGGCAGCAGCGCGGGGGGTGCCCTTCGTGCATGTCTCGACGGATTACGTGTTCGATGGCAGCGGCGAGGCGCCGTGGCGGGAGACCGACACGGTCGCGCCGCTCAACGCCTATGGGCGCAGCAAGCTGAAGGGCGAACAGGGCATCGCGGCGGCCGGCGGCACCTGTGCCATCCTGCGCACGGCATGGGTGTTCTCGGCCCATGGGAACAACTTCGTCAAGACGATGCTGCGGCTTTCGGCCGAGCGCGACAGCTTGCGGGTGGTGGACGACCAGGTCGGCTGTCCGACCCCGGCCCGGGCCATCGCCGAGGCGCTGTGGCGCATGGCGGGCGCGATGGCCGAGGGCCACCCCGGCGGAATCTATCATTTCGGCGGCCAGCCCCCGGTAAGCTGGTGCGGCTTCGCGCAGGCGATCTTCGAGCGGGCCGGACGCAACGTGGCTCTTGCGGGGATTCCGACATCGGACTTCCCGACACCGGCCAGAAGGCCGGCGAACTCGCGGCTCGACTGCCGCGCGCTCGAGGCGGATTTCGGGATCGGGCCGCCGGATTGGCGCGCCGGGCTCGACGAGGTTCTGAGGGAATTGGGAGAGATGGCATGACCAAGCGCAAGGGCATCATCCTGGCCGGCGGGTCGGGCACGCGGCTCTGGCCGATCACGCTGGGCGTGTCGAAGCAGCTTCTGCCGATCTACGACAAGCCGATGATCTACTACCCGCTGTCGGTGCTGATGCTGGCCGGCATCCGCGAGATCGCGGTGATCACCACGCCGCAAGACCAGGAGCAGTTCAAGCGGATGCTGGGCGATGGCAAGCAGTGGGGCGTGGAGCTGACCTATATCGAGCAGCCCAGCCCGGACGGGCTGGCGCAGGCCTATATCCTGGCGGAAGAGTTCCTCGCCGGCGCGCCCTCGGCGATGATCCTGGGCGACAACATCTTCTTCGGCCACGGTTTGCCGACGATCCTCGCCGCGGCGGACGAGAAATCCGAGGGCGGCACGGTCTTCGGCTATCACGTCTCCGACCCCGAGCGCTATGGCGTGGTGGATTTCGACAAGGACGGCCAGGCGAAGGCGATCATCGAAAAGCCGGATGTGCCGCCATCAAGCTACGCGGTGACCGGGCTCTACTTCCTCGACGCCACGGCGCCGGACCGGGCGAAGGCGGTCACGCCGTCCGAACGGGGCGAGCTGGAAATAACCACGCTCCTGGAAAGCTACCTGCATGACCAGCATTTGTCGGTCGAACTGATGGGGCGCGGCTATGCCTGGCTCGACACCGGTACCCATGCCAGCCTGCTGGATGCCGGCAATTTCGTGCGCACGCTGGAAACCCGACAGGGCCTCCAGACGGGCAGCCCCGACGAAATCGCCTTCTCTCTCGGCTGGATCAGCCGCGAGGACCTGAGAGCGCGGGCAAAGCAGTTCGGCAAGAACCGGTATGGCCAATATCTTCTGAAACGTCTCGAGGATTGACGGACGGCGGAATGCCGTCGACAGGCGCGCCCGCTGCCGGGCCTGAGAGGCCTGCGGATTGACATTTGCAGCCCGGTGTCGCCATTTTCACGCACATGATCGTCTGATCCTGGCTCGCGGGCGGAATTCAGGCGTAGGTTGAAAATGCGCCGGTCCCGTGGTCATGACGTCGGGCAGCCCACCATGGCGCCGACCCACATCCGGTGCGCGTCACCCCGATCTCCGCACGAGGGATGGAGACAGCTAGCATGAAGATTGACTGGTCCGGCATAGAGACGTTTACCCCTTCCGGGGCGGCCGTTCGCCTGACGGATGACCTGTCGATCGAGTGGACGCCGGACGGCGCGGTGGCGGCGCAAGCGGAAATCCTGCACCATCGGGGTCACGAGGTCATCCGGATCACGACGTCGCCCGGAAACGGCTGGGTGCGCATGCACCTGAAAGTGGACCCTGAAGACAAGCCAGCCCTGGGCGCCCGGTTCATCCTCTCCGCAAGCGGTCCCGGCACGGAGGTGGCGCTCAAGCCGTTCATCGCCGTCACCAACCTTCAGACCGGCAAGCGCAGGGATATCGCAACGGCGCCCGGCGCGCGGATGACACTCTTGAGGGGGCAATGGTACGATCTATCCGGCGCCTTCCTCTGCAAGCCGATGGGGAAGAACTATCGCGCCGACATCATCGTCGATCTGCCGCGTAACGCGCGGATTCTGTTCGCTGCCGCGTCGTATGACTGGTTTGCGGGCGAACTGGATCCCGCAGCGCAGGACGAGGTGAAAAAGAAGGAGGCGCTGCCCCTGTCGCCCTTCGGCCTTCGCCCGGTGTCAGACATCGCGACGTATCCCGCCTTGCCCCCGGTCTATGCCATGTCGATCGGTCTGAGCCGGGACCGCCTGACAGGCTGGGCGCTCACCACGGCCGAAAGCCTTCACTGGTCGGAGGTCCTGTCCGGCCGCAGCGGCGCAGTCCGCCGGTCCGGCGCGGCGCGGGTCGGCGGCGTCCTTTCGGCCGAGGCCGGCTTCGAGGTGGCCTTCACGCCCCCGCTCCGGACAGAAAGTGCGGGCGCACCGGATATCGACGGCAAACCGGTGTCGGACTTTCTGCATATCCGCAAATGCAGGACGGAAAATCACGAAATTCTGGTCGAGGGCGACGCCGTTCACCCGCTCTACAAAGGGATGCCGCTACGGCTGGGCCCTGCGTTCGCGGCGCTGAATTTCCGGCCGACCGAACGGCATCACGGCCCGATACCGCCGCCCCTCGGGCGGGTGCCGTTTGAAACAGGCCCGCAGCCCCGGATTTCGGGGCGGATGTTGCTTGCTAACTCATTGATTTTGTTTGGAGGCGAGTACCGGACCCGCTACCATTTTTCTAAGCCATTGGAAGGCTTGAACAATCGAGTGCGAGGTTGAGTTGTGTGTCGCACTTCGTGTCACACTTATGCTGTCTGGGTTGTGTTTCTGTCAACCGCCGGGTGCACGTCTCAGGTGGCCTTCCTGTTGTCCGATAGGTGGCGCGGATGAGGTGTTCGGCCTTCTGTCCTCCAATAGTGGCAGCGAGTTGCGAACCGGGCGTGGTAGGTACCGGACAGCCCGGCATGGGGGAGAACCGCCCGACGAGGGTTATAGATGGGGGCGCGGAAAAATCTGCCACAAAATCTTGCAGTTGCCCTTTGTGGGTGCGCGCTTGCTCAGCTACAACGGAGGGTAAACAGCGGTGGCCGCAGTGCCGCCAAGAAGACGAGTGGGCACCAATGAACAAAGTCACCAATGAGTTTAGCGAGTTCGTTCTTTTCTCAGAGGACGAAAACAACGCACTCGATAGCCGCAGTGAGACGCGCGAGGTAAGGGGCAAGCAGACGACCTACGTCAACTGTCTCGTGCGCAACAAGGCAGTGCAGCTAAAGCCCGAAGAACGGACGCGCCAGCTTTGGCTGGCTCGGCTTATTGACCAATACGGCTATGCACCATCGCGCATTCAAGTCGAATACCCCATCACATTCGGACGCGACAGTTCAAAGCGGGCCGATATCGTCGTCTTCGATGCTGACCGGCCCACGGTTCCCTACATCATCATTGAAGTGAAGGCTGCCAAGCTAAGGGACGGCAAAGAGCAACTGCGCTCCTACACCCACGCCACGGGCGCACCTTTGGCCGTATGGAGCAACGGCATTCTGGCTGAAGTCTGGCACCGCAAGAACCCCAACTATTTCGTACCCATTCACCACCTGCCACGGGCTGCGCAGACGATTGAGGATATCGTCGATCAACCGTGGACCATTCAGACCCTTATCGACAAGGAGAACGAGCGGGATCGTGAAGGGTCAAAAGCACGGTCGCTGCGCGAGTTGATCGTGGACATGGAGAACGAAGTGCTGGCCAACGCTGGCGTCGATGTCTTCGAAGAAGTCTTCAAGCTGATCTTCACGAAGCTATACGACGAGATGGCCACGCATCGCGGCCAGCACCCCTATCTGCGCTTCCGCAACACGAACACCGCCGCGCAACTCAAGCGCGCCATGCAAGACCTGTTCGACGAAGCTAAGCGCAAGTGGCCCGGCGTCTTCCTCGACGATGAACGCATCCGCCTGTCACCGGATCATCTTCAAGTCTGTGTCGGCTCACTCGAAGAATGGAAGCTGTTCAACTCCAATCTCGACGTGATCGACGACGCTTTCGAATACCTCGTGAACAAGTCGTCGAAGGGGGAGAAGGGGCAATACTTCACGCCGCGTTGGGTCATCGACATGTGCGTGAAGATGCTCAATCCGCAGGAGCATGAAACAGTGATCGACACGGCTTGCGGTTCGGCGGGCTTCACGGTGCACACCATGTTCCACGTCTGGCGTCAGATCATGGAGGACTTGGGGCTAGAGGAAAGCCACCTGTTCACGATGGACCAGAAGCCACCACGTTGCGAAGACTATGTGCGCGACAAGGTGTTCGCTATCGACTTCGATGAAAAGTCGGTGCGTGTTTCGCGCTGCCTCAACCTAATCGCAGGCGATGGCGAAACCAACGTGCTGCACCTCAACACGCTGGATTGGACCAAGTGGGACGAGACAGTGAAGCAGGACGAGTGGTCCGACACCTATGGCGACGGGTGGCGACGGTTGCGCAAACAGAGGGCCAATCCGCGTCAGGCGGACTATCGGTCCTTCGGCTATGACGTGCTGATGGCCAACCCGCCGTTCGCAGGTGATATCAAGCAGTCGGACATGCTGTCGCCCTATGACCTGGCCCACAAGAAGACGAACAAGTTGGAACGCGCAGTGGGGCGCGACTTGCTGTTCATCGAACGTAATCTGGACTTCCTGAAACCCGGTGGGCGCATGGCCGTGGTGCTGCCGCAGGGCCGGTTCAACAACTCGTCCGACCAGCGGGTGCGCGAGTTCATCATGGAACGCTGCCGCATCCTCGCCGTGGTGGGGCTGCACCCCAACACCTTCAAGCCGCACACGGGCACCAAGACCAGCGTTCTATTCGTGCAGAAGTGGAACGACGACCCCGCCGCAGGGCCGCTTTGTCCGAAGGTGGACGACTACAACATCTTCTTCGCCACGCAGCAGTTGGAAAGCGTCAACAACTCGGGCGAGAAGGTTTATGTTCGACGCGATGACGGAACGCTCATGCGCGATACGCACGGGCACTTCATCGTCGCCCATGACCTCTACAATCACGAAGGGCTGACGCAGGACGGGATAGCCGAAGCCTTCCAAGAGTTTGCCGCACAGGAGCAGTTCAGTTTTTTTCGTCACGCCCCTTCGACAGTGACCGCCTGAGCGCACTGTTGGAGGGGCTTGAAGCCTCGATCCTACCGCATTCGGAGGCATTGCTGGACAACGAAGTCGGCAGGCTTGATGCCACGTACTTTCTGAAGTCCGATGTCTCCAAGCTGCATTCGTTGGCTGCACTGCAACACGATAGACTTGGCGATGTTTGCTACGTCACAGATGGCATCCACACTTCAATCGACTTCGACGAAGGAAGCGGAATAAAGGTTATCTCTGCGAAGCACCCCAAGAATGGCTTCTTGGACCTATCTTCAGTTGAAGAGATTTCAGAGCAGTCACACAGAGCAAATCCCCGGACCGCGTTGCGAGTAGACGATGTGCTGATCTCCACGGTTGGCACGATTGGCAATGCAGCCGTTGTACGTTCCGAGGCACTCCCTGCAAACTCGGACCGCCATGTGGCAATCCTGCGAATGCTGGAAGATGTACCACGTCCTGTTTGCCCAGAGTATGTTTCCGTCTTTCTCAACTCAAGCTATGGCCGGATGCAGTCACGAAGGGAAACGACTGGCAACGTTCAGCCCAATCTATTTCTAGTGAAGATACGCGATATGAAGCTGGCCCGGTTTTCGGACCTGCTTGAAGGTCGATTGAGCCAGCTATCGCTATCGTCTCTTGCGCAGCATCGCGCTTCCCAAGCTGCAATATCGCAAGCAGAGGAAACGCTGCTTGAAGCGTTGGGGTTAGCGGACTGGACGCCGCCGGAACCGCTCAGCTACTCCACCCGCGCCAGCGACGCCTTCGCCGCTGGGCGCTTGGATGCCCGGTTCTTTGCGCCGCGCATACAGGCGCTTCTCGATATACTCGGACGCGATGGCCGCAGCCTTGGCGCCCTCGCAACCTCCCGCCGCCAGAAGTTCCGCCCGCAGGATTGCGCGACCTTCAACTATATCGAGATCGGGGACATCGACGGCACGGGTGCGGCGACCAGCACGCCCCTTGCCTGCGCAGAGGCCCCCAGCCGCGCCACATGGCACGTCAGGCCCAACGATATCATCACGTCCACCGTGCGCCCCATACGGCGTCTGTCGGCCCAGATCGCACCGGAACAGGACGGCTACGTGGCTTCCTCAGGCTTCGTGGTGATCGACCCGCAGCAGATCGCCCCCGAGTTGCTTCTGACCTTCCTGCGCCTGCCGGTCATCTGCGAGTTGCTGGACCTCTACGCCAGCGCCAGCATGTACCCCGCCGTCACTGAAGCGCAGATCCTCGGACTGCCGTTCCCCGAGATCGACGCAGCGGTTGAAGCGCAGGTGGTGGCCAACATACGCGAGGCGCGCGAGGCCAAGGGGCAAGCCGCCCAGCTTCTCGAAGCCGCCAAACGCGCCGTCGAGATCGCCATTGAAGACGGCGAAGACGCCGCGCTCGTCTTCCTTGATGAAGCAGAGGGGGCAGACTGATGGCAAGACTGCCTATCGAAGCACGCCTCTGGAAAGAGAAGGCCGAACTCGACTATATCGGTCCTTTCATCAAGGCGTGGGCCGCGTTCAATGCGTGGTTCCGACATGAGACGCAATCCCGTAGCGACCGGCATGGACTAACCTACGTCCGTGAAAGGGCAAACCCTGTCCGGGCCGAGATACTCCCTTTGTTGCGCCCGGTTCGCAATGACGAACACGGCCGCCGCATACCAGATACCGAGGAAGCGCAGGAGTTCAAGTTACTGGTTGCTGAGTTGCACAGCAGACTTGAAGCATACCGGATCGAAGTATTCGAGGATGAGCGCCTCAACCAAATATCGTTTCGTTCCGTTTGCCTTAATCGAGGGGTCAACCTGCCGCAAACGCGGCCATATAATCGACATGTCTACACTGTCACAAAAGCGCATGGACAGTGGAGCAGCGAAGTTCGCAGGGACAATGGGCAGGTTCGATTTGTCCTCCAGCAGGATAACTATGACCTACAAGGACTTATTGAGCACCACGACTTCATCAACAGCCTTTCGCCGGTGCAGCAGGACCAACTCAGAAATCTGTACCAGCAATGCAATCCGAGGCCGCTAAGTGACCTCACAGCCGGTGGTGACAGGCCCATTCAAGCAGGTGACATTGCATTTCACTGCCAAGATACAGACCTGTTCTGCGGTTTAATCGAAGTGATTTACTCCATGCGTAATGCGTTGCTGCATGGCGAGTTGCAGCCGGAAGAACAAGCATTCAGAGCATACGAACCTGCCTATCGCATTGTAATGAAGTTCTTGGATTGTGTTCGATGAAAAGCAGATAGATACGCAGCCGTGAGCGACCGCCCGTTTGACCCACAATGGACAACAGACAACCCGGTGCTGATGGCGTATCTGGACGGCCTTTGCGCGGACCTGACCGCGAGGGAGACCGGCAAGCGGAAGCGAAGACGCGATGCGCAGCCGCTCTTTGAGGCTGCTATCAAGGCTATCGTGCTCGACCTGTACCGGGCACACAAAAGCGACCCCACGCTTGAGGTGGGCATAGGGACTGGCACAACCGCACTACAGCGGAAAAGCAAGTCGCGGTACGGTGCCAGCTTCATATCGGCCCGGACTTTCATTGATGCTATGGAGGCGCTGCAAAGCGAAGGATTGATCGTGCTGAGCACGACCCATTGGGACGACCCAGAGAAGAAACGCAGCCGAGTTGCCCGGTACATGGCCACGCCTTCCTTATTGTGTGGGATTGATCGTGTCGGTGCCTCTGTTGTCGATCTGCGCAGGCACAAGAACGCCGAAGGCATTCGATTGAAGGATCGCGACAAGCGCCTTGTCGAGTATGGCGACGACGCCTTCGCGAATGCGGCCCGTGACCGGCTGCGGATCATCAATCACATGCTGAAAAGCATTGGGCAGACTTGGCGCGTACAGACGAGCAACTGGCGGCACACTTGAAAGAAATAGAAGGGAAGCGAGACGATGAAGCGGCACAGTCCTTCGACTTCGCCGCGCGCACGGTCTACCGGGTTTTCAACAACGAGGACTGGGAACACGGTGGGCGCTTTTATGGTGCATGGTGGATCAGTTGTCCGAGCGAGCTGAGGCCGTACATCCTAATAAATGGCAAGCGCACAGTGGAAGTGGACTATTCGGGCCTGCACGCGGCCATGCTCTATGCCCAAGATGGCCAACCCATCCCCGATGACCCCTATGAGCGGTGCTTGACTAGGAAGGACAACAAGGCCGAACGAAAGCTGGTCAAGTTGACTTTCAACGCGCTCCTGAACGCTGACAGTGTGGACCGGATAGGCGAGATCGAAGACTACTCGCCAGAGATCACCGGGCGAAGCTGGGATGACTTCAAATGGTACATCGTCAGCAAGTACCCCGAGTTCAGGCAACACTTCGGCTCAGGTGTCGGTTTGCTCTTGCAGCGCAAGGATAGCGACTTGGCGGAAAAGGTCATGCTGAGGTTCGCGGCCATGCGCTATGCCTGCTTGCCGGTGCATGACAGCTTCATCGTGCACCACGGGTTACAGGACGAGTTAGACCGGATCATGCGAGAGGTATTCGAAGCGGAGTTCGAAGTCAGCGGCAAGGTGGGCGTCGATATCGGCATCGGGGAAGTTGTGGAAGGTGCTGGCTTGCCAGTCGAGCCAAACCCAGACCAGTTGCTTAACCCGGTGGGATACGAAGCAAGACTACAGGCGTTTCGGGACAAGCGAGGCAAGGCCGAAGACACCCACATCCTTCCCCTCTAGTATGAGGGATTTAAATAAGTCATTTTAATATCAATATCTTGATATCTTGGTATCTTGGGATAAAGACTTGTAGGATCATTGGATAATCCATCTCCGGTCGCGCCGTCTGCGCCGCTCCCTCATTACTGGTAACGATAAGGAACGGCGCAGCCAGTTAGACCCGAAACTTTTCGATGGCCTCGCTCAACTGGCGCAAAGTGAAGCCTTGCCGCAGGTAGACTTGTTGTGTGACCCCGGCCCGAGCATGGCCGACGATGCACTGATAGATCGGTTCCGGCACGTCAGCACGCCCAAGCCGCGTCACCATCGTGTGTCGGAAGCTATGAAAGACGATACCCGGTTTCTTGATCCCAAGTTTGGGTAAGAAACTTTCATTGTACCAGCGCCCCAGATTGCGACCGTAGCCGCCATTGATGTTGTAGCTGTAGTCCGGGAACAGGCGCTGCCCGCGCTTTCGGCTTTCAACGAAGTCAAGAAAGCCTAGCCGGATTAACTCTGAGTGCAGTGGGACTTTACGCCTGCTGGCACTGGCCTTCACGCGCTTATTGTCGTCGCCTTCGTCCGTGATGTTCAGAAACCAGTGGCCGCCGTCTTGCTGAATATCAGCAATGTCGAGTTGGCAAATCTCGTTCAGACGCGCCCCGGTGAACAGGCCCAATAGCACGCCCCACTTGTGACTGTCCTTCCGAACGAGGCCAGAGGGGTTGTCAGTCAACTCCCTGAAAATCAGGGCTGTCTGGTCTGGCGTGTAGGGCTTTACAGTGGTTTCCGCGTTCTTCTCTTTGGCCACCTTCATGCCCTCAAAGAGCGTGTGAGGCGAATGTCCATGACGTTCTGCCCAGTCGAAGAACATCTTGAACATTTGGATGTGGCTGTTGATCGTCTTGGCCGCGATCTTCTTGTGCCCCGGTTCCTTGATGACCTGCATCAACGGCATGGCCTTCAACTTGGGCTTGGTGTTCCGGCTGGCTGGTAGTGCTTGCAACACCTTCTTGACCTCGCTCGCATCCTGCTTGGTGATCGTGGCAAGCAGTCGATCCGGGCCAAAGTATTCGACAAGGATGTTCAGGTAAGCCCGGTTCTGGCCGATGGTCTTGCCAGCCCATTGGCGGGAATGCTCAGCGATGAAATCATCGACCGCCGCGCCCAAGGGCGATGAGGCTGGCAGAGCGGGCGCAGGAGCGGCAGGAGCGATGGCCGTTGCATCGTCATAGGAATAATGCTCAAGGCGCTCAGCGGCTTCCAGAACGGCTCTGAGCAAGTCCCGGCGGCCCTTGCGGAGTTCGCGTTGCATCATGGGCTGGCTGGCTTGCCAGTCCTGCGCCGTCAGCCCCGACTTTCTCAGGAACGGCTTGACGGGAAGGTACTGATCGCTCTCCATTTCCATGTCGAGATAGCTTTCGTGGTCCAGCATCTCGCAGCGAACGTCTTCCAAGGCATTCTTCGACAGGCCGCGCCGGTCCAGCCAGTCAAGGTACTGGTCCAGTTGCGCCTTGAAGTAGGCTTGCACCTTCTCGCGTATCTCGGTTTGCCTTAGTCCCGCCAATGCATTGTTCTCGCGCAGTATTCGTCCGCAGGATGCAAGATGGCGGGCCAAATCACCAGCCCGATCCGGGCAACGGGTCCGCAGGGAGATGCGAACGGTGGTCCGCTTTCCCTCTAAGGACGAAGGTATAGGCCAGCGGAAGTAGTAAATCCCATGTCTTGAGGGGCTTAGATAGGATGACAGCATCATAGGGCGTGTGTCCCACTTTGTGTCACACCCGACCGTTCAGCCGCTAACCCTATGATTTAGAATGAAATGGAGGCGAGTACCGGAATCGAACCGGTGTACACGGATTTGCAAGAGTGGGCATCCGTCGAGGATTTAAGGAGAATTTGTTTAGACAACGGGCAAAAATCGACGGAACACAACGTGAATGTTTAGAAGACTTCTCGAGGATAGTTAGCTTCATTGGAAGTTGTTAAGGCCGGCCTAGAAGAAAGCGCCAACTCAGAAGAGCAATCAGCGGAAGTGGCCCTGAATCGGAATCCGTTGGCGTCGCAGAGGATGCATGCGCTCAGCCCGGAGCGGACAAATTGCTCTTGTCTCGAACCTGTGATAGCGGACCTTCGCTGCGTGGGTCGTGAACGCGTAGGATGCGGACGAAGCTGCCGTTGAAACTCGAAGACTAATGTCCGCATTCACATACCAGTGAGGGATCGTTTCGGAACTCAATTTACTAGGGTTTGTGAAAGTCCAACCTTTCGGGCACGCGAGATTTTCCACTGTAGTTGAAGACCGACCACCGAAACGCATCACGCCGCATCTCCAAAACCAAGTCATTTTGCGCCGTCATGAGCGCTTTGTATTCTGGGGTAAGTGCTGGGCTATCGGGAGTAAGCGTTGCATGTGCTTCAATGTACTTCTGATGCAAAACACCCCAAGACAATATGACTGACTTATCCGCGTAAAACATTAAGCGAGGAATGCACTCCATTGCGGGCCGTAGAGTGGTTAAAAATTCCTCCTCCGTCGAGTCGTTGTAGGTGTCTTGGAGCGGTGGAAGAGCGCTCAGAAATTCCAAATAGTATTTTCGCTTCTCAGACAGAATGCGTTCGGATTCCGCGTAAAAACGGCCAATAAGAAAGCCTAGCGAAGCAAAAATTAAGCTTGCAACGAAGGTCAGGGCACCAAGCATGTTTGCTCCTTTCGGCAGACTCGCGCGACGAACGAAACTTATCTACGTTCTGTGGTGTGTGCCAGAATATACCGCCACAGAGTCTGGTGCCAAAAGAGCGGACATTGGAGCATTACGCAGCATCGATCAAAATGGGCTCGATCCGGACCTTCTCCGCGTGGTGCATCATGGTCGGCAACGCCGACAAACCGGTCGTTGAATCCATGCAAATTTATTCGACGACCAAGTAATCAACCAATGACAGCACAAATGGTCTTTCCCGGAAATTTATACTTGTGGGTCACACTCGGCCCGTCTAGCGACTCTGTCGCCCATGCCGCCGGCCCGGAGGACCTCGGGGGGCATGCTGGGAGGCTCATTTGAAGTGGCGCAAAAGACTCTAGTAAAGAGACGCACCTGCAAGCCGTTCGGCTCTGTTCACGATGGCTTGGCCGAACAGGCGCATGTACCGATCCGCGACGACTTCAATGGAAAATTCCCGTTGGGCCATCTTGCGGGCGTTATCAGAGTACATTTGCCGGCTTGTCGGGTCATGCTTGAGTGAGAGCACTTCTTTCACCCAGTGTTTTTCGTCATGAGGAAGCAGGCAGCCATTAATGTCGTGCTGAATGATCTCAGCGGGATACCCATGGTTCGAAGCAACAACACAGCCGCCACGCCCGAGAATCTCAACCAGCCCCCAGTTCGCAACACCGTGCCGAAGCGGGTAAAGGAACACGTCAATACCTTGAAGGGTCTTCTCGTACTCGTCATAATTCAGCAGCCCCGCGAACTTGACCTTGCGTGCTGCTTTCGGATGAAGTCGTCGGAGGTGTTCTGCAAAGGACACGTCTTCGTTCGGGTACCTTTGTTTCACCCACTGACTTTCATATCCGTAGCTTGAGGCATTTTCACCGCCGATAACAATGAACTCGATTTCGTTATCCTTTTTGACAAGGGTATTCGCGATGCTCATGAAACGGTCGATACCCTTGGCGCTCGACAGGTCACGGGCGGCGAAACCGACGGTGAAAGGGCTCTCTTTGCCTGCCGGTGTGATCGTCTTCCACGAGGTTATGTCGAACCCTTCCATTTGGACTTCGACCTTACCCTGCAGGGCGCGGGGGATCATGCTCTTGGCATGATGAGATGGGCAGATCACAAGGTCACTTCTTACAACCTGATAAAGATTAAGCATTTCAGTGTTGTGATCGGTTAATCGTTGTGAAGGCGTTGGCGGGTATGTTGGGTCCCAGCCGTGCGTTCGATAGCTCGGAAATTCAATGTAGCTGACTATGGCCGCGTCGGTTTCGCCGTAAAGCATATGCGGCGCGCCCCAGAGCGAATGGCACACCAGAATGTCGATCTTCTTTTCCTTTTCGAAATCGCGAATGGCATCGCGCAATCCGCGACTTATCCGGGCTGACCGCTCGACCTTGGCGGAATAGTAATACCCCTGAGAGCCAACGATGTCGCCGTCCGGGGTAAAGGTCCGCAAGTGAGGACGGTGTTTGTTGTTTCTCTTGCAGTTCCCGGGAGTGGTGAAGAAGTACGTCTCGGCCAGGTTCTCGTTTCTCAAATAATCGCACAACCCGCCGAATTGCCCAGGATAGACGGCTCCCACGAAGGCGATAACCGGTTTCGATGTAGAGGTGCGTGCGGTCATTGTTGTTCAATCCTTCGAGTCGCAGGAACCGACACTGAGACGTAACCGAGGTGGCCATACATCAAGTAATCAAGCTCTCTGAAGATAATCTTTTTCAATGCGGAGTTTGGTGTCTTCATCAAGTTCCTGCAGGGTTCTTGCTGTCATGACATCGTAACCAAAGACCTCAAAATCACGACGGTAATACTCGAGACAGAATTGCACGACCGCGCAAGCCTCGGCATAAGACAATGTCCGTTCCTTGGCACGCGTATCGCGCTTGGCCTTTGTCGTGAAAGTCTCAAACCCCAGCTCGTGATCCGCGCTCAGTTCTCGGGCCCATTGTTCGTTAAATCGAGCTTCTTGTCGGAATATTTGCATCGGTGGACGATAGAATGCTATCTGAGGCTGGAAGTGATTGTCCAAAAAACACGGGTCTCGTGTCAGGGCATTCCTGACCTTTACCACCCAACGTGCAACATCCTGGTCTTTGCCCGAGTTTCGGTATTCCGAGAGAAGGCGATCAATCGGATGCCGAACGGTGATAAAGGCATAGTCAATGGATTTAAACTGCAGGCAGGTTTCGTATCGTTGGCGTTCGAAATGCTGATAGGAGACTTTCAATCCATCGCGCTTTGGTGACGACGTCCAGAAGCGCTTTGTGTAACCGTTCGCTACAAATAGATCTTCAACATAGGTGCCGCCCGTTTTCGGGACATGCGCATAGAAAACCAGCTTCTTGCCTGAAAAGATTGTCAAAGGAACTTACCTTACTAAGGGTTTCAACGACGAATTACAAACTAAAGTATTGGTCGTCAATGAAGGCCAAACATCCTTCGCCACATCTCAAGAGCTACGAGGGCATCGTTTGCGACTACGGGTTTGCTGTCTTCCACGGGCGGTTCGGTGAGGGACTGACGACCGAGCAGGTCTGAAAAACCCTCACGCCCCCTGAGCGGCGCTGCAGGGCGCCGAATGCTATACGTGGAATCCCATTCCCCCATCTCGGTTGCTGAGAGCGCAACAGAGCCCCGTTCCTCCGGAGACGCCAAGGATCGGAGGAGGAGCGGGGCGGGCCAACATATATCCCCCCTCCTTGTCACTATATGCAGTTAGTGACCGGAATCCCGGCAAAGGCCGCGTAGTTATCCGGGCGGGATTCCGTCACTTAATTAAATCCGCATCTGTCAAGAGGGCGGATCCAAAATGAAGCTCCTGCGTTAAATTTTCTCCCTTGGGCTGATGCGGAACTACAACAAATCGTATATGCGTTTAGTGACCGGCCATCCGAGAAAGCGCGGTGCGCAAACGTGTGCGGCTTGCTGCAGAATCCGCCTGCAGAGTAACCTTCACCCAAGATCAGATTGCATGAGGCTGAAAGGCTCATTCGACCCCATGGGCGCGCAATCTCAATAAATAGAAGTCTAGGTGTGAAGAAATGCAGGCGCGTAAACTGGAACAGCAAGCCCTCAGCCTAATTGCGGCGTTGGAGAAAGCCGGAAAGGCTGTGAGTTCCGTTGCTGTAGAGGGGCGCCGGATCGAAGTTGTGCTATCATCCGGCGAAAGCGTTGATGAGTTTGACAGGATAGATATGCGCCATGGCAAAACGTGAGCTTCCAAAACACGTCTACCGCCAGCGAAACGGAATTTACTTTCAGCGGCGCGGGTGGCCGTCTCAAAAGTTTCAAAGCGAATTTGGAACGCCGGAGTTCTGGCAAGAGTATGCGGGCATTCTCTCCCAGAAGGACAGGCCGCGAACGGTGGTCAGGCGCAACTTCGGTGCTCTGATTGACGACTATCGGAAATCACCCAGGTATCGGAACCTCAAGCCGCGTACCGGCTTGGACTACGACAAGCATCTCGATTTTTTTCGCGAGATCATGGGCGAGGCAAACCCGGCCAAGCTTCAGCGCAAAGACGTCATCCGCCTGCGGGACTCGAATTCCGAAAAGGCTTACTTTGCCAACTATTCGCTCCGGGTGCTGCGCGTCCTGATGGAGCACTGCGTCGATCTGGGGTGGCGTGAGTCCAACCCTGTGCGGGGCGTTCCCGAGCTCAAGACAGAGAAGAAAGAGCGCGAGCCATGGCCGCAAGAGCTTCTCGACGCTTATCGCGGGGCCTGTGATCTGGGAACCAGAGAGCGCCTCGTGATGGAGCTATGTGTCGGCACCGGTCAACGTATCGGTGACGTCCTCAACATGCGCTGGTCAAACATCGAAGATGGCGCGGTCTGGGTTCGACAAAGCAAAACGTCAAAAGAACTCTGGGTTCCTATCCTTCCAGAGCTTCAAGCGGCGCTCGACGCCGCCAGCCGACATTCGGTCTTCATCCTGACGAATGAGCAAGGCGCGAACCGCTGGTCCTACAGGGGCGCGTCAGCGGCTGTGAGGAAGGTTCGGGAGCGGGTAGGGGCCTTGGACTACGATATCCATAGCTGGCGCTACAACGCCGCCTGTGAGCTTCTGGAAGCGGGCTGCAGCGATGATCTGATCGCGGCTGTGACGGGCCAGAGCCCGGCAATGGTCCAGCACTATACGAAAAAGGTTCGCCAGCGCATGAGGGCCGCTCAAGCGCAACAGATGAGAACCGGCAGGAAACACTCCTGAGGCGCCAACGGTAATCTACGACTCGGGTCAACATGTGGTGCCACTCGCTGCGGTACCCCTTTACCATGTCCAACATGCAACAGTGGTGCGGTGCTCAAACCGCAGCATTCTGGCGCCTGTTGGAACGCAAAATGCGAACAGAACAAAAACAGAATGTTTAGACAATTGTTTAGACTCGCTTTTGCGAGCAATCCCAAAATTCGCTAAGTCATTGAAAATAAATGGAGGCGAGTACCGGAATCGAACCGGTGTACACGGATTTGCAATCCGCTGCGTCACCACTCCGCCAACTCGCCGTCTCCCAAGTGGTTGCATCGAATTATATGATCGATCCGCCTTTCGCAAGGGCTCTCGGCGTGGCTTTCGGGGTTGATTGACATTGTCGGGCGGGGGGATATGTGTCAGAACATTGAGGACAGGACTGAACGCAAGAGTTTAGCAACATGACCGACTACGCTGCCCGCCGGACGATGATGGTCGACACCCAGGTCAGGCCCGCCGACGTGACCAAGTTTCCGATCATCAACGCCATGCTGTCCGTTCCCAGAGAGGCGTTCGTGCCGGATCACCTGCGCGAGGCCGCCTATATGGGCGACAATGTCGATCTCGGCGGCAACCGGGTGGTGCTCGATCCGCGGACCCTGGCCAAGATCCTCGACGCGCTCGACATCCGGCAGGACGAGCTGGTGCTCGATATCGGTAGCGCGATGGGCTACTCCGCGGCCGTGATCGCGCATATGGCGCAGGCCGTCGTCGCCGTCGAGGAAGACGCCGAGATGGCGGGCGAGGCACAGTCGCTCCTGCCCGAACTGGGCGCCGACAATGTCGCCGTGCACGAAGGCCCGCTGACCGAGGGCGCCGCCGAACACGGGCCGTTCGACGTGATCATCGTCGAGGGCGCCGTGGCGCATCTGCCCGAGACCCTGACCGATCAGCTGAAGGATGGCGGCCGCATCGCCTGTCTCTTCATGGAAGGTACGCTGGGCGCGGTCCGCATCGGCTACAAGATCGACGGCCGGATGACGTGGCGGTTCGTTTTCAACGCCGGCGCGCCCGTGCTGCCCGGCTTCGAGCGCCACACCGCGTTCACCCTTTGACGAAACTCAGGACGGCAGGAGAGCGCTGATATGAAAATTCCCTTCAGGTCACGCGTTTTCGGTGCCGTCTCCGCCCTCATGATCGGGGTCGTGCAGCCGCTTGCGGCCAGCGCCGAAACCCTCGCCGACGCGCTGGTCAGCGCCTACGAGAACAGCGGCCTGCTGGAACAGAACCGCGCGTTGCTGCGGGCCGCCGACGAAAGCGTCGCCCAGATCGTCGCCGAGCTGCGCCCCATCATCAACTGGTCCGCCGACATCACCCGTACCTTCGGCACCACCCGCTCTGGCGGTTTCACCAGCGGGGCCGACAGCAATGACCTGAACCTCGGCATTTCGCTCGACCTGCTGCTGTTCGATTTCGGCCGCACCAACCTGCGCCTGCAGGCGGCCAAGGAAACCGTTCTTGCCACGCGGGAATCGCTCCGCAACATCGAACAGCAGGTGCTGCTGCGGGCGGTGGCCGCTTACATGAACGTCCGCCGTACGGGCGAGCTGGTCTCGGTGCGCCAGAACAACCTGCGCCTCCTGCGGCAGGAACTGCGCGCCGCCAACGACCGGTTCGAGGTGGGCGAGGTGACCCGTACCGACGTGGCGCTGGCCGAAGCCCGGCTGGCCTCGGCCCAGAGCGGGCTGGCCACGGCGCAGGGCGACCTGACCCAGGCGGTCGAGGAATTCCGCAATGCCGTGGGCCGTGACCCGGGCCAGCTTCGCGCACCGCAAAGCCTGCCGAACCTGTCCGGCAATATCGACGCCGCCAAGGCCATCGCCGTGCGCAACCACCCCGAGATGCGCCAGGCACAGTATGACGTGGCCGCCGCCGACCTGACCGTGGCCGCGGCCGAGGCCGCGATGAAACCCAGCGTCAGCCTGACTTCCCGCCTCGGGGCAGGGGAGGAAATCGACGGCACCGACTACACCCGCTCGGGCAGCGTCGGCGTGACCGTCTCCGGCCCGATCTATCAGGGCGGGCTGCTGAGCTCGGCCAAGCGTCAGGCGATGGCGCAGGCCGACTCGCTGCGAGGCGCCCTGCACGTGACCCGCAAGCAGGTGGTCGAGGATGTGGGCAACGCCTATGCCATCCTCCGCGCCGCTCAGGCCAGCCGTCAGGCCGGTCAGGAGCAGGTCCGCGCCGCCCGCGTCGCCTTTCGCGGCGTGCGGGAAGAGGCCAAGCTCGGCGCCCGCACCACGCTCGACGTGCTCGATGCCGAGCAGGAGTTGCTCGACGCGCAGGCGGGGCTCATCTCGGCCGAGACGGACCTCTACATCGCGGCCTATACCGTGCTGGAAACCATTGGCGAATTGACGGCCAAAGACCTGCGCCTGAATGTCCGCACCTATGACCCGGCAACCTATTACGACCTCGTCAAGGACGCCCCGGTGCCGATCAGCCCACAGGGCCAGAAACTCGACCGTGTGTTGCGGGCGCTAGGGAAAGAATAGAATCCTCCCTAAATTGTTGTGCGAAATGGCCCCGGGCGGTAAACTGCCCGCAGGCAAGAATGGTAATTGAGCATGTCAGACCCTGTAACGAATGTCGAAATCGAGGACGTTCTGTCTTCCATACGTCGACTCGTCTCCGCCGATGACCGCGAGGCGCCACAGCATCGCCAGACGGCCGAGGCCGCCCCGCGCCCGCAGGAAGCCCGCCTCGTCCTGACCCCGGCACAGCGGGTGGACGAGCCCGAGGGCGACACGGCGACGACCGACATGGATATCGAGGCGCCCGAATCCCGCCAGCAGAACGCGCGCCGATTCGACGGCGTCGAGGATGCCGAGATCGTCGAGGCCCGCGGGCAGGGCTCCGACGCGGATGCCGAGATTCTCAAGGACCTGCCGCAATTCATTCGCAGCGGTATCCGCGATCAGGCCGACGCGCCGCAGACCACGCAGGATGCCGAGACGCCCGCCGAACCGCAGACCTCAGAACCCGACACCGGCACCGATCTTACCGATGACTGGGACGCGGCCGACGACGATCTGTCCCTGTCCGAAACCGACCTCCCGGAGGAGGACGAGAAACCGGCGGAGGCCGTCGCCGCCGACCTCGACGCCGCGGCCGATGATGCCGCGGACGAGATCGACCTCAAGGAACTCGAGGCGCGCATCGCCGGGTTCGAGACCGCCGTGGCCCAACGCGACGACGAGTGGGAGCCGGATGGCGACTCGGACAGCGATTACGCCGCCGCCCCGCAATCCCCTCTCCCCTGGCAGGACGTGGAGGAAGACGACACGGCCGAAGACCTGTCGGCCTATGCCTATGAGCCGGACTCCGATACCCCCTTGGCGCAGGACCGGTTCGAGGACGCGCCGGCTGCCTCGGTCGAGCCCGACAGCCTGCAAGACGAACGCCCGCCGCAACGGACCGCGACCGAAGACACCGGTTGGTACGCCGATGACGCGGTCCTCGACGAGGAGGCGCTGCGCGACATGGTCAGCGAGATCGTCCGGCAGGAGCTTCAGGGCGCGCTGGGCGAACGCATCACCCGCAACGTCCGCAAACTGGTGCGCCGCGAGATTCACCGCGCTCTGATGAGCCAGGGGATCGACTAGGCGTCGGCCCCCACCGGCTCGGCCAGTTTCAACAGCAGATCGACGTCGAAATGCGCTTCGATATGCTGCGCCAGCGCGTCGAGCGTCTGGTCGACACTGTCGGTAAAGGACAGCTCCGACGGCGCGCCCATCTCCTCCAGAAAACTGGCCCGGAACCCGTCCGACGCGAACAACCCGTGCAGGTAGCACCCCCGCACGCGCCCGTCCGCGCTGGCCGCGCCCTCGGCCCGGCCGCCGATATCCAGCCACGCCCGCGCGCAATCGGGCCCCGTGGTCTCGCCGAGGTGGATTTCATACCCTTCGACCGCCCCCCCGGACGGTCGATAGGTGGCCCGCGTGAGCGACAGGTGCTTCTCGGGCCGCATCACCGTGGCGACATCCAGATGGCCGAGCCCCGCCACCTCGCCCGGCGCGCCTTCGATCCCCTCGGGGTCGGCCACCGTCCGCCCCAGCATCTGGTAGCCGCCGCAGACGCCCATCACATGCCCCCCGCGCCGGATATGGGCCGTCAGATCGATATCCCACCCCTGCGCGCGGAAATGGGCCAGATCGGCGATGGTCGACTTGCTGCCGGGGATCAGCACGAGGTCGGCATCGCCGGGCAGGGGGCGGCCCGGCTCGATGATCTCGACCGTGACATGCGGCTCGCCCGAGAGCGGGTCGAGATCGTCGAAATTGGCGATCCGCCCCAGCCGTGGCACGGCCACCCGGAACCGCCCGCCGGGGCGGTTCTTCAGGTCCATGACATCCTCCGCCGGCAGGCGCCACGCGTCGGCGAACCACGGCAGCACGCCCAGAGAAGGCCAGCCGGTGCGCCGCTCGATCTCCGCCAGCCCCTCGTCGAACAGGCTCACGTCGCCCCGGAACTTGTTGATGGCAAAGCCCTTTATCCGCCTTGCATCCCCGGCCTCCAGAACCGCCTGCGTGCCGACGATCTGGGCGATGACCCCGCCCCGGTCGATATCGCCCACAAGGATCACGGGCACGCCCGCCGCCTCGGCAAACCCCATATTGGCAATGTCCCCGGCCCGCAGGTTGATCTCGGCCGGGCTCCCGGCGCCTTCGACCAGCACCAGATCGACCTCGCGGCTCAACCGGCGAAAGCTCTCCAGCGTGGCGGTCAGAAGGCTGGGTTTTCGCGCCGAATAATCCCGCGCCCGCAACGTGGCGAACCGCTTGCCCTGCACGATGACCTGCGCGCCGGTATCGGTCTCGGGTTTCAGAAGTACCGGGTTCATGTCGGTAAGCGCGGGCTTGCGCGCGGCCAGCGCCTGCAACGCCTGCGCCCGCCCGATCTCGCCCCCGTCCACCGTCACGGCGGCATTGTTCGACATGTTTTGCGGCTTGAAGGGCGCCACGTTCAGCCCGCGATTGGCACAGGCCCGCGCCAGCCCGGCGACGATCATCGACTTGCCCACGTTCGAGCCTGCCCCCTGGATCATGATCGCTCTTGCCATGCCGCACCCTCATCCTGCGCCGGGACGTGATACTAGGCGCGATGGCAGAGGGGAAATGAAAAAGCCCTGCCGCGGGGGCAGGGCCTTTTCGTCAAGTCAGGAAAAAGAAGTGTCAGGCAGCTTCGGCCTGTGCGGCCAGAGCCGCGGCAGCATTGCGGCGCTCGCTTTCCTCGCGCGACAGCGCGACAGAGGTGCGAACACCTTTCGACACGAATTCCATAAGGCCGGACACAACCCGCTCGTTGGGGTCGATACCGGCACAGCTCAGCACTTCGCGCCCGTCGCGCGAGCGCGCCCACCGGGCGATCTGTTCAGGACCGTTGCCATATTTCTTGTCGTCAGAAATGGCGTCGTCCAGCGCGGCCAGTACCACGGCCGCGAAAAGTTTGCGAGCACGGTTGCCCTGTTCGGCATTGAAGGCCGTGCCGTCAACGAAATCTTTCATGATTCGTCCTTGCTTTTATTGCTCTTGTCTTTTCGGCGTGGCGATGGTTATGACGAAGTTTCTTCGATTCGGATAGCCCTGTGGTGCATAGCTTCGTTGCAATTTTTGCATATCATTCTGCACCTGCAGCACGAGATATCGTCGTCTTGCCCACCATTGCATCCCCAGATATAGGGATGTGCCAAATATGATCAACCTTTTGACATGGGAAAGTCACGATGCCCAAGATCAACGGAAACGAAATTCGCCCCGGCAACGTGTTGGAGCATAACGGCGGTCTGTGGAGCGCCGTGAAGGTCGAACATGTCAAACCCGGCAAGGGCGGCGCCTTTGCGCAGGTCGAGATGCGCAACCTGCGCAACGGCTCGAAACTGAACGAACGCTTCCGCAGCGCCGACAAGGTCGAGCGTGTGCGGCTCGAGCAGAAGGACCAGCAGTTCCTCTATGAAAACGACGGAATGCTGATCTTCATGGATGCCGAAAGCTACGAACAGATCGAGTTGCCCGCCGAAATCCTCGGTGAGCGGCGCCCCTTCCTGCAGGACGGCATGACCATCACCGTGGAATTCTACGAAAGCGAGGCGCTCAACGCCACGCTGCCGCAGAAAGTGGTCTGCAAGGTGGTCGAGACCGAGCCGGTGGTAAAGGGCCAGACGGCGGCCAACAGCTTCAAGCCCGCGGTGCTTGACAACGGCGTCAAGGTCATGGTGCCGCCCTTCGTGGGGCCGGACGAGGATATCGTCGTCAACACCGAGACGATGGAATACGCCGAGCGCGCCTGACCCTCAGACGCCCGCTCGGTCCAAGAGCCGGTTGACCAGCCCCTGATAGCCTGCGCCGAAAAGGCGCAGGTGCACCAGCGCCGGCCAGAGCTGATAGATTGGCCTGCGGCGCGCGTGCCCCTCCCGCAGGGCGCCATAACCCTCCATCGCCTCGGCCGGGGGCTGGCCGAACAGATGCAGCATGGCCAGATCGACCTCCGCGTCGCCGTAATAGCAGGCCGGGTCGATCAGATAGGCCGCGCGGCCCGAGAACAGCGCGTTGCCCGTCCAGATATCGCCATGCAGCAGGGCAGGGCGCGGCCGCTCCGGCAGCACCTCCGGCAGCCGGTCGCACAAGGCTTCCAGCCGACCCGCCGTCTCCGCCGGCACTGCATCAAGAAACGGCCGCAGCCGGTGATCGGCCCAGAAGGCGGGCCATGTGTCCTTGAAGCCGTTGCGAATCTCGACCGGCCCGAACGCGTAATCCTCGTCCCAGCCAAAGCTTTCCCCCTCGGCCCCGTGCAGCAACGCCAGCGCCGCCCCAAGCGCGCGCCAGCTCTCCGGCGCGGGCGGCGTCTCGTCCAGATGCTCCAGCAGGATCATCCCCGGCCCGGCGAACAGAACCTCGGGCACCGGCGCGCCGGCCTCCCGCATCGCCCGCAGCATCCGCGCCTCCCGGTCCACCATCGGCCCGGTCTTGGCAACCACGCACCGGCCGCCATCGAGCTCCACCCGGGCCACGTCCGACAGATCGCCGCCATGCAGGGACACCACCCGGGATACCCCCCGCCCAAGCGCCGCTTCGATCTGCGCCTGAAGGCTCATTCCGCGTAGGTGACTTTCGCCTCTCCCGCCTGCATCTCGCCCTTCGCGCGGTTGAACCGCAGATAGGCGATGCCGCGCCCGCCCGACTGGGTGAACAGCGTGCCGGCCGGCTTGCCATCGGCGGTGATCTCGGCCCCCACCGGCGCCTCGCCCTCCACCGTCACCGGCACCAGCCCCTTGTTCAGCTCGGTCTTGTGCTTCATCCGGGCGGTCACCTCCTGCCCGACATAACAGCCCTTGCGAAAATCCACCCCGTTCAGCCGGCCGAACCCGGCCTCGAGGATGAACGTGTCGGGCGTCAGCTCCACACCCGTCTCGGGAATGCAATGCGCCACCCGGATCGCATCGAAATCGGTGCCGTCATCGCCCGCCTCGTCACCATAAAGCCGCCAGCCCAGCTCCGGATGGCGCGGGTCTTCCACCGCCCCCTCGGGCGCGGGCCCGGTGCCGCGAAACACCTTCAGCGCACTCTCCTCGATCGCCACGTCCGAGCGCAGTTTGTACATCCTCAGCCGCTGCACCAGATCCCCGGCCAGCGACTCGTCCACATCCAGCAGGATCGCCTCGCCCCGCCGGACGAGGATGAAATCGGCGATATACTTGCCCTGCGGCGTCAAGAGCGCGGTATAGACCGGCCCCTCGGCCACCTTCGAGACATCGTTCGTCACAAGGCCCTGCAGGAAATGCTCGGCATCGCTGCCGGTGATTTCATAGATTGCGCGTGTCATCGTGTCTCCCGTTTCTGTCCCTTCCGTAATATAGGTGTCACCTGCCACGACAACAGGGGAGAGAGATGCGCGCGAAACTGTCGGTGGTCATGCCGACCCTGAACGCCGAAGCGGCCCTGAGGCATAGCCTGCCGGCACTGGCCGAGGGGTTGTCGGCGGGGCTGATCCGCGACCTCGTGATCTCCGATGGCGGCTCAAGCGACGCGACCCTGACCATTGCCGAGGCTGCGGGGGCGGAAATCGTCACCGGCCCGGCATCGCGCGGTGCGCAGCTACGGCGCGGGGCAGGGGCGGCACAGGGCGAATGGCTCCTCTTCCTCCACGCCGACACGGTGCTCCCGCCGGGCTGGGCCGATCTGGTCCTCGCGCACCTGCCATCCGGACGCCCCGCGCATTTCCGCCTGCAATTCGATACGCCGGGCCCCGCCGCCGCCACGGTCGCCGGCTGGGCCAACCTGCGCTCGCGCCTCTTCCGCCTGCCTTACGGCGATCAGGCGCTGCTGATCTCGCGGTCCGACTACGACGCCACGGGCGGCTACCCGGATCAGCCCCTGATGGAAGACGTGGCGATGGCCCGCAAACTCGGCCGCCGCCTGACCATTCTGCCCGCAACGGTCACCACCAGCGCCGAAAAATACCGCCGCGACGGCTGGCTGCGGCGCGGGGCAGGGAACCTCACGCGCCTCCTTCGCTACCGGCTGGGCGCCGATCCCGAACGCCTCGCCCGCCGCTACTGAATATCAGAAGAACGACCGTTTCGTCGTGTTGAACGTGTTCTGCACGTCCTCGAACTCGTATTCCGAGCGCACCCAATCCTCGAAGGAAATGCCTGTTTCCGCCTGCCGCGCCTCGTAAAGGTCGAGGATGTAATCGAGCACCCCGGTCTTCGTCCAGCGGAAGTGAATATACTTCGCCGTCAGCATCCGGCGCGCCTCCGACACCGGCCGCCCCTCGATCACGATCAGGTAGATCGCCGAGGCGAACCCGGCCCGGTCGGCGCCCGATTTGCAATGCATGACAAACGGCTTCTCGATCGACCGGAACGCGTCGATCACCTTCAGGATATCCTCCCGCGGGGCCGCATGACGGGCATGAAACGTCACGTTCACCAGCTTCAGCCCCAATTGCCGACAGCTTTCCTCCTCCACGAGGTAATGCGCCGCACCGCCCGCCCCCCGCAGGTTCAGAATCGACCTGATCCCCATCGCCTTGAGCTTGACGAACCGCTCATGCGTCGGCTGGTTCGAGCGATAGACATCCGGCGCCACGGGAAAGAAATTCGTCCACACCTTGCGCAGCACCGCGTGATCGAACCAAAGATTATAGATATTCGCCCGCCGCCGGTTTTCCGGCGTCGACAGGTCGGTATTGTAATAGGCGCGCAGACCCCGCTCCCAGTCGGAAATCCGTTTGATCAGCTTCATGAGGGTCCGTGCGCTCCGTTCTCCTGTCCCTTGAGGGGCCGCGTTCATCTAGGGGCAACCTGACCGCAAGGCAACCCGTCAGATCGCCGATTGACGCCCCCGGCCCGCGGCGTAAAGTCCCGCCGACCCCTTGAAGGAGACCGACATGAGCGATGCAGGCGGCCGCCCCTACCTTGCCATTCCCGGCCCCTCGGTGATGCCCGAGGAGGTGCTGCGCGCCATGCACCGCACCGCGCCCAACATCTACGCGGGCGAGGTGGTGGATGTCACCGACAGCCTGATCCCCGACCTGCGCCGCGTGGCGCGGACCGAAGGGCACGCCACCATCTACATCGCCAATGGCCACGGCGCGTGGGAGGCGTCGCTGGCCAACGTGGTGGCCCCCGGCGACCGGGTGCTCGTGCCCGCCACCGGGCGCTTCGGCCTTGGCTGGGCCGAGATCGCCGAGACGCTGGGCGTGGAGGTCGAACTGATCGATTTCGGCCGCCGCACGCCGATCGACCCGAACCGGGTCGAGGACGCCCTCAGGGCCGACACCGACCGCCGGATCAAGGCGGTGCTGGCCACCCATGTCGACACCTCCACCTCGATCCGCAACGACATAGCCGCCGTCAGGCAAGCCATCGACGCGGCCGGCCACCCGGCGCTCCTGATGGCCGACTGCATCGCCTCGATGGGCTGTGACCGGTTCGAGATGGATGCATGGGGCGTCGACGTCGCCGTCGCCGCCAGCCAGAAGGGCTTCATGGTGCCGCCGGGGCTCGGCTTCGTCTTCTTCAACCCCCGCGCGGCCGAGGCACGGGCGGCCCTGCCACGGGTCTCCCGCTACTGGGACTGGCGGCTTCGGGCGGAACCCGAGATGTTCTACCAGTATTTCGGCGGCACCGCCCCCACGCACCACATCTACGGCCTGCGCGCCGCCCTCGACATGATCCATGCCGAAGGGATCGAGGCCGTCTGGGCCCGGCACGAGCGGCTGGCCCGCGCCATCTGGACCGCCTGCGAGGCATGGGGGCAGGGCGGCGCCCTGCGGCTCAACGTGGCCGACCGGGCCCATCGCAGCCATGCCGTCACCTCGCTGGCGCTTGACGCCCCCGACGGCACGCGGCTGCGGCAATGGCTCGAGGCGCAGGCCGGGGTCACGCTGGGCATCGGCCTCGGCATGGGCACCGAGGAGGACCCCAAGGGCGACGGCTATTTCCGCATCGGCCACATGGGCCACGTCAACGCGCATATGGTCCTGGGCGTGCTGGGGGCGATCGAGGCGGGCCTCACCGCCCTCGACATTCCCCACGGGCCGGGCGCGGTCGAGGCCGCGGCGGGCGCCTTGGCGGCGGGCTGAGCCTCAGGCCCGCTGCCCCAGCCGCGATATCAGAAGGTTCAGCCCGTAGCTGACCGCAAGCACGACAGGCAGGCCAAAGACGGCCCACAAGACCATGAGAATCCAGAGCAAGTTGACCAGCCCCATGACCAGCGCGGCATTGGTGTAATTGGGGGCTTCTGGCAAACAACCCTTCTTCATGGTCCGAGCTTACCGCGCGATCCGGGTTTTGTCGGAGCAAATATTCCCGCGATGGCGGTTATCCGCGCGTCTCCGCCAGCGCCTCCGGAAGCGCCTCGGCCAGCACCGCCATATCCTCGGGCCGGCCGCAACTGATGCGGATACAGCGGTCCTGCGGGGCCACGGCGGGCTTGCGAACAAAGACGCCGCGCTTGACCAGCGCTTCGAGTATCCCCGTCGCGAACGCCCCGTCGCGGCCGCAATCCACCGCCACGAAATTGGTGGCAGAGGGCAGCGCCGCCATGCCGCTTTCCGAGGCGATGCGCGCGATCTCGTGCCGCGATTCGTCCACCTTCCGGCACACGTCGTCGAGCCAGCCGCGATCCTTCAGCGCCGCCAGCGCCCCGGCCTGCGCCACCCGGTTCATGCCGAAATGGTTGCGGATCTTGTCAAAGCTGCGGATCAGCTCCGGCGCCCCGATAGCATAGCCGATCCGGGCGCCGGCCATCCCGTAAGCCTTTGAAAAGGTGCGCATCCGGATCACGCGCGGGTCGTCCGCCGCGATCTCTGCGGCGGTGCCTTCGGGCGCGAATTCCACATAGGCCTCGTCCAGCAGCAGCAGGCAGCCCTCGGGCAGCTGGTCGAGCGCCTTCACGATGGTCTCGCCGCTGTGCCAGCTTCCCATCGGGTTGTCTGGATTGGCGAGGTAGACCAGCTTCGCGCCCGTCTCTTTCGCCTTGGAAAACAAGCGGTTGGGATCTTCATGATCGTCCCGGTACCGCACCTTGTGCAGCTCGCCGCCAAAGCCCGCGACGTGGTAATTGAATGTCGGGTAGGCCCCGTCGGAGGTGACCACCGCATCCCCCGGCGCGATCAACAGCCGCACGAGATAGCCCAGCAACCCGTCGATTCCCTCGCCGATCAGCACGTTGCCAAGCTCGACCCCGTGATGCGCCGCCACCGCCACGCGCAGGTCGTGGCTCGTCGGGTCGCCGTATTTCCAGATCTGCGCCGCCTCTTCCCGCATCGCGGCCACCGCCTTGGGCGACGGCCCGAACAGGCTTTCATTGGCACCCAGCCGGGCGCGGAAGGGGGCGCCGCGGGCGCGTTCCTGTTCCTCGGGGCCGACGAAGGGCACGTTGGCGGGGAGGGAATTAACGAGATCGGTATAGCGTGGTCCTGTCATGGCGGGAGATAAGACCAGTCGAGGCAGGGTTGCAAGGGTCTGCCGACGTGACGTTTCGATGGCGGCAGCGCGGGAATCGCGGTTTGATGGGCTGCAAAGCAGGAGGTGCCCCATGCCGCGCGTGACCGTCGAAACCATTGATAAGATTGCCTTTGTCACCCTGAACCGGCCCGACAAGATGAATGCCGTCGACATGGAAATGGCCGAGGGAATCGTGGAGGCCGGGCAGAAACTGATCGACGCGGATATCCGGGCGGTGGTGCTTTCGGGGGCGGGAAGGGCCTTCTGTGCCGGGCTCGACGTGATGAGTTTCGCCAAGTTCGCGGCCGGCGATCCGGAGGCCCGGATCATGCCACGGACGCACGGAAATACCAATTTGTTTCAAGAGGTTGCGCTGGTCTGGCGCCGGGTGCCGGTGCCGGTGATCGGGGCGGTGCGGGGGGTGGCGTTCGGGGCCGGGTTCCAGTTGGCGTTGGGGGCCGACATCAGGATTGCGGCGCCGGGGACGAAACTGGCCATCATGGAGATGAAATGGGGGCTGATTCCCGATATGGGGGGGATGGTTCTGTTGCCGAAACTGGCGCGGTCCGACGTGATCCGGAAGATGACCTATACGGCCGAACCGATCGAGGCGGAGCAGGGCGAGGCGTGGGGCCTCGTGACGGAGATCAACGACCAACCCCTTGAAAGAGCGACCGAAATCGCCAAACAGATTGCCGGGAAAAGCCCCTCGGCCATTCGCGCCGCGAAGCGATTGCTGGCCGTGGCCGAGAGCGGCGCGGGCGAAGACGAGGTGCTTCTGGCCGAAAGCCGGGAGCAGGCCAGTCTGATCGGCAAATCGGACCAGATGGAGGTGATCGCGGCCAACATGGCGGGCCGCGATCCGACGTTCGAATAGCCGAAACCCAACGTCGGTATCACGTCGGTATTTTGTCGGTATTGCGTCGGTGCGACGTCAGCCCAGTTCGGCCAGCCTTTCGAGCGCGGCGCGGATCTTGGCCTCTTCCTCTTCCCGGGCGCGCAGGTTCTCGCGGGCGTCCTCGACCACGTCCTCCGGCGCGCTTTCGACGAATTTCGGATTGTTGAGCCGCCCGCGCAGCCCGCCCAACTCCTTCTCGAGCTTGCCGAGCGTTTTCTCCAGCCGCGCCTTTTCCTCTTCCACATCAATGACATCGGCGAGGGGAAGGCCAAAGCTGGCGCCATCGGCGGGCACGGTGATGCAGCCCTTGGGCAGGGCATCCGCCTTGGTCAGGCTGTCGATCCGGGCGAGGCGCTTGATCATCACCTCGTTGCGGTCCCACGCAGCCTGCGCCGCGGGGTCGATCTCGGTCACCAGCATGGGGATATGCAGCCCCACGGGCACATGCACCTGCGCGCGGGCCGAACGGATGGAATCGATCAGGTCGATGACCCAGTTCATCTCGCGGTCGGCGTCGCGGTCGATCAACTCTTCGCCATAGGTCGGCCAATCGGCATGAACCAGCATTTTCCCGCGTTTTCCGAGGGTTCCCCACAGTTCTTCAGTGATGAAAGGCATGATCGGATGCAGCAGCACAAGGCACTGGTCGATGACCCATGCCATGGTCGCCTGCGTCTCGGCCTTGGTGGCCTCGTCGCCGTCAAGCAGGAGCGGCTTGGAGAATTCGACATACCAGTCGCAGACCTTGCCCCAGACGAAAGCATAAAGCGCATTGGCCGCGTCGTTGAAGCGAAATTGCTCCAGCGCGCTATCGACCTCGAGCCGGACCTTGGCGGTTTCACCGACGATCCAGCGGTTCACCGTGGCGGTGGGCTGCGGGATCTGACCGTCGGAGCCAGTGGCTCCGTTCATCTCGGCAAAGCGGGCGGCGTTCCAGAGCTTGGTGCCGAAATTCCGATATCCTGCAATACGTTGCGTCGACAATTTCAGGTCGCGGCCCATGGCGGCCATGGCCGTCAGCGTGAAGCGGACGGCATCGGCACCGTATTCCTCGATCAGTTCCAGCGGGTCGAGCACGTTGCCCAGCGACTTGGACATCTTCTTGCCCTTCTCGTCGCGGACGAGGGCGTGAACATAGACGTGGTCAAACGGGCGCTGCCCGACGACGGCATATTGCATCATCATCATCCGGGCGACCCAGAAGAAGATGATGTCAAAGCCGGTCACCAAGACACTTGTCGGAAAGTATTTTTGCAGCTCGGGCGTATCCTCGGGCCAGCCCAGCGTGCCGATGGGCCAGAGCCCGGACGAAAACCAAGTGTCGAGCACGTCCGGGTCCTGCCAGACGGGGTAGACGAGATGCGTGGGGTCTTGACTGGCGGTGTAGTCTGCAAGGCTTTCGGCAAGGCGGTGCAGCGCCTCGTCGCGCGATTTGACCTCGACCACCTGCATGGAGTGAAGCGGCACCGGAAGCGACGCGAGCTTGTCCTGATAAGCCTTTGTGATCCCGTCGAAATCGGGCGCGCATTCCATCAGGTAGCTGCTGTGCCCCTCGTTCAGAAGGCGCAGCATCTCGACGAGGTCGAGCGTCCCGTCGCCCTCGTCATCGTGGAAGCCGGGGCTGGAGAGGTCGAACCCGTACCAGACGGGGATCTGATGACCCCACCAGAGCTGACGCGAAATGCACCAAGGTTCAATGTTTTCAAGCCAGTGGAAGTAAACCTTGCGGTCCTGCTCGGGCATGATGTTGACCTCGCCCTTGCGGACTGAGTCGATGGCGGGGCCGACGATCTTTTGCGTGTCGACGAACCACTGATCGGTCAGCATCGGCTCGATCACGACCTTCGAGCGATCACCAAAAGGCTGCATGATCGGCTTGTTTTCCACAAGCGGCTCGGGCTCGCCTTGATCATTTACAACTTCGACGGCCAATCCTTCGCTTGTGATCTGCTCGACGACCAGCTTGCGGGCCTCGAACCTGTCGAGACCGCGCAGATCGTCGGGGACGAGGTTGAGGGTGTCGACCTCCTCGATGGTGAAATCGCTGCCATTGGCGATCTCCTGTGCGCGGGTGGCGCAGGTGGCGTAATCGGCCCCGTCCGCGCGCATCTGGGCGCTGGTGTTCATCAGGCGGTACATCGGGATGTTGCCGCGTTTGGCGACGCCGTAGTCGTTGAAGTCATGCGCGCCGGTGATCTTGACCGCGCCCGAGCCGAAATTCGGGTCGGGATACTCGTCGGTGATGATCGGGATCATGCGCCGATGCTCTTTCGGGCCGACGGGGATTTCGCAGAGTTTTCCGACGATTGGCGCGTAACGCTCATCTGACGGGTGAACCGCGACCGCACCATCGCCCAGCATGGTTTCGGGCCGCGTCGTGGCGATGGAGATATAGTCGCGCTCTTCTTCCAGCACGATATTCCCCTCAGCGTCCTTCTCGACATAGGTGTAGGTCTCGCCGCCCGCCAGCGGGTACTTGAAGTGCCACATGTGGCCGTTGGTCTCGATGTTCTCGACCTCGAGATCGGAGATGGCGGTCTCGAAATGCGGATCCCAGTTGACCAGCCGCTTGCCGCGATAGATCAGGCCCTTGTCGTACATGTCGACGAAGACCTTGATGACGGCATCGTGGAAATTGCCGTCTTCGCCCTCGGGCGCGCCGGGGGCGCCGGACATGGTGAAGGCGTTGCGCGACCAGTCGCAGGAGGCGCCGAGGCGCCTCAACTGGTTGATGATGGTGCCGCCGGACCGGGTTTTCCATTCCCAGACCTTTTCGAGGAATTTCTCGCGCCCCATGTCGCGGCGGGATTCGTTGCCTTCCTCGGCGAGGCGGCGCTCGACGACCATCTGCGTGGCGATGCCGGCATGATCCTGCCCCGGCTGCCAGAGCGTGTCGTGGCCCTTCATCCGGTGCCAGCGGATCAGGATATCCTGCAGCGTGTTGTTGAAGGCGTGCCCCATGTGGAGCGAGCCCGTCACGTTGGGCGGCGGGATCATGATCGAGAAGGTCTCGGCCCCTTCGCGTGCGTTGGCGCCGGCCTTGAAGGCGCCGGAGCCTTCCCATGCGTCGTAGATGCGGCCCTCGGCCTCTGTCGCGTCGAATGTCTTGTCCATCGCCATCTGTCGCGGTCCCCGCGCTGCTTACTTTCAGTCGGGGTTGGGCATACCCAATGAACGGGCCGAGGGAAAGACGGGAATGGCGTCAGGCGGCGCGGCTTGCCGCGAGTTTGGCGTCTGTCAGCGGTTCGCGGGCGCCGGGGCGGATGACATCGGGATCATAGGCTTGCCGGGCAAAGACCTCCTCGACCATGGGCGCGAAGAATTCGAGCGGGAGGGTGTCGTAATCGGGGTCGAAGCTCGCCTGATCCCAGCGTTCGCAGAATTGGACATTGTCGTCGAAATAGGGGTGGCCACGGTGGCGGTCGCGCTTGTTCGGGTCGGCGCCGTCGAGGTGGTGGCCGTAATAGATCATCTGGAAGTCGCCATGGGTCTGGACGACCCATGTGCATTGCTCGCGCAGGAAGGGCTTGAGGATGGTGGCGGCGTATTCGTCGTGATTGTAGGGGGCGTAGATGTCGCCGATATCGTGGAGCAGCGCGGCGACGACCCAGTCGGTATCGGCCCCGTCGCGCCACGCGCGGGTGGCGGATTGGAGCGAGTGGCCAAGGCGGGTGATCTGGTAGCCGGAGAGGCCCTCGTCAAGCTCCACCAGCGCTTTCAGAAGGCGCTGCGCGGTGTGCTTGGTGTGGTCGATCTCGTGGGCGGTGAGGAATTCGTAGTCTTCCTTGGTGCCGTCCTTCATCCGGGTGAAGCTGACCTTGTCCATGGCGGCGGGCTCCCTGAGCGTGGTTTGTTCGGACGCCATGGTAAAGCGCCGGGACCGGGGGCGTAAAGGGGCAGGCGCCGCCCCTTGTCACCTAGCCCCGTGCGGCGTATACGCCCGGCCTGACCCAAAGGAGTTCGTGGCCCATGCATGGCAGCGCAAACGTCAACATCATGATCAAGGCCGCGCGCAAGGCGGGGCGGTCGTTGGTCAAGGATTTCCGCGAGGTGGAGAACCTCCAGACCTCGATGAAGAGCGCGGGCGATTTCGTGAGCCGGGCCGATATCGCGGCCGAGAAGATCCTCAAGGAAGAGCTGATGGGCGCGCGGCCCACCTATGGCTGGCTGGCCGAAGAAGGCGGCGAGGAGGAGGGCAAGGACCCCACCCGCCGCTGGATCGTCGATCCGCTGGATGGCACGACCAACTTCCTGCACGGGCTGCCGCACTGGGCGATCTCGATCGGGCTGGAGCACAAGGGGCAGGTCGTGGCGGGTGTCATTTTCGACGCCGCCAAGGACGAGCTTTACTGGGCCGAGAAGGGCGAGGGCGCGTGGCTGAACGAAAGCCGGCTGCGGGTCTCGAACCGGAGCAAGATGATCGAATCGATCTTTGCCACCGGCGTGCCCTTTGGCGGGCGCGCGGATCTTCCGCAGACATTGCAGGATCTGGCCCGGCTGATGCCGTCTTGCGCGGGCGTGCGGCGCTGGGGCTCGGCGGCGCTGGATATGGCCTATGTGGCTGCCGGGCGCTACGAGGGGTTCTGGGAGCGTCGGCTGAACGCGTGGGATCTGGCCGCCGGGGTGATCATCGTGCGCGAGGCGGGCGGGCTGATCGAGCCGCTGCGCGAGGGGCGCGACATTCTCGGGCATGGCGAGGTGATCTGTGCCAACGAGGCGATCTTCGACAAGTTTTCGGGGATTATCCGGGACGCGTAAGCGTCAGGCATCCGAGGGGTGGTTGACGCCGTCATTCCACGGGATGGGTTCGTAATCGGCGGGGTTGATGCCTTCGATGCAGCCGAAATTGACGCCGTATTCGGTGGGGTCCGAGCGGCGGCGGTGATGGGTGTAGATCCCGCAGATTGAGCAGAACCAGTGCTGCGCCGTGCCGGTGTTCCACTGGTAGAGCGTCAGCGCATCGGCCCCCTTCACGATCTCCAGCTTATCAACAGGCACGCTGATATTCGGCGCCGCCCGCCTGCGGCAGAAGCTGCAATCGCAGCGCATGGGCCGGTCCAGCGCCCCCTCCGGCAAATCCACGCGCAGCTCGACCGCGCCGCAATGGCAGGTGGCCTTGGTGATCATCGCCGCCGCCCGACCTTCGGAATGTTACTGCGCACGTATTTGTATTCCGCGTCCGGGTGCGGCGGGTGGCCATGGGTGCGCTGCCAGAAGGCGGTGCCACCACGGGCGAGGAAGACCGGCAGGGTCAGCACCGCGCCGACGATGAAGCCTCCCGCATGAGCCCAGTAGGCCACACCCCCCTGCAACGGATCGGCGCCCATCCCGGCGAAAAGCTGGATGCCGAACCACAGCGCCAGCATGATCCAAGCGGGAATGGTGAAGATGCGGAAGAAGACGATGAAGATGACGAGGATATCGACCTTGGCCTTGGGAAAGAGCAGCAGGTAGCCGCCCATCACGCCCGCGATGGCGCCCGAGGCGCCCACCGTGGGCACCGGTGAATAGGGCGCGGCAAGGATATGCGCCAGCCCCGCGCCGATGCCCGAGGCGAGGTAGAAGGCGAGATAGCCGAGATGCCCCATCTCGTCTTCCATGTTGTCGCCGAAGATCCACAGGAACAGCATGTTGCCCAGAAGGTGCATCACGCCCCCATGCAGGAACATGGAGGTGAAGACGGTATGATAGGTGCCATCCTGCGTGACCATGGCCGGCACCATCGCCCATTCGTAGAAGAAGGCGTTGAGCTCGCGCGGATCAGTGAAATACGGCCAATACGCGAGGAATATCACGATATTGGCCGCCATCAGGGCGTAGGTCACATAGGGCGTGCGCCCCGACGGGTTATGGTCGCGGATGGGGAACATGGGCTTACGCTGCGGCGAAAGCCGGGCGGCGTCAAGCGGCTCCGCCCAGCAGGGCCGCGTTTCCGCCCGCCGCCGTGGTATCGACGCAGACATGGCGCTCGTGGCAGACATGGCCGTGGTCGGGCTGGCCGGTGATCAGCGGCAGGATCGGGCCGGTTCTGGCCGCCAGCGCCTTGGCATAGGCGCGGCCCTTTTCCGCATCACCCCACCAGAGCGCGCCGGAATGCCCGTCGATCTTCGTCAGCAGGTCCGGGGCGACCTCGCCCGTGGCCTCGACCGCCGCGCCGCCCATGGCCCGCACGGCCTCGGCCTGCGCCTTGGCGGTGTCGGCGCCCGGCCCGAGGCAGAGGATCGCGGCGCGCCGATAGCTGCCAAGGCGGTTGGATTCGCCGGTGGGGCCGGGCAGGACGAGATCGTTCAGGCGTTTGTCGCGGCCTTGGTTGGCTTGTTTGAGGGCCTTTTCGATGTCGGTTTGGGACATGGTGCCGGACCACTCCGTGCCCTGTTGCGGGGCGGGGGCAAGCGTGTAGCGGGGCAGGTAATGTGGCCCGCCGGCCTTTGGCCCGGTGCCGGAAAGCCCTTCACCGCCAAAGGGTTGGCTGCCCACGATGGCGCCGATCTGGTTGCGGTTCACATACATGTTGCCCGCTTCGATCCGGTCGGTGACGTGTTGCACGCGATCGTCGATGCGGGTTTGCAGGCCGAAGGTGAGGCCATAGCCGGTGGCGTTGATGGCGTCGATGACGGCGTCGAGCTGATCCGCCCTGAAGGTCGCCAGATGCAGGACCGGGCCGAAGATTTCCCGTTCCAGATCGGCGATGCCGTTCACCCGGATCAGGGTGGGGGCGATGAAGCTTCCGGCATTGGGCGTCTTGAGTTCATGCATCAGGCGACCCTCGGCGCGGGCGGTCTGGATGTGCTCGGCGATGCCCGAGCGCGCGTCTTCGTCGATCACCGGCCCGACATCGGTGGAAAGGTGCCACGGCGTGCCCATCACCAGCGCGTCCATCGCCCCGGTGAGCATCTCGGTGAAACCCTCGGCGATATCCTCCTGCACGTAGAGGCAGCGCAGGGCGGAGCAGCGTTGGCCGGCGGATTGGAAGGCGCTTTCGACGATGGCCTGCACCGCCTGTTCGGGCAGGGCGGTGGAATCCACGATCATCGCGTTCAGCCCGCCGGTTTCGGCGATCAGCGGCGCGCCGGGGGCGAGGTTCTCGGCCATGGCTTCACGGATTTTCATCGCCGTGGCGGTGGAGCCGGTGAAGGCCACGCCATCGACGCGTGGATCGGAGGTGAGCGCGGCGCCCACATCGCCCGCGCCGGGAAGCAGTTGCAGCGCGGTCTGCGGCACGCCGGCCTCGTGCAGGAGCCGGATGGCGAGGTGGGAGATGAGCGGGGTCTGCTCGGCCGGTTTCGACAGCACCGCGTTGCCGGCGGCCAGTGCCGCGCTGATCTGGCCGGTGAAGATGGCGAGCGGGAAGTTCCACGGGGAAATGCAGGTGAAGGTGCCGACCGGTTCGCCCTCGGGGGCGTTGGCCGCGTAGTAGCGCAGGAAATCGACCGCCTCGCGCAGTTCGGCCACGGCGTCGGGCAGGGATTTGCCGGCCTCGCGGGCGATGATGGCGAAGATCTCGCCGAAGTTCTTCTCATAGAGATCGGCCGCGCGATTGAGGATGCGGGCGCGCTCTTCCGCCGGGGCATCCCACGGTTGGGCGTGGGCGAGGGCGGTTTCGATATCCGCGTCGCTCGCCGTGGCGACGGTGCCGGGGCTGTCGGCGGGGTCGGCGGGGTTGGTGACCGGTTGCGGCGCGTTGGGCGCCGCCCGGCCCGCGAGGATCGGTGCGGCCTCCCACGTGGCGGTGGCGAAGGGCCCGCGTTCGGCGGCGATCAGGTCGAGCGTAGGCTGATGCGTCAGATCGAAGCCCTTGGAATTGGGGCGTTCGGGCAGGAAAAGCTCCGGCCCGCGGGGCAGGCGGGCGGACATGTCGCTGATGGCATTGAAGGGATCGCGGGCGACCTCCTCCGGCGGCACGTCCTCATCCACGATCTGGTTGACGAAGGAGGAGTTGGCGCCGTTCTCCAGCAGGCGGCGGACGAGATAGGCCAGAAGATCGCGATGCGCGCCCACGGGGGCGTAGATGCGGCAACGGGTGTGCTCGGCCTTCATGATGAGGCTGTGCAGCGCCTCGCCCATGCCGTGCAGGCGCTGGAACTCGAACTCGTCCTTTTGCGCTGACCCCATGTCGAGGATGGCGGCGGCGGTATGGGCGTTGTGCGTGGCGAACTGCGGATAGATCCGGTCGGTCATCGACAGGAGCTTGCGGGCGTTGGCGATGTAGGAAATGTCGGTCGCGGCCTTCGAGGTGAAGACGGGGAAGCCATCGACCCCTTCGACCTGCGCGCGCTTGATCTCGGTGTCCCAGTAGGCGCCCTTGACGAGGCGGACCATGATCTTGCGGTCGAGGCGCTGGGCCATGTCGTAGAGGTGGTCGAGCACCGGGGCGGCGCGCTGGCCATAGGCCTGCACGACGACGCCGAACCCGTCCCAGCCGGCGAGCGACGGCTCGGCGAGGGTGGCCTCGATGACTTCGAGGGAGAGGGAGAGGCGGTCGGCCTCCTCGGCATCGATATTGAGGCCCATGCGCGCGGATTTCGCCAGCAGCGCGAGGGAACGCAGGCGCGGCATGAGCACGTTCGTCACGAGGTCTTCCTGCGCCACCTCGTAGCGGGGATGCAGGGCCGAGAGTTTGACCGAGATGCCGGGATTGTCGCGGATGTCGCGGTTGGTGCAGGCGGCGGAGATGGCGGTGATCGCGCGGGAATAGGCGAGGTGATAGCGGATCGCGTCGTCATCGGTGCGCGCGGCCTCGCCCAACATGTCGTAGGAATAGGTGTAGCCCTTCTTCTCCATCTGGGCGGCGCGGGTCATGGCGCTTTCGATGGTCTCGCCCAGCACGAACTGCCGCCCCATCTCCTTCATCGCCCGGCCCACGGCGGTGCGGATCACCGGCTCGCCCAGCCGGCGGATGGCGCCGCGCAGCGCCTTGACGGGGCCGGGGTCTTCGTCCTTGAGCACCTTGCCGGTAAGCATCAGCGCCCATGTCGAGGCATTGACCAGCGGCGAGGTGGAATGGCCCATGTGACGGCCCCAGTCCGACGGCGCGATCTTGTCTTCGATCAGCGCGTCGATCGTCTCGGCGTCGGGCACGCGCAACAGCGCCTCGGCCAGACACATCAGCGCGATGCCTTCCTCCGTTGACAGGCCGTATTCGGCAAGGAACACTTCCATCAGCCCCGGGTTCGACTGGCTGCGGATGTCGCGCACCAGCGCGGCGCCCCGGTCGCAGATGCGCGCGCGGTCCTCTTCCGACAGCGCGGCAAGCGCCGTCAGCCGGTCGAGCGTTTCGGCCTCGTCGGCATAGGTGGCAAGGTCAATGGCGCGGCGGGTGTCATTGTCATAGGGCAAGGCGATCTCCTGAAGGCAGAAGTGGTTTTTCCCATTTTATCATTGCCTGATTTAATATTTTTCCCGAAAATCCCAAAACCGCAGGCGATGCGGGCAGAAAATCGGGGGAGAACCATGCAGGATGAACAGGCACAGCTTGACCGGTTCGACCGGGCGATTCTCCGCGTGCTGGCCGCGGACGGGCGGATCTCCATCACCGACCTCGCCCGCGAGATCGGCCTGTCCAAATCGCCCACGCAGGCGCGGCTCCGGCGGCTCGAGGCGGCGGGGGTGATCACCGGCTACCGCGCGCTGGTCGATCCGATCCGGCTGGGCCATGACCACGTCAGCTTCGTCGAGGTGCGGCTGCACGACACCCGCGAAAAGGCGCTGGCGGAATTCAATGCCGCCGTGCTCAAGGTGCCCGAGATCGAACAGGCGCACATGATCGCGGGAAATTTCGATTACTTGCTGAAGATCCGCACCCAGAGCATGGCCGATTACCGCCGCATCCTGGCCGAGCATGTCTCGACCCTGCCGCATGTGGCGAATACCTCCACCTACGTGGCGATGGAGGCGGTGAAGGAGAGCACGCTGCCGACCGTGATTTGATTTGCGCGGGCGGCGGGCCATAATAAAGACCCATGAAACAGCTTGCCGCCGCCACCCTGATGGGGCTTGCCGCCCTGCCGGCTTGGGCCGACTGCCCGGCGCCGCCCGATCATGCCGACGCGCTGACCGGGCTGATCGAGCAGGTGCAGGCGGCGCCCGACGAGCGCTCGGCCAAGCTCATTTCGAACCAGATGTGGGAACTCTGGGCCGACGCGCCCGACACCCGCGCGCAGGAATTGCTCGACGAGGGGATGAGCCGCCGCGAGGCCTATGATTTCAAGGGCGCGGTTCTGGCCTTCGACGCGCTGGTCGACTACTGCCCGGACTATGCCGAGGGCTACAACCAGCGCGCCTTTGTCAATTTCATCCGTCAGGATTACGAGGCCGCGCTGCCCGATCTCGAACGCGCGCTGACCCTCTCGCCCCGCCATATCGCGGCGATGACCGGGCAGGCGCTGACGCTGGCGGCGCTCGATCGCAAGGCCGAGGCCGCGCTGGTCCTGCGCGAGGCGCTGGAGCTGAACCCGTGGCTGGGCGAGCGGGCGCTGCTGCCGGTGTTGGAGGCGGAGGAACAGGAACTCTGACGCCCGCAAATCCCCGTTTACACCGTGGCCAGAGCCGATATTGTCCCGCCACCTGGCCCGCGTGGTGGAATGGTAGACACAGGGGACTTAAAATCCCCAGGCTTTATGCCGTGCCGGTTCGAGTCCGGCCGCGGGTACCAGGGCGGGATGGCAAGGGCGCAAGCCATTGATCTGGCACGGGTTTCGCCCCCTCACTTCCGCATTGCCCGCGCCTCGCCCCGCAGTTCCGACACCTCCTCGACCGAGACCGGGGCCGCCGAGTTGTGCCATGCGCCGCGCAGGAAGGTGGCAAGCTCCGCGATCTCCTCGTCGCTCAGCCGGTCGGCGAAGCCCGGCATCCGCAGCGCATAGGGCCGCGCGGCGGTCGAGGGCAGTTCCGAGCCGCCGAGGATCATCGAGATCAGGCCGGTCGGCTCCTTGGCCGTGACCAGCGAATTGCCGTCCAGCTCCGGAAACACCTCGTCGGCGCCGCGCCCGTCGACGAAGTGGCAGGCGTTGCAATTGTCGATGTAGAGCCGCGGCCCCAGCGCCATCTCCGGATCGGCCGAAAACAGAAGCTCTTCGGTCTCGCTGGGCGTGTCCTCGCGCGGCTCCGCGTCCTCGTTCAGGCCCGTCAGAAAGCGCGACATGGCCTCGAGGTCGTCGCCGGTCATGAACTGCGTCGATTCCCGCACCACGAGCTGCATTTCCCCGTTGATGGCGGCATGGGCGTTGCGCCCGGTCGACAGGATCGCGGCGATGTCCTCGGCGCTCCAGCCGCGAATGCCGCTGTCGGGCCCGCGCAGCGGCGGCGCCGTCCAGCCGGCGATCACCCCGCCGCTCAGGAAATCGGCGTCGGTCGCATCGAGCGCGGCCTGCGTCATCAGCGCGTTGCGCGGGCTGTGGCAGGCGCCGCAATGGCCCGGCCCCTCGACAAGGTATTCGCCGCGTGCCAGCACCGGGTCCTCGGCGTCGGGCTGAAACCCGGCCTCGTCCAGCGCCACCCATTTCCACGCCCGCAGCCCCCAGCGCTGATCGAAGGGGAAGGGAAGCTCGGCCTCCTTCGCGCGGCTTTCGACCGGCTCCACCTCCTCGGTGAAGTAATGGTAGAGTTCCCGCACGTCCTTTTCGGTCAGGTTGCGGTAATTCTCGTAGGGCATCGCCGGGTAGAGATGGGTGCCGTCGGGGCGCACCCCGTCATAGAGCGCGGCGCGAAACTCGTCGAGGCTCCAGCCGCCGATGCCGGTCTCCTCGTGGGGCGTGATGTTCGAGGAATAGATCGTGCCCAGCGGGCTTTCGATCGCCCGGTTGCCGGCGAAACGCGCGCCATCGGGGGCGGTGTGACAGGCCGCGCAATCCGCGATGTGCATGGCATATTCGCCGGCGCCTTCTTCGGGGGTCCAGTCATCGGGCATGGCGCTGACCGCGCCGGTGCGCTGAACCGGGATGGCGATGAAGGCCAGAAGCGCCACGGCGCCCAGCACCGCCAGCCCGAGGATGATGTTGATGAAGGTTCTCATGCCGCGCCTCACACCAGCGGCCGCGGATCGGGCAGGTAATCCTTGCGGATCGCCTCGGCCGTCCAGTAGGCCAGCGCGCCCACCGCCCCGGTCGGGTTGTACTGGATGTTCTGCGGGAAGGCCCCGGCGCCCAGCACGAAGACATTATGCTGGCCCCAGGCCTGAAGATACCGGTTCACCGCCGACGTGTTCGGATCGGTGCCCATGATCGCGCCGCCGACATTATGCGTGGTCTGGTAGGGGCGGACGTCATAGCGCGCGCCGTCCTCCTTGTAGCTCGACTGCCAGCTGTCCGGCGCCATCGCCTCGGCGATCTCCTCGATCTGGCGGCGCATGAACTGGGTCATGCGGATATCGTTGTCCTTCCAGTCGAAGGTCAACCGCATCAGCGGGCGCCCGTGCCGGTCGGTATAGGTCGGGTCGAGGTCGAGGTAACAGTCGCGGTAGACGAGGTTCGACCCGTGCGAGCCGATCGACATGGAGTGGCCGTACCACTCGCCGATCCCCTGCTTCCAGTCCGCGCCCCATTCCGGCGTGCCCTCGGGCAGGGCGATGCCCCGGATCGGCTGGCCGTTGGACAGCCCGGCGGTGATATAGCTGCCGCCGATGAATCCCTCTTCGGCAAAGTCGATCTGGTTGATGGCGAAATCGTCGATCGAGATGCCGGACGAGCCGGAGGCGGCGAAGGGGTTGAACTCGACATCCTTGTAGAACATCGTCGTGCCGCCGTTCATCTGGTAGGAATAGTTCTTGCCGGTGACCCCCTCGCCGGTGGCCGGGTCATAGGGCTCGCCGATCCCCGACAGAAGCATCAGGTGGACGTTGTGAAGCTGGTAGGCCGCGAGGATCACCAGATCGGCGGGCTGGGTCACCTCCTCCTGCGCCTCCTCGTCCCAATAGGTGACGCCGGTGGCGGTCTTGCCGTCCTCCGCCAGATCGACGCGCAGCACCTCGGAATTCACCTTGTAGGCGAAATTCGGATAGCGCTTGAGCGCGTCGAGGATACAGGTCTGGGGCGATGATTTCGAGTAGTTGATACAGCCGTAGCGCTCGCAGAAGCCGCAGAAATTGCAGGGGCCGAGCTGCATGCCGTACTCGTTTGTATAGGCCTCCGAGGCGTTGGCGGCGGGGCGCGGGAAGGGGTGATAGCCCATCGCGCTGGCGGCGTCCTGAAACATCAGCGCGTCGGTCGTCTGGGGCAGGGGGGGCATCGGGTATTCCCGGCTGCGCGGCGCCTCGAACGGGTTGCCGCCGGGCTGGATCTCGCCGTTGATATTGCCCGCCTTCCCGGCGATCCCGGCCATGTATTCGAACCGGTCGTAATAGGGTTCCAGCTCTGCCGCCGTCACGCCCCAGTCCTGAATGGTCATGTCCTCGGGGATGATGTCGGCGCCGAAATTCTCCTCGACATAGCTGCGCAGGTTGTACTCGTTCGCCATCGGCCGCCATGTCTGGCCGTTCCAGTGGATGCCGGCCCCGCCGACCCCGTCACCGGGCAGGAACGACCCCAGCCGCCGCATCGGTTGCGCCTCATCGTCCAAGCTTCGGCGCAGGGTGATGGTGGAGTTCCGCGGCTTCTGCATGAAGCCGAAGCGGATGCCGTATTTCAACTCGTCGATCACCTCGGGATATTCGAAATCGGGCACCGTGCTGCGATCCGGCCCGCGTTCCAGCGCGAGGATGTCCAGCCCCTCCTTCGCCAGCTCGATCCCCATGATCGACCCGGTCCAGCCGAGCCCCACGATGACCACGTCCTTCTTCTTCTCCGTACGTGCCATGGTCAGGCCCTCTCCCCTGCAATGCTGACGGGGCCGAGCGGATAGGGCTCGTTCCGGCCCACCCATTCGAGGAAATTCGCCCGTGCGCCGGGAAACCCGATATGAACCCACGACTGCATCCCGTAATTTCCGCCATGGCGCGGGTCGGCGAAATAGCCCTCCTTGGTGTTTTGCAGCAGCAGCGACCAGAATTCCTTCAACTCGGGCGGCAGCCCGGCCTCGCCCTCGGACAGCGCGGTCAGCGCCTCGTCCTGCTGGCCGGGCTCCAGATCGGCGAAGGCGCCGCCCATCTCGTCGGCGCACCACCCGTCGAAGGCGGCAATCCCCTCGCGATAGATCTCGGCCGGGGTCAGCGGGCTCTGCGGGCCCAGTTGTTCCGAGGCGTCGGGCACGAACGGGCCCTGCATGTAGAGATCGACCGCCGCCCCGAAATCGCCGGCAAGCTGAAGGTCGATGAACACCGGCACCCGTGTCTCGATCGCGCCCGGCCCGTCGCCCTCCGACGGGATGATCCGGGCACAGGCGGCCATGACGAAGGCCCATTCCGCGCCGCTGAGATACTCCGGCTGGTATTCGTCGAGCGGCACGACATCTTCCTGCGCTCGCGCGGGGATGGAGAGCGAGCCAAGCGCGGTCGCCGCCGCGCCGGTGCCCAGAAAGGCCCGGCGGGACGTGTAAAGAAATCTGGGTGTCATCGTGTCCTCTCCTGTTCGTCTTGGCCCGGGGGGCGGTCGCGCAACGTCAGCCCCGGCGGGTGCGCCGGGGAAAGTCCGTCACGTGGTCCTTCATGAGATGGCAAGCCAACGGGCCCGTCGGTCGGGCTCGTCCTGTCCTGCGGTTTTCGGATATCTTCGCCAGCGCCACCCCGGTGCGGTTCTGGGCCTTGCGTCGTGGTGGCATTTCGGCTCCCCAAGCAGATCGGCGTCCTTAAACCAAACAACCCCCTGTGGCGTTTGTTCCGAGAGCGGGCGCATTTCTTTCGAGCGGTCCGCCCGGATGCCGTCACCGCGCCCCTTCAAGGAACGCGATCAGCCGCCCCTCCTGCGCCCGCAACCCGCTCAACTCGACCTCCTTGATCGCGTCGAGCCGCGCCACCCGCGCCTCCGGCTCCATCTCGGCAAGGTCGATCACGTCGGGATGGATATAGCTGCCGCGCGCGATGGCCGGCGTGTTGCCCAGCCGCTCGGCCGCGGCCTCGGCCATCATCGCGATGCTCAGCGGCCCGGGGGCGGCGGCCACCCGGAAAGCCGCGACCGTGCCGTTCCACGTCCGGAAACTCTTCGCCGTGGTCCCTTCGCCGCAGACCTCCTCCAGCACCGCGTTCACCTGCGCCGGGCCGACGGTATGCAACGCGCCATCGGGCCCGCGCCACGAGATCAGCTCGGCGCCCGGCAGGTCGCGCACCTTGTGCAACGCCCGCAAAAGGCGCGGCCCGTGCAGATGGCAGGTCACCGGCGATTGCCCCTTGCCGGGAAAGCTCAGCGTCACGCCGGTCTCGTCGAACCGCACATGCCGGTTCTGCAACGTGGTCGCGCCATAGCTCTCGTTTTCCTTGGCATAGCCGGCCGACCCCACCCGGATCGACGCCCGGTCGAGTAGCGCCAGCACCGAGGCCAGCGCCAGCTCCTTCGATCCGGCCGGCGTGCGCAGCCCGGCGGCGATGCGGGCGCGCAGCGTGGGCAGGGTGCGCCCGAAGGCGGCGAGCCCGTCATATTTGCGCCGGGCCCGCATCGCCTGCCAGTCGGCGTGATAGCGGTATTGCTTGCGGCCCTTGGCATCGCGCCCGGTGGCCTGCAGATGGCCCAGCGGCTCGGGCGTGATCCAGACGGAGTTGTAGGCGGGCGGCACGGCGATGGCGGCGATCCGGTCCCGCTCGCCCGCGTCGCGGATCAATGTACCGTCGGGGGCGTGGTAGCTGAAGCCGCGCCCCCGACGCCGCCGGGTGATGCCCGGCCGGTCATCGGGGTAATAGACCAGCCCGTTTCGTCCTGTCGCGGTCATCGAGGCGGGATTACTCGCTGTCGATTTCGATTCCGCCCGGATAATGCCGGCCGGCCATCTTCTCCAGCTCCTGCGCGGTCATCGACACGTAGAGGCGCCGCGCCGCGTCTTCCAGCTCGTTGATCTTGGTGTAGCCGCGCTTGGCCAACAGCGCTGCATCAGCGGCCTTCTGTTCTTCGATTGGTGTGACTGACATGGCCTGTCCTTTCCTTCTGGAATACCGTCCCTTCGCCGGGGTCGGCATGTCGGGAAACCCGCGACAGGGCCCTGCGGTTCCCGCAATATGGCCAGCCCGCGCGCTAGCGTACGGCATCGTTCCGCCGGTGCCCGGTGTTGCGCGCGACCCCACATCTGGTGGTGCCAGGGCGGGACGTCGCATTCATCCGCCATCCTGCCGACCCTCTTACCGACGCGATACCGACGAAATACCGACGTGATACCGACGTCGGTATTCCAGCAAAACAAGGCCGTTAACCTTCGAATCGCCGCTCAGCCCTGTGCCCACGCCTCCAGCGCCTCGACCACCTTGGCGGTAATGCCCGCGGGTTTCGTCGCCTCCAGCGGGCAGGGCCGGGCCAGCCGGGCCTTCATGTCGCCCACGTGAAACCCGTCCGGCGCCTTCAGCCCATCGAGCTCCTCCCACGTCACCGGCACGGCCACCGCCGCCCCCTCCGGCGCCCGGAGCGAATAGGGCGCAATCGCCGTCGACCCCCGCTCGTTGCGCAGCCAGTCGACGAAAATCCGCCCCTTGCGCTTCTTCTTCGACATTGTCGCGGTGTAGCGCTTCGGCGCACGCTCGGCGAGGATGCGGGCAAAGGTCTGCGAGAAGAATTTCACCGTCTCCCACCCCACCACGCGGCGCAGCGGCACGATCACGTGCACCCCCTTGCCGCCGGTGACCATCGGCGCGCTGTCCAGCCCGCAGGCCGCCAGCCCCTCGCGCACCTCCCGCGCGGCCTTGACCACCTCGGCAAAGCCCAGCCCCTCGTCGGGGTCGAGGTCGAAAACCATCCGGTCGGGCCGCTCGATCCGGTCCCGCGCCGAGCCCCATATGTGAAACTCCAGCGTGCCCATCTGCGCCGCGCCCAGCAGCCCCGCGGCGCTGGTGACATACATGTAATCCTCTGTATCGCCGTCCTTTTCCTCGATGGGCAGGGCCTTCACCCCGTCCGGAAACCCCTTGCCGGCATGTTTCTGGAAGAAACACTCGCCCCCCACGCCGGAGGGGCAGCGCAGGAGCGATAGCGGCCGGTCGCCCGCATGGGTCAGCATCCGATCGGCCACCGTCTCGTAATGCCGCGCCACCTCGCCCTTGGTGAGCCCGGCCTTGGGATAGACCACGCGCCCGGGGCTCGATATCCGCACGCCCGCGACCCGGATGTCATCCCCGTCGTCCATATCGGTCCGGGCCTCGGCGGCGGCGCTCACCTCGCCGGGCGCCTTGTCCTCGCGCAGGCCCTTGAACACCCCGTGCCGAATGCGCCCCTCGCCGGTGAACTCGGTATATTCCACCTCCGCCACCAGCTTGGGCCGGCACCATTTCGCGCCCTTCGCCTCGGCCGGCAGATCCTCGTCGAACGGCGCCGTCTTGCGCTTGAGCTGGCCCAGCCGCGCGCCGATCTCCTCCAGCGCCGCCTCGTCGAACCCGGCGCCCACCCGGCCGCGATAGATCAGCCGCCCGCCCTCGTAACTGCCCAGCAAAAGAGAGGAAAACGCCCGCCCGCGCTTGTCGGACGGCGACCAGCCGCCGACCACGAACTCGGCCCGTCGCAGGCATTTCGACTTGATCCAGGCCCGCCCGCGCCCCGCGCGATAGGGCGCGTCGAGCCGTTTCGAGATGATCCCCTCGCCGCCCGCATCGCACATCGCCGCCAGCGCCGCATGGCCCTCGCCCTCGATCACCGGGCTCAGCCGCAACGGCCCCTTCGGCGGCTGCCCCCTGAACAGCCGCTCCAGCGCCTTGCGCCGCTCGCGCAGGGGCTTGCCCGTCAGGCTCTCTCCATCCAGCGCCAGGCAGTCGAAGACGTAGCAGGTCAGCGCGCCGCCCTCCTTCAGCGCCCGCTGCAACGCCGAAAAATCACCGCCGCCGCCCCCGGCGATCACCTCGCCGTCAATCAGCGCCGACTGGCATTTCAGCCCGGCCGCCGGGTCGCACAGCGCGCCGAACCGGTCCGACCAGTCCTTGCCGTTCCGCGTGTAAAGCCGCACGCCGCCCTTGCCCACGGCGATCAGGCAGCGATAACCGTCGAACTTCGCCTCGTGCTGCCACTCCTCGCCCTCGGGCGGGGCATCCCGCAGGGTGGCAAGCTGCACCTTCTGAAAGCGGGGCAGGGGCTTGGTATGTTTCGCAGGCGTCACCGCCGCACGGGCCTTGGCGATATCGCGCATCGCCCGGCCGGTGGTGACGCTGGTCTTGTACTTGTTCACCAGCGCATCGGCGCTTCGCCCGGCGAACTCGTCGCGGTCCTTGATCAGCAGCCAGTTCTCGCGCTTCTCCCCCGCCTTCCCGCGCATCCGCACCAGTGCCCAGCCGCCCTTCATCCGGCTGCCATGCACGCGGAAATGCAGCTTGCCCTTCTCCAGCCCCTCGGCCGGGTCGTGCAGCGGCTCCCACCAGCCATTATCCCACAGCATCACCGTGCCGCCGCCATATTCCTTCTTCGGGATCGTCCCCTCGAACGCGCCATAGGCCACCGGGTGATCCTCGGTCCTGACCGCCAGCCGCTTCTCGCCCGGATCGCTCGACGGGCCCTTCGTCACCGCCCATGACAGCAGCACGCCCTGCCATTCCAGCCGGAAATCGAAATGCAGCCGCGTCGCGTCATGCTTCTGCACGACAAAGGACAGCCTGTCGCCCCCGGCCTCGACCAGCTCGGCGCGCGGCTCCGGCGTGACCTCGAAATCCCGCTTGCCGGAATAGGCCTCGAGGCTTCTCATGAAGCCTTCTTCTTGGTCTTGCTGCTGGTCTTGGCGCTGCTCTTGCTGTTGCTCTTGCTGCTGCTTTTACGGCTGTTGCTCTGCTTGAGGCTCTTCTTCAGCGCATCCATCAGGTCGACCACGTTCTCGCCCTCGGGCCGGTCGTCATCCTGCGAGGTCTTGGCGCGCGGCGTCTTCTTCGACTTCATCTTGCGGTCGATCAGGTCTCGCAGCGCGGCGGCGTAGTGATCCTCGAAGGCCGAGGCATCGAAGGGCGCGGTCTTCTTGTCGATGAGCTGCGTCGCCACCTCCAGCAGCTCCTTGTCCGGCGCCTCGTCCTCGATGCCCGAAAACATCGGCTCGGCCTCGCGAATCTCGTTCTCGTAATGCAGCGTCTCCATCAACAGCCCGTCGCCACAGGGCCGGATGGCGCAGAGATATTCCTTGCCCCGCATCGTCAGCTGCCCCAGCCCGGCCTTCTTGGTCTGGCGCAGGGCATCGCGCACCACGCGATAGGCATCCTCGGCCAGCTCGTCGGAGGGCACCACGTAATAGGGCCGGTCGAACCAGATCGGCGCGATCTCGGTCACCTCGACGAACTGGCTCAGCTCCAGCGTCTTCTTGGTTTCCAGCTTGATGGCGTCGATCTCGTCGGGCTCCAGCAGGATGTATTCGCCGTCATCCGTCTCGTAGCCCTTCATGATGTCCTCGGATTCCACCGGGCCGACCCCCTGCACGATCTTTTGATAGCGCACCGGCTTGCCGCTGGGCTTGTGAATCTGGCGGAACGACACTTGGCTGCCGGAGTTGCGGGCGGAATGGATTTCCACCGGGATCGAGACCAGCGACAGCCGAAGCTGCCCTTTCCAGATTGCACGCGATGCCATCAGTTTTTCCTTTCCCACAGCCAAGGCGGCCGGGCAAAGCGGCCGGCCCCCGTTTCCTGTTCAACCCGATGGAGGGCGAAAAGTTTCCGTCGCGGCGCGTTTCCGGCCGGGCGGCGGGGCTCAGGGCACGTTCCGGTCCGGGTCGTCCGTCTCCGGCTCGATCACCGCCGCGTGCCCGTCCCCGGCCAGCGAGATGCGCCCGTCCGGCTCGATCACGTGATCGGCCACATAGGCGTTTCGGCGCCCCGCGCGCCGGGCCGCGCCGACGGTGGTGTCGTGCCGCGTCTGAAGTTCCAGCTCGGCGTTCAGCAGGGCGCCGAACAGCACCAGATAGGCGCTCAGGTAATACCAGAGCTGCAGGGCGATGGCCGCCCCGATCGAGCCGTAAACCTCGTTCAGCGAGCCGAAATTGCGGATATAGAGCGAGAAGGCGATCGAGCCGATCGTCCATGTCAGCACGGCGAAGAGCGCCCCCGGCGACAGCCACGGCACCTGCGCCGGTCGCCGGTTCGGGCCCCAGCGATAGAGCAGCCCGATCGAGAACAGCACCACGCCGATCACGATCAGCCATTTCACCCCCGTCACCAGAAGTTCCGCCCCGAAGGACAGGTTCGTGAAGGCCAGCACGATCGGCACCATGACCACCGCGGCAAAGGCGAACAGGGCCACGAAGATCAGCAGCAGCGTCAGGCCGATGGCCACGGCATAGCGCTTGACCATGTTGGGCCGGTGCGCCTCGCGGTAGGCCGCGTTCAGCCCGCGCACCAGCGAGGCCACGCCGTTCCGGGCCGTCCAGAGTGCCAGCACGAGCGACACGACGCCGGTCAGTTGCAGGGTCGAGGTGGTCTGCGCGATCACCGAGGCGACCTGGTCCTCGAGAATGCGAAAGGCCTCTCCGGGCAGCAATTGCTGCGCCAGCCCGATCTGCTCGCCGATGGTCTGCGGGTCGGCCACCAGCCCCCAGATGGCGATCACGGCGGTCATCGCCGGAAAGATCGACAGCATGGCATAGAAGGCCACCCCGGCCGAGATCAGCCCGATATTGAGCTTGTCGGCCTGCTCCAGCAGCCGCCAGAAGACCCGCAGCCAGACGCGGCCCCGGAATTCCGTGGGGCGCGTGGCCGTTGCATCGTCAAGCGGGGCCATGGCAGGCCTGCGGGTGGACGGAGGGTCGGCCGGGATACGCGGCAGGGCCCGCCCGGCGCGACGGGTTAAGGAATGGGTCAGGGATCTCGGGATACAGGCTGGGTTCGACCGGGTGCCCCATGGTGACGATCTCCTCGCTGCATCGACGGCCGCCCGGCGCGGCGTTCCGGTGCCGTTCGAGAGTGAACGTGCCGCCAATGCTCCGGGTTCCGCTATTGGCGCGAACGGGCAGGGACTGGCGTTAACCTTCTGGTAACTTTTGGCGGCGTCAATCGCCGGGCCAAGTGCCGGCCCCGCCCCGGCGAACGGGGCAGGGCCGGCGGAACCGGACCGCGGAGGGACGGGCGGCCCGGCGGGGCGAGCCCCCTTAGTTCGACATGCCGGTGCGGGCGGTGCCCGCCGCGGCGATGTGGCTCTGCAACTCGGCCTTGGTCATGCCATAGCTGACCTGCCCGTCGGCCTCGGCCGACAGGTTCGCCGCCTCGACGGCGACCTTGCTGAGCGGGCCCTGCAGATCGGCGGCAAGGTCGATGACGGCCTGCGTGCTGCCATCCTTCTCGTCGGTGCGCAGGCCGCTGACCTGACCGATCACCTCGCCGTCCGCGGACAGCACGCTGGCGCCGGCGGCGACGGCGGCGTTCAGCTCACCCATGGCCTGCGTGGCGACCGAGGCCGACGCGGCCGAGGTGCTGCTGTCCTCGTCGGCGGTGCTGTCGGCGGTGTCGCTCTCCTCGCCGGTGGCGCTGCCGACGCTGGCATCGGCACCGGCACTGACATCGGCGCCCACGCTGGCGCCATCGGTCCCGACACCGGCATCCGCGCCGACGCCGGCATCGGCGCCAACCCCGCCGACCCCGCCGACCCCGGCCTCCGCGCCAGCGCCTGCATCGGCGCCCACGCCGCCGACGCCCTGGGCGTAAACGGGAAGGGCCAGCGTGCCGGCCAGAGCGGTCGTGAGTGCGAGTGATCTGAGTTTCATTGAGCTCACCTTTGTTCCATTTCCATCAGCCGGGGCGAGTGGCTGCCCGGGCTGGAAACAGAAATGGTCTTGCACGCGCAGTTGCAACCACGGCCCCGGCCGCAGGTGACGCAACAGCATGAATTGGCCGGAACCGGGCGGGTGGGACGGCATATTGTCGCTTAGCGTACATGCCCCGTGAAACCAATGCGCCGCGTCCGCGTTCCCGGCCGTCCGGCCCGCCGCCAAGGGCTCGCCGCCTTGAAACCGGCGCGCCCCGGCATCACCTTCGCCTGTATAGAAGCCCGGGGGAGCGCGATTTCCATGACCTACAGATTCACCGTCAGGCTGCTGTTTATCACGCTCGCCGCGATGCTGGTGGTGGCCACCTACCAGCTCATGCCGGCCCTCCGGATGGCCTATCTCGAACCGGAGGCCGAGCCGCGCGTGGTGGCGGCCCGCGGCGACCTCGCGGCCGAGGAGACGGCGACGATCGAGCTCTTCCAGTCGGCGCGCGACAGCGTGGTCTTCATCTCCACCGCCGAGCGGGTGCGCGATCCGTGGTCCCGCAACGTCTACGAGCAGCCGCGCGGCACCGGCTCGGGCTTCCTGTGGGACAATCGCGGCCACGTGGTGACCAACACCCACGTGATCGAAGGCGCCTCGACCGCCACGGTCAGGCTGGCCGACGGGCGCAGCTTTCCGGCGGAGCTGGTGGGGCGCGACCCGTCGCATGACCTCGCCGTGCTCCGGATCGAGGCGCGCGAGCTGCCCGCGCCGGTGACGGTAGGCAACAGCGACGATCTGCAGGTGGGCCAGACGGTGCTGGCGATCGGCAACCCGTTCGGGCTGGACTGGACCCTGACGCGCGGGATCGTTTCGGCGCTCGACCGCGAGCTGCCGTCGCCTGCGGGCCGCCCGATTACCGGGCTGATCCAGAGCGATGCGGCGATCAACCCCGGCAATTCGGGCGGGCCGCTTCTGGACAGCGCCGGGCGGCTCATCGGCGTGAACACGGCGATCTACAGCCCCTCGGGCGCCAGCGCCGGGATCGGGTTTTCCGTGCCGGTCGATACGGTCAACCGGGTGGTGCCGGAACTGATCGAGACCGGCCGCTACGCTCCGCCTGCGCTCGGCATCCGCTATGACCCGCGGGTCAACGAGATGGCCCGGCGCGAAGGGCTGGAGGGGGTGCTGATACTGGGTGTTGAGCCGGGCTCGCCGGCAGCGCGCGCCGGGCTGGAGCCGGCGCGGCTGTCGGGCGACGGGCGGCTGCTGCCCGGCGACATCGTCACCGGGCTGGGCGGCGAAGAGGTGCGCGGGGTCGACGACCTGCTGGCCGCGCTCGAGGGGTACCGGCCGGGCGACACGGTGAGCCTGAACCTCAGCCGCGAGGGCGAGGACCGGGAGATCGAAATCGAGCTGGGCGAGGGCGGCTGAGCACAGCGGAGCGTCCGGTCCGCCTGCGTTCACGCCACGCAGGCGCTGGGGGCCAGCCCCCAGACCCCCGGGATATTTCCAGCCAGAAGAAGCAGGGCGCCTGACTGCTTCTTCTTGGTCTTAAATACTCAAATCCCGGCGGCGCCGCCCGCGCTGGCGTGTCAGGTGCGCGTGCCGGCGAAGCGGGTGGCCCAGTCCTCGCGCTGGTCGTCGGTGATCTTGGCGAAGAGCACCTCCGGCACGGTGAAACCGTGGCCCTCGGGCAGGGTGGCCAGCGCCGTTTGCAGATCGGCGGGCCAGCCGGTCTCCATCGTGTTCATCGATGCCAGCATCCGGGCCGAGGCGTCGGGGATGAAGGGCGCCGAGAGCACCGCGTAGATGCGGATGAGGTTGAGGGCGAGGCGGATCTGCATCGCGGCCGTTTCCGGGTCTTCCTTGAAGGTGGCCCAGGGGGCGGCGTCTTGCAGGTATTCGTTGCCCGCGACCCAGATGGAGCGCAGCGCGGCGGCGGCCTTGCGGACCTCGATGGCGTCCATATGGGCCTCGTAGGCGCGGAGCTTGGTGGTCAGTTCCTCGATCAGGGCGGTTTCGCGGGAGCCCATGGTGCTACCCGAGGGCACCTCTTCGCCGAATTTCGAGCGGCAGAACTTGGTGACGCGGGAGACGAAATTGCCCAGCACGTCGGCGAGGTCCTTGTTCACCGACGCCTGAAAATTCTCCCACGTGAACTCGGCGTCGGAGGTTTCGGGCGCGTGGCTGAGCAGCCACCAGCGCCAGTAATCCGCCGGCAGGATCTCGAGCGCCTGATCCATGAAGATGCCGCGGCCTTGGGAGGTGGAGAACTGGCCGCCGTCGTAGTTGAGGTAGTTGAAGGACTTGATGTAATCCACCAGCTTCCACGGCTCGCCCGAGCCGAGGATCGTGGCCGGGAAGGAGAGCGTGTGGAAGGGCACGTTGTCCTTGCCCATGAACTGGGTGTAGCGGACATCCTCCGCCCCCTTGTCGGTGCGCCACCAGCGCTGCCAGTCGGCCTCGCCCCGGCCGGTGGCCTCGGCCCATTCGCCGGCGCAGGCGATGTATTCGATGGGCGCATCGAACCAGACGTAAAAGACCTTGCCTTCCATGCCCGGCCAGTCCTCGCTGCCGCGCTTGACGGGGATGCCCCAGTCGAGATCGCGGGTGATGCCGCGGTCGCGCAGCCCGTCGCCGTCATTGAGCCATTTCTTGGCGATCGAGGTGGTCAGGATCGGCCAGTCTTTTTGCGCGTCGATCCAGTCATTCAGACGGTCGCGCATCTGGCTCTGGCGGAGGTAGAGGTGCTTGGTCTCGCGCACTTCGAGGTCGGTCGAGCCGGAGATCGCCGAGCGCGGGTCGATCAGGTCGGTCGGGTCGAGCTGCTTGGTGCAGTTCTCGCACTGGTCGCCACGGGCCTTGTCGTAGCCGCAATTGGGGCAGGTGCCCTCGATATAGCGGTCGGGCAGGAAGCGGCCGTCGGCGTTGGAATAGACCTGTTTCTCGGTCACTTCCTCGATGAGCCCGGCCTCGTGCAGCCTGCCCGCGAAATGCTGGGTCAGCGCGGTGTTCTGGGGCGAGGAGGAGCGGCCGAAATGGTCGAAGCTGAGGCCGAACCCGTCGGAGAGGTCTTTTTGCACCTGCCACATCTCGGCGCAGTAGTCGGCCACGGGCTTGCCGGCCTTGGCGGCGGCCAGTTCCGCCGGCGTGCCGTGCTCGTCGGTGGCGCAGAGGAACATCACCTCGTGGCCGCGCCCGCGCAGGTAGCGGGCATAGAGGTCGGCGGGCAGCTGGCTGCCCACGAGGTTGCCCAGATGCTTGATCCCGTTGATATAGGGGATGGCGGATGTGATCAGGTGACGTGCCATGGCGTGTTGTCCTGCCCCTCGGTTTGGCTGCGCGCCCCCTTTAGCGCAGCTTGGCGGGCAGGGCCAGAGGGCGCGGGATCAGTCGCCGTTGCGGTCGCGGTCGGAGCCGGTCAGGCGGCCGATGATGAAGCTGGTGCGGGGCGACCAGACATAGCGGGTGCGCCGGTCGGGCGCGCTGCGGCGGCGCATCCGCAGGAGGCCGTAAACGATGAGGAAAGCGTGGGCGACCGCGATCATGGTGAACATCGCCGCCGGGCCGAAGAGGTCGATCAGGGAGGAGGCGAAGAGCGGGGCCGCGATGGCGCCGGTGGCGAAGAAGAACATGAGTGCGGCGGAGAGTTCGACCCGTTTGGTGCTGTCGACGAAGTCATTGGCGTGGGCGGCCGAGACGGAATAGATCGGGATCGAGGTGAGGCCGAAGAAGAAGGCGGTGAGCATCACGCCCGTGGGGCTGAGTTCCTGCACCGAAGCCGTGACGATGCAGCTCAGGATGGCGGCGACCGAGAGGCCGATCAGCACGTGGCGGCGGTCGTACTTGTCGGCAAGCCAGCCCACCGGGTATTGCGCGATCGCCCCGCCGAGGACGAAGGAGGCGAGGAACCACGCGATCTGCTCGGTGGCGAGGCCGACGCCCTCGCCGTAGAGCGGCCCCACCATGCGGAAGGAGGCGCTGGAGACCGCCGCGACCAGCACGCCGGCGGCGGCAAGGGGGGAGCACTCGATGAGGAGTTTCGGCCTCAGGCGGGGCGCGGCCGGCGTTTCGGGCTGGCGCACGCGGGTGAGGGTGAGCGGGATGAGCGCCGCGCAGCAGAAGAGCGCGAGGATGTTGTAGGAGACGTAGGAGGCCGGTTCCAGCACCGAGATCACCAGCTGGGCCATCAGCGAGGCGGTCATGTCGACGATCCGGTAGGTGCCCATGGTTCGGCCACGGGTGGCGTTGGTGACCTTGGCCTGTAGCCATGCTTCGATGATCGTGTAGCAGCCCGCCACGCAGCAGCCTGTGGCCACGCGCATCAGCGTCCAGGCCCATGGGTCGATCACCAGCATATGCATCAAGAGCCCGATAGTGCCCGCGGCGGTGAAGGCGGCGAAAGCACGGGAATGGCCGACGCTGCCCATCAGCCGGGGCGCCCACCAGCAGCCGATGAAAAAGCCTACGAAATGGGCCGAGCCCAAGAGGCCGATCTGGGTGGTGGTGAAGCCGAGCGTGATGCCCGAGAGCGCGTCGAGCGGGCCGACCCCGCCGGAGGAAAGCTGGAGAAGAATGACCGAAAGGAACAGGGCGGCGAAGGAAATGATCAGGCGCATGATGGGCTTACCTTGGCAGGTTGGGGCCCGAGGGAAAGCGCATATTCGACAAGCGGCTGTCGTTTTTGGCCAAGGGGCGGGTTTTTGCCCTTTGGCGCGGCGGGCGGATCGTTGGTCAGGCGGGGGAGAGATGCCAGCGGCCGGGGCGGCCTGTGAGGTGCCAGTCTTTCGGCGGCAGGGTACGGGCGCGGCGGCGGGTGAGGGCCCAGCCGGGGGCGGCGGGGGTGTGGGACTGGGCCATGTGCCAGCGGGTCTCGATCCCCGGCGCGCCGCCCTCGCCGGGGGTGAGGATCAGGCCGAGGGGGGCGCCATGCCCCTCTGCGGCGCCGGTTTCGGCGGCGAGGTGGAGGCGACGCACCGCCGTCATGCCGGGCGGTTCGGGCAGTTCGGCCACGGCGAGGGGGACGAGGCCGCTGCGGAGCACCTCCTCCAGCGTCCAGAGCAGGTCTTCGGCCCGGCGGGGGGCGAGGAAGGTGAAGCGGTTCGGCTGGGCGAGTGCCACCATGCCGTCGGGGTTGAGCGTGTCGGTGGACCAGCCGGGGGCGATCCAAAAGACGGGGCCTTGGGTTTCGGCGGCGATGAGCATGGCGAGCGTATGCCGGGCGGGCCCGCACAGTTCGTGCAGGCGGGCGAGGGGGAGGGAGAGCGCGCCCAGCACGGTGAGGTCGGGGCGGGTCGGGGTGCGATGGGTGCGGCGGGAGAGAAGCGCGGTGGTCATGGGGGGAGGATAGTGTGTTCGTGTTTTGTTCTCAATGGGGTTTGAAAGTGGACTACGCGGCGGAGAAGCCGGCGCCGGCCCGACATTGCGGTTTCCCCCTCCCGCCATCCTGTTCTAGGGTCCCGGCAACACGGGAACAGAAAAAGGACTACGGGACATGAAGATGAACCCGCTCGGACGGACGGGCCTTGAGGTGAGCGCGCTTTGCCTTGGGTCGATGACTTGGGGCACGCAGAATACCGAGGCCGAGGGCCATGGGCAGATCGACACCGCGCTCGACCACGGCATCAATTTCATCGACACTGCCGAGATGTACCCGGTGAACCCGACCTCGGCCGAGACCATCGGGCGTACCGAGGAGATCATCGGGACATGGTTTGCCAAGACCGGCCGCCGCGAGGACGTGATCCTTGCCACCAAGCATTCGGGCGAGGGGCAGAAGATGGTGCGGGACGGGGCGCCGATTTCCTCGAAGACGATACCGGAGACGGTGGAAGGGTCGCTGCGCCGGTTGCAGACGGATTACATCGATCTCTACCAGTTTCACTGGCCCAACCGGGGCAGCTACATGTTCCGGAAGAACTGGAATTTCGACCCCTCGGGGCAGGACCGGGCCGAGACCATCGCGCATATGGAGGATACGCTGGAGGCGCTGCAGAAGCAGGTCGACAAGGGCAATATCCGCCATTTCGGCCTGTCGAACGAAAGCGCGTGGGGCACCTCGCAATGGCTGCGGATTGCCGAGGACCGGGGCCTGCCCCGCGTGGCGTCGATGCAGAACGAGTATTCTCTGATGTGCCGGCTGTATGACACGGACATGGCCGAGATGAGCGTGAACGAGGATGTGGGGCTTCTGGCGTTCTCGCCGCTGGCGCAGGGCTTGCTGACGGGCAAGTACCGGGGCGGGGCGAAGCCCGAGGGCTCGCGGATCGAGGTGAACCCGACGCTGGGCGGGCGGGTGCTGGACCGGGCTTATGACGCGGTCGAGGCCTATGTGGCGGTGGCCGAGAAGCACGGGCTGGACCCGACGCAGATGGCGCTGGCGTGGTGCAATACCCGGCCCTTCATGTGTTCGGTGATCTTCGGCTGTACGACGCAGGAGCAGCTGATGACGGCGATCGGCAGTGATGCGGTGGTGCTGAGCGGCGAGGTGCTCGACGATATCGACGCGGCGCACCGGGCGCATCCGATGCCGTTTTGAGAGAGAGATTGGTGCCTCGCGCGGAACAAAGGCGCGCCCTTGGCGCGCCGCCGCGCGATCGCCAGACCGCCCGGACGGGCTGGCGATTTGGAGAGGCCGGCGCGCCGTTCTGATGATGGAGGTTCTTGGCGGGCATAAAGTGCCTGCCACGGTCGTAGGATCGCCACCCCGCGGTCTGGCGCTCACGCGGCGGGGATAGCCGGAAGCCGGTGTACTTTAAGGCGGCCTACGTGCTTAACGCGGAATAAGCCGCTCCAGCCCGGTCCCGCCGTCCCACGTGCCGTGGAGTTCGCGGCCGGTCACCACGTAGATGATCGGCGTGACCGCGCCCCAGTTCACGGTGACGATGCGGCCCTGCACGTTGCCGCGGCCCTGGTAGCTTTGCCCGTCGATGGCCCAGTAGATTTCCACCTCGCTGCCCTGCTGTTTGATCTCGGCCACCCCGGCATAGGCGCGCCCGTCGGGATAGCGGCCTTGGGCGGTGTATGCACCGGCGATGTTAAGGATCTGGGTGTCGTGTGCAGAGGCGGCGGTGGCGAGCGTGGCCAGCGCGGCGGCGGCGAAGAGGCGGCGGGTGAGCATTGGCGGGGTCTCCGGTGACGTAGGGGAAGCCTAGCCGGGGGCCGCGACGCTGTCCATCACCCTCAGGACTCGGCCCAGATCGCACGGATATGGTCAGGCAGGCCGCGCGCGGTGACATGGGCCTCGCGCACGAGGTGGTCGAAATGCTCGGTCAGGGCCTGCACCCGCTCGGTATCGCGGAAGACCATGTAGTTCTGCCCGATATAGATCGCCGCCAGCAGCGGCCCGAAGATCGTGACCGGGGCCGAGAAGAGGCGGCGGGCGTCGAAGAGGTAGATGCGCATGCGCGGGTAGAGCTGTTCGACCACCTCGAGCAGGTTGTGCACCTGCTCCTCGCGCACGTCGCGGGGCAGGCCTGCGTAATAACCCTCGCCGCGCAGGAAGGCGTCGACCTCGAAGAGGGGCAGGGCGATCTCGTAATCCGACTGGGTGCGGCGCATCCATGACAGGCGGTCTTCGGAGGCGCCGATGGCCTGATCGATGCTGCGGCCCAGATGGGGGGCGTATTCCCATTCCAGCATGGCGCGGGTCTTGAGCATGTCCGGCAGGCCGGCGGGCACGTGGCGGATCTTGTAGCCCGCGGCCTCCTTGTGCCAGCGGAAGATCTGTTCGTCGACCAGCGCCCGGGGCGCCTCGGTCAGCGACATGGTGTTGGCGAGGATGTCGGCGGCGGTCTCCGGCCGGTCGGTCAGGCCGAGCAGCCAGTCGGCCGAGACGCCGAGCGCGGCCGCGCATTCCCCCACCACCTGCGCGTTGGGCAGGCGGGCGCCCGAGCCCTTGATGAGCTGCGAAATGGTGGAACGATCGACCCCCACGGCCCGGGCGAGGCCGGATTGCGTGATGCCCCGGTCGCGCATCGCCTCGGCAATACGGCTGCGAAAGAGGGTGGCACGGTCGCGTTTGTCGATGATTTCCCGCATGTGATGATAAATATCACCATTGCAGAAAAATGTTAACCGTATTCGGAATGTCCTGCTGACAGGTCCTGACATAACGTTCCCGTGAATTGGGGAAAATCCGGAGTATTGAATGGAGACGCGAGCGCGGACGCTTGTGAAAGCCGTGGTGTGGAATGCGATCGGCCTCGGGGTGATGAGCCTTGTTGGCCTCGCGATGACCGGGTCGGCCGCCGTGGGCGGCGCGATGGCCGCGATCAACACCACCATCGGGCTGAGCTGCTATTTCGTTTACGAGCGTATCTGGTCCCGCATCAACTGGGGGCGGGCGCATGGCTGAGGTGGCGCGCAAGGAAACCGGCGTCGAGTGGCCCACCATCGGGCTGATGGTGGTGTGCTACGGCGCGTGGATTGTGGCGATCACATGGGCCGCGGCGCTCTGGCTGCCGCTGGGCATGGCGCTGGCAGTGCTGGCCATCGCGCTGCATTCGTCGCTCACGCACGAGGCTTTGCACGGGCATCCGTTCAAGAGCGAGCGGCTGAACGAGGCGACGGTGTTCCTGTGCCTCGGGCTGTTTGTCCCCTACCGGCGGTTTCGCGATCTGCATCTTGCGCATCACGTCGATTCGATCCTGACCGACCCCTATGACGACCCGGAATCGAACTACATGGACCCGGATGTCTGGGCGCGGCTGCCGCGCTTGGGGCAGGTGGTTCTGCGGCTCAACAACACGCTGGCGGGGCGAATGGTGTTCGGCCCGGCGCTGTCGGTCTGGACGCTGTGCCGGGATGACTGGCGCGCGGTGCGGAGCGGGGATGGCAAGGTGCTGAACGCGTGGCTGATGCACCTGCCCGGCGTGCTTCCGGTGGTGGCGCTGGTGATCTGGGCGCCGATGCCGCTTTGGGCTTACATGGTGTCGGCCTACGGGGCGTTCTCGGTTCTGAAGATCCGGACGTTCCTCGAGCACCGGGCGCATGAGCGGGCCAGTGGGCGGACCGTGGTGATCGAGGACAAGGGGCCGCTGGCGCTGATCTTTCTGAACAACAACCTGCACGTGGTGCACCACATGCACCCCAAGGTGGCATGGTATCGGCTGCCGAAGCTGTTCGAGGAGAACCGCGAGAAATATCTCAAGCGCAATGACGGGTATTACTACCGCTCCTATGCCGAGATTTTCGCGCGGCATTTCCTGAAACCCAAGGACCCGGTGCCGCACCCGTTATGGCCCGCGCCCGGGGACCGGCCGGACCAGCCGGCGGAGTAGCATCGGAGCAGCCCCGGAGGAGACTTCGGGGCTTTTTCCTTCCTGACAGGGCCTTTCAGGAGGACGGCGCCGGTGCGGAACGCGCGGGGCGGGCGGGGCGTTCCCCAATGAACCTGCGCGAAAGGACGTATCATGGATTTCTCGGGCAAGACGGCACTCGTCACCGGCGGCACCCGCGGCAACGGCGAGCGGATCGCCGAGGTGCTGTTCCGGCATGGTGCGGCTGTCGCGTTGTGCAGCCGCAACGAGGCCGACGCGAGGGCGGCGGCGAATCGGCTCGACTCGTCCGGAGAGAAGGCGATGGGGCTGGGATGTGACGTGCGCGACGAAGGCGCCGTGCGGGCCATGGTCGGCGAGATTGTCGAGCGTTTCGGCGGGCTGCACATGGCCGTGAACAATGCCGGCGGACCGGGGGAGGCGCCGGTGCCGTTATACGAGAAGTCGGCGGATACATGGGGCGCCGTGATCGGCACCAACCTGACGGGCTGTTTCCTGTGCCTCAAGCACGAGATACCGGCGATCGAGGCGAGTGGCGGCGGGGCGATCGTCAACATGGCCTCGGCCAATGGCACGGTCGGGATGGGCGGACTTTCCGACTATACCGCTGCGAAACACGGCGTGATCGGGCTGACGCGGGAGGCGGCGCTGGATTGTGCGGGCATGGGAGTAAGGGTCAACGCCGTGGCGCCGGGGTTCGTGGACACGCCCGCCATGCGGGAGATGCCGGACGACGCGCATGAGGAGCTGGCGGCGATGCATCCGCTCGGGCGAATGGCGCGACGGGACGAAGTCGCGGCGTTGGCGGCGTTCCTGCTGTCGGACGCGGCGGGATTCGCGACCGGCGGGGTCTATCCGCTGGATGGCGGCTATACCGCGCGCTGAGCCATTGTACCGGGTACACGCCGTCACTGGCCTTTACCGGGAAAACCCGGCATAGGCGCTGGGCATGGAAGCCTGGATTTACCTTTCGGTCATGGCGGCCGCGTTCCAGACGCTGCGCTTCATGCTGCAGAAATCGCTCAGCATGGGCACGCTGTCGGCGGGCGGGGCGACGTTTGCGCGGTTTTTCTATGCCGCGCCCTGCGCGTTCCTGCTGGCTTCGGGGTATCTGCTGTGGGGCGGGTTCGAGGTGCCGGCATTGGGCGGGGTGTTCTGGGCCTACGCGCTGACCGGTGGATTGGCGCAGATACTGGCGACGTGGTGCGTGGTGCTGTTGTTTTCGCAGCGCAATTTCGCGGTGGGGATCACCTTCAAGAAGACCGAGGTCATCCAGACCGCGCTGGTCGGGCTGATCGTGCTGGGGGACAGGGTGAGCGTGCCGGGGCTGGTGGCGATCGTCGTGGGGCTGACCGGGGTTCTGGTGCTGTCGGACACGCCCGATTTGCAGGGCGGGCGGCTGAAGCGGCTGATGAACAAGGCGGCGGGGCTGGGGCTGTTGTCCGGTGCGCTCTTCGCGGTGTCGGCGGTGACCTATCGGGGCGCGACGCTGGAGGTGGCGAGCGAGGATGCCTTCCTGCGGGCGGTGGTGACGGTCTCGGCGGTGACGCTGTCGCAGACGGCGGGCATGTTGCTCTGGCTGCGCTGGCGGGAGCCGGGGCAGGTGGGGCGGGTCTGGGCGGCGCGGGGCCGGGCGATCTGGATGGGGGTGGCGAGCCTTGGCGGATCGGTCGGCTGGTTCACGGCCTTCACCTTGCAGAACGCGGCTTACGTGTTTGCCGTGGGGCAGGTGGAGGTGATCTTTTCACTGATGGCCTCGGTGATGTTTTTCAAGGAGACGATCACGCGGCGCGAGCTGACGGGGATTGCGCTTTTGACGGTGAGTATTCTGCTGCTGGTGCTGGTGGGGTAGAGACCCCGCCCGGAACAAGGCCGAAGGCCGCCGGGCGAGCGCCTGCCCGTATGGGCGGGCTGGCGCTTTGGAGGTGTAAGCATTTCGTATCGGGCGAAGATGTTGTTGGCACCATGAAAGTGCCTGCCATGCCTGTCGGACGCGCCATCCCACGGGCAGGCGCTCGCCCGGCTTCGTGCCGGCTACTCCACCGGCGCCACGCCCCGCAACCTGATAAACAGGCTTTCCTCGTCGTCGTTCTTGAAGAACGGGATCGAGGGCGGCGGGGTGAGCGTGCGGGCGCAGGCCGCGACCTCGGCCAGCACAACCTCGGTGATGAAGGGCAGGTCGAGCGCGCGGGCCTCGGCCAGCGGCACCCATTGGAGGTGTGAGAGTTCCTCGGAGGCGGCGGAGAAATCGTCGAGATCGCCCTCGATCCGCTCGGCGTCGACGAGAAAGAAGCGCGCGTCGAATCGGCGGGGCCGGCCCGGGGGCGTGAGGGCGCGGAAGAAGAACTGCATGCCGAGCGCCGAGGGCAGATAGCCCGCGTCCGCGAAGCGTTGCCAGTCGGGATGGGGCGTGCCGGGCCAGTTGCCGGGCTCGCCCAGCAGGAGGCCGGTTTCCTCCCACAGCTCGCGGATGGCGGCGGTGGCCAATGCGTGGGAGAGGTCGGAGGGGCTCTCGTCCAGCAGGCGGTTGCGGCAGGTCTCCGACAGCGGCGTGGCCAGCGGTACGCCCGCGTCATCGGCATCGACCGCGCCGCCGGGAAAGACGAATTTCGAGGGAAAGAACGCCGCCTTGGCGCCGCGCTGGCCCATCAGTACACTGGGCGTCGTCATCCGGTCGCGCAGGACGATCACGGTGGCGGCGTCGCGGATGGCGGTCTTGTCGACGGTCATGTGATGCGGGTGTCCCTGTCCTGCGGCGCGGGGCCCGTGGACCGGACCTTTACGCCTTTTCGCCGAAGCCATGCATGTGGCGCGCCCACTGAAAGCTGACGACCGCCCCCTTGAGCCGGGGCAGAAGGTAGAGCGAGAGCCCGACGCAGCCAATAGCGAATATGGTGAAAAGCACCAGCGGCTCGGGCCGGAACATGGTGAAGGACACGTGCAGCAGCGGCGCCATCAGGTGGCCGACGATCAGGATGGTCAGGTAGGCCGGGCCATCGTCGGCGCGGTGATGGCTGAGATCCTCGCGGCAGACGGTGCAGGTGTCGCGCACCTTCAGGTAGCTTTCCATCATCGGGCCCGAGCCGCAATTGGGGCATTTGCGCCGGAACCCCCGGCGCAGCGCGGGCCATAATTCCCTCGTGTCGGTGGTGATGGTCTTATCCGTCATGACGTGCCTCGTTCCGCGATACCCCCAGAATTGGGCGATGGGGGCGGGAAATGGAAGGGGCAGTCTGTCCTTGCGGCCGGATGTCGCAAACCTGTCGAGGGAAATTTTATGCATCCACGGCGACGGAAACCCGGGCGGCATCCGTTCAGGATGTGTAACGGGCCGGACATGCCGGGCGGTTGCAGGAGCTAGTACAGGTAAGATCTCAAGGAGACGACGAGATGAAGAACGGTATTCTGATGACCAGCCTGAGCGCCGCCATCGTGGCGGCTGCCGCCACGCAGGGCCTTGCCCAGAGCGACGACGCGGCGAAGGGCCACCACGGCAAGCGCTTCTCTTTCGAAGAGCTCGACGCCGATGGCGACGGTGTCGTGAGCCGCGAGGAGATGCAGGCGCGGATGCAGGCCCGGTTCGACAAGGCCGACGCCGATGGCGATGGCAAGATCACCCGCGAGGAAATGTCGGCCCAGATGGAAGCCCGGCAGGCGGAACGCCGCGAGCGGTTCCTGAACAAGATGTTCGAGCGCAAGGATGCCGATGCGGATGGTGCGCTGACCATGGAGGAGATGCGCAGCGACCGGGCCGACCGGATGTTCGCCAAGGTCGATCAGGATGGCGACGGGTCGGTTTCGCGTGAGGAGTTCGACGCGATGAAGGAGCGCATGCACAAGCGGCACGGCAAGCACAAACGCGGCGGTGACGCGGAAACCGGGCAGGATTGACCGGGCAGAGGCCGGAGTGCCCTTGCCAATGGCGGGCGCTCCGGCCACCATCGCCGCCCGAGGGGGTTTCCCCCGATTTGCCATCCTGAGGCTAGCGCGCGCCACGGACGATGACCATGCCGCTTGACGAACAGAGTTCCGCCCCCGACGAGGCGCTGCTGGTGCTATATGCCAACGGCGACGCGGTGGCGGCGCGTGTTCTGACGGCAAGGCTGCTGCCGCGGGTGCTGGCGCAGGCGCAGCGGCTACTGGGCAACCGGGCCGAGGCCGAGGATGTCGCGCAGGAGGCGATGCTGCGACTGTGGCGGATCGCGCCGGAGTGGCGGCAGGGCGAGGCGAGGGTGACCACGTGGCTCTACCGGGTGACGGCCAACCTGTGCACCGACCGGTTTCGCAAGGCGCGGGGCATTGGCCTCGACGAGGCGCCGGAGCCGGAGGACGAGCGGCCGGGCCCGGCCGAGGGCCTGCAGGAGCGGGCGCGGGCCGAGGCGTTGCAGGACGCGCTGGACAGGCTGCCGGACAGGCAGCGCGAGGCGGTGATCCTGCGCCATATCGAGGAACTCGGGAACCCCGAGATCGCCGAGATCATGGAGATCAGCGTGGAGGCGGTGGAAAGCCTCGTGGCACGCGGAAAACGGGCGCTGGCGGCGGAGTTGTCCGCCCGGCGCGATGACCTGGGGTATACGGATGATGGATGAAGCTGAGAACACCGATCCGCTGAAGGCGTATTTCGACGCGGGCAAGGCCGCGCGGCCGGAGCCGGGCGACGCGCTGATGGCGCGGATCATGGCCGATGCCGACCGGGTGCAGGCCGAGCGGGCGGCCGCGCCGGCGCCGGAGCCGACGCCGCGGCGGGGCCGGCTGGGCTGGCTTGCCGCCGCGCTGGGCGGCTGGCCGGCAATGGCCGGGCTGGCGGCGGCGACGGTGGCCGGGCTCTGGATCGGGGTCAGTGCGCCTGCCGGGCTGACGGGGATCGCGCAGGAGGTGATCGCCGGCAGCGACGGGGCCTACCTGATCGACCTCGACCCGGATGCGACCTTCGTGCTGGCCGATGGAGGCATGTGATGCGTGACGAGGCGACGGGCAAGACGCGCGGCTGGCTGAAACTCCTTCTGGTGGTGTCGCTGGGGCTGAACCTGTTGGTGGTGGGCGCCGTGGCGGGGGCGTTCCTGTCGGGCGGCAAGTGGCATCACAAGGGCCCGCCGCGGCTGGAGACCATGGGCGGGCCGTTGACGCGCGCGCTGAGCGACGAGGACCGGCGCGCGATCGGGATGAAGATCCGGCAGTCCTACAAGGACGGCTCCTTCTCGCGCGAGCGGCACAGCGAGGAGTTCGACGGGCTGATCGCCGACCTGAAGGCCACGCCTTTCGATCCGGCGGCGGTCGAGGCGCGGCTCGAGCGCATCCAGGGCCTGTTCCGCGAGCGGCTGAGCCTTGGCCAGTCGCTATTGATCGAGCGGCTGACCGAGATGGACGACGCGGCGCGCGCCGCCTATGCCGACCGGCTGGTCGAGCGCCGGGAGCGGCGGCACAAGCGCGATTGACCGGGCCTCAGGCGGCGGGGCGGCGACAGACGGTGACCGTGTCGCGCCCCCCGGTCTTGGACCCGTAGAGCGCCTTGTCGGCCTCGGCCACCAGCTTGGCGACATCCATTTTCGGCCCCGACCGGCCGGGGGTGGCAAGGGAGGCGCCGATGCTGACCGTCACGCGCACCGCTCCGCCGCCGCCGGACAGCGGCACGGGCCTGTCACGCACCACGCGGCGCAGGTGGTTGGCGAGATCGCGGATTTCCGGCAGGGAGGTTTCCGGCACGGCGATCAGGAACTCCTCGCCCCCGATGCGGGCGATCATGCTGTCGGCGGGCAGGGCGTCGCGCATCTGCGCCGAGACCTGCGCCAGCACGGCATCGCCCGCGGCATGGCCATAGGTGTCGTTGACCAATTTGAAATGATCGAGATCGGCGACGAGCACCGCGCAGGTGCGGCCGGCCGCCTGCGCGGTGGCCAGCATCCGCTTGACGTAGCTGAGCGCGTAGCGGCGGTTGTAAAGGCCGGTGAGCTGGTCGATCACGGCGGCCTGCAACCCGTCTTCCAGCCTGCCGCGGAGCGCGTCGCCCCTGGATTTCTGGGTCAGCTGGAACGAGAGGCGCAGGGCCAGTTCAAGGTCGTCGATCGTGTCGGGCAGGGCATCATGCGCGCCCATGTCGAGGATCGGCGCGGCAAGGTGCATGACGCCGGGGTCGAGCAGGGCGAGGACGCGGGCACGGCGGGTGCTGGGGGCCGCCTGCAGTTCGGCCAGCAGGCTCAGGCCGGGCCGTGTGTTCTTCGGCCCGATATGCAGGACGACGGCATCGGGGCGGCGCCGGAGGGCCCTGGCCGTGCCGGGTTCGTCGAGACCGAGCGGCATGACGTCGTGGGAGGTCTTGGCCGCAAGGCGGGTGCGCAGCGCCTCGGCCTGCGGGCGGGTTGCGGCGAGCACGGCGACGGTTTGCCGTTTCTGGAAACCCGCCGGTTCCTCGGCAAAGCCAAGCGCGTGGGCCGCGTCGGGCGTCATGCCGAAATCGCTGTCGTTCTGGCGGTGCCGCATGATCGAGCGGAGCCGCGCGAGCAGGACATTCTCGTCATAAGGCTTGGTGATCACATCGGTCGCCCCCGCGCGCAGGGCGCCGATGCGCCGGCCCTCGCTCTCGTCAGGCAGAAGCGCGACGAGGGGGGGCGGGGGCGTGCCGGTGGCGGGCCGGAGGGCGGCGGCGAATTCGGCCAGCGGCATGTCGGGCAGGTCGCCGGCGATCACGACGTCGGGACGGGCCCGCCGGGCCACGTCGAGCGCGTCCTGACCGCTGCCGGCCTGAATGACCCGGTAGAAGGCCGCCGACAGCGTCACCTTGAGCACGATCCGGTTCGTCGCCAGAGCGTCGACAATCAGAATTCTTCCCGTCATCAACGAAAAACCTTCAGACTTGTTCTTTCCGCTATCTGGACTATCCATGTCAGAAGTTAAGAAAACCTTTCCGGGAATTAACCGACTTGAATCGTGAGCAGGAAGCCGCCGAGGCGATCGCATTGAAGGGACTGGGCTGGCTGGCCGGGAACGACGAGTTGCTGCCGGTCTTCCTCGGCGCCACCGGCGCGTCGGAGGCCGATCTGCGCGCGGGCGCGCAAGACCCTGAATTTCTTGGCTCCGTGCTGGATTTCATCCTGATGGACGACGCATGGGTGCTGGCTTTCTGCGCCGATACGGGGCTGGCGAACAGCGCCCCGATGGCCGCGCGTGCCGCCCTTCCCGGGGGCGCGCAGATACACTGGACGTAAAGGCAGAACGTGAACAAACCGGTTACGAAGCTTGACGGGCTGCTCTTTGACAAGGACGGCACCCTGTTCGATTTCCATGCCACGTGGAGCGTCTGGGCCGCCGGCGTGATCGAGCATTTGGCCGAGGGCGATGCGGACCGGCGGGCGGCGCTGGCCGAGGCGATGGATTTCGACCTGCGCGCCGGACGGTTCCGCCCGACGAGCCCGATCATCGCCGGCACCAACCGGGAGGCGGCGGAATGCGTCGCCCGGGGCCTCGGCCGGGAGGATATCACCGCCATCGAGGCGTTGCTGATGACCATGGCCGCCGAGGCGCCGCTGATGCCGCCGGTGCCGCTGGCGCCGCTGCTGGAGGGGCTCCGGGGGCAGGGCCTGACGCTCGGGGTGATGACCAATGACAGCGAGGCCGTGGCCCATGCCCACCTGCGGGCCGCCGGGGTGGAGGGGCTGTTCGATTTCGTGGCCGGTTTCGATTCGGGCTATGGCGCCAAGCCCGAGCCCGGCCCGCTGCTGGCCTTCGCCCGCGCGCACGGGCTGGCGCCCGGGCGGGTGGCGATGGTGGGGGACAGCACCCATGACCTTCTGGCGGGGCGCGCCGCGGGGATGCAGACGCTGGCGGTGCTGACGGGCGCCGTGGGCGCGGCGGACCTGTCGCCCTTCGCCGATCATGTCCTTGAGCATATCGGAGAGATTCCGGCCTGGCTGTCGGCATGAGCCGCCATCCGCTTTTCGGTATCTTCCTGGCCATGGCCGGGGCGCTGTTCCTGACGCCGGATGCCATGTTCATGCGTCTGTCGGAGATGGACGGGTTCCAGATGGTCGGCTGGCGGGGCATGCTCATGGGCACGGTCATGGTGCTGGGCTGGGCGCTGCTGAGCCGCGACCGGCGGGGAGACCTTGCGCAGCTGACCACCGGGCCCGCCGTGGCCATCATCGTCTGCCAGCTTTTCAACTCGATCCTGTTCAGTCTCGGTATCGCCTCGGCGCCGGCCGCCGCGGTGCTGATCGGGGTGGCGGCGGTGCCGGTCTTCTCGGCGCTCCTGAGCCGGGTGATCCTAGCCGAGCCGACGCTTGCGGCGACATGGGCCGCGATGGCGGCCGTGATGGTCGGGATCGCGATCGCCGTCTCCGGCGGGGATGGCGGCGACGTGACGCTGAACCTCGGGGCGCTGCTGGGCGCGGGGTTCGGGCTGGCCGTCGCGCTGGTGCTGGCGCTCAACTTCACCATTCTCAGGGCGAGGCCGGGCCTGCCGATCATGCTGGTGATCGGGGTGGGCGCGTGGCTCGCCGGGCTGACCGGGGTGACGATCACCGGCGTGGGCGAGATGGCCGAGGGCCGCCCGTGGGCGATCATCGTGGCGGGGGCGGTCATCCTGCCGGTTTCCTTCTTCTCCCTGTCCTTTGCCTCGCGCCATACGCAGGCGGCGAACGTGAGCCTTCTGATGCTTCTGGAAGTGGTTCTGGCACCGATCTGGGTGTGGGTCGGCGTGGGCGAGCGCCCCACGGTAAACATGGCGATTGGCGGCGCCGTGGTGGTGGTGAGCCTCGCGATCTACCTGATCGTCACCGGCCGGGGGCTTCGGCCAAAACAACCGCACGGGTAAAACAAATGCGACACGTCGTGTCGCTGACTGGCATTTTCGCGGATGTCACCAGTGCTGTCATGCCGGACAGTGGAAACAGGAGTCTCCCATGGCAGTAGAAGCCAAACGCAGGAAGCGCGGCGGCGGCCGCGCGGGCAATGCCGAACGCCGCGGCACGGCGGTCATCGAACAGATGCCCTGGGGCCCGCCGGTGAGTATCGACCGTCCGGTGGAGCCGCTGGACGAGGCGGGCGTGCAGGCGATCCATGACGGTGCGATGCGAATCCTCGAGGAGATCGGGATCGAGTTCCTGAACCCCGAGGCTTTGGAAATCCTTAAAGCGTCGGGCGGCTGCACCGTGGATGGCGAGAACGTGCGCATGGGTCGCGATTTCGTGATGGAGATGATCGCCAAGGCGCCGGAGCAGTGGACGATCACCCCGCGCAACCCCGACCGCATGCTCACCATGGGCGGGCGGCACATGAATTTCGGCAATGTCTCCTCGCCGCCCAGCTACTGGGACATGAATATCGGCCGGAAGGTGACCGGCACGCGCGAGATGTGCGCGAACCTGCTCAAGCTGAGCCAGTATTTCAACTGTATCCATTTCGTCGGCGGCTACCCGGTGGAGCCGCAGGACGTGCACCCCTCGATCCGGCACCTCGACGTGCTGTATGACAAGCTGACCATCACCGACAAGGTGGCGCATGCCTATTGCCTGGGAAGCGAGCGGGTCGAAGATGTAATGGAGATGGTGCGGATTGCCGGCGGGCTGACGAGCGATGAGTTCGAAGCCAAGCCGCACATGTATACCAACATCAATTCGACCTCGCCGCTCAAGCATGACTATCCGATGCTGGACGGCTGGATGCGGATTGCCCGGCGCAACCAGGGGCTGGTGGTGACGCCGTTCACGCTGGCGGGCGCGATGGCGCCGGTGACGATGTCCGGCGCGGTGGCGCAGTCGCTGGCCGAAGGGCTGTGCGCGGTGGTGCTGGCGCAGCTTATTCGGCCCGGCGCGTGCTGTGCCATCGGCACGTTTACCTCGAATGTCGACATGAAGTCGGGCGCGCCCGCCTTCGGCACGCCGGAATACATGCGCGCGACGCAGATGACCGGCCAGCTGGCAAGGTTCTACAAGCTGCCGATGCGCGCCAGCGGCGTCTGTGCTGCCAACGTGCCCGACGGGCAGGCGATGTGGGAGACCTCGAACAGCCTGTGGTCGGGCGTGCAGGCGGGGGCGAACATGATCTATCACGCCGCGGGCTGGCTCGAGGGCGGGCTGATCGCGAGCCCCGAGAAATTCGTGATGGATTGCGAGATCCTGCAGCAGATCCAACGCTACATGGACCCGATGCTGACCAAGACCGGGCCCGACGAGATTGCCTTTGACGCGGTCAAGGAAGTTGGCGATCAGGGCCATTTCTTCGGCATCCAGCACACGCAGGACCGCTATACCACGGCCTTCTACCAGCCGTTCCTGAGCGACTGGCGCAACTACGAGGCGTGGGAAGCGGCCGGCAGCCGGTGGACGGCCGAACGGGCGCATCAGGTCTATCGCGACATCATCGCCAGCTTCGAGGCGCCGCCGATGGACGAGGCCATCCACGAGGAACTGGCGGCTTTTGTGGAACGGCGCAAGGCCGAAGGTGGGGCGCCGACGGATTTCTGAGGCAAATGAGCGGCTTGCGTCCGCCGGAATGAAGGAAACCGGGGGGCGGAATAGCTAAGATTGGAGTTATTGACACTTCTTTAACGCCCGCCTGTCACATATACCCCCGTCTTGGAGGCAGAACATGCACGGGCTGATCAACCAGGCCATCGAACGCTTTGCGCGCGGAACCTATGGCAACGGATTCTGGGAGGAGGTTTGTCACGGGCAGGGGCTGCCCGTGCGGCGGTTCGAGGCGATGCAAAGCTATGACCCGGACGTGACCGAGGCGATGCTGGACGGGCTGGCGAAGGCGTTGGGCAAGGCGCGGGGCGAAGTGCTGGAGGATATCGGCACCTTCCTTGTCTCCTCGCCCTCGACCGAGGCGCTCCGGCGGCTGTTGCGCTTCGGGGGAACGGGATTTGTCGATTTCCTCTATTCGCTGGACGATCTGCCCGCGCGGGTCAGGCTGGCTGTGCCGGAACTGGACCTGCCGCAGATGGAACTGCGCGAGCACGGGGCGCGGTCGTTCAGCTTCGTGGTGCGGACGGAAGGGGCCGGCAAGCCGTGGTTCGGGCACGTGATGGTCGGGCTCCTGCGTGCGATGGCCGACGATTACGGCGCGCTGGTGGTGCTGGAGCATATGGGGGCGAGCCCCGGGCGGGAGATCATCGCGATCATGCTGCTGGAGGCCTCCTTTGCCGAGGGCAAGAGCTTTGACCTCGGGGCACGGGCGTCATGAGGATCGCCGGGCTCGACGCGGACAAGCTGGGCGCGGTGCTCGATACGCTTTGCCCGATGCATGTGCTGCTGGATGGCACGGGGCATATCCGCCACGCCGGCCCGGCCATGCGCAAGCTGAGCCCCGGCGGCGCGCCGGTGGGGCTGCACCTGAGGGAACTGCTCGACCTGCGCCGCCCGCGCGCCTCGGACCGGATGGAGGCGCTGCTGGCGCTGGCGGGGCGGAAGCTGCATTTCGCGCTGCGCATGCCGCCGCGGACCGAGCTGAAGGGCGTGCTGGTGCCACTGCCGGCGGAGGACGGGGCGGAGCCGGGGGCGGTGCTGAACCTGTCCTTCGGCATCTCGATTGTCGACGCGGTCCGGGATTTCGCCCTGACCAGCGCCGACTTCGCGGCCACCGACCTTGCCATCGAGATGCTCTATCTCGTCGAGGCGAAATCGGCCGCGATGGAGGAATTGCGGCGCCTGAACACACGGCTGGACGGCGCGCGGATCGAGGCGCTGGAGGCGTCGGTGACCGACAAGCTGACCGGGCTGCGCAACCGCCGTGCGCTGGAGCCGGTGCTGGCCCGTATGACCGAGACGGGGATGGATTTCGCGCTGATGCATCTCGACCTCGACCATTTCAAGCATGTGAACGACACCTATGGCCATGCGGCGGGCGATGCGGTGCTGCAGGCCGTGGCCGGCCGGCTGACGGGCGGCACGCGCGCCCGGGACACGCGATCCGCATCGGGGGGGACGAGTTCCTGCTGGTGCTGCCGGACCAGCCGCGGGCCGAGGCGTTGGCCGAGCTGGCGCATCGTCTGATCCGCGAGATTGCGCGGCCGGTGCCCTTCGGGGACCGGTTGCTGACGGTATCGGCCAGTATCGGGGCAAGCCTGAGCCGGATGTATGACCCGCTCGACCCGGTGCGGATGATGCAGGACGCCGACACCGCGCTCTACGCCGCCAAGGCGGCGGGGCGGGGCACCTACCGCTTTTACACGCCCGAACTGGGGCAGATGGGGGCCGGGACCGCAGGCTGAGCCCGCGTTCGGCCCGCAACGCTTGTGCCGCAAGGGGGCAGCGGCTATCGATTCGATACAGAAACGATCGGGGCGGGAGCGGGCATGACACGGGTTTTCATCACCGGCACGGCGGGGTTCATCGGCTATCACCTGGCCAGCCTTCTGCTGGACGAGGGGATCGAGGTGCATGGCTTTGACGGGATGACGGATTACTACGATGTCAGCCTGAAAGAGCGGCGCCACCAGATGCTGCACCAGAAGCCGGGTTTCGCCGCGACCGAGGCGATGCTGGAGGATGCCGGCGCGCTGGACGCCGCCGCGGATGCGTTTCGGCCGGACGTGATCGTGCATCTCGCGGCACAGGCCGGGGTGCGCTACAGCCTAGAGGCGCCGCGGGCCTATATCGACGCCAACGTGGTGGGCACGTTCAACGTGATGGAGGTGGCCCGGCGGCACGAGGTGGCCCATCTGCTGATGGCCTCGACCAGTTCGGTCTACGGCGCCGAGACGGATATGCCGTACCGGGAGACGCAGAAGGCCGACACGCAGATGACGATCTACGCGGCCACCAAGAAGGCCTGCGAGGCGATGGGGCACTCCTATGCGCATCTGTGGAACCTGCCGACGACGATGTTCCGGTTCTTCACCGTCTACGGCCCGTGGGGGCGGCCGGACATGGCGCTTTACAAGTTCGTGGATGCGATCCTCGAGGACCGGCCGATCGATGTTTACAATCACGGCGAGATGTACCGGGATTTCACCTATGTCGATGACCTCGTGCGCGGTATCCGCCTGTTGATCGACGCAGCCCCGGTGCGTCCCGAGCGCGCCGAGGACATCGCCGAGGGCGACAGCCTGTCGCCGGTGGCGCCCTACCGGGTGGTCAATATCGGCAATTCGCAGACCGTGCGCCTGCTGGATTTCGTCGACGCGATCGAGGAGGCGCTGGGGAAGAGGGCGGAGCGCAACCTGATGGAGATGCAGAAGGGCGACGTGCCGGCCACATGGGCCGACGCGAGCCTGTTGCAGAGCCTGACCGGCTATCGCCCGGAGACGGATGTGCGCGAGGGGATTACGCGGTTCGTGGCGTGGTTCCGGGAGTATTACGGGAAGTAGGGGGCGCTGCCCCCAGCGTTGAATTTTCAGAAGAAATTCAACGCCCCCGGGTTATTTCTGGCCAGAAGAAGCCGGGGGGCCTATTCCCCGGGACGTTTCAGCGAGAATTTCTCGCGCACCACCGAGTAGTCGCGGTAACCCATGCGGGCAAGCGGGTTGAAGCGGAGTACGTCGAAGATGCCGTCGACGAGGCAGTCGTCGCGCATGTGGATGCCGGTGACCTCGCCGAAGACGGTGAAATTGGCCTCGCCGGGAAGCTGGACGATCTGGGTAAGCTTGCATTCGAGGGAGGCGGGCGCGTTGGCGACGCGGGAGCAGGGGATGGTTTCGCAATCGGCGCGCTCGATCCCGGCGAGCTCGAATTCGTCGACATCCCGCTCCCATGGGCCGGAGGTTTTGTTCATCACGTCGCGCATGGCGTATTCGACGATGTTGACGCAGAAGAAGCCGGTGTCGCGGATGTTGGCGACGCTGTCCTTGGTGCCGTCGCGATCCTCCTTGGCGGAGGTGGAGGCGAACATCACCTGCGGCGGAACGTAGGCCACCGCGTTGAAGAAGGAATAGGGGGCAATGTTTTCCGAGCCGTCCGTGCCGCGGGTGGAGATCCAGCCGATGGGCCGGGGGGTGACGATGGCGTTGAACGGGTTGTGCGGCAGGCCGTGGCCGTCTTCGGGTTTGTAGAACATGGGGCTCCTCTGCGCGGGGCTTGCGCCCCGCCTGAAGTTGCGGTTTGAACCAGCCCTAACCGCGTGATACGCGACTATCTACCTGTTTTTTGAGGGGCGGGCGGTGTTTTCACTCGAAGAGGAAACCTCCGGCGACTGGTGGGAGGTCGAGGCGCTTTACGACCTGTGTTTCGCGCCGGGGCGCGAGGCGCTGTCGTCATACCGGCTGCGCGAGGGCGTGGCGCCCGTGGCCGAGCTGTGCCTCGTGGCGCGGGAAGACGGCATCGTCGCGGGCGCCATCCGGTTCTGGCCGGTGCTGGTGGGCGGGCAGCGCGTTCTGCTGTTGGGGCCGGTGGCGGTGCACCCGACGCATCAGGGCGAGGGTCTGGGCGGGTTCCTGATCCTCGAAAGCCTCGACCGGGCGCGGGATCTGGGCTGGCAGAGGTCGATGCTGGTGGGGGATGAACCCTATTACGGGCGGTTCGGGTTTCACCGGCTGCAAGGGGTCGAGATGCCGCAGCCTACCAACCCCGCAAGGGTATTGGGCGTGGCGCTGGCCGAGGGGGCGTGGGACGGGATCACGGGGCAGGTGACACGCTGCGCTTGAAACGGCGCGCAAATGCGCCGATCTTCAGGGGGTAGCCTTCGAAGGAGTGGCGGATGGAAATTCTCGAAGCGCCGATTACGCCCGAAGCCGTGGAGGCGCGGCTGAAACTGCTGGCGCAGCGGCATGCGCGGGCGAGCAATGTGGGCATACAGGTGCTGAACGTGATCGGCGGGCAGGCGGAATCGCTCATGCAGCGCTTGCCCAATGGCGTGCGCACGCAGCTGGCGGAGCGGACCGATCAGGCATTGACCATGGCGATGGACGCTGCGCACCGGTCGCGCGGGGTGGTCGAGGTGAGCCCGAGCTGGATGAGCCGGGCGCTGACCACGGCGATGGGGGCCGCGGGCGGCATGGGCGGGCTGCCGACGGCGGTGGCGGAACTGCCGGTCACGGTGACGGTGCTGCTGAGGGCTATTCAGGACGTGGCGGTGGAGCACGGGTTCGATCCGGAAGAGCCGGGGGTGCAGTATGACTGTATCCAGGTGTTTGCGGCGGCCGGGCCGCTGGATCATGATGACGGGTCGGATCTTGCGTTTCTCAGCACGCGGATGGCGGTGACGGGCACGGCGATCAAGTCGCTGATCGCGCGGGTCGCGCCGCGGTTGGCGACGGTGCTGGGTCAGAAGCTGGCGGCGCAGACGGTGCCCGTGCTGGGCGCCGCCGCGGGGGCGGCGACGAATTACGCCTATACCAGCTATTACCAGCAGATGGCGCATGTGCATTTCGGGCTGCGGCGGCTGGCGATCGACGCCGGCAAGCCGCATGGCGAGCTGATCGAGGATTTCCGCAAGCTGGTCGAGGTGCCGGTGAAGCGGGCCTAGGTCAGCCCGCGTCGAGCGCCTCGTAGAGTATGTGCAGGATGTCCGCTTGCGGGCTGAAGCCCAGCGTGGCGGAGTCGTACTCGGTCAGCGCGCCGATGATGGCGCCGTTGGTGATGTCGGCGCCCATGCCGTTCGGCCAGAAATAGCGGCGGCGGCGCTGGCAGAGCAGGATCATCTGGGTCCGCCATGCCGCGTTCTGCCAGCCGCAGGCGGCGCTGAGCTCGGTCGCGGTGCTGTCGGGGGCGTCGAGGAGGGCCTGAATGGCGCGGCGCTCGTTGGGGGTGAGGGGGATGTCGGCGAAGGCCTGTTCCACCCGCTCGCGGCGCGGCAGGGCGGCGATGGCGGAGACATCGGCCGGGCTGTGGCGGTTGGCCGGGTCCGGCATCGCCATGGAGGCCGGCCGGCGGAACGATGGTAAATAAGAGGTTAACGTATGGGGGGATTTGCCCGGTTGAGCCATGGTGCTGTCGTCCTCAATGATGGCGCTATGGTTGCGCCTTGGAAAGAACGGTAGCAGGGCAGGGTTTGTTCCACAAGTTGGGCGATTGGTTTCAGTATTTGAATCAGGTGGTTAATGAACGGTTTTCGAGTCGGTCGGCGCGGGGTGTACTAGGCGTGGTATCGGCCGGGACGTGGGGCGCTGTGTGTTGCGGTGACTGAAAAGTCACAGGGGGTGAGGAGTTTTTGGAGCGACCGACTGGATAAACGTCTCGCCCGGAGTAAAGCCGCGCCTAAGCGCGGCGCCGGGCAGCGCCCGACCGCCCGGACGGGCGCTGCCCGGCGGAAGCCCCTACAGCTTTCCGCGCAGGTACTCCATCACCTGGGGCCGGACGGATTGCACGCCGGCCTCGCGGGCCTCGTGGATCACGTCGCGCAGCTCGGTCAGATCGGTGCGGCGCAGGATCGATTTGACCGGCCCGATAGAGGCCGGGCGCATCGAGAGCGCGCGCAACCCGATGGCGGCCATGCAGGCGGCCTCAACCGGGCGGCCGGCATCCTCGCCGCAGAAGGAGAGGGGCGTTCCCAGCCGGTTGCAGCGGTCGACGATGCCTTCGAGGAAGGTCAGGAAGCTGACGTTGAGCGTGTCGTAGCGCTTGCGGACCAGCTCGTTCTCGCGGTCGGCGGCGAAGAAGAACTGTTTCAGGTCGTTGCCGCCGATCGAGAGGAAATCGACCTCGCGGTAGAAGCTGTCGGGCGCGAAGGCGAGCGAGGGGGTTTCGAGCATCGCCCCCACTTCGAGCGAGGCGGGCAGTTTGTGGCCGAGAATGCGCTCGCGTTCGAGCGCCTTGTCCATTTCGGCGCGGGCGGCGGTGAATTCCTCGCGCTGGGCGACGAAGGGGAACATGATCGAGAGCGGCCGGCCATTGGCGGCGCGGATCAGCGCCTGAAGCTGCATCCGCATGATGCCGGGCTTGTCCAGCCCCACGCGGATCGCGCGCCAGCCGAGGGCCGGGTTGGGCTCGTCGGTGGCGGTCATGTAGGGCAGCACCTTGTCGGAGCCGATGTCGAGCGTGCGGAAGGTGACGCGCTTGTCCTGGGCCGCGTCCATCACGCGGGCGTAAAGCTCGCTGAGTTCCGCCCGCTTGGGCATGTGGTTGCGGATCAGGAATTGCAGCTCTGTCCGGAAGAGGCCCACGCCCTCGGCGCCCGAGCCTTCGAGGCTGGGCAGGTCGGCCATGAGGCCCGCGTTCATCAGCAGCGAGAGCCGCGTGCCGCAGACGGTTTCGGCGGGCTTGTCGCGGATCGAGGCGTAGCGTTCCTGCGCCTTGGCGGCCATTGCCATCTTGTCGCGGAAGGCGTTGACGACGGATTCGTCGGGGCGCAGGTGGGCCACGCCCTGATCGCCGTCGACAAGGATCAGGTCGCCGTTGAGCGCCTCGGTGGTGATGCGCTCGGCATGGATGACGAGGGGGATGGCCAGCGCCCGGGCGACGATGGCGGCATGGCTGCCGACCGAGCCCTCCTCGAGCACGATGCCCTTGAGGCGGCGGCCGTAGTCGAGCAGTTCGGCGGGGCCAATGTTGCGGGCGATCAGGATCGGGTCGGGCGGCATTTCCGCGCCGGTTTCGTTGCCCTGTCCGGTGAGGATGCGCAGCAGGCGGTTCGAGAGATCGTCCAGATCGTGCAGCCGGTCGCGCAGGTAGGCGTCGGTGACCTGGGACATGCGGGCGCGGGCGGCGGATTGTTCCTTTTCTACCGCCGCCTCGGCCGAGAGGCCGCGGGAGATATCCTCCTCCATCCGGCGCATCCAGCCCTTGGAATTGGCGAACATGCGGTAGGCTTCGAGCACCTGAAGCTGTTCGCTGTCGCCGGTCTTGGCGTTGGAGAGCATCCGGTCGACGCCCACGCGCAGCTCGTCGATGGCGGCGGTGAGGCGCTCCATCTCGCGGTGGGGATCGTCGGCGATGGGGTTGGTGACCACGACGCGCGGCTCGTGCAGCCAGACATGGCCCTGGGCCGCGCCTTCCTGACCGGCGGCGCCGTGGAAGAGCACGGCCTGCTGGTGGCGGGCCTTCATCGCCGCGCCTTCGCCGACGAAGGCGCCAAGCTCGGCCATTTCGGCCAGCACCATGGCGACGACCTCGACGGCGTAGACCTCTTCCTCGGAGAAGATGCGGGCCTCTTTCGACTGGACGACCAGCACGCCGAGGGTTTCGCCCAGACGCTGGATGGGCACGCCCAGCATGGAGCAATAGGCCTCCTCGCCGGTTTCGGGCATGTAGCGGAAGCCGCGGGTGCCCGGCGCGTCGTCTGTGTTGATGATGCGGCCACGCTGGGCGATGCGGCCGACGAGACCCTCGCCGAGGCGCATGCGGGTCTGGTGGACGGCCTCGGGCTTGAGGCCCTCGGTGGCGCAGAGCTCGAGCGTGTCCTCGTCGCGGAAGAGGTAGATCGAGCAGACCTCGCAGTGCATTTCCTCGGCGATCAGCGAGGTGATGCGGTCAAGGCGCGTCTGGCCGGCCGCGTCCTCGGCCATCACCGAGCGCAGGCGGCCGAGCATCTGCCGGCTGTCGGTCTGATGTTCCTGCGATGCAGTCATGCGCTTTGCGGGACCTGTCCTTGTGGCGGTCCGACCCTGTCATGCCCCGGGGGACTGTCAGGCCGCCTTTTCCAATCCGAAGGCATCATGCAGGGCCTGAACCGCGAGTTCCATATATTTCCGGTCGATCAGCACAGAAATTTTAATCTCGGAGGTTGCAATCACCTTGATGTTTATTCCTTCGGCGCTGAGCGTCTTGAACATCGTGGCGGCGACGCCCGACTGGCTGCGCATGCCGATGCCCACGGCGGAGACCTTGGCGACCTCGGTATCGGCGATCAGGTCGTGGAAGTTGATATCGCCACGCTCCTTGGCGTCGCGCAGGGCCTTCTCGGCGCGGGTGACCTGACCCACGGGGCAGGAGAAGGTCATGTCGGTGCGGCCCTCTTCCGAGATGTTCTGGACGATCATGTCGACATTCACGCCCGCGTCGGAAAGCGGGACGAAAATGGCCGCCGCGATGCCGGGGCGGTCGGCGACCGAGACGAGGGTCATCTTCGCCTCGTCGCGGGAATAGGCGATGCCGTTGACGACGTTTGATTCCATGATTTCCTCCTCGGCGCAGACCAGCGTGCCTGCCGTGTCCGACTGTTCCTCGAAACTGCTGAGCACACGCAGTTTGACATTGTAACGCATGGCCAGTTCGACCGACCTTGTCTGCAGCACCTTGGCGCCGAGGCTGGCCAATTCCAGCATCTCCTCGAAGGCGATCCTGTCAAGCTTGCGGGCCTTGGAGGTGATGCGGGGATCGGTGGTGTAGACGCCGTCGACATCCGTATAGATGTCGCAGCGCTCGGCATCGAAGGCGGCGGCGAAGGCCACGGCGGTGGTGTCGGAGCCGCCCCGGCCCAGCGTGGTGATGCGGCCCTCGGGGCTAACACCTTGAAATCCTGCGACAACCGCGACGCGCATGCCTTCGGAGAACTTGGCGTTGATATTGTCGGTGGGGATCTCCTCGATCCTTGCGGCGGAGTGGGCGGAGGTGGTCTTGAGCGGCACCTGCCAGCCTTGCCAGCTTCGGGCCGGGACATCCATTTCCTGCAAGGTGAGCGCCATGAGCCCGGCGGTGATGTTCTCGCCGGAGCTGACCACGGCGTCGTATTCGCGGGCGTCGTAGAAGGGCGAGATCTCGTCGACCCAGCCGACAAGCTCGTTGGTGCGCCCGGCCATGGCGGAGACGATGACGATGACGTCGTAGCCCTTGGCCACCTCGACGCCCACGCGCTTGGCGGCGCGGCGGATGCGGTCGATATTGGCGACGGAGGTGCCGCCGAATTTCATGACGAGAATGGGCATGGGGCGCATCCTTGGGCTTGGTCCGGGGGCGGTTTACGCGCGGTTTGGGACCGGCGCAAGTGGCGGCGATGCGGGGCGGCGGCGATTCGAAGGTTAACGGCGTTGTTTTGAAGGGAATGGGACGTCGGTATCACGTCGGTATTACGTCGGTATCGCGTCGGTGCGGGGGGATTTGGGGGGCGAGATTTATGTGGCGTGCGGTGGGGTAAGACACGAGATGTGGGTTGGGCTTTCTGGCGTTTCGAATGAAGTGACGGCACTGACAGTCACCCTGCGCGGAATCAAGGCCGCAGGCCGCCGCGCATCGCCGGGCCGCCCCCCGGCACGGCGATTGGTGAGGTAGGCGCCACGCGTATAGGAAGGATGTGCTTGGCGGGGATAAAGTGCCCATCACCCCCGTCGGATCGCCGCACCGCGGCCCGACGATGCGCAGCTTCTTGGCGTTGCGAGCGTGTTACCGCCACCACCCCGCGTAGGACGCGAACACCCCCTGAAGTTTCGCCAAAGCCCGGTTGGCGCGGCTGGGACGGGGCACCGTGCCGGAGGCGAGCCTGTCGGCCACCACTTCGACTGGGCAGGGCAGGTCGGTGACCGGGTCATGGTAGCGCGGATAGTCGATGAGGGTGGCGTGGGCGAGGGCTTCGATCGTGGGGCGGGCGGCGCGGCGGGCCGGGACGCGGCCCAGATCGCGGGTGAGGCCCCAGCCGGCGTAGAAGGGGGCGCCGGTGGTGGTGACCTTGACGCCGCGCAGGAGGGCCTCGAACCCCATGAGCGAGGTCATGGTCCAGACTTCGTCCACATGATCGAGCAGGTCGGCGGGGTTGGTGCGGGGCAGGACCATGTCGGCGAGGCGGTCGAGATCGTCTTGGGGCACGTGGCCGGTGCGCAGCCCCGCTTCGACATCGGGGTGCGGCTTGTAGAGGATCACCGCGTCGGGGTTCTCGGCGCGGGTTTTTTCGAGTAGGGCGAGGTTGGTGTTGATCTCACCGGCGCCGAGCTTGATGGAGGCGTCATCCTCGACCTGACCGGGGACGAGGATGAGATGGCCCGAGGGCAGGGCGGGGGTAGCCTCGCCGAGGTTGTACTTGCTGAGCTGCTGGCGGGTGAGCGTCCTGATCAGGGCCTCGGCGCGGGCCTGCTGGTCGGGGCGCAGTTCGGCGCGGGCGGCGACGAGGCGTTCGAGGCGGCTTTCCTTCGCCGGGTCGTAGTAGATGCCGAGGTCGTCGCAGACGAGTGACAGGGGCGGGATGAGGTCGGCGCCGAGGCCGCGGGACCGCAGGAAGCCGTCTTCGACCCGCACGGCGCCTTCGGGGGCGACCTCGGGTTTCGAGGCCCAGACCATGGCGGGGCGCGGCCCGGCGGGCAGGTTGTCTGCGGCGAAGCGGACCGCCTCGTGCCGGCCGAAGAAGCGTTGCAGGGGCTTGCGTTTCCACAGGCGCATGGCGTAGGCGGCCCAGCCGCGGCGGTCTTCGCGCCATGCGCGGGTTTGTGCCTCGAGCGCGGATAAGGCGTCTTCCAGCGTGCCCAGCCGGTCGCGATAGGGGTCGTACCAGTGCGGGTAGAGGATCATCGTGGCGGCGAAAATCTGCGCCTTCGAAAGGCGGCGGCCACGGCGGGGAAGCGGGCGCGGGTGCCGATCGTCGGTGAGGCCCCAGCCGGCGTAGAAGGGCTGGCCGAAGACGCGGGGGCGGTGGCCGGCGAAGATGGCCTCGAACCCCAGTTGCGAGGAGACGGTGTAGACGGCGATGGCGCCGTCGAGCAGGGACCACGGGCTGACCGGGTTGGAATGCAGGCGGACGCGCTCGTTCTCGTCGGCGCCGGAGAAATAGCCGTCGCGGTGGGCGTGCTGGGTTTCCGGGTGGGTCTTGACGAGGATACGGGCGCCGGGGTTTTCCTCCTGCGCGTAGTAGAGCATTTCGCGGAAGGTGTTGGCGTCGGCGTTGCCATGGGTGACGCTGGCATCATCCTTGGTCTGGTCGATGACGAGCACGTAGCCGGGATCGGGGGCGGGGGTTTCAACGTCGAACCCGGTGTACTTGGTCAGGTGTGCGGCGTGGATGCGGGCGATGGCGCCGCGGGCGCGGTCCATCAGCACGGTGTCGTCGAGCGGATGGGTGGCAAGCAGGGTTTCGAGGTCGGTGGGGGTGTTCGGGTTGAAATGGACGCCCTGCGTGTCGATGGCGAGGCCGAGGGGCGGCTCTCCGCTGCGGCCGGGGAAGAGGGAGCGGAGGAAGATGTCTTCGACGCGGAGGAGGCCGGCGCCGGTGGCTTCGGCGACTTTTTCGCCGCGACCAGCGTAGGGGGAGTGGCCCCAGACGGCGATCAGGTCGTCCGCGGAGGGCTTGCCGAGGCGGAGGGGGTAGCCCGCCAGTTCCATGATCCGGCGGGTGCGGCGTTGGCGGAAGAAACCGGCGTTGAAATAGAAAACCCGCCGGTCACGTGCGTGGCCGGCGGGTTTGCCATCGTTGTCAGGTGGGATCACGACCCGCCGAGCGTTTCGGCCGCCGTGGCCACCGAGCCGATCGTGCCGAGCGAACCGGTCAGGGCGGAGATCACCTTGCTCCACTGGGCGAAGGGCGCTTCGGTCACGTAGAGCGTGTCATCGTCGCGCACGGCGAAATCGCGGGCCATGAACATGCCGTTGGGGCGGGTCAGGTCGAGCACGTAGACCATGCGCTGGGCGCCGATCAGGTCATCGCGGCCGAGCACCATGTTGGCGATGTCGGCCGGTTCATTGCGCAGGATGAAGACGCCCGTGGGGTCTGCGGTCGACGATTGCAGGCCGCCCACTTGCGCGATGGCCTCGACCGCCGAGAGGGTCGGGCTGTCGAAGGGCAGGCGGGCCTGGGCGCCGGTGGCGCCGAGGGCGGTAAAGGCGCGGGTGTCTTCCTCGACGAGGATCCGGTCGCCGCCGCGCAGGGCGATGTCGAAGCCGGGATGTTTGAACAGATCCTGGAACCAGACCTTGGAGCGCTGGTCGCCGCGGATGACGGTGATCTGGGCCACTTCCGGCTCGATCACCACGCCGCCGGCGGCGGCGAGCATGGTGGAAAGCGTGCGGGTGGGCCGCTCGATCGGGTAGACGCCCTGCGCGCCGACGGAGCCCACCAGCGAGACGGTCGCCCCGTCACCGGCAAGGCGGCGCACCTCGACCTGCGGGTCGGGGGTTTGCACGTCGAGCTTCTGGGTGATGATCCGGCGGATCGCCTCGGGCGTGTTGCCGGCGGCGCGGATGCGGCCGGCATACGGGATGAAGATGAAGCCGGCGCCGTCGACCTGCACCTCGTCGAGCACGGCGGCGGAGACGCCCTCGTTGACGAGCAGCCCGTCCTCGACGTTTTCCCACACGGTGATGCCGAGCGTGTCGCCCGGGCGGATCGTGTCGGAGCCGACGAGACCGGCGCGCTTGAAGTCCTCGGTGAAGCCGAGGGCGGGCTGGACGGCGGTGGCGCGGGTGACGCGATCGTTCACGGCGACGACGAAGGCATCGCCCTGCCGCTGGACCGAGCCGGCGTAGATTTCACGCTTGGTGGGGCCGACGCGCGGCAGGCCACAGGAGGCGACCATCGCCACAACGAGAGTCAGGGCGACGGTTCTCGCCCAGCGGGTTGAACGGGTTTTCACTGCTCGGTCTCCTCGACCTATTATTATTCTGCCTCAGGTTTTTCCGCCAAGGTAACGGAATCCGGAGGAAAAATCCAGCGCTAGAAGTTGTGCCCGTCAGGTGACGACCCGCAACTGTTGCCTCGGGGCCGCGGTGCCGGACTCGAGCGCTTCGTAGGGATCCTCGGGGATGAGCATCATGTCGACGGCCTGCCGGAGCAGTTGGCGGCGGCCGGAGGCGGAGTAGAAGCCCCCCGCGACCTGGCTGGTTTCGAGGAGGTAGCGGCGGTAATCGGCATAGGCCTTGCGGTCGGGGCGTTCGGCCAGTTGGAAGAAATCGCGCAGGGGCTTGGTCGAGACGAATTCGGGCTTGGCATAGACCGCGTCGCCGAAGGTCTTGAGCGGGATGCCGCGCCAGAGCACCTGCTGGGCGGCGGTGGAGTTGACGGTGACGGCGCTGCGGGCCTCGTCGAGCAGCTGCGCGAGCTTGCCGCCGCGGACGAAATGCACGCGGTCGGCGATGCCGTAATGCCGGGCGAGGCGGCGGAGGTCGCGGCGGATCGGCACGCGGCCATCTTCGAGTGGGTGGGCCTTGACCACGAGGTGATGGTGCAGCGGCGCGCCCTGCGCGAAGGCCTCGACCACGGTTTCGAGGAATTCGGACATGGTCGAGAAGGGGGAGTGCGACTGGAACGAGGCATCGTGTTCGAGTTGCAGAAGCGCGAGGTGGTAGGGGAAGCCGCCATGGCGGATGCGCAGGGTGGCGATGCGGCGCTCGATGGCCTGCGCGGGCATCAGCAGGAGGCGCTTGAGGTAGAGGGCGAATTCCTGCCGCACGGTCAGGGCCCGGTGCGGGCGGAAGCCGCGGTAGCGCCGGTTCAGCAGCAGAACGCAGCCGTGATAGGCCGCCCCGTAGAAGATGTGCTGGCGCATGTCGCCCCAGCTGGCCGGCGGCAGGGCGGTGTCCATGTCGGAGTTTTCCAGCGCCTTGCGCATGTTCGGAACGCTCATTTCCATCAGGCGGGAATTGCCGTTGGAGCCGCCGCGCTCGTAGGTGACCCAGTAGGGGCGCATGTAGCCTTCCTCGAAGACATGCACGGTAAGGCCGAGTTCCTTGGCGGCGCGCACCGCCTCGGCATGGATCGGGCGCATGTCGCCGTAAAGGACGAGGTCGGTCACCCCCTTCTCGGCCACGATGGCGCGGAAGCGGTCGGGCCATTCGGTGGCGGGGCGGGTGTAGGGGATGTAGCTTTTGCCGTCGCGCCAGAAAGCGCGGTCGCCCGCGTTGAAGCCCACGCGCCAGACCTCCGCGCCGGTGCGCCGGATCATCCGGCCCAGCTTGGAGAAGAATGGCCCGTGCGGCCCTTGCAGAAACAGGAAGACCCGTTCGTTGCCCGAAACCATGGTCACATCACGCTCGCGTACTTGTTTCCGTTGCTACTAGCCTGAAACTTGGGCGAAAATAAGCCCCGCGATCGACGAGAAAATGCAAGGCGGCCGGGATCGGACGGGCCGTTTGCATTTCGTGTTGCAACTTTTGGCCGAAATGCTTGTGGGCATAATGCAATGTCCAATACAGCCGGAAGTCGGCTTGGCGGGACAGAGCGGACGCTCGGCCGGACAGTGAGGAGACGCGCATCGGCGGGCCGTGGTGCGGCGAACCGACGGTGACAGCTGCCACTTTATTCCTGCCAAGGACATCCAACATCAGAGCGTGGCACTTCACCTGCCAAATCGCCGTGCCGGGGGACGGCCCGGCGATGCGCGGCGGGCTTCGCCCTTGATTCCGCGCGGGCGCTAAATGGATATGTCAGCAAGGGCTCATCACGGACATTGCACTCAGGGTCCTCCGCGCTCATCTGCATACGTAATACAAACGACTGGGGGATCGGGCGGGCCGTTTGGCCTGTGACGGGGCAGGCGCGAGAGGCGGCGGGGGGGCGGTGTTGGCCCTTCGCGCTACGCCGCGCCTCGGCGAAGGTTCGCCGCGTGCGCGGGTTTTCGGTCGCGGGATATCTTGAATATCGGCTTGGCGCGATCTGCGTGCTAGGCTTTGCCCATGTCAGATACGAAAAAACCGACGCATTCATCGAGCACCAATCCCTACATTCCGAAAGGCGACGGCGATGCTGCCGTGCAGGCCTATATTTCGGCGATGCCGGGCTGGAAGAGCGCGCTTGGCAAGCAGATCGACGAGGTGGTGGAGGAGGCCTTTCCCGAGGTCCGCAAGCAGGTGCGGTGGAACACGCCGTTCTATGGCAAGGAGGATGGGTGGTTTCTGGCCATGTATTGCTACAAGCATTACGTCCAGATCACGTTCCTGACCGGCGCGTCGCTTGACCCGGTGCCGCCCAAGCCGTCCAAGGTGGAGGGAACGAGGTATCTGGATATTCGCGAGGATGAGGCGCTTGATGCGGACCAACTGGCAAGCTGGGTGCGACAGGCGCTGAACCTTCCCGGCCAGACGCTTTAGCACGCCCCGCCTCGCGGATTGACCGGAAAATCGGCGCAACGCTTGAGGCGCTGGTGTGCGAGGTGCTTGTCCGCCGCGCCGCCGGGCGGTAGGTGCAGGGGGACCAGGATCAGAGGAGACGGCGCATGTTCACGGGGATCATCACGGATGTGGGCGAGGTGCAGGCGGTCGAGCAGCGCGGCGATATGCGTGCGAGGATCGGTACGCGCTATGACATGGGCGGCGTCGATATGGGCGCGTCGATTTGCTGTGACGGGGTGTGCCTGACGGTGGTCGGCATGGGGGCGGACTGGTTCGAGGTGGATATCTCGGCCGAGACCGTGTCGAAGACCAATCTCGATACGTGGAAAGAAGGCGGTCGGGTGAACCTCGAGCGCGCCCTGAAGGTGGGTGACGAGCTGGGCGGGCATATCGTGTCGGGCCATGTGGACGGGGTGGCCGAGGTGGTGGACCTGCGCGACGAGGGCGACAGCACGCGGGTGACCCTGCGGGCGCCAGAGGGGCTGGAGCGGTTCATCGCGCCCAAGGGCTCGGTGGCGCTGAACGGCACGTCGCTGACGGTGAACGAGGTGAATGGGCGGGAGTTCGGCATCAACTTCATCCCGCATACCAAGGAAGTGACCACTTGGGGCGATGTGAGGGTGGGCGACCGGGTGAACCTCGAGATCGACACGCTGGCGCGCTATGTCGCGCGGCTGCAGGAGGTGGTGGCGGGGTAGGCCCCGCCGCCTTGGTTCAGGCGAAGGCGCGCAGGAGCCGCCGGGCGAGGGCCCAGCAGCAGAGCGACAGCGCGATCGAGAGATACCCGTCGATGGCGTAGTGCCAGCCAAGCTGGACCGAGCCCATCAGGATCAGCGCCGCGAAGCCCGTCATGATCCAGCCATAGGCGCGGGAGACCGAGAAGGCGTAGAGCGTCATCGTCACGGTCGAGGCCACATGCATGGAGGGCATGGCCGAGATACCGCGCATCGGGCCATCGTTGAGGTAGCCGTCAAGCAGCATGTCCTGCAGATCAAGCGCCCAGACCGGGCTGATTTCGCTGAAGCCGCGGAGGGTGTCCATCAGAGGCACGAAATCCGCGCCGTAGCCGAAGGCCTCGTAATAGACCGGCCCCACGGAGGCGAAGAGCGTGGCGAGGATGTTGCCGCCGATCACCCAGCAGAGCACGTCGGCCACGAGGTAGCGGCGGTGCTTGTCGTGGCGCGAGACGTTGAAGCAGGCGACGAAGATCAGGAAATAGGCCAGCATCAGCCAGAGGTGATAGGCGGCGTTGATCGCCGTGGTGATCGCGGGTGTGCCGGTGATCTTGTAAAGGAGCACCCACGGATCGGTGCCGCCGTGCAGCGCCCGGTCGAGCCAGGCGAAAGTGGGGTCCCATGAGAACGGGTTGATCAGCGGGATCAGGTCCTTGCCCACCGTGAAGCTGCCGGCGAAGAGGCACATGGCGAGGAAGGCGAAGATGCCGGTGAGGATGCGGTCGCGGTCGAGCAGGGTTTCGCGGAGGTCGTTTGCGAACCACGCGGTCGGGCGTTTGGGGCGGATTTTCACGATCATCCAGCCGAAGCGCCAGAAGAGCAGGATGACGAGGAAGAGCGGGATCTGCACTTGCAACAGGCTGATCAGGGTCGAGGCAGTGCCCGAGCCGAACGGGTGGCCGAGCAGCAGGCAGGCGGTGTAGACGCCGAGGAAATGCAGGGCGACGAGGCCGATCAGCACCCGGACGCGCCAGAGCGCCGGACCGATGGCCGATCTGCCGGTCAGGATATCCGTCTGCATGGTCATTGCGCCACCCTCATGACTGCCTCGGATGCGGGGTATGGCGTGGGAAATGGGCGTGGGGTCGACCGGATTTGGTCGATTTCGGGGCGATGCGGGGGTGAGGGGGCGTTTTCTTGAAAGAGACCTCAGCGAAACATTGAGGATTCTTCTGGTTGTCTTAGCCTGCTATGGTTGGCCATGAGACAGAGCTTCACAACCCAGCCCGCCCTTTTCGCTCCGCATGAGCTG
>Ga0310345_10000217_pt1 | contig 108026 bp, 102 predicted proteins | sample HC15DNA20500_MG_FD_204667 | JGI IMG/M metagenome (GOLD analysis project Ga0310345, IMG submission 204667) | Marine microbial communities from station ALOHA, North Pacific Subtropical Gyre - HC15-DNA-20-500_MG | ecosystem: Environmental > Aquatic > Marine > Oceanic | place: Pacific Ocean... | reverse complement strand
ACCAGCGTGCTCGAAGGCATGAACAACCGCATTAAAGTCATCAAACGCCAAGCCTATGGCTTTCGTAACGCCGACTACTTCTTCCTCAAAATCAAAGCCGCGTTTCCCGGTAAAGTGCGATGAACCATAAAAAAGCCGGTCGGATCGCTCCGACCGGCTTTTTTGACGGGCAGCAGGCGCGATCAGGCGCCGATTAGACTCTGGCCGCAGACACGCAGCACGTTGCCGCTAATACCACCGGCGCCGGGCGTGGCCAGAAAGGTGATCGCCTCGGCCACGTCCCGCGGCTCGCCGCCCTGCGACAGCGACGACAGACGCCGACCGCCCTCGCGAACCCCGAAGGGCATTTCGGCGGTCATGCGGGTTTCGATGAAACCGGGCGCGATAGCGTTGACGGTCACGCCGCGGTCACGATCGGTCGCCCCGCGACGTTCGACGAAGCCGATCAGGCCGGCCTTGGTGGCACCGTAGTTCGTCTGCCCGCGGTTACCGGCAATACCGCCGATCGAACACAGACAGATGATGCGGCCATGTTCGTTGATGATGTTCTCGTTCGAGAGCACTTCGTCCACGTTGAGGATGGCCTGCAGGTTGATGCTCTGGACCATGTCCCAGTAGTGCTCGGGCATATTGGCGATCGTCTTGTACCGCGTGACGCCGGCGTTGTGGACGACGATATCGACGCCGCCGAACTTGTCCTTGAAGAAATCGGCGATCTGGCGCGGCGCATCCTCGGCGGTAATGTCCAGCGGCAGCGCGGTACCACCAAACCCGGCGACCGTCTCCTCCAGTGTTTCCTGATCCTGCGGAATATCCAGGCACACGACAGTCGCGCCCTCGCGGGCCAGGCGCTGTGCGGTGGCCGCACCGATACCGCGCGCGCCGCCGGTCACCAGGGCGACCTTGTCCTGCAGCGGCTGCGTGTCGGGGACGGCCTCCGGCATGAGGCCGGACTTGGTCACGGTCAGCGGCTGGCCGTCGACGAAAGTGCTGTAGTCGGACAGGAAAAAGCGCAGCGGCGCATCCACCCGGTCCTCGGCACCCGGCTCCACATAGAGCATGTTCGCCGTTGATCCCAGCTGCCCGATTTCCTTCGCCAGCGAGCGCACGAAGCCTTCGACGGCACGCGCGGCGGTCGCGGCGGCAACGGTTTCCATTGCCTCCGGCTGGCTGGCGAGCACGACGATGCGCGCATTCCTGTTGAGCTTGCGGGCGACCGGATGGAAGAAATCGTAGAGCGCCTTCAGCTCGGCCACATTGGCCATCTGGGTCGCGTCGAACACGAGCGCATCGTACTTGTCGTCGTCGCCGGGCTTGGGCGTGTTGGCGCTTTCCACGGTGGCGCCAGCGCCCTCCAGCGTCGTGGCGATACCGGCAATGGCCGCGGCATTGGCCGTGGCGCCGGTCAGAATCTTCTCGCCGTCGAGAAAACGCGACTGGTAGGGGCCCTCGGCGCGCGCCAGCTGCTGCGGCGTCGGCAGGCCGATGGACTTGATCACGTTTCGGATCGTCGGGTTCGACGCGGCACGGACTAGATAATCACTCATTGTTACTCCTCGAGATACGCGTTGTGACGATCCCGGCGTGCGGATCATCGTGCAGTGCAACATGATTAAGTTTAAGGGCCCTGCGTGTCAAAGCAAAGCGCAAGGCCCTCGATTTTCTCAAACAGGCCGCGAATAAGCCTGCCGCAGACCTGTCATGACAGGCTTCGCCACCCGGGCATCAGCCGGATCTGCGCGCATACCGCGCTTGATGTAGCATCTGTGCAGCACGGGTTTATTCGGACGCCGCAACGTCCGCGCATGGCGCCGGCGCACGGCGCGAGAGACCGAAACGATGAGCGTTGACGAAGACCGCCTGCCGCTCGACTCGCGCACCCAGGCCGTGATCGACGGTCTGCCACCGGACGAGCGCGAGCACCTGCAGGTATTGATGAAACAGGCCGCCCGCAGCCAGCGGGCGATGCTCGAGAAGGCGCTGGACGAAGCCATCAGCATGGTGCCGGGGCCATTTCGCAAACGCGTCCAGAAGCTGTTTTTGGGATGAGAAATCCGGCAACTCGCGCCGAGCTCGTCAAGCTCGCCCGAATCCTCGAAACCGACGTCGAGTCGCTCGAACATCTGAGCTATCTCGAAGCCGAGCGTCTGCGCACCCTGCGCGAAGGCATCACCGAGGCGCTTTTCGAAAAATTCCGCGCCACCTTCAGCGGCTTCGCCCGCCTGTCTTCGATGCTGCCGCTGGGCATCAGTGCACGCATTTCCGAGCGCGTACTCGGTCCCACGCTGTCCGGCCGCATAGCCGGAGAAATGCCCCCGAAGAAGGCGATCGAGCTTTCCGAGCGGCTTTCCGACACGTTTCTTGCCGATACCTGCCTGCACATCGACCCGGTTCGCGCCAAGCCGATCATCGCCGGTTTCCCGGTCGATCGCGCAGTGGCCATCACCCGTCTGCTGCTCGAGCGCGGCGAGATGATCACCATGGGCCGGTTCGTGGACGTGCTGCCGCGCGACACCCTGTTCGCGGCGACCGACGCCATCACCCGCGAGGCGGATCTGCTGGCGATCAGCTTCTTCGTCGAGAACAGCGACCAGCTCGACCAGGTGATCGACTATCTGGACGTCGAGCGACGCGAGACCATCATTCACGCCGCCGCGCGCGAGGACCTGTGGCCGGAAGTGATCGCCACGCTGCTACGCATCGGCAAGGTACCGCGCATGGCGATGTCCGAGCTGGCCATGGCCCAGGATGCGGCCATCCTCGATTCGCTGATTCGCGCCGCGGCCGCGGAGGATCTCTGGCCGGCCCTGCTGACCATGGCCGACGAGATACCGGAAAGCGCGATCGGCAGGCTGGCCGAGCAGCCGGCGTTCGGCGAGGCGAACGTCATTCGCAGCGTCATCGACTCGATTGTGGCCAACGATCTGTGGGCGCGTTTTCGCGGCCAGCTCACGGCGATGGGCACCGATCGCGTCGCGCGCCTGATCGAGGTGGCTGCCGCCGAGCGCGCGCCGTTCCTGTGGGAACTCGACAAGCGCCTGGCGGGCGACGACGCCGATGTCGAAGCGCTGCGCCGTGCCGTGCGCGAACTGGATACGGACACGCGCAAGCGCGCGAGCGCCGCCTGCGACAACGGCCATCTTGCCTCGGCGCTGGCGGGCGTCGGCTAAGCGCCCAAACCGAGGACGAACCCCCAGCCGGGCTCGGCGGGGGCGCGGCGTCCTGGCTCAACCGTACTCGGCCTCGACCTTTTCGACTTCGTCGATATAGGCCTGCATCGCGTCCTGCGCGTTCATGCCCTTGACGTCGTTCCAGGCCTGCCACTTGTAGCGCGCGATGGGATTGAGCATGCCCGGTTTCTTGCCCTGGACATCGCCGTCGACCGCCTGACGATAGAGCGCATACATCTTGAGCTTGTACTCGTTCGAAGGCTTGAAATCGCCGTCCTCCGGCGCATTGCGCACCTTGTCGACGGCCTCGTTGAAGCGGCTTTCCAGATCAGACATGGATAACGGTTCCTTGGATTGAAAAACGGGTTCAGTGCGCAGGCACTCAGTGCACGGACTGCGTAGCCGCAAGCCGCGGCGCGAGCCATTCGCGAATCGCCCCGTAGACATCGCGGTGATGCATGAGCGCGAAATGATTCATGCCATAGAAAATGCGCCCGTCCTGATCGCGCGCGGGAAAGCGCCGGCTGGGCACGTTCGAATGGCCCACGGCGCTGGTCACGGGCACCAGCAGATCGCCGAGCCAGCGGCCGAGCGGATCATCCCGGCGCCGGCCCAGGGTGGCCGCGACAAGAAAATGGCCGACATGATCCAGAGCCGGCAACGCGGCCGCGGGCGTGGGCTGCGTTCGATGCGCATCCTTCTGCCAGTCCTCGTCGCGCAGGTAGCCGTGGCTGAGATCTTTGACGCCGGCGCTGCGAATCTCGCCGATCGCCGACAGCGGCTGCGTGTACCGCAGACGCGTCAACGCCTGGGTCACGTGGTTGCCCAGCCGTTCGAGCGGCGCGCCGAGATGCGGCGACCCCAGGAAAACGAGGTCCGACAGCGGCTTGTGCCAGGTATGGCTGGCCTGTTCGGCATAGTGACAGGCGCTGCGCGCGACGAGGCCGCCCATGCTGTGGCCAACCAGCGTCAGTCGCTCGATCTCGACCGGATAGGCCGCCACGAACGCCTGCATGAGCGCGGCGAAATCACGCCCGTTCTCGGAGATATGTCGGCCGCTGTTGTAGCGCAGCCGCAGCGCCGTATAGCCGAAATCCTCGGCGAGTCGCTCGCCGAAGTCGGGGCGATCGCCCTGGCGCCACTGCTGGTCGTTCATGCCCAGCCCGTGCACGAGCACCACCACGCGCGCGCTCGGCGCCTTGATGGCGACGCCCAGACCGTGGCGCGTAAGCGCGATCGGCCTACCGTCGTCGCCGATCAGCGTCATCGGCATGGCGAGTTCGTTGCCGTTGCGCTCCAGATAGTCGCCGAAGGCACCGTTGAGCGCGCTGTGCAGCCCGAGCGACAGGCGCTGCGGAATATCGCGCTTGCGCGCCGGGATCAGCGTCTCGGCCAGGCCCGCGAACTGGCTTACGCCAAAGAAGCTCAACCGGCCGATATCACGTACCCGACCGTAGACGAAATCGCTGCCGCGCCCGATGGGTCGGGCCGGCGGCGCCAGGCGCGACACGGTTCGGGTCACCGCCTGGTGGACGCCGTTGACGATGTTGACGGTGCCCACGAAGGCGTCGGACGCCATCGACATGCCGCCGCGCAACCAGACCTTGCGGTCGGCCATGGGCACGTTGGCGCGGTCGGTCTGGCCGCGCGCGGGATCGTGATGCGACGAATCGAACGAAGTCATGGTGTCAGCCCCGGCATTGCCAGGAAATGGTGCTGAGCAGTTGCCCGAGTGCCAGCAGGTGACCGCCGAGAATGGCCTTACCGGTCACCAGCAGCGAGGCGGACAGGTCACGCGACGGGTCGGCCCAGCCGAGAATGTTCATGAAGCCCAGATGCCCGTAGGCGGCGCCGGTCATCGGCCCGTACAGACCGAACGGATTGACGCCCAGCATCAGCCCTTCGCTGTAGCGCATGGGGATCTTGAGCGTGTGGTCGAAGCGCAGACGCTGCGCCGGCTTGATCGCGCGGCGGATGGTTTCGGGCGCCAGGATCCGGCGGCCTTCGTACATGCCGCCGTCGAGCATCATCTGGTAGAAGCGCGACAGCTCCTCGGCGGTGGAATAGAGATTGCCCGCCGGCACCACCGCGTCCATGAAGTAGTCTCGATTCGATACGTCGACCACTTCGGCGAAATCGGCGGAGAGCGCTTTCTTCGCCAGCACCGAGATCGGAAAACGCACCGGCTGGCCGGCCACATAGTTGTGTGCCACCCGCCCGCGCGACCGCCGATCGAGCCCGTAGGTGAAATAGCGCATGCCCAGCGGCTTGCGCAACCGCGTGTCGAGATAGTCGCGAAACGACATGCCGGTCACGCGCTGGATCACCTCGGCGAGAATGAAGCCGCCCGTTATGGCGTGGTAGGCGAGCCGCTTGCCGCCCTTCTCGGCGGGTGCCTCGCAGATCAGACGAATACATCGATCCCAGTCGAGCAGCGTCTCCGGGCCGGAATCCGTGCCCTCGACGTTGAACATGGGAAAGCCGCCGCGATGCGACAACACCTGGGCGATGGTGGTGCGGTCCTTGCCCCCGCCGGTGAACTCGGGCAGGTAGTGCGATACCCGCGCGTCGAGATCGACGCCGCCTTCCTCGGCGAGCTTGTGCACAAGGATTGCGGTGATCGCCTTGCTGGCCGAAAACAGACAGATCGGCGTATCCGGCTCGGCCAACCGGGCCGCGGCACTACGCCGCTCGCCGGGACCGCCGCCCTGCGCATAACCGATCGAACGGTTGAGCACGATCGCGCCGCGACGGCGCAGGCAGAAGCTCACCGCCGGATAGGCACCGCTACGATAGAGCCCCTCGACACCGCCCCAGATGGCGTCGACGGCCGCCGCGGACAGGCCTGCCTCGGCGGGCCGGCGTTCTGCAGCCGTATCGATGCCGGTGACGCCAGCGAGGCTGCCGTCACCGACCGTGACGAGGCGTGAACCGAGCAGATTGCGTGTCATGAAGCCTTGCGCAGATCCACGGGCCGCCCTTCGGCCTTGCGCGCGTCGTCCGATAACGGATTCAGCAGGTATTCCTTGCTGAAGTCGTCGGTAAGCAGCACGTCGTAGCGCAGACGATCGTATTCGCGGATCGCGTCCACCTGCTCAGCGGTGAGAATGCGGCGCTCGAGCGCGCTCTTGAGCTGCTCCTCGACGGACTCGCCTTCGATTTCGCCGTGCTTGGCGGCGCGCAGGAACTCGCTGTAGAAGCTGTCCACTTCCTGCAGTTTCTTGTAGGCCTCCATCAGACGACCGGTCGGGTCGTTCTCGCCCTTGCCGATATAGATGTCGTAGGTCATGCGCTGACCGAAGGCCGAATCGAGCTTCATGCCGAGCATCATGTCGCACAGCGCACTGTTCACGCGATCCGTCGGGCCGTTGAATTTGCGGCCGCGCGGCAGCGCCACCAGCTTGAGCAGCGGCCGGACCGCCTTGATCGGGTAGTTGCGCACGAACTCGTGCAGCGCGTTCTCGATCTCGTGCAGGTGATATTCCAGCGCCCAGGTCGCGTGAACCTTGTCTTCCTCGGTGCCGCCGTTGACCTCGAACCCCTTGAGCGTGGCCGACGCCATGTAGAGATGCGAGAGCACGTCGCCGAGACGCGCCGAGGTGGATTCCTTGAGTTTGAGCGCGCCACCCAGCGTGCCCATGGCCACGTCGGCGCTGAACGCCAGGGCCGCCGAGAAACGCTCCATGTGGCGGTAGTAGACAGCCATCTCGTTGTCCACCGGCGCCGAAGCCAGGCGCGCGCCGGTCAGGCCGAGCGTGAAGCCACGCACCATGCGGTTGATGGAATAGCCGATATGCGAGTAGAGCAGCCGATCGAACTCGGCGAGACCGGCCTCGAAATCGGGGTTGTGGGCCGCTTCCATCTCGCTGTAGACGAACGGATGGCAACGGATCGCACCCTGGCCGAACACCATGAGGCTGCGCGTCATCACGTTCGCGCCTTCCACGGTTATCGCCACCGGCAGCGCCTGATAGGCCGCGGCGAGGTAGTTGCGCGGGCCCATGATGATGCCGCGACCGGAATGGATATCCATCGAGTGATTGATGACCGTACGCATCATCTCGGTGGCGTGGTACTTGACCATCGCGGTGACCACGCTGGGCGTGCAGTGATCCACGCCCGAGGCGGTCAGGTTGCGTACGTTCTCAAGGATGTAGGCATAACCGCCAATCACGCCCAGGCCTTCCTGGACGCCCTCGAAGTTGCCGATCTCGGTACCGAACTGGCGCCGGATACGGCTGTAGGCCGAGGTGATGCCATACATGCCCTTGCCGGTGGCCGTGGACAGCGCCGGCAGCGAGATGCCGCGCCCCGCGGACAGGCATTCGACCAGCATGCGCCAGCCCTTGCCGGCCTGTTCCGGGCCGCCGATGATCGAATCGATGGGCGCGAAGACGTCCTCGCCCTGGATCGGGCCGTTCATGAACGTCGCGCCCGGGAAATGCCGGCGGCCGATCTTCACGCCCGGCGTGTCGGTGGCCAGCAGCGCACAGGTGATGCCGTAGTCGACGGTATCGGGATCGCCGAGCAGGCCGTCCGGATCCTTGAGCTTGAAAGCCAGGCCCATCATCGTCGCCACGGGCGCGAGGGTGATGTAGCGCTTGTTGAACGACAGGCTCAGGCCGAGCACTTCCTTACCGTCGACGGTGCGCTTACAGACCACGCCCGTATCCGGCATCTTGGTCGCGTCGGAGCCGACTTCCACGCCGGTCAGCGCGAAACACGGCAGTTCCTTGCCGCTGGCCAGGCCGGGCAGCCACTTGTCCTGCTGCTCTTTCGTGCCGTAATGGGTCAACAGTTCGCCGGGGCCGAGAGAGTTCGGCACCATCACCGTCACCGCCGCGGTCAGCGACCGGGTCGCGATCTTGGCCACCACGCAGGACTGACCGTAGGCGGAAAAGCCCAGGCCACCGTGCTCCTGCGGGATGAGCATGGCGAAGAAGCCATTGTTGCGGATGTAATCCCAGACGTCCTCTGGCAGGTCCTTAAGCTCGAAGTTGACCTGCCAGTCGTCGATCATCGCGCACAGCTGCTCGGTCTCGTTGTCGAGAAAGGCCTGCTCGGCGTCGGTGAGCCGGGTCAGGTTGAAGTCCAGCAGCTGTTTCCAGTCCGGGCGGCCGCGAAACATCTCGGCTTCCCACCAGACATCGCCGGCTTCCAGGGCCTCCTTTTCGGTCGACCCCATCTCGGGAAGGATCTTGCGGAACACGCCGTAGAGACGCTTGGTGAGCAGCGAGCGCCGCAGCGGCACGGCGTTGAACACCGCCAGCGGCACGCCGAGCACGACCGCCGTGATCACGAAGCCGACCGGCCCGAGGATGCCGATGGCCCAGAGCGCGACCACCGCGGCCGCGGTGACGCCGGTGAACACCGCGAGCGACACGCCGCGGTAGAGCAATGTCCAATACAGTCCGATAAGGACCAGTGCGACAATTATTCCTGTCATGACCGTGATTCCGCCTGCTGATGGGTTGTCATCGCAAGACCTGCCCTCATGTCGGACGCTTGCAATGCGAACACGTTTCGAAAAAGAATAGTTTTCAGATAATAGCAAGACGCGCTTAGTCGTCAAGCAGGATGAAACAGTGAAAGACACAGCATCCAAGTCCCCGGGGGCCGGTGGCAGACGCCGCGGATACCGGGGCCTCAGTGCAGAAGAGCTTAGAAAACAGCGATATCAGCGGCTGATCGCCGCAGGTACGGAGCTGTTCGGCGAGCGCGGTTACGCGGCCACACCGATCGAGGCCGTGTGCTCGCATGCCAAGGTCTCGACGCGCCATTTCTACGAGCAGTTCGAGGGGCGCGAATCAATTCTCCACGCCGTGCACGCCGAGCTCGTCACGCACATGGAAGAGATCGTGCGGACGTCGCTGACCGAATCACGCACGCCGCTGACCCAGCGGGTGGCCGACACGATCGAGGCGGCGGTCTTCTTTCTGCTCGACGACCCGCGGCGCGGCCGCATCCTGTGCATCGAAGCGGTGGGCGTCTCCGAGACCATGGAGAAGAAACGCCGCCAGACCACGCACGAACTGGCCGAGATCATCCGCCGTTACGCCACGCTCATGGCCGAAAGCGGCATGTTGCCCAGCCGCGACTACCACCTGCCGTCGGTCGCCCTGGTGGGCATGTTCAACGAACTGATCGCGGAATGGCTGACCGAGGACACCGGCCTCACCGCCATGGAAATGGCACGCGAGGCCAAGATCATGTTCCGAGCGATGATCTTCGGCGCCCAGCACTACGAGCCGACCGATTCCTCCGCCGACCACGACCCTCTCGATCCGCCGGACGAAAGCGTCTCCTGACAGCGCCCGTCGAGCCGACCCGCGTCGAGCGGGCCGGCCGGGCCTGTTCTTCTAGAGCGAAATATCGCCGTCTGCGAGGGCGGCGCGGGTATCGTCGTCGATCGGCTCGTAGCGCTCGCCGCGGGCGGCAAGCATGAACACCGGCTCGTCGCCTTCCGGCGAATAGCCCTGTTTCTTCAGATCGACCTTGCGATACTTCATCGTGCCGGTGATTTCCTGCTCCGGGCGCAGCCGGATGAACACGGGCACGGCATAGGCCGGCAGTTCATTGCGCAGATGCGCCACCAGCGCGCCCCAATCGATATCGGCGAGCTTGTTGACCGGCGTGATCGCGGCCATGCCGGCGCGTCCATCGGCGTGCGGCACCTCCACACCGTAGACCACGGACTCCTCGATCTCGGGAAAGGCGTTCAGCGCATTCTCGACCTGGGTCGTGGCCACGTTCTCGCCCTTCCAGCGGAAGGTGTCGCCCAGCCGGTCGACAAAGGCGATATGACGCATCCCCTGGCGACGCACCAGATCACCGGTGTTGAAGTAGCAGTCGTCGGCCTTGAACACGCCGCGAAACAGTTTCTTCTCGCTCGCCTCGGGGTCGGTATAGCCCTCGAACGGGGCGAAATCGGTGACCTTGTTCAGAAGCAGCCCGGTTTCACCCTTGGCGACCTCTTTCATTCGGCCCTTGTCGTCGGTGACCGGTTCCTCGGTCTCCGGATCGTACTCGACCACCGCGAACGGCAACGGACAGAAGCCGGCGGTGCGGTCCATGTTGAAGCCGTTGACGAACACCAGGTTGCCTTCGCTGGCCCCGTAGAACTCGCAGATGCGATCGATGCCGAAGCGGTGCTTGAACTCGTCCCAGATATCCGGACGCAGGCCGTTGCCGATGACCGCGCGGATCGCGTGATTGCGGTCGTTTTCATGCGGCTCGGCCTGCAGCAGGTAGCGGCACAGCTCGCCGATGTAGCAGAACACGGTCGCCTTGTGGTGGCGTACGTCCGGCCAGAAACGGGTGACGCTGAACTTGGGCGCGAGGGCAAAGGTGGCGCCCGCGCACAGCACCGACGACCACGACACGGTCAGCGCGTTGTTGTGATACAGCGGCAACGGGCAATAGAACCGGTCGTTCGGCGTCAGGCGCAGGCCGGCCATGCCCAGCCCGGCACCGCCGCGCAGCCAGCGCACGTGGCTCATGCGCGACGCCTTGGGCATGCCGGTGGTGCCGGACGTGAAGATATAGAAGCAGGTATCGCTACTCGAGACCCGGCGCGCATCGTCGAGGTTGCCGCTGGGCTGGTCCGCGATCTGTTCGAGAAAATGCGCGCAGCCGGCCGGTGCTGCGCCAACCGCGCTATGGCCCACGTACCAGACCGGCGCCAGGTCGGCCAGCGCCGGTTCGTCGCGGATCTCGGCATAGGCGTCGAACAGCTCTTCGCCGACGAGCATCGCCTTGGGCTTGACCGTGCCGAGGCTATGGGCGAGCACGTCACCGCGCTGCTTGGTGTTGCACATGGCCGCGGCCGCGCCGAGCTTGGCCAGTGCCGCGACGATGATCAGTGTCTCGGGCCGGTTGTCCAGCAGCACGCCGACCACGTCGCCGCGCCCGACGCCGCCCGCCTTGAGCGTGCGCGCGTAGCGGTTCGCCTGGGCGTTGAGCTGGGCGTAGGTATAGCGCTGATTCTCGAAAGTGATCGCGTCCTGCTGCGGTCGGCGGCCGGCGTGATCCTCGATCAGCGTGGCGATGGTGAGGTTGTCCTTGAACTTGGACTTGAGCAGGATGCCGCCGCCCATGAGCAGCCGGTCGACCCCGGTCAGCTTGTCGGCGGTAGGCTTGAGAACATCCCAGACACTGAGCGTGTCGCGCTCGTATTCACTCATCGGCCAGTCTCCGTTGGCATTCGCCCTGGATAGCGAAACGATTAATTTTCAAACCGGAGAGCCTAGCAGGCCGTTCGCCCGCTTGGGAGTCAGCGGCCCGGCGTTTCGCCGCCCCCGCCGTGCTCGAGCGCGCCCGATAGTGGCCGGCAGTCCTGCCAGAGGGCCTGTCCGTAATCGCTCATGTGCACGCTAAAACGCTGAAGACGCGGGTAAAGCTTCATTTCATGACGAACGCGGTCCATGGTCTTGCGCAGCTGGGTATCGGCCATGAGCAGTTCGTACTGATCCGTGAGCCGATCGTCCTCGGGTCCGGCCTCGAACACGCCCAGCGCGAGCAACTCGCTCATGTACTGCGGCACATAGTCACGCAGCAGCACGCCGGCATCGCGCCCCAGCGAGCTCGCATTCGACAGCACGACGACGCTCACCGGCCCGGCCGGCAGCCGCCCTGCCGCGACGTGGCACAGCGGCGCGATCTCGCGGTCTGCAAGCAGTGCCATCATCGCCACCTGGTCGGGCACCAACCGCGACAGCGTCTGACGATACAGCCGGGTGCGCGCCGCGTCGGGATCCACACCGCGGGACTGCGCCAGCAGCAGGGCGAGCATGTCGCGCGGCGCTGGCCCCTCGGCCGCGGCTTCGCGCGAACGCGCCGGCTCGTCGCCGTCCTCGGCCATCGAATCCAGACGATGCTTGAGCTCGGCCATGGCCCAGGTCTCGGCGTCCTGAAAGCGCCGCACGGCCGACCCGGCCACCGGCCATTCCTCGGCCGCGCGCGCGGCCTGGCGCAGGAACTGGAATGCGCGCGGCGTGCGCACTCTGAGACTCTTCTTCGCGGCCATCGATCATCTCCGAGAAAACGGTCAGGGCGCCGCGCTCGGCGTGGCGCCCTCCAATAGTTCTATCGTGCATCAATCCGGCGTGCGTCTGCCTCAGCCGAACCCGGGGATACCGCCAAAGCGGTCGACGAACACGCTCGAGAACAGCACGATCAACTGGAACCAGCCGACGGCGAGCCCGAGCGCCGCACCCACCGCAATCAGTATCCACTCGTCCTCTTCGAACGCGGGACGCAGCATGCCCTCGAACTGCAACGGGGTGAGATTCTGCAGCCGCGTGATCAGCGTCTCCTGGATCGCCATGGCGTCCTCGGCATAGCCGGTCATGTGCGACAGCGTCTCCGGCATGCGCGCAACCACTTCGCGCACGGCCTCGGCCTTGATGCGTTCATAGTCGGCGCTGCCGAGCGTCCAGGTCACGAACGGCCGCGCGACGCTGGCACTGGAATCGATCGCGCGCTGTACCTCGGTCTGCACCAGGGCGAAAAGCTTCTCGGCATAAGGGCCGGTCAGGATTTCCTCGAGGATGTTCTGCGGCGTGAGGATCTGGGTGGCAACGAGGCTGCCATAGTCGGCCGCGACCTCCTGCTGACGCTTGAAGAACAGCCCCTGGATTTTGAACCGGCCGATGCGTAAAGGCTTCTTGGGATTGAAGATCATCTTCAACGCCAGCCAGTTCGTCGCCCAGCCCACCAGCAGGCCGAACAGCGGCAGCAGCCACCAGGCCTGAAAGAACACCCAGATCAGCATCTGGACAATGCCGAAGGCAAAGCCGAAATAGGCGCCCGAACGGCCGATGAAAATGAACTCGTTGCGGCCCGTCTCGAGAAAGATGCGGTTGAGCAGATTCTTCTCGCGCACCAGCACGCGCGTGATCATGCCCTTGAGATCGAACATGTAGCGCACGTTGGTGCGCACCTCGTTCATCAATTCGCGGATGATGGTCGGCGCCTGGGCGCGCACACGGCGCTTGACCTGGCTGCGCACCACCAGCGGCATCGCCTCCCAGAGGGTGGGATGGTGGCGCTTCATGACGGTATCGGTGATCTCGTCGGTGAGCGCGATCATCGGCTCTTCGAGCTCGTCGGCCACCCGCGCGGGATCGAGGCGATTGAATATCTCGGCCTCGGTGATCAGCGATTCGGTGATCGTGTCGACCGAGATGCCGGTCATCTTCGACGCCTTGCGCGGCACGATGCCCTGCCAGCCCAGCCAGGGCTTCCACACCCCGATGAACTCGATCGGGTGGAACATCATCTTGATCGCGACGACGTTGGTCACATAACCCACGACGGCACTGATCACCGGCATGGAAATATATTTCCATGTCTCCAGGCTCAGATAGAGAAAGCTGCCGTCCATGCATCGACCGGGATCACGCACGCGCCGCGCCCCGCACTCCTCACGTTTTCGTCGTTGTTATCGCAAAGATTATCGCGCACCGAGCGCTGCGGCGACGCGGCTCTGACATCGAGCGTTGTCAATGATAGCAGCCGACCGGGGCCACCGCCCGTCAACCGCCGCTCAGCCGCGCGCGTCGATCTGCGGCGGCGCGCCACGCAGCCGCGCGTTGATACGGGCGAGTTCGTTGAAGTCGAGCACGCCGGCCGCCCGGCTCAGACGCAGCCGCGCGAGCGCATGGTCGTACCACGCCTGCTTGCGGTCGGCACGCCGCTGGACCAGCGTGATCTGGGCCTCGATCACGTCGAGAATCGTGCGATTGCCAAGCCGGTAACCCGCCTGCGCCGCTTCGAGCGCCGTTTCGCCGGAGGCAATGGCCCGGTCCAGCGCCGCCAGACGCCGCGCGGTAGTCGCGACGCTGCGATGCGCGTCGTTGATGTCGATGAGCAGCTGGCGCCGCGCGGCAATCAGGTCGAGCCGCGCCTGCTCGGCGTTGTACTCGGCCTCGGAAACGGCGGCACGCGTCGCCCCGCCGGAAAACAGGGGCATCTCCAGCTGCAGGCCGATGGACTGTGTTTCGTTGATGATATTGAGCTGCCCGCTACCCGCGCCGAAAGGCGACAGCTGCTCGCTGCGACCCACGCTGCCCACCAGGTTCAGCGTGGGCAGATGGCCGCCCCGCTGGGCCGCGATATCCTCGCGCGCCGCGCGCCAGGCCGCCCGGGAGGCAGCCACCTGCGGCGAACGCTCGAGGGCGACCGCCAGCCAGTCCTCGCGGTTGCGATGGTCCACCTCGGCGGTCTTGTCGGGCATATCCTCGTCGACATCGATGCCGGACAGCGCATCCGGCGCGCGACCGGTCAGCGTGATCAGCGCATCGCGCGATGCCGCGAGCTGGTTCTCGGCGTCGATGGCGTCGACGATCGCGCTGTCGAGGCTCGACTGGGCTTCCTGCTGATCGGTGATCGGATCGAGCCCGGTCTCGAAGGCGGCTTGGGCGCGGTCGAGCTGGCTGTTGATCGAACGCTGCTGTTCGCGCGCGGCGGTCAGCGCATCGCGCGCGGCGAGCACGTCGAAGTAGGCCTCGGCCACGCGCACGATCAGCTGCTGCTCGGCCATCGACAGCGACAACGCGGCCTCGTCGCTGCGGGCCGCTGCCGCGTCCTTGTTCTGCCAGGCCGTCCAGTTGAACAGCGGCTGGGTCAGGTCCAGCGAGTAGGACTGCTGATCGGACGTACTTTCACCGCTGTCGCCGCCGAAGAACCCGGCCGCCCCGCCGAAGCCGCCGTCCCCGTCGGTGCTTTGGAAACGCTGGTCCTGGGTGACCTGGGAATAGTTCGCCGTGGCCGACAGCTGCGGCAACAATTGGCCACGGGCCTGGCGATAGCGCGCCGACGCCGCACCAGACTCGGCGCGGGCCGAAAGCAGTTCGGTGTCGTTGCGTAGCGCCTGGTCGTAGGTATCGAGCAGGTTCTGCGCCGCGAATGCAGCCGCGCCGGGCCACAGCGCAAGGACCGCGAACGCGGCGACGGTGCGTGTTGCCGCCTTCATGTCTCGCCCCCACGGCGGCGCTGCCAGGCATCGCCCATGCGCGCGCCGAGTATCAGCAGACAGGGCGTGAGCACCAGTGTAAGCAGCGTCGAGAACAGCAGCCCGCCCACGATCGCCGTAGCCAGCTGGGTCCACCACTGCGTCGACGGCGCGCCGAAGGTAATCGCGCGGCCGATGATGTCCACGTTCATCTGCAGCACCATGGGCAACAGCCCCAGAATGGTTGTCACGGTGGTGAGTATGACCGGACGCAGGCGCTCGGCGCCGGTCTGGATCACCGCGTCCCAGGCGGCCAGCCCCGCGGCACGGTTCACGTTGTAGGTATCGATGAGCACGATGTTGTTGTTGACCACGATACCGGCGAGCGCGATCACCCCGATACCGCTCATCACAACGCCGAACGGCTGCCCGGCAATGAGCAGACCCAGCAGCACGCCGACGGTCGAGAACACCACGGCAGACAGAATCAGAAACGACTGATAGAAGCTGTTGAACTGGGTCAAAAGGATCACACCGATGAGCGCGACCGCCACGCCGAAGGCCTTGGAGAGAAACGCCTCGGCATCGCGCAGGTCTTCGTCCTCGCCCTTGAAGGCGATATCCACGCGGGCATCGAGATCCGCCTCGTCGACATGGGCCGCGATCCAGTCGCGCAGCGCGGCCAGCTGATCGGCAACCAGCTTGCCCTCGGCGACGCCGGAATCCACCGTAACCGTGCGCTGGCTGCCGGTGCGCTCGATGTTCTCCACCTTCGGCGCGGGCACGCGAGAGACGAAATTGGATACCGGCACCTGGCCGTCGGGCGTCTGCAGGCGCAGGTTGTCCAGCGCGTCGAGATTGCGGGCATCCTCGGGGAAACGCACGCGGATATCCATCTCCTCGGTGGCGTCGTCCGGGCGGTATTCACCCACCTTGATGCCCTGGGTGACCAGCTGAATGGCCTGACCGATCGAGGCCATGTTCGCGCCGTAACGGCTCGCCTCGGCGCGGTCGACGTCGATACGCCACTCCAGCCCCTGGGTGGCACGCGTGTCCTGAATATCGGTGAAGCCGCCCACCGCTTCCATGCCCCGGCGCACGAACGTGGCGGCCTTGTCGAGGGCGTCCATGCCCGGCCCGGAAATCTGCAGCTCGACCGGCTTGTCCTGGGTCGGGCCCTGCGCCTGTTCGCGGACCTCGGTGCGAATGCCGGGAATATCGGCAATGCGCTCGCGCACGTCGGCCATGATCTCGTCCGCGGGCCGGCGCACGCCCCAGGGCTTGAACTCGAGCTGAATCTGGCCGATCACGTCATCGGCCGTGCCCTGGCGAAAGGCCTCCTGGCCGGCGCCGGTTCGCGTGTAGACGGATTCGAAGCCATGCATGGCGAGCACGCGATCCTCTACCTGGCGCACGAGCCGGTCGGACTCGGCCACCGACTGCTGGCCGCGCGCGTGAATCTGGATCACCGCGTTGTCGGGCGATATGTCGGGAAAGAACTCCACGCCCTTGCCGAACTGGCCATAGGCGAAGATGGCGACGAAAAACAATACCACCGCGCCGATCACGGTCTTGCCGGCATGGCGAGCTAAAAACGTCAGGGCTGCGACATAGCGCCCCGTGAACCCGCGCAGCGGTTGCCCGGGCTGCCAGACCGCTTCGGCACCGCCCGGCGCCGTACCGCCAATGGTCGCGCCCAGCGTGGGCACAAAGATCAGCGCCATGAACAGCGACGCAGTCAGCACCGCGATCAGCGTGATCGGCATGTAGCGCATGAACTCGCCGACCACGCCGGGCCAGAATAGCAGCGGCGCGAACGCGGCCAGCGTGGTCGCGGTGGAGGAGATGATCGGCCAGGCCATGCGCTGGGCGGCATGCATATAGGCCGAGGTGCGGGTTTCACCCTCGGCGAGAAAACGATCCGCCAGCTCCACCACCACGATCGCGCCGTCGACGAGCAGCCCGAGTGCCAGGATCAGCGCGAACAGCACGACGATATTCACCGACAGCCCCATCGCCGCCAGCACCAGAATGCCGAGCAGAAAGGATCCCGGTATCGACACGCCGACCAGGGTGCCGGCTCTGAGTCCGAGAATACCCACGATCACGATCATCACCAGCAGGATGCCGCTGACCACGTTGTTCTGCAGATCGCCCAGCAGACGGGTGACATCCTCGGATTCGTCCTGCGAGAAATTGACCCGAATCGCGTCCGGCCAGGCCTGCTGCATGCGCGCCACCGCATCGCGTACGGCCTGATTGGTGTCGATGATGTTGGCGCCGATGCGCTTGGTGACTTCCAGCGCCAGCGTGGGCTGGCCGTTGAGACGCGCGAAGCTCTCGCGGTCAGCGAAGGCACGGCGCACGGTGGCCACGTCGGCCACGGTCACGACCTGGTCGTCGGCCTGCTTGATCGCGGTATTGCGCAGCGCATCGAGATTGTCGATTACACCGGGCACCTTGATCGAAAAGCGCCCGGCGCCGGAGTCCAGCGCGCCGGCCGGCACCAGCTGGTTGTTCTGCTGGACCGAGTTGAAGACCTCTTCCAGCGACAGACCGTAGGACTCCAGCTTGAGCGGATCGATATTGATCTCGATCTGCTCGTCGCGATCGCCGGCGACATCGGCCTCGAGCACGCCGGGAATCGACTCCAGCTCGTCCTTCACATCCTCGGCGAGCGCGACCAGCACCCGTTCGGAGACGTCGCCGTAGAGATTCACCACCAGCACCGGAAACAGGGCGACATTGACCTCGTTGACGGTGGGTTCGTCGGTCTCGTCGGGTAGATCGGCCTTGGCGATATCGACCTGGTTGCGCACGTCGTCCATCGCCGCGTCGGGGTCGAACCCGGCCTCGAACTCGAGAATCACGCTGGCATGGCCTTCCGAGGCCGTGGCACTCATCTCTTTCAGGCCTTCGATGGAGCGCAGCTCCTGCTCCATCGGCTTGACCAGCAGCCGCTCGGCGTCCTCGGGCGAAATGCCCTGGTGCGTCATCGACACATAGATGGTCGGAATCGTGATGTCGGGCGAGGATTCCTTGGGAATATCCCGATACGCCAGCGCGCCGGCAAACAGAATCACGATCAGGCCGAGCACGACGGTGCGCGGCCGCGAGAACGCGGCGGCGATCAGGCCATTCATGAGAACGGCACGCTCATGCCGCGTCGTCGGGGCTTTCGGCGTCGCCGGCCTGGGGTGCCGGCCGTGCGTCGTCGGCGGTGGGCGCCGGCTTTTGCGCGCCCGCGCCGGCCGCCTCGTCGTCATCGGCAACGATGGTGACCTCGTCGCCGGCACGCACAAACCCCTGGCCGGTGGTGATCAGGCGCACGGTGTCCGGCAGCCCGTCAAGCCAGAGTCGCTCGTCGCTGCTCTTGGCGATGTCGGCGCGATGGAATGCCACACGGCCGTCGTCGCCCACGGTCTTGATGCCCATGTCGCCGGCTTCGTCGAGGGTGAGCAGGTCCGCGGCCACCTCGTGGGCTTTCACCTGTTCCAGCGGCAGCATCAGCTTGGCCGAGGCCCCCGAGACCAGACGCCCTTCGGGGTTGTCGACTTCGAGCTCGACGGGATAGGTCCGTGTCGCCTCGTGCGCCTCGGTGGCGACATAGCGCACGGTGCCCTCGACCGTGCGGCCGTCGATCAGGCGCGCCCGGCCCGGCTGGCCCGGCTCGACGAAGGCGACATCCTTCTCGGCCAGATCGCCGCGGACCACGAATGGGTCCTGCTGGATCACGCGCGCGATCTCGTCGCCCACGCCGACATAGTCGCCCACCTCGACCGGCCGGGTTTCCAGCACGCCGGCGAACGGCGCGCGAATCACGGTGTTGTCGATATCCTGCTGAATCTCGGCGAGCTGGGCCTGCGCGGCTTCCAGGTCGGATTTCGCCTGGGCCAGATCGGTACGCGTCTGATAGCCCTTTTCCGACATCTTGCGCACGGCTTCGTACTGCAGCCGCCGCTGCTCGACCACGGCGCGCGCCTCGTTGCGCGACGCGCTGCGCTCATCGAGGGCGATACGCGCGAGCACGTCGCCCTCGGCCACACGGCTGCCGCGCTCGGCCTCGACGGCGCGGATACGCCCGGCCGTCTGGGCACGCAGGGTCACGGCCCGATCCGGCGCGGTACGCCCGTTGAGTTCAACCTCGCGCCATACTTTCTCGGCACGCGAGGTGCGCACGGCCACGCTGACAGGCTTCGCGGTCTGTTCGGCCGGCGCGCTCTCTGCTGCCGCGTCATCGGCCGGGCTGCCGAGCATGCCCGAGGCCAGCCACGCGGCGAGGCCGATCACGATCGCGAGCACGATCCAGATCGGGCGGATCGCGGGCATTCTAGGCATCGTTGTTCTTCCCGCGGGCCGCCAGGCGCTCGATCAGGTCACGGGTGTGATCGCGCGCGATGTCGATGAAATCGTGCATGTCCTCGAGGCGTTCACGGGCACCGTCCATGCCGGCCGGCAGCTCCCGCTCGGCCTGGGCCAGCGAGTCGCTCATGGTGCCCATGCGCTCGACGTGGCCTTCCAGCAGGCGCACATAGTGGCGTTCGGCGAGCCGATAATAATCCTGGCGATCGCCCGGCACGGTCGTGGCTTCGAGAATGCCGAGATCGCGCAAAAAACGCGCGTTGGTGCTTACGCTCGCGCGCGACACCTGCAGCGATTCGGCCAGCGCCGCCAGGCTGGTAGGCCCGCCGTGAATGATGAAGTAGCCGATCATTCGACCGGCAATCCGCGGCAGGCCATCGTTCTGCGCGGACAGACCCATGCGTTCGATGAACGCGGTAACGGCGTCGTGGGAATCGCTCATGGGCGGGCAGCGTAGGCCCAAATCGTCATTCAATCAATACTGAACGTAACGAAAGAAGCGACTCGGAACGCTGCCTTGAGTCCGTACCCGGCTACAGACCTATTATCGCGCCATACAGCTTGTCGCTGCCGGGCCGCTCACCGGCCGGGCGGCGGCGTACCGACGAGGGAAGACATGGATTTCTTATCGATGATCGGCGACAGCATCTATACGATCGCCGGCATGGGCTGGAAGATCCTTTGGGCCCTGGTGCTCGGCTTCGCGATCTCCGGCGCGGTGCAGGCGTTCGTGCCCAAGCGCCGTATGGCGCTCGTGATGGGCGGCGACGACGCCGGCTCGCTCGCCCGTGCCGGGTTCTTCGGCGCCATCAGTTCGTCCTGTTCCTATGCCGCGGCAGCGATGAGTCGTAGCGTGTTCCTGCGCGGTGCGCATGTGACCGCTGCCATCGCGTTCATGATCGCGGCGACCAACCTGGTGATCGAGCTCGGCTTCGTGCTCTGGTCGCTGATGGGCTGGCAGTTCGTGGTCGCAGAGTTTGCCGGCGGCGTGCTGCTGATCGCGATCATGGCGCTGCTGATGAAGAGCGTCGGCCCGGTACGCGAGTTCGAGCAGGTACGCGAAGCCGAAACCGCCAACGACGATGAGGACGACGCCAACGTGCCGAGCGTCTTCAGCCTGGACGGCTGGCGCATGGCGGCCTCGCGCTTTGCCATGGACTGGTCGATGATCTGGAAGGACATCGTCATCGGCGTGACCGTGGCCGGGCTGATCGTGGTCTGGGTGCCGCAGAGCTTCTGGCAGGCGGTGTTCCTGTCGTCCGGCGACAGCGTGACCTGGCTGCAGATGATCGAGAACGCGCTGGTCGGCCCGCTGGTGGCAGTCTTCAGCTTTGTCTGCTCGGTGGGCAACGTCCCGATGGCCGCGGCGCTGTTCAACGGCGGCATCTCCTTCGGCGGGGCGCTCGCCTTCATCTATGGCGATCTGATCGTGATTCCGATGCTGCTGGTCTATCGCCAGTACTACGGTACCAAGCTGGCCGCCAAGCTCGGCGTGATCCTGTATATCGCCATGGTGCTCACCGGCTTCGCGATCGACGTGGTGTTCACCCTCAGCGGCTGGGCGCCGGAATCGGCTGCGACCAGTGTCGGCTCGATGGAGTTCTTCAAGCTGGACTACACCTTCTGGCTGAATCTGGCGTTCATCGTGGTCGGCCTCGGCCTGTGGCGGCTGTCCAAACAGGCGCCGCAGCAGGCCCACTGCTGTGCCCATCACGGCCACTAGGGCCGTCAGGACATATCGACGCAGATACGGCCCCGGTTCCTGCCGGGGCCTTTTCATGCATATCAATCGGCCTGAAACCTCGGCCGGTTACAATAAAACGACCGGCCACGAAGGCTAGAAGCGTGAAACGCCGTACGCCCTACGACGATATCGATCCCGAGCAGTTGATCGCTCGCGACTGGTTGGCCCTGTCGCGCTCGCGCCTGGCCAACGAACGCACGCTGCTCGCCTATATCCGTACCAGTCTGGCCATTATCGGCCTGGGCGCCTTGCTCGCCAAGTGGGTCGACCATCCGAGCGCGCTCGTCGGCGGCGTGGCGCTTGCGGTCGGCGGTGTGGCCGTTCTCGCGGTCGGGCTGTTGCGCTTTGTCCAGGAGGACAGGCGCTATCGCCGGCTGACCCATAGCCGCGACTGATCGTCTTTTACGCGGCCGGCAAAACCGATGCCGGCCTGCGGTTTTGCCGGCCGTATCCGTCCCCACCTTTCAAGCCAGATCGAGAGCGGCCGCCCGGCCGCCGCGCACCCCTTTTTGCCGAGAAAACACCGATGACGCACAACGCCTGCCCAGACAACACGCCGATCGCTGCCGTGATCTTCGACTGCGACGGCACGCTGGTCGACAGCGAGCTGCTCAACGCCCGCGGCGTGGCCGGCATGTTTGCAGCCGACCACGGCATTGAGCTCGACGCAGTCGCGATCGAGCGCGAGTTCCGCGGCGGCCAGTTCGAGGCCATGATCGACACCCTGGCCACGCGCCACGGCGTGGCCGTGGCCGACGATTTCACCCAGCGCTATCGCGAGCATATGTATGGCCTGTTCGCCCGCGCGCTCGAACCCATGCCCGGCGTGCGCGAGGCCATCGAGGCCATCGACCTGCCCAAATGCGTGGCTTCCAGCGGCCCGGAGAAGAAACTGGCGGTCGCGCTCGAAACCACCGACCTCGCCCGCTATTTCGGCGAGTTCGTGTTCAGTGCCTACACCATTGGCGTCTGGAAACCCGAACCGGATCTGTTCCTGACCGCGGCCGCCGCACTCGGCGTCGCCCCGGCCCACTGTGCCGTGGTCGAGGACAGCGACGCGGGCGTGGAGGCCGCGCGGCGCGCCGGCATGCGCGTATTCGGCTACGACCCGCACAGCGCGATTGGCGACCACCCCGACGCCGCGTTGACGCGTTTTTCCGATTTTCACGACCTGCCCGATCTGCTGAATAAAGAGCGCTAGGCGCGCCGGCAGGCTGCACAGCGGCCCGGCAAACCAGGCAGCGTTTGCAATATACGATCCTCCGTATATTCTATATATCGAATATACGGAGGATCGTATCCATGCGCGACGCCGAGCGAACCTACAACGTCCTGTTTCTGTGCACCCACAACAGCGCACGGAGCATCTTTGGCGAGGCGCTGCTCAACAGCCTCTCGCATACCAACCTGCGCGGTTTCAGTGCCGGCAGCGAACCGGGGGAACGCATTCATCCGCTCGCCGCCGATCTGCTGCGTTCCATGCAGATCCCCACCGACGACCTGTACCCGAAGGACTGGCGCGCGTTCGAGCGCGCCGACGCGCCGACGATGGATTTCGTGTTCAGCGTCTGCGACAAGACGCGCGATCAGACCTGCCCCGCCTGGCCCGGCCACCCGGTCACGGCGCACTGGGGCATCGACGATCCATCGCGGGTCGAAGGCGACGACGCGACCCGTCAGCAGGCGTTTCGCAAGGCCTTCTACGCGATGCGCAGCCGCATCCAGTTGTTCGCGAACCTGCCGATCGCTTCGCTCGATCGGCTCAGCCTGCAGTCGGAGGTGGACTCGATCGGCCGACTGGGCGCAACCGAAGACAGCGAGACCACGGCATGAATGCCGCGACCGCGGATGCGACTACCACGGCTGCGCCGGAAGCGATCTTCCAGGCGCTGGCCGACAGCACGCGGCTGCGCTGTCTGGCGCTGATCGTGAACCACGGCGAGCTGTGCGTCTGCGAACTGGTGCATGCACTGGAACTCTCGCAACCCAAGATCTCGCGCCATCTCAAGCTGCTGCGCGAAACCGGCCTGGTCGCCGACCGCCGCGAACGCATCTGGGTGCACTACCGCCTCTCGGACACGCTGCCGTCATGGGCGCGCCGCACGCTGGGCGATGTCGTCGCCGCACACGCGCACGATGCCCCGTTTGCCGACGACGCACGCCGCCTGGCGCATATGCCCGACCGCCCGGAAGGCCGCTGCGACAGCTGACCTGCTTCTCACTGATCTGCAAGGACTCGCGATGAACATCCTGTATCTGTGTACCGGCAACAGCTGCCGTTCGCAAATGGCCGAGGGCTGGACCCGACATCTGGGCGGCGACGCTATCGCCGTGCGTTCCGCGGGCCTCGAAGCCCACGGCCTGAACCCGAACGCGGTGGCGACGATGCGAGAGGCCGGCGTCGATATTTCCAGCCAGCAATCCGCCATTCTGGCGGACGCCGATCTCGACTGGGCGGATCGGGTGATCACCGTCTGCGGCCATGCGGACGAACACTGCCCGCTGCTGCCCCCGAATACGAACAAGCAGCACTGGCCGATCGACGATCCGGCCGGCGCGACCGGCAGCGACACCGAGATCGCCGCCGTGTTTGCCGAAACCCGCGACCTGATTCGCGAGCACGTGCGCACCCTGCTTGCCGATCACCCGCCGGCCGCCGCGCGATAGACAGCGCTGCTCGCCGGGCCGCACCGCGGCCTCGTCTTCGTCTCGGGATCATTCATGACCGTCATCGCCATTCTGATCTTCATCGCCACGCTCACGCTGGTGATCGCCCAGCCGCGCGGCCTGGGTATCGGCTGGAGCGCGAGCGCCGGCGCGCTGGTCGCGCTCGCCACCGGCGTGGTGGGGTTGTCCGACGTGGCCACGGTGTGGGGCATCGTCTGGAATGCCACGTTCACCTTCGTCGCCATCATCCTGATCAGCCTCACGCTGGACGAGGCCGGTTTCTTCGAATGGGCCGCGCTGCACGTCGCCCGCTACGGCGGCGGGCGCGGGCCGCGGCTTCTCGTGCTGGTGATGCTGCTGGGCGCGCTGGTCTCGGCGGTGTTCGCCAACGACGGTGCTGCGCTCATCCTCACCCCGATCGTGTTCGAGATGCTGCTCGCGCTGGGGTTCTCGGCCGGCGCGACGCTGGCTTTCGTGATGGCGGCCGGCTTCATTGCCGATACCGCCAGCCTGCCGCTGGTGATCTCGAACCTGGTGAATATCGTCTCGGCCGATTTCTTCGAGCTCGGCTTCGGCAGCTATGCGGCCGTCATGGCGCCGGTTTATATCGTGTCGGTACTGGCCTCGATTGCCGTGGTGTATCTGTACTTCCGTCGCGATATTCCGGCCACCTTCGACCCGGCGCCGCTGCGCAAGCCGGCGACCGCGATTCGCGATCGCGCCGTATTCGTCGCCGGCTGGTGGGTGCTGGGGCTCTTGCTCGTCGGCCTGTTCGCGGCCGAGATGATCGGCCTGCCGGTGAGCGTGATCGCCGGCATCGGCGCCGCCGTACTACTGGCCATCGCCCAGCGCGGCCATGTGGTGGACAACGCCCGGGTCATCCGCGGCGCGCCCTGGGATATCGTGGTGTTCTCGCTGGGCATGTATCTCGTAGTCTACGGCCTGCAGAACGTCGGGCTGACCGCGCAGCTCGCGGCCATTCTCGACGCCCTGTCCACCCAGTCGCTCTGGGTGACGACCGTCGGCACAGGCTTTCTCGCCGCATTCCTGTCGTCGATCATGAACAACATGCCGACCGTGCTGGTCGTGGCATTGTCGATCGATGCCAGCCAAGTCTCCGGGCTCGTACAGGAGGCCATGATCTACGCCAACGTGGTCGGCTCCGATCTCGGCCCTAAGATCACGCCGATCGGCAGCCTTGCGACCCTGCTCTGGCTGCATGTGCTCGCCCGCAAGGGCCTGACCATCGGCTGGGGCCAGTATTTTCGTATCGGCATCGTGCTGACCGTGCCGGTGCTGCTGATCACCCTCACCGCATTGGCCGGCTGGCTGGCGGTGCTGCACTGATTTCAAAATGAGCCCTGCCATGCACGATCTGCCGAATCTCGACCCCGATGCACTAACACTGCGCGACGACAGCGACGACGGCCATCCGCCGCGCATCCTGCTGCTCTACGGCTCGTTGCGCGAACGCTCCTACAGCCGGCTGCTGACCGAAGAGGCCGCGCGCCTGCTGCGGGCCTTCGGCGCCGAAACCCGTATCTTCGATCCGCACGGGCTGCCGCTACCCGATGAAACGGATGCCGACCATCCCAAGGTCGCCGAACTGCGCGAGCTGGCGTTCTGGTCGGAAGGCCAGGTCTGGTGCAGCCCGGAACGCCACGGCAACATCACCGGCGTGTTCAAGAGCCAGATCGACTGGCTGCCGCTGTCGATCGGCGGCATGCGCCCGACCCAGGGCCGCACCCTGGCGGTGATGCAGGTCTGTGGCGGCTCGCAGTCGTTCAACGTGGTGAACTCGCTGCGCGTACTCGGGCGCTGGATGCGCATGTTCACGATCCCCAACCAGTCGTCGGTGCCCAAGGCCTTCAACGAATTCGACGAGGCAGGACGAATGACCCCCTCGCCCTACTACGACCGCGTGGTGGACGTGATGGAGGAACTGGTGAAGTTCACCTACCTGCTCCGTGGCCAGAGCGACTATCTCACCGAGCGCTACTCCGAGCGCCGCGAAAGCCCCGAGGCGCTGTCGAAGCGCGTCAACCAGGCTTCGATCTAGGCCTGGCCGTCATCGCCGAAGCGCCAGTAGTCGATCGCGCGGCGCAGGCAGAACACCGGGATCTCGCGATCCTCGACCGCGCGGATGAGCTTGTCGGCGGCGCCGCCGTCGACGACGAACATCAGCTCTTCCGGCTCGTCGGCCTGCTCGAAGAAATGGGCGGAATGGGTGTGGCCGCTGCTGCCCGTGCCCTCGGCGTCGACACGCCGCGTACTGCGTTCGATGCCCTGGTCACGCGCGAGTGCGGCGATCAGATCCAGCACCGGCTCGCCGTCGAAACGGCGCGAGCGCGGCGCGATGAACAACACTTCAAATCCTTTCATGTAAAACTCTGACCTTTATCGGGCAGCCCCGACGAGTTGGCGTAACAGCGCCACCGTACCCATACCCAGGCCCGTCATGGCCAGCGAACCGGCCACATGGACGGCGATTCCGGTGAATGCCCAGCCGAACCGGCCGCCCTGGATCTGGGTGAATATCTCGGCCGAAAAAGTCGAGAACGTGGTCAGCGCGCCGAGGAAGCCGGTGATGATCGCCAGTTTCCAGAACGGCGAGAGCTCCGGCAGCCCCGCGAACACCGCGATTGCGATCCCGATAAGCCAGGCCCCGAGCAGATTGGCCGCGAGCGTGCCGGGCGGCAACGCCGGAAACAGCGCGTTCAACGCCAGCCCCAGAGCCCAGCGCAGGTTGGCACCGCAGGCTGCGCCGAGCGCAATCGCGAGAATGGAAACGGGTATCGACATCCGTTCAAGAAAGCATGGGCCGTATGCACAGGTTACAAGCACGCCGCATGCCGTGTGCATCGGCCTGGCCCTGCCGCCTGTTAACTCTCGATTCAGCCGCAGGCGCAGAAGGTGCATGGCCAAGGGCAGCGATTGCCCCGTGTACTTCAATGATCGAGGAGATCTCATGTACAAGCAGCTTGCGATTGCAACCGCCACCGCACTGGCCCTGACCAGCGGCGCCGCGCTGGCCGATACGGCCGTGGGCACCGATACCGCGACCGGCGCAGATGCCGGCGTGAACACGGGCGTCGGTGTCGGCGCGGACGTGGACACCCAGGCCGATACGTCGACCACCAGCGAAACCGGGATGGATCACGGCGAGGGCCACGCCGAGAGCGACAGCTCGGTCGGCGCCGGCGCAGATGCGGACGTCGATACCTCGGCGGACGTCGACTCCAATGCCCAGGGCGGCATGGACAGTGACACCGCGTCGGACATGGAAAGCGAAAGCAGCATGTCGTCGGACAACGCGGCGGACGTTGACGCCAATGCCCAGGGCAACGCCAACGGCAAGGTCGGCGCCGACGAATAGATCGTCGGCCTGTCGGCCAACAAAAAACCCCGCGCCGATCGGCGCGGGGTCTTTTTATGCGTGCGGGGCCTGTCCGGATGCGGCCCTGCGGTCAGTAGCCGATCATCATGTGTCGCGCGTACAGGCTGTAGAACAGCCACAGCGTACCGCCGACCATGACGAACATCGTGAACACCGAAAACAGCACGGAAATCGTGTTCCAGCGCTGCTCCTGCGACATGTCCAGATGCAGGAAGAATCGCAGATGCACACCCAGCTGCAGCACCGCCGTGATCGCTATCACCAGCAGGATCGCGCCCTGCGACATGAGGTCGTAGTAAACCGCGCCGAACGGAATCAGCGTCAGCACCAGCGCGGCCAGATACCCCATGACATAGCCGCGCGCCGTCGGCGCGTGACCGGGGGTGGCGTCGTCGGAATGGCTCATGAGCTGCCTCCTGCAAGGATTCCGGGCAGATAGACGGTCGAGAACACGCAGATCCACACGAGATCGAGGAAATGCCAGAACAGGCTCAGCCGCGCCAGCCGCGATGCGATCGGCGGCGTGAGCCCCTTGATGGCGAGTTGCGCAACCATGGTCGCGATCCAGATAAGGCCGAAGAACACATGCGCCCCGTGGGTGCCCACGAGCCCGAAATAGGCGGACAGAAAACCGCTGCGCGTGAACGACGCCCCCTCGTGGATGATATGCACGAACTCGCTGACTTCATGCCAGAGGAAGTAGATGCCCAGCACGGCGGTGGCCAGCAGCCAGCCGATGATGTGGTTCTTGCGGCCCTGATGCAGGCTCACCATCGCCAGCCCGAACGTGAGGCTGGACGCCAGCAGCGCCATGGTTTCCAGGAATACGCCGTGCAGCGAGAAGATATCCGCAGGCGTCGGCCCGCCGGCAAATCGCTGCGACAGATTGACGTACGCGAGAAACAGCATCGAGAACAGGACCACGTCGCTCATCAGATAGGCCCAGAAACCGAAGTTGACTTCGGTATCCGCCCGGGCCGCAGCGCGAACGCGGTTGAGATCGTACGAAGGGCTTGACGCCATGAACTATGCCTCTCGAATACGTGTCGGTAAGCGTCGCGCGGCCATCAGCTCGGTGCGCCGGACGTGGCCCGGGTCGTCGGCTCGACGAACGCGCCGGCCGGCGTTCGCTCGTCGCCGAACTCCTGGATGCCGTCGATGTGGGTGAACACATCCGCCTGCTTCAGCCGTGCGTGGAACGCGTCCTCGTCGGCCTGAACCTCCGACGCCGGGATCACGAACTCGGTTTCGTCGTTGAAGCTGCGCGCGATCACCGCGGCCACGGTGCCCAGAACGCACAGGCCGGCCAGCCACCAGATGTGCCAGACATAGGCAAAGCCGAAGAAGAACGACAGCGCGGCGACCACGATGGGCAACGGCGTGGACTTGGGCATGTGAATGTCCTCGTACTTCGCCGGCCGCTCGTAGGCCCGATTATTGACCTTCATCTCCATGAAGGCGTCGCGATCGCGCACTTCCGGCACCACCGCGAAGTTGTACTCCGGCGGCGGCGACGGAATCGCCCACTCCAGGGTACGGCCGCCCCACGGGTCACCCGTCAGGTCGGCGTTCTTCTCGCGGTCGCGCCAGCTCACGTAGATCTGCATGAACATGGCGAAGATGCCGTAGGCCACGATGATCGCGCCAATCGCCGCGATCACCAGCCAGAACTGCCAGGTGGGGTTGTCGTAGGTCACCATGCGCCGCGGCATGCCCATGATGCCGAGCATGTACAGCGGCACGAAGGCCACGTAGAAGCCCACGAGCCAGCCCCAGAAGGAATGCCGGCCCCACTTCTCGTCCAGCCGGAAGCCGAACACCTTCGGCCACCAGTAGTAGAAGCCGGCCAGCAGGCCGAACATCGTTCCCGGAATCAGCACGTTATGAAAATGCGCCACCAGGAACAGGCTGTTGTGCATCTTGTAGTCGGCGCCCGGAATCGCGAGCAGCACGCCGGACATGCCGCCCATCACGAAGGTGATGAGAAAGCCCAGAGTCCACAGCATGGGCAGCTTGTACTCGATGCGCCCGCGGAACATGGTCCAGATCCAGTCGTAGATCTTCACGCCGGTGGGAATGGCGATGACCATGGTCGCAATGCCGAAGATCGAGTTGCGCAGCGGATCCTGACCCATCGTGTAGAAGTGATGCACCCACACGCCGAACGACAGGAACGCGATCGCCATGGTCGCCCACACCATCGAGGTATAGCCGAACAGACGCTTGTTGCAATAGGTCGTCACCACTTCGGAGAAGATGCCAAAGGCCGGCAGCACGAGGATATACACCTCGGGATGGCCCCAGAGCCAGAACATGTTGATGTACATCATCTGGTCGCCGCCCATGATGCTCGTGAAGAAGTGCGTTCCCACAGAGCGATCGAGCGCGAGCAGCGCCAAGGCGGCGGTCAGGGCCGGAAACGAGACCACGATCAGGATGCTCGTGCACAGCACCGTCCAGGTGAACATCGGCATGCGCATGAGCGTCATGCCCGGGGCGCGCTTCTTGAGGATGGTGGTCACGAAATTCACGCCGGTCAGCGTGGTACTGATACCCGATATCTGTAACGCCCAGATCCAGTAGTCCACACCCGGACCGGGGCTGTGCTCGAGCCCGGAAAACGGCGTGTACCCGGACCAGCCGGCCTCGGAGAAGCTGCCGATCAGCAGCGAGATCATCACCAGCGCGCCGGCGGCCGCCGTCAGCCACACGCTGACCGCGTTGAGCAACGGAAACGACACGTCGCGCGCGCCGATCTGCAGCGGGATGGCGATATTCATCAGGCCCACCAGAAACGGCATGGCCATGAAGAAGATCATCATGGTGCCGTGGCCGGTGAACAGCTCGGCAAAATGGGCCGCGCTCAGATAGCCCTCGCCGCCGGCGCCGACCGTGGCCTGCTGGCCACGCACCATCGCCGCATCGATGAAACCGCGCAGCAGAAAGATCAACGCGATGAAGATATAGATCACGCCGATCTTCTTGTGGTCCACGGTGGTGAACCATTCGCGATAGAGATAACCCCACTTGCGGTAATAAGTCAGCAGCCCGACGACGAGAATGCCGGTCCCGATCATGAGCACGTTCGCGAAAACGATGATCGGGTTGTAGTGGTAAAGGGCGTCTAAGGTCAGTTTTCCAAACATGCTGTGCTCCCGGAGCGCTGCGCGCTAGTGGGCGTGCCCGTGCTGGGCAACGTCGTCCGCTGTCAGATCGCTGGGTACGGCGTCGGGCGGCACCTTGCCGTCACCGACCTGGAAGCGGTGCATCACATAACCGAACAGGCCGTCGGGTACCGAGGAATAATAGATGGGGTCGACCTTCTTGCTCGGCTCGACCAGCGCGCGATAGGCGTCGAGGTCCAGCGCGCGTCCGGATCCACGCACCTTGGCCAGCCAGGCGTCGAAATCCTGCTGGGACAGCGACAGTGCCTGGAAGCGCATGTTGGCGAAGCCATCACCGCTGTACTGGTAGTTCTTGCCGAAGAATTCGCCGCGCTCGGACGCCATGAGATGCAGGCGCGTACGCATGCCCGACATCGCCATGATCTGGCTGCCCAGGCGCGGAATCATGAACGCGTTCATCACGCTCGCCGAGGTCAGATCGATCTGCAGCGGCGTATCCACCGGCATGGCCAGTTCGCTAACCACCGCCACGTCGTAATCGGGATAGATGAACAGCCATTTCCAATCCATGGCGATCGCCTGGACGCGGATCGGCTCGTTCTCGGATTCGATCGGCTTGTAGGGGTCGAGATCGTAGGTGGAGACCACGGTCATCAGCGCCAGAATGATGATGATGGCCACCGGGCCGCCCCACAGAAACACCTCGAGCAGGGTCGAATGGTGCCAGTTCGGCGTGTAGGTGTTCTTGTGATTGGCGGCGCGATAATGCCAGGCGAACCACAGCGTGAACCCGACCACCGGCACCAACACGAACAGCATCACCGTGAAGGTGAACAGCATCACGTTGCGCTGATAGGCCGCGATCGGCCCGGCGGTGAAGAAGGTCACCAGCTCGTTGAGATAGAAGGTGTCGATGAACCACTGAGCGCTGCAGGCAGACAACAGCAGCGGCAGCACGACAATCAGCGGCACGCGAAGGCGGCGCATCGTGTTTCCAGGCGTTTCGATAGACATCAGATGGCATTCCAACGGGTGACCGCACCCGACAAGGCTAACCGCTTGGCCTACCTACGTCGTTCGCGGCGGATTCGTTGCGACATAGCCACGAAAGGCCCGCGCACAAGCGGCGACCGAGGGCTATTGTGCAATGCAGCTAAGCTTAAACCTTAACGCGAAATTACGACAGGGCGCGATCTAACAATAGCCCCGTCGGTCGCGATAGTCACACCGCATCGACACCCGGCGCACATCGTCGACCGACAAAGCGTTTCAAGGTTCAAGCCCCGGCGCAAATCAGGCCACCTGGCATTCGGCACGCGCTACCGCATCGCTCAGCCGATCAGCAGCGCGCCACCGAGCGTGAGCACGCTGATCCACAGCGCCACCGCGAGCCCCAGCGCCAGCGGGCGCCAGCCAAGGCGCACCACCGACACAAGCCGTGTCTGCAACCCCATCGCCACCATCGCCGCCGCCAGCAGGCCGGAATCCAGGCCGACCAGCGCATCGTGCACGCCGGGCGGCATGGACACGAACGAATTCACGCCCACCACAAACACGAACAGCAGCACGAACAGCGGAAACGGCGCGCGCCGCCCCGCGTCGTCTCCCGAGCCGGGACGCCCACGCCACCACAGCGCCAGCACTGCACAAACGGGCACCAGCATGGCCACGCGAGAGAGCTTGTAGAGACTGGCCTGAACACCCGCGGCATCGTCGAAAGCGAAGCCGGCCGCGACCGCCTGCGCCACTTCGTGGATCGAACTGCCGGCCCAGATCGAATAGGCCGGCGTGGACAGCCCAAGAGCGTGGGCGATCGCCGGATAACCGAACATGGCCACGGAGCCGAAAACAGTCACCATCGCGATGGCACAGGCCACATCCTGTTCGCGCGCCTTGATCACGCCATCGACCGCGACCACCGCAGACGCTCCACAGATGCCGGTGCCGCAGCCAACCAGCACGCTCAGCGTATCCGGCAGCGCGAGCAGCCGACCGCAGACCACGGACAGGATGATGGTGCTCGCCACCGCCAGTGCGACCAGTGCCAGACCGGCAAAGCCGACCGACACCATGTCCTGAAGCAACAGCCGAAAACCGAGCAGCACGATCCCGGCCCGCAGCAGATAGTGAAGCGTCCAGCGAATACCCGGCTCGACCCGCGCAGGCAACGGCACGCACAGGCGCAACAGCACCCCGAGCAGGATGCCGACGGCCAGTGCACTCAAGGGCACCACTTCATTCAGCACCGGCCATGCCGCCACCGCGTAAGACAGCGCCGCCAGCACGACACACAGTGCAAGGCCGGGCACGACCCGCCCCCACTGCTGCCGGCCGGGCGCGTCGGCACGCATCGTCGCGGTGGTCGAAATCGCGCGGACGTTCAGCATGTCGCTCTCCGAAAAAATCGATGCCGAAAGCCTGCGCCGCCGCACTGTCATTTAAAATCGATTTATACCAATATAACCATTCGGTTTTTTCGAACTGAATGCCGTGCCACCTGTCCGATTCACGCTACGCCAACTCGAGATTTTTGCGACCGTGGTGCGCACGGGGCAGGTCAAGCGCGCAGCGCAGACGCTGCACCTGAGCCAGGCCGCCGTCAGCCAGGCCCTGACCGAACTCGCCGATGCCTTCGGCCTGTCCCTGTTCGAGCGCCGCGGCCGCGAGATCGTGCCGACCGCGAGCGCCCGGCAACTGCTGGCCCATGCCACCGAGCCGATGGCGGCTCTGGCGCGGCTGCCGGACGAACTCGCGCCGAACACGGGTTCCTCGCGGGCACTGAGCGGCTCGGTCCGGCTTGCCGCCTCCAGCACCATCGCGCGCTATGTTTTGCCCGCCGGACTGGCGCGGCTGCGACGCGACCACCCCGACCTCGAGATCACCGTTCTGTCGGGCAACAGTGCGCAGGTCGAGCGACAAGTCGCCGACCTGCAGGCCGATGTCGGCTTCATTGAAGGGCCCGCACAGCGGGATGACCTCGCAGTGCACGCCTGGCGCACCGACACCCTCCAGATCATCGCGCCGCCGGACTATGCCGTTGAAAGCATCAGGGTCGACAAGCTGGGCGCGCACGCCTGGGTGGCCCGCGAACAGGGCTCGGGCACGCGCGCCGTGTTCGAGCAGAGCCTCGCGCTGGCCGGTTATCCGACACCGCACGCGGCGCTCGTCATCGACGACAGCGGCGCGATCGTGCGCGCGGTGGCCCAGGGCGCCGGCCTGGCCTGCGTAAGCCGGCACGCCGCGTACCAGGCGAGTGCCGCCAACCCTGTCGAGTTCGTCGAACTGCCGTCGCTGTCCCTGAATCGCCCGCTGTGGCGGCTGCGCCGCGACACCGCGGCCAACACACCGGTGATCGACCGTTTCTGCACCGCCCTCGACGCAGCGCTAGCCTGAAACGGTCATCCGACAATCGCTCTTTTAAGCTTTCATTCAGCCTCGGGGCCTACCATCAGCGCCAAGTTTCTGAGAAAGAAAGGATCAAACCATGGCGATTCGGAAGACAAGCGCTATCGCACTGACCGGCATCACCCTTGCGGCGACCAGCAGCTTCGCGCTCGCCCAGCAGCAGCCGGACGGCCTCTACTCGGCCGACCAGCTGCTTGATGCCGAGGTCTACATGCAGGGCTCCGACAAGAGCGTCGGCGAAATCGATGACGTGATTCTCGACAACAACATGAGCATCAAGTCGTTCGTGGTCGAAACCGAGAACGACTTCGGCCTCGACGGCCAGTCCTATGTGGTGCAGCCGAACCAGCTCAGCGTCGAAACCCTGCAGGGCGACAAGGCCACCGAGCCAGAATACCGCATCACGCTCAATGCGGAAGGCCAGGAGCTCGGCGGCTACCCGGTCTACAACGACACCTGGTGGAACACCGCCCAGACGCAGGCATCCGACGCGTGGGAGCAGACCAAGGAATCGGCCAGCAACGCCTGGACGCGGATCAAGGAAGGCACCAGCGACCTGATCGACAGCACGCGTGATGCCACCAGCGATGCCGCGGATGGCACCGGCGATGCTGCCGAGAACGCGGCCGACGAAACCGAAGACGCCGCAGACGACGCGACCAACTGATCGCCGCGCGCCGACGAGTGATACCGAGGGGCCTGCGGGCCCCTCTTTTTTGCACGCTACAAACGGCGAGTCGCGCGACGCGCACACACCGGCGCCCGCCGGCAAAACGCTGACCCGCAGGCCCGGCGCGCGGTATGATCCCGCCCTGCTTCGAAAAATTCCCTGCCGGTCCAAGGAGTCGCTGCATGAGCCCACAGAATAACGGCCGTTCCAGCCTGTTCGGCGCGCTGTTCGTCCCTGCCCTGATCCTGGGCGGCCTGATCATCCTCGCCATTCTCGTGATGACCTTCAGCGGCGGCGACAGCAGCCCCTCGCGCTCGGCCAGCGGCGACAACGTGCGCACACTCGATGCCAGCACGATGACGCGCTTCGAAAACGAGTTCGATGCGATCGGCGAATCCATGGGCAGCGCCGATGCACCCATCACGATCCGCGAGTTCGCCGACTACCAGTGTCCGGCCTGCGGCGCGTTTGCGCCCACCGCCAAGCGCATCCGCGAGGAACTGGTCGAATCCGGCGACGTGCGCTTCGTGTTCTTCGACTTTCCCCTACCCATGCATGCCCACGCGCAGCAGGCCGCCGTCGCCGCGCGCTGCGCCGCGCGCCAGGACAAGTTCTGGACGTATCACGACCGTCTGTTCGACGCCCAGCGCGACTGGGCCCAGTCAGATGATCCGACCTCGATGTTCCTCGACATGGCCGTCGAAACCGGCGTCAACGCCGATCGTCTCGAACAGTGCGTGACCCAGGGCGGACCGGACGACGTGATCGCCCGTAACCAGGAGGCCGGCAAGGCCATCAGCCTGCGCGCCACGCCCACCGTCATCGTCGGCAACCAGATGTTTTCCGGCGTCGTCGGTTATGACCGCATTCAGCAGGCGATCGACGAACAGACGGACGGCGGCGAATAGAACGCTGACTAATCCGATCGAGCGCGGCCAGGGCCTGTTGCCGTTTCATACGAGCGCCGCGTTGGAGACCGCAAATCGTGTTCTGCAAGGCGCGAGTCGCCGGTCGTGGCGCGCCACGATCAAGACTTGCAACGCCGCAGGGCGCCCCTAGTTGTTTTTCGTGGGCGGCCCAACGCTGCGGGACAAGCGCTGTTTTTTGGCAATCCATTGTTATAGCCCGCTTGCGCAGGATGACTGCGCGGCACGCACTACGCCTCGTTTTGCCGAAAAACAGCGCTTGGCGCGGACTCGGATGAAACGGCAGCAGGCTCTATAGATCGCGCTCGATCGCTTCCAGCGTTTCGACCAGCGCTGCCCAGCCGGCGCTGCTGCGTTGTTCGTCGTCGCGATCGCGCGCCACGCCGCGAAACCAGCGTGCCAGCGCTTTCTGGCGATCGCCGGGCAGGCGGCGCGCGATGCTTTCCGTGGCCACTTCGGCGGCTAGGGCACCGTCGCCGCGCCGTGCATGCGCACGCGACAGGATCTGGCGATAGCGAATCAACACCGAATCCAGCAGCACCCAGGCGAAATTGGCATTGCGCGGCGGCCCGAGCGTGACCCGGCGCCCGCCGAGCGGCCCGAGCCGGGCCATATCGAGCTTCAAGGTCGGTATCGCATCGCCCTTGAAGAACGCCAGTGCGCCGCCGCTTAGCCCGCCGATCAATGCGCCGATGCCGAGAGAATGGCCGAGGGTGGCGGCATCCAGGCCGATACCGGCGCCCGCACCCACCGCAGCCCCGACCCAGGTCAGCTGCTGACGTGTCAGCCCCAGTCGGCGCCAGGTTTCGTCGCTGGCCAGATCGAGATTTTCGCCGAAGCCGGCCATTGCCTGCGCCTGGACGGCGGTGTGGCGATAGATGCCGAGCAACGCATCGGCGGTTTCACGCTCCATCGCGCTGATGCGCTCGAAATAGCGCCGGCTGGCCTGCTGTACCGCTTCGCGCCGGGCAGTGGCTGGCGCCGGCCCGTCTTCGGCGTAATGGGCGTGCTCACGCAACCGCAGCGCAGCGCGAAGAAACGACTGGATATGTTCGGCGGCCTGCTCGCGGCGCTGTTGCCATTCCGCGTCTAGCAGCGCCATGGTCGCGTCCAGATGGTCACGATCCCGCTCGTCGATCTGGTTGAGCGCGGCCAGCAGATCGCGCCGCGCGGCAAAGCGTGCCCGGTGCGCATCGAAGGCGCGCACCAGATTGAATGCCTTGCCGAGATGTTCGCGCCAGGCAGGCTCGTGAGCCGGCGTGTCCGTGCCGCGTTGGTTGAGCAGCGCCAGCCGCGCCCGGCCCGTAAAGCGCAGGATCTCGATCTCGGCCAGAAAGCTGTCGTAGACCGGCACGCCCGGATCGACCACATAAAGAATGCCTGCCCCTTCCAGCAGCGGTTCGAGCAGCCGGCATTCGTCTTCGAACACCTTCGCCTTGCGCGAGTGGGCAACGAAGGCCCGCAGCGTGTCCAGCCCCGGCGTGCCGTGGCCATCGCCGTGCAGGGTACGGATCGCCCGCAGCGCTTCGATCGGCTGCTGAAAACCCGGTGTATCGATGAAGCGCAGTCGTTCGATGCCGTCGAGCACAAGCGACAGGCGCTGGCAGCGCGTGGTTTCGCCCGGCTCGGGCGAGATACGGATGATGCGGTCGTCGTCCTCCTCGAGCAGGGTCGCCAGCACCGCGGACTTGCCCATGTTCACCTTACCGACCACCGCAAAACACGGCACGGCGTCGGTGACCCAGGCACCCGGGGAGGCCGAGTCGTTGGTGGGACGCATCGCCATCTCAGATATCCGGCGCGTAGCCGACGATCTCGGTCGCCGGATCGCGCAGGCCGTCGATGAACCGGGTCCAGCGGCGCAGATGCGCGGCATCCGGCGCCGTCGGCAAGCCGTCGTCACGGGCGAACACCAGCCAGGTGATCGGCGTCGCGTCGCCCGCTGCCGCACGCACGCGCGCCTGCAGTGCGCCGGCCTGACGTGGCGACAATCCCCAGTCCTCGACCAGGAGCACGACATGCGCAGGCGACGCCGCCAAGGCGGCATCGGCGGCCTGTTCGGCACTGTCGTCGAGCACCCCGATACGCGCCTCGGCCGCAGGATTGACCCGCAGCGCACGCAGCAGGAAACCCCGGATATCGCCGGCACGAACCCCGCTGCCGCCGACATCCAGTATCAGCGCGCTATCGGTGACCGGCGCGGCCACCGCGCCGCGCTCGACGTGCGCCAGTCGCCGCCAGAGATCGCGATGCCGCGGCGCCTGGAAATCCAGCCGGGCCAGCGCCCGCCGCTCGGCCAGCGCATACCCGCCCATCAGCAGCAGGCGCGGCAACACGCCCCACACCAGTAACGACATCAGCAGAAATCGCCACCACGCCGCAGTGCTGGCCGGCGTGGTCGCCACCCGGCGTTCGCCGTCGACATAGCGCGCGCGGCTCGCCTCGATCTGGCTTGCGTCGGGAACGGCTGCCGGCCAGACCGTGCGCCAAGGCGTGGCGATGAGCGCGACCGACGATTGCACCAGCGACCCGGTCTGTGGCGTGGCCTCCCAATAGAAGCGCACGTCGAATATCAGCAGCGAGCCGACAAAGGCCAGCACCAGTCCCAGGTTGAACCCGACCCCGCCCCATTGCAGCGCACCGCCCAGCGTCGCCTGCAACGCGCGCCGCGGCTGACGCCCCTCGACCAGACGCTGCTGCCATGCCTCGACGCCGTTTTCGAGCGGGGCGCCGCGGCCGCTCCGAAACCGATTGGAAAACCGGCTGACGCCTTCGAGCAGCCGCATCAGCGTCGCGCGCCTCGCGCCGCCAGCCGCGCGCAAGCCAAGCCAAAGCAGGAATACGCCCCACGGCAACAGCAGAGTCAGCGCAAAGAACACAACAACATGCACACTCTGGGACGGCCCGGCACACAACCCGGCCACCAGAGCCATGCCGGCCAGCGCCATCGCGGCGAACAGCGCCAGGCGCACCAGCGCAAGCCCCTGCGCCCAGGCGCGTCCTGTATCCAGCTGCGTCCGGTCACGACGCACGTCGAGCCAGGCGCGCAGACCATCACGCCGGCGTGAGAATTCATCCGCGCGAGCGAGCGTCGGGCGGATATCGCGAGCGAACACGAGCCGATCGCCGGCCAGCGTGTCCTCGTCCACGCGGGCCAGCACCGTTTCGAAATCGATCAGATCGGCCAGCGTCCAGCGCCGGCCCGCGCGGCGGGCAGAGTTCATGCGCCTATTAGAACATCGTGCCGCCGCTGCGGAATGCGATGGCTGCCCGACCCGGCCCGAACCACTGCGAAAACGCCACGGCTTCCGGCCGCTCGGGTCGTTTGTAAGCAATCGGGAAACGCAGCCTCACGCAAAGCCGCCAAGGCACAAACCAAGGATCACGTAGCGCCGGTCGCAGCGTTTTCCTTTTTTCTTCGCGTCTTTGCGCCTTCGCGTGAAACCGTTTTCGGCTTGGAGCTACGAACGAAGACATCGGCCAATCGCCCGGCACTCGGTGCGCCGCCAAACCTAGTGCTCGAGCACGAAAAAGATCACCTCGCGAAAGACGAAGGCCGCGCTGGCACAAACCAGCAGGCTGGCAACCCCGAGCCCCACGAACCACAGCAGACGGCGTCCGGTTTCCCTCATTACGTCCCCCGCAGCTAGTGATAGCCCATGTCGCGGGCCACCTTGCCGCGAAAGATCCAGTAGGACCAGGCCGTATAGAACAGGATGAAGGGCATGAGAAACGCCAGCCCCACGATCAGAAACGTCTGCGTCTCCGGCGGGGAGGCCGCGTTCCAGATGGTCAGATGCGGCGGAATGATATGCGGCCAGAAACTCGCCGCCAGTCCACCATAGCCGACCACGAACATCGCCAGCGACAGCAGAAACGGCCAGTACTCGTGGCGCTTGATCACGCTCCAGTAAAGGAAATACGAGACCACGACCGCCGCGATCGGGAACGGCACAAGCAGCAGCGCATGCGGAAAGCCGAACCAGCGCTCGGCATAGTTGCCGTCCAGAAACGGCACATAGACGCTGACCAGCGCCATGAACACGATGACGGCGGTGAGCAACATGCGGCTCCAGCCGTAGGCCCGCTGCTGTAGCAGACCCGCCGTTTTCATGACCACCCACGTAGCTCCGAGCAGCGCGTAGCCCGCGACCAGTGCGGCCCCGGTGAGCAGGCTGAACGGCGACAACCAGTCAAAGGCACCGCCGACATACTGGGCGCCGTCGGCCTCGATGCCCTGCACGATCGCGCCCAGGGTCACGCCCTGACAGAAGGTGGCCACCACCGAGCCGAGAAAGAACGCCGTGTTCCAGCCGAACTTGCGGCGTGCCTTGAATCGGAACTCGAACGCCACGCCGCGAAAGATCAGGGCGATCAGCATGGCGGTCAGCGGCAGATACAGCGCCGGCAGCAGCACCGTATAGGCCGGCGGGAAGGCCGCGAGCAGCGCCACACCGCCCAGCACCAGCCAGGTCTCGTTGCCGTCCCAGATCGGCGCGACCGAGTTCATCATGATGTCGCGCTCGGCCTCGCCATAGGCCACGCCGGACAGGATGCCGATGCCCAGCACGAAGCCGTCCAGCAGTACGTACATGATCACGCCGAAGCCGATGATGCCGAACCAGATCAGCGGCAGGATCTCGACCATACTCATCGCTTCTCTCCCACCGGCTCGTTCGGGTACGACAACGGCCGGGCCGGCGTCGCATAGGGATCGGGCACGGGATGTGCGGGCGCCTTCTCGGGGCCGGTACGCACCACGCGCACAATGTAGTACAGCCCCGCACCGAAGACGATGCCGTAGACGATCACGAAGGTAATCAGCGTCGCCGCGACGCTGGGTGCTGCCACCGGCGAGAGCGAGTCCGACGTGCGCAACAGGCCATAGACGGTATAGGGCTGGCGGCCGATCTCGGTGGTGATCCAGCCGGCCAGCACTGCGATGAAGCCCGAGGGAATCATCGCCACCAGATAGCGGTGATAGGCGCGCGCATCGAACAGCCGGCCACGAAAGGCCAGCCACAGGCCGAGCAGGCCGGCAATCAGCATGAGAATGCCCAGCCCGACCATGATGCGGAACGAAAAGAAAATCGGCGCAACCGGCGGGCGCTCGCTTTCCGGGAAATCCTTCAAGCCGACCAGCTCGCCGTTCCATTCATGAGTCAGAATGAGACTGGCGAGGTTCGGCACCGCGATCTCGAAACGATTGGTTTCGTTTTCGGCATCTGGCCAGGCGAACAGCGCGAGGGCCGCGCCCTCTTCGGTCTCCCAATGGGCTTCCATGGCCGCGATCTTGGCCGGCTGGTATTCCAGCGTCTTCAGCCCGTGGAAATCGCCGGCGACGATCTGCAGCGGCGTGACGATCGAAACGAACGCCACGCCCATGATCAGCATCACGCGGGACGCCTCGTGGGCCGTGCCTTTCAGCCGATACCAGGCACCGACGCCGAGAATCACGAACGCGGTAGTCAGGTAGGCCGCCAGCACCATATGCACCAGCCGGTACGGAAACGACGGGTTGAACACGATCTTCCACCAGTCGACCGGGTAGAAGATGCCGTCGCGCAGTTCATAGCCGTCCGGCGTGTGCATCCACGAATTCGCCGACAGAATCCAGAACGCCGAGAGCATGGTGCCGATGGCGACCATGGCGGTAGCAAAGAAATGCAGCCTGGGCCCGACCTTGTTCCAGCCGAACAGCATGATGCCGAGGAAGGTCGCCTCCAGGAAAAAGGCGGTGAGCACCTCGTAGGAGAACAGCGGCCCGAGCACGGGCGCCGTGGCTTCGGCGAACACCGACCAGTTGGTGCCGAACTGGAAGCTCATCACGATCCCGGAGACCACGCCCATGCCGAACGACACGGCAAAGATCTTCACCCAGAACTGGTAGAGGCGGCGAAAGACATCGCGGCCGGTGAACAGGTGCATGCCCTCGCACATCGCCAGCCAGCTCGCCAGACCGATGGTGAAAGCCGGGAACAGGATATGAAACGACACCACGAACGCGAACTGTATTCGCGACAGGATTTCCGCATCTAGCACCATCGACGACTCCTGCAGCGCCCGCGCGGGGCAATGAGCGGCAACGCCGACGAGCGTCGCGCGGCCGCCTCTAATACGAAAGTAGCATGTTTTTCGTTGCAGTCGGCTGCTGGTCGCGGCGCTCCCCTGAACCACCACAACCGGGCCGCATTCTGGCACCGGGAATTGGCGCGCGCGAACAAGACCGCTTACCGCCGACCCGGCTCGCAGCGCCCGCGGACGCGCCTCGGCTTGAGACTCTCGCGCGTAACCCCGATTATGATGCTATTGCTTTCGCGACCCGCGAACCCGATCGACCGATGACCGCCGTCACCGACACCTTCGCGCGCCCGCTGCAGGATCTGCGGATCTCGTTAACGGACCGCTGCAACTTCCGCTGCACCTACTGCATGCCGCGGGAGCTGTTCGGCAGCGAACACCTATTCCTGCCGCGCCGCGAACTGCTGGACTTCGACGAGATCGAGCGCTTGGCGCGCATCGCCGCGAGCCTGGGCGTGCGCAAATTGCGCCTGACCGGCGGCGAGCCGCTGCTGCGCCGCGATATCGACGTCCTCATCGCGCGCCTGGCCGCGATCGACGGCATCGACGATATCTGCCTAACCACCAACGGCTCGCTGCTCACCGAAAAACGCGCCCGCGAACTCAAGGCCGCCGGCGTGAACCGCGTGACGCTCAGCCTCGACGCCATCGACGACGACGTGTTCAAGGCGATCAACGATGTCGGCTACCCGGCGTCGAAAGTGCTTACCGCCATCGACAACGCCAAGGCTGCCGGGCTGACGCCCGTGAAGGTCAACTGCGTGATCCAGCGCGGCGTCAACGAAGACCAGATCCTGCCGATGGTCGAGCATTTCCGGCATTCGGACGTGGTGCTGCGCTTCATCGAGTTCATGGACGTGGGCACCTCCAACGGCTGGCGCATGGAAGAAGTGGTCACGGCGCGCGAGATCGTCGATACCGTGCGCACCCGCCACGCCATCAGCCGTCTGCCAGCCACCGTGGCCGGCGAAACCGCCAATCGCTGGACTTTCGACGACGGCGCCGGCGAGATCGGCATTATCGCCTCAGTCTCCCAACCCTTCTGCGGCGGCTGCAGCCGCGCGCGGCTATCCGCCATCGGCGAGCTCTACACCTGCCTTTTCGGCGTCCACGGCCGCGACCTGCGCACGCCGCTGCGCGAAGGCGCCACCGATGAAGAACTGCGCGACCTGCTCGCCGGCATCTGGCAGGCCCGCGACGACCGCTATTCCGAACGCCGCGGCGAGGAAACCGCGCGCCGCCGGGGTGATGCCGACGGCAAGGTCGAGATGTCGTATATCGGTGGTTGATATCAGATGCGAACCACCGGGAAGGAGATCACCCGTTACTGGAGCGCCCGCAAAGACGAGAGCAAACTAGGAACAGATTGGGCTGAGGCGCTTACACGATGCTGGCGCTGCAGTTATCAGCGGTCGCTACAGCGATGCCATATCACCCCCCGCGTCCCTCGGCGGGTCAGACGAGCCAAGCAACTTGGTACTGCTCTGCGCCCTTTGTCATCGCGAAGCGCCGAACCATACGTCACCCCATTACATGTGGCTTTGGATTGAAAGTACCGCGGTGCCTGTCTATGACACCTACTGGAACTATCGTGTCATTGAAGAATTCGAGCGTATCTTTGGGCGAAAACCGTTCGAAAACATATTGGACGATGCGTCCCTGCTGCAGTCAGCGAAAGAGCTCATGAAAGCCGAATTCCAAAAAGTGATCGTTCACTACGGGGATGGCCGATTGAACGCCGCAACGTCGGCGTGTGTAATAGCCGAAACTGAGAGAAATCTCGCTGACGGCGGCCTGAAGAGGAATAACCAGCCATGAGCACCACGACTATCGACGAACTGACTCGGCAGGCGCGAAACCTCAGCGAGATCGATCGCGCACGCTTGGCAGAATCGCTGCTCGAATCTCTTCAAGCCCCGGATGCTGCGATCCAAGCCGATTGGGATCAAGAAATTGAAGCCCGCGTGGCGGCATTCGATCGTGGCGAGATGGCCACCTACCCAGCCGAAGACGTCTTTGCAGAAGCACGCCGCCTCGCGCGGTGAAGTCGGTACGCTTCGTAGCCGCTGCCCGGCGCGAATTCATTGTTGAGTTGGCCTACTACCGCGAAATAGATCCGGCGCTGGCCGTGCGCTTCAATCACGCGGTCGAAGAAACCATCATGCGAGCCTCTTCCTTTCCAACCATGGGCTCGCCCGGCGCGGCGGGTACACGGCGTGTTTTCGTGCGCGACTTCCCCTTCGCCGTAATCTACCGGATCGACGAAGACGGCATCGTGGTATTCGCGTTAGCGCACCACGCGCGACGGCCCGGCTATTGGCGTACGCGAGATAAGGAACAATAATTTTAAACACGGCCACCAAGCCTTGGATTTCGCCGAGTCATGACGCCTGCTACTCAGCTTCTCGATAAACAGGCCGTGGCCTACCGGCTACACCAGTACGAGCACACCACCGCGAACAGCGACTACGGCATCGATGCCTCCGAACAGCTCGGCGTTGCGCCCGAGCAGGTGTTCAAGACGCTGGTCGCCGAGCTGGACAGCCACGCGCTGGTGGTGGCGATCGTGCCGGTGTCTTCGCGGCTGCATATGAAAAGCCTGGCGAATGCGGCGGGCGCCAAGAAGGCGTTCATGGCGGATCGCGCGCGGGTCGAAAAGACCACGGGCTATGTTCTTGGCGGCGTCAGCCCGCTGGGCCAGAAAAAGGCGCTGCCCACGTTCATCGACAAATCCGCGCAGGCATTCGACACGATCTTCGTCAGCGGCGGCCGGCGCGGCCTGGAAATCGAGCTGGGGCCGGATGATCTGTCTGCGCTGACCAGCGCCCGTTTCGCCAACCTCGGCGAGCACGCCTGATCGATGCAACGCGGCCGCGGCATCGCGCCCGCGGCATGGAAAATGCGTAACCCCTGAACACCCCACGCTCGGGCAGCCAATTGCTGTCGGGGTTCTCAATCGCACTCAGAACAGGCTTACTGTAGGGGTACGCGGGGGGATCGCATACGACGAACAATAGTCGGGTCGTTATAACGCCCGTCGAACAGCCCTCGATGCTGGATCGGCGGCTTGTCACACGACGGATCTCGTCCCGGGCGGCCGAGACACCGAATTGGGGTAGATTATGAGCGCCGACCAGATTGGTTTTTCCCTGCTCATGCTGGCCGTACTGCTGTACGCCGGCAAATGGGTCCGCATGAACTGGCGACCCGCGCAGCAATTGTTCCTGCCGGCATCGATCCTTGCCGGCGGCATCGGCCTGATCCTGGGCCCCGGCGTACTCGGCGCGGTCATGCGCCTTGTCGGCGGCGACAACGCGCCCATGGCACAAGGCGCTATTCCGGAATCCATGCTGGATATCTGGAGCGAGCTGCCCGGCCTTCTGATCAATGTGGTATTCGCCACCCTGCTGCTCGGCGTGCCGCTGCCGAAATGGAAGCGTGTATGGAGCCTTGCCGGGCCGCAGCTGGCTTTTGGCGTGACGCTGGGCGCCGGCCAGTACGTGATCGGCATCCTCATCGCCGCGCTGATCCTCGCGCCGTTCTTCGGTGTGCCGCTGATGGCAGGCGCGCTGATCGAGATCGGCTTCGAGGGCGGCCACGGTACGGCAGCCGGCCTGCAGGGCACCTTCGCGGATCTGGGCTTCGAAGACGGTGCGGATCTGGCGGTCGGCATGGCGACCGTGGGCGTGATCTCGGGCATCGTGTTCGGCATCATCCTGATCAACTGGGGTGTACGCTCGGGCAAGAGCGCCGTGCTGGATAAAAGCGTGGACAGCATCCCGCACCACCAGCGTCGCGGCCTCGTGGCCGAAGACGAGCGCCCGATGTCGGCCGGCAGCATGACGGTCCGTTCGGAGTCGATCGAACCGCTGACGCTGCATTTCGCCTTCATCGCCATGGCGATTCTCGTGGGTATCGGCATTCTCGAAGCCATGACCTGGATCGAGAGCGTGACCTGGGGCGCGGGCGACGACGGCATCGAACTGCTCGGCGCGGTGCCGCTGTTTCCGCTGGCGATGATCGGCGGCCTGATCGTGCAGCAGATTCTCACGCGCTTCGACAAGCACAACCTGCTCGATCGCGAACTGATGGTCCGTATCCAGGGCTTTGCGCTGGACCTGCTCATCGGCGCGGCGATCGCCAGCCTGTCGCTGACCGTGATCGCGGATAACTTCGTGCCCTTCCTGCTGCTGGGCGTTGCGGGTATCGCCTGGAACGTGGGCATGTTCCTGTGGCTGGCGCCGCGCATCATCCCCAAATATTGGTTCGAGCGCGGCATTGGCGATATCGGCCAGTCCATGGGCGTGACCGCGACCGGGCTCATCCTCATGAAAATCGCCGACCCGGACAACAAGACCCCTGCCTACGAGGCCTTCGGCTACAAGCAGATGGTGTTCGAGCCGTTCTTCGGCGGCGGGCTGATCACCGGCCTTGCGCTACCCGTGATCTACAACTTCGGGCCATGGCCGCTGTTCGGCGTGATGCTGGCGCTTGTGGTACTGGGTATTGGTTCCGGGCTGTTCTACTTCGGGCGGTTGAAACAGGAGTACTGACCGCCGCAAGCGGGCGCGGCGGCATGGGGTCGCCGCGCTCCGCGCGATGTTGGCAAACGTAGATTCCTGATACGGGATCCTAGTCGAGAGTCGTTGGCCGGCGTGCGCTCACGACCGGGTATCTGACGATTACCGGCTGAAATCACGAGTTCTAAATCAACGATAAAGGCTTCCCCAGCTTGGGGTTTCGCACTGTGGCGCGACTCACGTTCTTTTGTTGGCCCAAAAGAAAGCAACCCAAAACAAAAGGAACCCTGTCTTGCGCTGGCCCTCTCCCCAATAACCGAGCACTCAGACTTGGAATTAATTTGACTGGTGAATTCTGACCTGGGGTTTCGCACTGATGTGCGAGTGTCTTTTATTTGCTTGTCCAAATAAAAGTCACCAAAACAAAAGACACCCTGTCTTGCGCCGATGCTACGCATCGGTGCCCTGCGCGGCTCCGGCCGCAAGCGGGCCAGCCGGAAACTCGCTGCGCTCAAACATCCGGCTGTCTTATCCGCGTGCGGCCTCCACTGCTCGGCGCTGCGCCCAAGGGGGCCTAATACAAACGAAGACCGGCTCGCTGACGCTTCGCCAAGATCGCAAAGCGATCTTTGGTCGGACAACGCCGAAGGGCAGTCCGACCGGAACGCAGCCAGAGACCGAAACGTACGACTCGGCAGCTGTTCCAACTCCGTAGCTGGGTAGGCCGCGCCTGTATTCGGGCCCCGTGTGGAGCGACGAGAAGCGCAGGGCCGAAGGGTGTCCGGCGCATTGCGCCGGTGCGGCCAGCTGTTTGAGGATCGCCAAAGCGATCCGAGTTCTGGCCGCAAATCTTTCGGACCGAGCATCGCAGTGCACCGGCGCGTTTCGCGCCGGCGCGCAACCCGGGTGTCTTTTTCTTTGCTTACTTTCTTTTGGACAAGCAAAAGAAAGTGAGTCGCACTGCAGTGCGAAACCAAAGCAACGACAAACTCGTGAGCACCCAAAAGACTCGCAACCCTAAACAACAGGTTACGAAGCACCGAACTGGTTTTGTCCAATAACCCTCAGCCGAAACGCAAACAATCCCGATCCGCCCCAGCCCGCCGCGCCGAGCGCACGGCCACGCCTTCCGACATCGCCGCACGAATGAGCGGCGCGACACGGTTGAGGCTTTCGGCAGCCCCGCGATCGATCAGCCGTTGACGCGGCGTGCGGTGAATGAGTTCACGCGCCCAGAGCGGCAAGAGTGCCGCGCCGGCACCGAGAAACATGCGCCGCGACACGCCGGCGATGGGAATCGGCAGCTCCATGGCTTCGAGCACCGCCAGCGTCGCGCGCGAGCGCTCGTCGAAGCGCAGCCGGGGCTGCATGGCGGCGAAGTAGTCGTCCATCTCGGCGCGCGAGGCCGGGACATCCTGAGCCCCGAGCGCTTCGGCGATTCGCCGGGTCTCGTCGAAGTAGCGATCCTGCACGGCCACGCTCAGGTCGGGCCGGCGATAGCGCATATAGCCGTCGAGAAAACTCACCATCTCCGTACAGTGCACCCAGGTGAGAAGGTCCGGATCGTGGGCGGAATAGCGCTCGCCTTCGGGCGTGGTGCCGCGCACGCGGTCGTGGATACGATCGACCAGTTCGATGATGCGCTCGGCGTCGGCGGTCGGCGCATAGGTGGTCGCGGCCACGAACATGGTCGTGCGCCGCAGCCGGCCCAGCGGGTCGTCGCGGAAATTGGAGTGGTCCCACACCCCCGCGAGCGCACGCGGATGCAGCGTCTGCAGCATGAGCGCGGCAATGCCGCCGGACATCATGCCGGGGAAATCGCCGTGGATCTTCCAGGTCACGCTGTCCGGGCCGAACAGGCCGGCGTCGCCGACCGGCGCGTCGTAGTCGATGCCGAAGTCCTCGGTCGTCGCGACCACACCCACGATCCAGTCGCGCAGACGCTTGTGCAGCGGCGTGAGCAGTTGATTCGGCGCAGGCAGGCGCTGGGTGAAACGATCGAACACCGGCATGAAACTCGACGAAAACAGGCTTTCGACTATACCGCGCGCCTGGGCCGGCAGATGCGCGTGGCGCCGCTAAAACTGCACGCGTGCACTTTTAGCCGTCGTCTCGCACGCCGGGCGAACGCGGCTATGCAAACTCGCGTAGCGGCCGGTGGGCGTCGGTGAGCCAGTCGGTAACCGAACGGCCGCTGGCCTCGACGGCGGCCATCACCACCAGGCCCGCGGCGCGGGCATCCTCGCCCGCATCGTGGTGTTCGAAATCGATCGCCAGATGCGCGGACAGGCTGGCGAGTCCCCAGCCGCGCCGGGCGAACTGACGAAACGCGCGCCGCGCGACCCGGGCGGAGTCCAGCCATTGCGCGGCCAGCAACGGCAAGTCGTGGCGCGCGCAGGCGCGTGCCGTCGCAGTGACGTCGAAGGCTGTATGCGAGACCACGATGCGCCCGGCGAGCAGCGCCGCGATCTCGTCATAACGTTCGTCCCAGCCAGGGGCGTCGGCGACATCGGCGGCGCGGATGCCGTGAATCGCGATGTTGTGACCGGAAAACCAGGTACGCGGATTGATCAACCACGACCAGTTGTCCACCAGCGCGCCGTCGGCAAAGGTCGCGAAGCCGATCTGGCAGATGCTGCCCGCGTCGTTGTTCGCGGTTTCCACGTCGATAGCGATGAAATCCGGCACGCGGTCGGCGCGCACCGGCGCCACAATGGGGCGGGCCAAGGCCGGCCCCTTACCAGAACGTACTGATGATGAGATACGGAATCATCGTCGCCAGCACCACGCAGACGATGTTGAGCGCGAGCCCGGCTTTCATCATCGACTGAATCCGCATGCGCCCGGTCGCGAACACGATCGCATTGGGCGGCGTGGCCACCGGCATCATGAAGGCACAGCTGGCCGCGATCGCGGCGGGCACGGTCAACAGCAGCACGTCGACGCCGACCGAGCCGGCCAGGGCCCCGAGCAGCGGCATGAAAACGGCCGCGGTCGCCGTGTTCGAGCTGACTTCGGTCAGCGAGATGATCACCAGCACGACAGCGCCGATCAGCAGCACGCTGGGCAGCACGCCGAAGACCTCCATCTGGGTGGCGATCCATTCCGCCAGCCCGGTGCTCTTGATCGCGCCGGCCAGCGCCAGGCCGCCGCCGAACAGCAGCAACACGCCCCAGGGCACGTTCGCCTCGTTCTCCCAGTTCATCAACCGCCCGCTTTCGGCGGGTTCGCGATCGGGACCGACGCGGCCACTGCCGGCGGGGACCACGAACAACGCCACGCCAATGGCCATGGCGATCATCGCGTCCGACAACCAGTCGAGACCGGCACTGTTGAGCAGCGGCCGGAATATCCACAGGCCGGCGGCGAGCATAAACATCACGCCGACACGTTTCTCCGCCGGCGTGAGCGCGCCAAGCTTGTCCATCTCGCTTTTGAGCATGTCGCGGCCGGATTGGCTGTTGTCCAGATCGAAGCCGCCCCACACCAGCCATGCCCAGGCCGCGGCCATCATCGTGATCGACACCGGAATGCCCACGATCATCCACTGGGCGAAGCCGATATCGATGCCCTGGTCGGACGACAGATAGCCCGCCAGCAGCGCGTTGGGCGGGGTGCCGATGAGCGTGGCCACGCCGCCGATCGAGGCGGCATAGGCGATGCCCAGCAACAGGCGCGTGGCGTAGCGATCGACGGCGGGCGATCGTTCTTCGCCCGGGTTTTCAGCCATAAGACTGACCACCGACATGCCGATCGGCAGCATCATGATCGAGGTCGCGGTGTTGGACACCCACATGGAGATGAAGCCCGTGGCGATCATGAAACCCGCGATCTGGCGGGCCGGACTGGAGCCGACCGCCAGCAGCGTGGCCAGCGCAATGCGCCGATGCAGATTCCAGCGCTGCATGGCCAGGCCCAGCAGAAAGCCGCCGAGAAACAGAAAGATGATGTCGTCGGCATAGGACGCCGCGAGATCCTCGATGCCGCCCACGCCGATCGCCGGGCCGATGGCCAGCGGCAGCAGGGAGGTGGCGGGAATCGGGATCGCCTCGGTCGCCCACCAGGTGGCCATGAACAGCGCCAGACCCGCGCAATGCCAGGCCGCGGTTTCCATACCGGCCGGCGCCGGCAGCACCAGCGTGACCAGCATCAGCAACGGGCCGAGGAACAGGCCGATACGCCCGGCGCGGCTGGTCGAGTGCGCCTTCTGCTGGTTGGAGGAAACGCTGTCCTGACTGGGGCTCATGGGTAGTCTCCGAATACGGCAGCGCGACGGTCTGCCTGTGGGTGCGCGCGGGTTCGCAAGACGCCTCAGGCGTCTGTTTCAAGCGATTCGAGCAGGCCGGCGGGGGTGTTGGCAACCTTGATGCGCTCTACATGCGTCGCCGCGACGAAGCCTTCGTCGCGCATGTGGGCCATCGCCTGCACCAGCGGCGCGTAGAAACCGCCCACGTCGAGCAGGCCGCAAGGCTTGTCGTGCCAGCCGAGCTGGTGCCAGGTCAGCACCTCGAACAGCTCTTCCAGGGTACCGAAGCCGCCGGGCAGCGCGACGAAGGCATCGGCGGCGTCCATCATCGCGAGCTTGCGCGCATGCATGCCGGATACGACCTGCAGCTCGGTCAGCCCGACATGGGCGATCTCGCGATCCATCATGGATTCGGGAATCACGCCTAGAACATCACCGCCGGCCGCGAGCGCGGCATTGGCAACTGCGCCCATCAGCCCGATCTGGGCACCGCCATAGACCAGCCGCCAGCCGCGCCGGGCGATGAGCCCACCCAGCGCGCTCGCCGCCTGTCGGTAGTCGGCCCGCGCACCGTCGCGCGAGCCGCAGTAGACACAGACGCTGCGCGCCCCGCTCACGGCGCGGCCTCGAACCACGCGGCGGGGCTAGCGGTCACCGTCCGTATCCTTGACGAAGGTTTCATCGACCTCGCCGGAAAAGAACCGCTTGCCGTAGATGAGCAAACACAGGCCGATGCCGATGCCGAATGCCCAGGCCGCGCCCTGGGTGACGAGCACGCCGGCGGTCACGCCCGCGATACCCAGATCGCGCTGGCTCCGGGCTTCCATGATGCCGATACGCACGCTCACGTACCCCTGAATGAGCAGGGTCAGCGCCAGGGCCACGCCCAGAATCGGCTGGATCACGGACACGATCGGCAGCAGCAGCAGGCCGGTGTTGGTACCCCAGCGGAACGAGCCGGAGCCGCCGAAGATGGAAGCCATGGCCTTGCGGCCTTCCTTGTAGCGCTCGACGATCACCACATGCATGGCGGCCCACAGCGGGCCGCACATGGCGACATCCGGGCCCAGGATGCTCATGCTCGCGTTACGCGCGCCGAAGATCATGTGCGCGCGGTCGGGGTTGTAGTCGATGTCCTCGTCCGGGCGCGCGCCATCGGCTTCGTCGAGCAGCGCCTTGGACTGCAGCACGTCGCCGAACAGCACGATGTAGGTCGCGGCAACCATCGGCAGCGCCTGGATGAAGAACCAGGCCGGCGGCAGACCGACGCCGAACACCGTGTACTCGGCCCAAAGGGTCGCGAAGTCCGGCTTGGAGAAGCCCCACTCCACGTTCGGCCACGGCGCTTCGCCGAAGATCGGCGCGATCACGATGGCGAGCGCGATGATCGGGAAGATGCCCAGCTTGCCGATCAGCCCGAACACCGCGTTGCGCTGCTTGAGCACGTTGAAGCCCTGCGAAAAGATCAGCAGGAAGGCCAGCCCCACGGCGATCGAGATGGTGAACGGAAACGTCCAGAAACGCCCGCCGTCGGAAAACACGCTGTTCACCGCGGCCAGGCCCGCGCCCATGATGATGCCGGCCTTGAGCGCCGGCGGCACGAAGCGCACGACATGCTTGGCCAGCCCGGTCACGCCGAGGCCGATCGACAGCGCCCCGAGCATGAACTGAAAGGCAATGAGCGCATGCACGCGGTCCACGCCCTCCGGAAAGCCTTCGCAGTAGGCGATGAGCAGGGGAATCGCCGGGGTGATCCAGCCCGGCACCACCGGGTCGCCCAGCAGGTGATGGGTGAGATAGAACAGACCGTTGAGCATGACCACGGCCAGGGCGGCCTCGAAAGGCATGCCCAGCAAATCGGTCATCAGCGGAATCGCGGCCAGATCGACCGCGCACATCAACAGGCCCTGCAGGTAATCCGGCCATTCGAAGCGGTAATGCAAGAACGGCAACCGAACCTTGAACGGCCCCGCGCCCCAGTACGGCGATTCACCTGCCGTGCGTTTTGCCCACTGCACCATCAACTCTCCCTGAATTTCGAGGCGCGTAAGATAGCATCGCCGGCCAGCCCGTCGCCCTCGCGATTCCCGTGACGCACACCGCTAACGTGCGATGATGCCGCGGGCGATCACCGTGGCCCACGGGCCGTCGCCCGCGTTAACAATGCGTTGACGCCCATGCGGGTAGCATCGCGGCAACGACGGCGCGCCGCTTTCGCGCGCCATGAGGAGAACGATTCGATGGACGTACCGGTCTGGGTCTGGGGCAGCACGATTGCGGGCATTCTGGCCCTGCTCATATTCGACTTCTATGCACACGTGCGTACCCCGCATGCCCCGTCGCTCAAGGAGGCCGGCGGCTGGTCGGTGTTCTACGTGGTACTCGCGGTGATCTTCGGCATCGGCCTGTGGATGGTCTGGGGCCACGATCACGGCATCGAGTACTTCGCCGGTTACATCACCGAGAAGAGCCTGTCCGTCGACAATCTGTTCGTGTTCGTCATCATCATGGGGTCGTTCAACGTGCCGGCCGAATACCAGCAGAAGGTGCTGCTGGTCGGCGTGGTGATCGCGCTCATCCTGCGCACGATATTCATCGCCCTCGGTGCGGCCGCGATCGAGAACTTCTCCTGGGTGTTCTATATCTTCGGGCTGTTTCTCATCTACACGGCCTGGAGTCTGGCGCGCACCTCGCACGACGAGGACGAGGAGTACGAGCCCAACATTCTGGTGCGCCTGGCACAGAAATACCTGCCGGCCACCGACGAGTACGACGGCACGCGCCTGTTCACGATCGAAAACGGCAAGCGCGTGATCACGCCCATGCTGATCGTGATGATCGCCATCGGCGCCACCGATATCCTGTTTGCGCTGGATTCGATCCCGGCGATCTACGGGCTCACCAAGGAGCCCTATATCGTGTTCACCGCCAACGCCTTCGCCCTGCTCGGCCTGATCCAGCTCTACTTCCTGCTGGGCGGGCTGCTCGACCGGCTGGTCTATCTCTCGCTCGGTCTGGCGGTGATTCTGGGCTTCATCGGCATCAAGCTGATGATCCACGCGCTGCACACCAACGAGCTGCCCTTCATCAACGGCGGCCAGGAAGTGCATCTGGTGCCCGAAATCCCGATCTGGCTGTCGCTGTCGATCATCATCGGCGTTCTGATCGTGACCACCGTGGCGAGCCTGATGAGCAGCCGAAAATCGCACTGACCCGCCGGGCCGCGCGGCACCGACACCTTGCCAACGCGAAGGCCCATCGACTCCGGCACAACAAAAAAGGCCGGGGCGTCAGCCCCGGCCCGTACACCGGTTCAACAATACGCTGCGCTTACTGCACCGTAGTCGGGCAGGCCGGCACCCCGGTGCGCGTCGCGGTGGTGAACTGGCAGCCGTAGTTCTCGTCCGCCACCACGCTGGCCGTGGTTACGTCGTCGCCTTCCGGCTTGGTGCCATTCTGCTCCCAGGCAATCATGGCGTCGAAGGCACTGATGAGTTCGGCGGCTTCGAAACTGCAGTGCGGCGAGGAACGGATGGCCCGCTGCACCAGCCAGGCGTCACTGCCGTTGGCCTCGGCACGCTCGCGATAGATCTGCTCGTGCACGAACGGCACGTACAGATCGCCCAGGTTATGCAGACTCACCACCGGCACGCTGAACTCGCCGTTGACCTGCGGGATCCAGCGCACGCCGTCGTTGCGCAGCGGATTGGCGGCCGGATCGGCCATGACGCGGAACATGGACTCGTTGAATGCCGTTTCCTCAGGCGTGCTGTTGTCCGGGTCGCCGTCGAGGTTGTAATTCACGCCCTCGTTGCCACTCAGGTTGCGCAGCAGGATGCCGTTGACGGTGCCGTCACGACCGCCGGTGCCCATGACCACGTTGTAGTAGCCGCCGCGAAAGCCCTGTTCGAAGGTCGGACGATCGCCACCGCTGAGCGTGCGTACGATGTTCTCGAGCTGCAGGCCGGCCTCTGTCGGCACTCCCTGCGCCGCGAAACTCGGCGTGGTGGTCCACAGCACGTCGTCGATGGCGGCCTGGTCGAAGTCTGTCGCCGGGTAGCTCGTCGGCCCCATGTCTGCGACATGCTGAGCGGCGAAGGTGAAGTTCAACAGGTAGTCGAACTCGTAGGTGCCGCCCACCACGCCACAGCGCGGCACGGCACCGGCATAGGTGACCTTGTTCGCGGCCGTGGCCTGCGTTTCGGCTTCGATCGCGGCCGCGGTCACATGACCACCCATGGAATCGCCGGTGATATAGATCTTGGACGGCGCCATCAGCGTGCGGCCGTTCTGGGCGGCGATATCCACGAACGCATTGGCCAGCGCGTTGGTGTCTTCGACGCCGGTACGCACGTCGTAATAATTGGTGCTGTAGCTCGAAGCAGCCCAAGCGTAGCCGTTATTCACGTAGTAGGCGCGTAGCGACGGGCTGCTAACGGTCAGCTGGTTTCCCTCGCCACGGTAACCGTGGGCATACATGACCAACATGCCGTTCCAGTTTTCTGTCGGGACTTCCACGCGGTACGCCGCGCCGTTGTCCATCACACCCGACCAGCGATCGGTCTCCACCGTTGCATCCGCCGATGCGCCAAAGCTCAGGGTGTAACCCTGATCGTTCTGGGCAATCGCCACGAACTCACGCGTGTCCTGAACACGAGTGGCCTGTTCTTCGCCACCGTTGTCGTTATTGTCATCGTCACTGCCCCCGCTATCGGAACAGCCGACCACCAGCGCGCCCACCATCGTGAGCGCCAGGACTTTCGTCCAGCGTAGATCCGTCATGTATATCCCCTCGTGCGTCACCGCCGTCTCTGTGGTGGACGGTTCGGGTGCGCTAATTGGTTATGTTCGTCGTGTTTTCAGGCCGCAGAACCGAATTGCGAAATTCGATTTCAACGACTGGGTGAGTAATCCACCGCTACGACGAATTCGTCAAGCGCCAACCCGGGTCTGCAACGGGATCGCCGGCCGCGCCGCCGCCGGACACGCCCTGCCGAAACATGGTTTCATGTCGTATCTCAGTGGCTTGCAGCGGCGCGCCGCCGGCGAAATTAAAATATCGCCGGCCGGGTCATGCTGCACTGCAAACGTGCGATGCTGCACTGCGATCGCGCAAATACGGCAAAAACGGCCGCGCGCCGGGCATGGCGTCCGACGCCGTCGGTCGTCTCGCGGGTCAGGCGCCCTCGCGGAAGAACGCGCTGGTGCCACGCGCACGCGCCGCGTTTTCGAGCTTTTCCAGCGCGAGCACATAGGCTGCGGTGCGGTAGTCGATATCGAGCCGATCCGCGCGATCGGCAACGCGCTGCGTGGCGTCGACCATGCGCGACTCGAGCCGCTCGGCGACGGTTTCGGCATCCCAGTACCACGCCTGGCGATTCTGGACCCACTCGAAATAGCTCACGGTGACACCGCCGGCATTGGCGAGGATATCGGGCAAGACCTGCACGCCGTTGTCGGTCAAGGTCGCGTCCGCCTCGCTGGCGACGGGGCCGTTGGCGATCTCGACGAGCACGCCGGCTTTCACTTCGCCGGCGTTTTCGGCCGTGATCACGTTTTCCAGCGCGGCCGGCGCGAGCACGTCGACATCGAGTGCAATTAGTTCTGCGTTGGACAGCGTCTCGCCCGCGGCGCCGGATACCGAGCCTTCGGCCGCCTTGGCTTCGGCCACGGCGTCCACGTCCAGACCGTTCGCGTCGTGAATGCCGCCGCCGGAATCGCTCACGGCGACGACGGTATAGCCGGCATCGGCACAAAGCCGCGCGAACTGCTGCCCGGCATTGCCGAAGCCCTGGACGGCCACGGTCGTCCCCTGGGCCTTGCGGTCCCAGCGCTGCATCATGGTCTGCAGGGTGTGAAAAGCGCCGTCGCCCGTGGCCGTGGTGCGGCCCACCGAGCCGCCCATTTCCACCGGCTTGCCGGTAATCACGGCGCGTTCCTCGGCGCGGTTGATGATGCGGTACTGGTCCATCATCCAGCCCATCACGCGCGGGTTGGTGTTCACGTCCGGCGCGGGGATGTCGGTATCGGGGCCGATGAAATCGGCGACCTTGTCGATATAGGCGCGCGACAGGCGCTCCATTTCGGCCGGCGAAAGCTGCTTGGGGTCGATGCAGATACCGCCCTTGCCGCCGCCGAAAGGCAGACCGAGCACGGCGCATTTCATGGTCATCCAGAACGCCAGCGTCGAGACCTCGTCGGCGTTCACGTCCGGATGAAAGCGGATGCCGCCCTTGGACGGGCCAAGAGTGTTGTCGTAGCGCACCCGATAGCCGGGGTAGAGCTTCATCGCGCCGTCGTCGTGGCGCAGCGGCACGGACACCTTGAGCGCGGTATCCGGCTGGGCCAGCTGCTGGGCAATGTCGTCGGAAATCTGCGTGTGTGCCAGTGCGGCTTCGATTCGGGCACTGGCACCGTCGAACAGGCTGGGCATGACAATCCAAAGGTTCGCGAAAGCCCAATATCTGCCTGTGGGCCGCGACCGATTCAAGTCCGGCATGCCACGGAGGCTGCCGCCTCCGGCATCAAAGATGCCTGAAATCAGGACGTTGTCATACAAGTTCCGCTAGGCTGGGAAACTCTACTCGCAAGCACGAGGATCGAACACATGGATACCCGCGTCATGGATCACGCGTACGGCTACGGTCTGGTCAGTCGTTTCTTCCACTGGGCGATGGTCCTGCTACTGCTCTGGCAGGTGATTTCTGCAGCACTGCATTATTTTCTCGACGACACGCCGATCACCGACTTCTTCTTCGGCTACCACTTCGCCAACGGGGTGCTGCTGCTCGGCCTGACGATCCTGCGCGGGTTCTGGGGGCTGCTCAATCTGTCGCGCCGCCCGGCGCACAGCGGCGGCCTGGATCGCGTGGCGGCACTGGGCCACGTGGCGATGTATGCGCTGCTGATTGCGGTGCCGGTGATCGCGCTGATTCGCGCCTACGGCAGCACGCGCCCCTTCTCGGCGCTGGGCATCGACTTCTTCGCGGGCCAGTCGACCAAGATCGAGTGGATGTCGAACCTGGGCAACGACTGGCACGGCTTCGTCGGCTGGACCCTGTTCGCGCTCATCGCCGGCCATATCATCATGGCGTTCGTGCATACCTATGCCTGGAAACAACCCATGATCGCGCGCATGACCAAGGGCGACGAGCGCGCATGAACCATCGCAGCACGGCGACGAGCACCAGCGCGGGCGCGTGCCCGCGCCGGGGCGTTGAATCCATGCGAGCACAGGCACGGATGCGATTGCGCTAGAGTGCCGCCTTTCTCGCCCGGGGACTGACGCTTGCTGGAACTGGCCCTGCTGTTTGCCGCCGCGCTGGCGGCCGGCGCGATCAACGCGCTGGCCGGCGGCGGCAGCTTCATCACCCTACCCGCGCTGTTGTTCCACGGCCTGCCGCCAACGGTGGCCAACGCCACCAGCGCGACCGCCGTGCTGCCCGGCTATGCCACGACGCTGTTTCGGTTTCGCAAGGACGTCGAACCGCCGGCCTCACTGTCGCTGATCGCGATGGTCGCCATTGCCGCAGCCGGCGGTGTCAGCGGCGCGGCGCTGCTGCTCGCCACCGGGGATCGCGCATTCTCGGCCATCGTGCCCTGGCTGATGCTGGTCGCCACCGCGATCTTTGCTGCCGCGCCGTGGATCAAGAGCGCACTGGCAGCGCGCGAGGCGAGCACGCCCGTCGCGGCGATCGCGCTCTATCTGGCCTGTAGCTACGGCGGATATTTCAATGGCGGCGTCGGTATCATCGTCATCGCGCTACTCGGGCTGCTCGGCCAGAGCCGGCTACTGACGTCGGTGGCGATGAAAGCCGTCATGTCGGCGACGCTGACCACGATCTCGGTGACCGTATACGCCCTGTTCGGGCTCATCGACTGGCCGATCGCCGCACTCATGGCGACCGGCGCGATGCTGGGCGGCTGGATCGGCGCGTCCTTCGGCTATCGCATCGCGCCGCACTGGCACCGCGCCGGGATCGTGGTGATCGGGCTGGCGATGACGGCGCTGATGTTCATCCGCGGCTAGCGCGCACGGCGCGTCTTTGTCTAGGCTGGCGGCACATCTTCAGACTGCGTTTTCTCTATGGACAAGATCATGCTCGTCACCGGCGGCAGCCGGGGCATCGGTGCAGCCACCTGCCTGATGGCCGCCAAGCACGGCTATGCCGTGGCGGTGAACTATCACAGCAATCGCGAGGCCGCGGACGCCGTGGTGGCCGCCATCGAGAAGGACGGCGGCAAGGCGCTCGCCATCCAGGCCGATGTGGCCGACGAACAGGATGTCGTGCGCCTGTTCGCCACGGTGGACGACAAACTCGGGCGCATCACCGCGCTGGTGAACAACGCCGGCATCGTGGATCAGCCCGCCAAGGTCGCCGACATGGCGGCCGAACGCGTCGCCCGAATGATGAGCGTCAACGTGGTCGGCCCGTTCCTGTGCGCGCGCGAAGCCATTCGCCGCATGGGCACCTCCTACGGCGGCCCGGGCGGCGTGATCGTCAACGTCTCGTCGGCGGCCAGCCATGCGGCCGGTAGCGGCGGCGCCAACACGTATATCGACTACGGTGCCTCCAAGGGCGCGATCGACACCTTTACCGAAGGCCTGGCCAAGGAAGTCGCGCCCGAGCAGATCCGCGTGAGCGCGGTACGCCCGGGCGTGGTGGATACCGAGATTCACGCCAGCGGCGGCCTGCCGGACAAACCGGAGCAGGCCAAGTCGGTGATCCCGCTGGGCCGCGTGGGCCAGCCCGAGGACATCGCCGAGGCGATTCTCTATCTCAGCGAAGCTCAGTTCACGACCGGTGCGTTCCTGGACGTCGACGGCGGCGTCTGAACCGGGCAGTGGCGTTGTCGGCGTCGCCCGCGTGGCGTCGACACGCTACTTCGCGCGCGGCCTTCGCCAGAAGCGGATGCGCGGCAGATCCTCGTGAATCTCTTCTGCCTGGCCGGCGATGGTTTCGATCTGTCCGCCCAGCGCCTCCAGGAAAAAGGCGATACGAAATACCGTGAGCACGAACTCCAGCAGCACGCGGATCGTCACGATCAACGCCAGGAACATGGCCGGCCCGAGCAGGCACAGCCACACCGCACCGCTGATCAGCGATTGCTGGAACGCCCAGAAGATGACGTAAACCGTCGCGATGCCCGACAGCAGCTGGCCCAGCGTATAGATAGTCGGCACCATCTGGGTGGTGATCACCGTTGTGAACTGGCGGTCGAACAGGCCCGCCAGCAGGCTGCCGCCGTCGGTGCGCATCTCGTGTAGTCGTTTCATGGTTACGATTCCATAGTCGAACAGACCCCGCGGCCTCGCGCGCCGGCTTCACCCCGGCCCGCCCCGACAAAGCGCCCGAACCGGCCATCTGCCGGCAGTCCAAGGCGCATGATGTTGGGCGTTGCATGCGTGGCCGCAGGTCGATGTCACGGCACGGCCACGCCGATTGCGCTCATTGTTGCCCCAATATTGCGGCACTGCAACATAACAGCGCCACGAACAGGTCGGGACTACGCCGCGGACGATCCGCTAGACTGGCCGGCCGGCCCGTCGGGCCACCCGTTTCGATTCAGGAGCCTTTCATGCCGCGCCTTGCCCGGTTTGCTGTTCACGGCCTCGCGCTGTCTGCCCTGCTGCTCGTCAGCCTGTCCGCGCTGTCCCAGCCCTGGCCCGCGCCGATCCGCAGCATCGAGGAAAAAGGCGTCACCATCGTCAAGCAGTTCAAGGGGCCGGGCGGGCTCACCGGCTTTGCCGCGCGTGCCGGCAACCGGCCTCTGGCGCTCTATCTCACGCCCGACGGCAAGCACGTGATCGTGGGCACCATGCTCGATGCCGAAGGCAACAACGTCACCAAGCCGATACTCGACGAGGCGATCGAGAAGCCAGACCTGCAAAGCGCCTGGCCGAAACTGGAGCAATCGAACTGGGTCGCCGACGGCGCGGATGACGCGCCGCGCACGATCTATGTCTTCACCGACCCGAACTGCCCCTACTGCCACAAATTCCACCAGGCGGCGCGGCCGTGGGTTGAAGCCGGCAAGGTCCAGCTGCGCCATATCCCCGTGGGTATCCTCAAGCCGACCAGCACGGCCAAGTCCGCGGCCATTCTCGGCGCGGACGACCCGAGCGCGGCGCTCGCGAAGCACGAGGCCAACTATCGCCGCGGCGGCATCGAGCCGATGGACGACATCCCCGCCGCGCTGCGCCAGAAGGTGGCAAGCAACAACATCCTCATGTCGTCGCTGGGCATCCAGGGCACGCCAGGGCTGGTCTATCGCAACGGCGCCGGCAAGATCGCGATCAAGCAAGGCATGCCCCAGGGCGCCCTACGCGAGGAGATTCTCGGCCCGAAATAGCGTGTTACGGCCACCGCAACCCGTGTTCGGCGCCGCCACCATGCGGCACGTCTGATTCGCTATCATGTACGTACTGCAATGATTCCTGCCGTCGCGGCCGGCGCGATCCGCGCGGCGGCATGCCAATGTTGTCGATAGCGCATCGCTGCCGACTGCCGGAGACCCCATGCGAATCGGACTGTTCGTCCCCTGCTTCATCGACGCCTTCTATCCGAACGTCGGCATCGCGACGCTGGAGTTGCTGGAGCGTTTCGACTGCGATGTCGACTACCCCTTCGACCAGACCTGCTGCGGCCAGCCGATGGTCAATTCGGGCTGCCACGCGGAAGCCCGGGCCACCGAAGCACTGTTCGTGGAGAACTTCGCCAAATATGACGTGATCGTGGCGCCATCCGGCAGCTGTGTGCATCAGGTACGCGACAATCTCACCGCGGTCGAGCAGACGCCGGAAGTGAAGCACGTGCGCGAAAACACGCTCGAACTCGTCGAGTTCCTGCACGATGTGCTCAAGGTCGACGCCTTTCCCTGGGCGAACTTTCCACACCGCGTGGGTTATCACGATTCCTGCAATACGCTGCGCAACCTCGGCCACGGCAAGCCCAGCGAGCTGCACGGCGCATACTTCTCCAAGCCAAGGGCTTTGCTGGAAAAAGTCGCCGGCATCGAACTGGTGACCATCGACCGGCCGGACGAATGCTGCGGTTTCGGCGGCACCTTCTCCGTGACCGAGCCGGAAGTCTCGGCCCAGATGGGCCGCGACAAGATCGCCGATCACGGCCGCAACGGCGCCGAATACATCGTCTCCGCCGACTCGTCCTGCCTGATGCATCAGTCCGGTTGCGGCGCACGCATTGGCGCGCCGATCCGCTTCAAGCACATCGCCGAGATTCTCAACGGGGCGACCCAATGAGCACGAATCAGCCCGATCCCGCCGCGACCATTCAGAGCAAGACCGCTACCCGCGAGCCCCAGCCGCGCCCGGCAAAAGCGCCCGACGGCAAGCGCGTGGATCATGCGCGGTCGGCGAAACAGTTCCTGAACGCGCCGGAACACGCCAAATCCCACGACACCCGTGTCTGGGCCATGCGCACGAAGCGCGACAAGCAGGCGCATACCATCGAGGAATGGGAAGAACTGCGCGAGCTGGCCAGCCAGATCAAGACGCACACGCTCACCAACCTCGGCAGCTATCTCGAAGAGTTCGAGGCCAACGCCAAGGCCAACGGCATACACGTGCACTGGGCGCGCGACGGCGCCGAGCACAACCGCATCATCCACGAGATCTTCACCGATCACGGCGTGAAGAGCGTGATCAAGGCGAAGTCCATGCTCATGGAAGAGTGCGGCTTTCGGCATTACATGGACGGCGTGGGCATCGAGATCATCGAGACCGATCTGGGCGAGCGTATCCAGCAGCTCGACGGCGAGGACCCGAGCCATATCGTGGTGCCGCCCGTGCACAAGATGCGTTCGGACGTGGCGCGGCTGTTCGCCGAAAAACTCGGCTCCGATCCTGAGAACGACGATGCCCACTATCTCGCCGGCGCTCAGCGCGATGCTACCCGCCCGCTGATTCTGGACGCGGATGCCGGCATGACCGGCGCCAACTTCGCCGTGGCCGAAACCGGCGGCTTCGTGGTCTGTACCAACGAAGGCAACGCCGATCTGTCAGCCAACGTGCCCAACCTGCACGTGGCCTCCATCGGCATCGAAAAACTCGTGCCGCGCGTGGAAGACATGGGCGTGTTCATTCGTCTGCTGTCGCGCTCGGCCCTGGGCTCGCCCATTACCCAGTACACCTCGCATTTCCGCGGCCCCAAGCAGGGCGGCGAGATGCATATCGTGCTGGTCGACAACGGCCGCTCCAAGCGGCTGGGCATGGACAAATTCTGGTCGTCGCTCAAGTGCATTCGCTGCGGGGCGTGCATGAACACCTGCCCGGTGTATCGCCGATCAGGTGGGCTGAGCTACGGCGCGACCTATGCCGGCCCGCTGGGCCTGATCCTGAACCCGAGCTTCGACGCGCACCGCTATTCCAACCTGCCGTTCGCGTCCACGCTCAACGGCAGCTGTACCAACGTCTGCCCGGTCAAGATCAACATCCACGAGCAGATCTTCGGCTGGCGCCAGGTGCTCGCCGAAGAAGGCCACCTGCCCTGGACGAAAAAGACCGCACTGAGCGCCGCCGGCAAGGTGCTGGCCAGCCCCAAGGGCTATCGCGCCGCGATCAAGACCACGAACTCCGCGCTCAAGCACCTGCCGCGCTGGGCGCTCTATAACCGCATGAACGCCTGGGGCGAAGGCCGTGAGATGCCCACGCCGCCCGAACACGGCACCTTTCACGACTGGTACAAGCGCAACCGTCTGAGCGGCCAGACGAAGGCGACGACCGGGAGCGACAGCCGATGAGCGCGCGCGACGATATCCTCGGCGCCATTCGCGCCGGCAAACCGGCCATGAATGCACCCGCCCCGGCCGTGCCCAGTTACGACGACGGCTACCCGCAAGACCGGGAGCATCTCACCGCTTTATTTGCGGAACGACTGACCACCATGGGCGGCATCTGGCAGGCGCCCACCGACGGCCAGAATTTGGACGATGCCCTGCAGGAAGCGCTCGCCGACAAGCTCGGCAAGCCGTTCGAAGACGCGGTCATCGCCTCGAACGTGTCGGAAGTCGCCGGCAATCGCGGCATCAACGAAAACGACGATCCGACAACGCTTCACGATGTCGACATCGCCGTGCTGCGCGCGACCTTCGGCGTCGCCGAAACCGGCAGCGTCGCTTTCACGGAAAAAGAACTCACCGTCAACGCCGTCGCCTATCTCGCCCAGCACCTCGTCGTGCTGCTCGATCCGGCCGAGATCGTCACCAACATGCACCGCGCCTACCAGCGCGACGATTTCGCCGGTGCCCGTTACACCGTCTTCCACACCGGCCCGTCGGCCACGGCCGATATCGAAGGCGTGCTCGTACGCGGGGCGCAGGGGGTGCGTTCCTTGACTGTGATTGCGGCCACCGCGAACGCCTGATAATTCGCTCAAGTCAGAACCACACGCCCGCAACGTTGCCCGTTTCGTTTATTGCGAATAGACTGTAATGCCAATGTCGGCATAAACAGGAGACGTGCATGTCCGCGCAATCCACGACCGGCGCCCTACCCGACGAAGAATCCGCCACTCTTGCCCGCGAAAGCGCCCAGGCCTTGACGCGACTGCTTCGCGACCGGCCCGCTTCCGATCGCGCTCGGGTGAACCTGGACGGGCAGGATCTGGTGCTCCCCCGGCAAGCGCTGGCTTTGCTGCGTGATCTGCTTGCGGACATGGCGCAGGGGCATGCGATCACGATCGTGCCCACGCATGCCGAGCTGACCACGCAGCAGGCGGCCGACATGCTGAATGTGTCCCGCCCGCACCTGATCAAACTGCTGGAAAACGGCGAACTCGCCTTCACTAAAGCGGGCTCGCATCGCCGCATTCGATTCCAGGATGTGGTGGACTACAAGAACAGCCGGCTTGAGCGAAGCCACGAACTGCTCGCCGAACTGGCGCAACAAGCCCAGGAGGACGATCTGGGCTACTGATGCGTTTCGTGGTTCTGTTTGATGCCTGTGTTCTGTATCCCGCCCCGTTACGGGACTTTCTGCTGAACCTCGCGTTGACCGACCTGTTCGCGGCCCGGTGGACCGAACACATACACGATGAGTGGATCGAAAATCTGCTCACCAAACGGCCAACGCTGGCTCGTGAAAGCTGGAGCGCACGCGCCGCCTGATGAACGAGGCCATTCCCGACAGCCTCGTCGCCCACTACGAACCGCTGATCGAAGGCCTCGAGCTCCCGGACCCGAACGACCGCCACGTACTCGCCGCCGCGATCAAGACCGGCGCGCAGATCATCGTCACGTTCAACCTTAAGGATTTCCCGGCGGCGTATCTCGAGCCCTATGGCATCGAAGCCATACATCCGGATGCCTTCGTGGAATATCAGATGACGCTACGCGAGGGCGCCGTTGTAACCGCGGCGAAGGCGCAACGCGCCAACCTAAAAAAGCCATCCATCAGCGCCGAACAGCTGCTCGAAACACTCGCCGCCCAGGGCCTCGTCGTCACCGCTGAGCGGCTCGCCGAGTTCAAGGATCTCATCTGAGCGTCATCCGGCACTCTCGGCCGGATAGCCAATCGACACTCTTTGCCCATGACGCCAGAATACGGCGCACTGCGATACCGCCTTACCGAAGGCTCTTCCGGGATCTCCACACCGAATGTTCGAAAACGCTTTCAACAACATCGACAAGGCCCTGCGCAACGACGAGGGCATGGCCACGGAGCTGGACTATGCCGAGCAGACCTCCTGGCTGTTGTTCCTGAAATATCTGGACGACCGCGAAACCGAACGCGCCGATAACGCCGAGCTGGAAGGCCGCGAGTATCGACCGATTCTCGAGGGCAGCTATCGCTGGCAAGCCTGGGCCGCACCGAAGGACGCCAACGGCGAGTTCGACCACAACGCGGCCATGACCGGTACCGACCTCATCGATTTCGTTAACCGCGAGCTGTTCCCCTACCTGCAGACCTTTCGCCAGAGCGCGCCCGGCGTGGACACGCTGGAATACAAGATCGGCGAAATCTTCTCCGAGATCATCTGCAAGTTCCGCTCCGGCTATGCCCTGCGCGATGCCATCGAAATCGTCGACACGCTCACCTTCAACAGCCAGCAGGCGAAGCACGAGCTGTCGGACCTCTACGAAACCCGTATCCGCCGCATGGGCAACGCCGGGCGCAACGGCGGCGAGTACTACACCCCGCGCCCGCTCATTCGCGCCATGATCCAGGTGGTTAATCCCAAGCTGGGCGAAACCATCTACGACGGCGCCTGCGGCTCCGCGGGCTTTTTATGCGAAGCCTATGAACACCTTAAGAGCGACAGCCTCTCGACCAGCGAATGGGACACGCTCCAGCGCCAGACCTTCTACGGGCAGGAAAAGAAATCGCTGGCCTATGTGATCGGTATCATGAACATGATCCTCCACGGCATCGAAACGCCGGCCATCACCCACGCCAACACGCTCAACCAGAAAGTCACGGAAATCCGCGAGGCGGATCGGCACGACATCGTGCTGGCCAATCCGCCCTTTGGCGGCGGCGAGCGCAAGGAAGTCCAGCACAACTTCCCCATCAAGACGGGCGAAACGGCTTATCTGTTCCTGCAGCACTTCATGCGCAAGCTACGCGCCGGCGGGCGCGGCGCGGTAGTCATCAAGAACACGTTCCTATCAAATACCGATAATGCCAGCATGGATCTGCGCAAGGAACTGCTCACCACCTGCAACCTGCACACCGTGCTCGACTGCCCCGGCGGCACCTTCCAGGGCGCGGGCGTGAAAACCGTCGTGCTCTTCTTCGACAAGGGCGCGCCGACGAAAAATGTCTGGTACTACCAGCTCGACCCCGGCCGATCGCTGGGCAAGACCAACCCGCTGAACGACGACGACCTGGCCGAGTTCGTCGAACTCCAACCGAGCAGGGCCGATAGCGACAAAAGCTGGACCGTCGCCGTCGACGATATCGACTCGGAAACCTGGGATCTGTCGGTCAAGAACCCCAACGCACCCGAAGAAGCGCCGCTGCGCAGCCCGGAGGAAATCATCGACGACATGCTGGTGCGGGATGCCGAAACAGCGCGGATTCTGGAAGAGATTCGGGGGATGTTGTGAGCACAGTTGCTAAAAACATCTCTCCATCCGTCTCCCATAAGGTGAGACTGAGCGACGTCGCAGTAATCGACAAGACAAAACACATGGGCGAATTGCCCTACGTCGGTCTCGAGGACATCTCAAACGCCACCGGGGAGTTTCTCGGCTCGTACCAGTCACGCTCGATGAAAAGCACCACGTTCCAATTTACAAGCAAGCATGTGCTCTACGGGCGGCTGCGACCATATCTGAATAAGGCGTTATTGCCTGATTTCGAAGGCCATTGTTCGTCTGAAATATTCCCGATTCGTCCAAACAAAGATTTAGACCGGCGCTACCTTTTCTATTGGCTCACCTGGCCAGAGACCTGCAACAGGATCGCGGCCACTGAAACTGGCGCCCGTATGCCTCGGGCCAATATGAAAGAGGTCATGGCGTTCGACATACCGCTTCCGCCGCTAGACGAGCAAAAGCGAATCGTTGCGGTGCTCGATCAGGCCTTCGCCGCCCTCGACCGCGCCCGCGCTTTTATAGAAACGAATTTGGCCGACGCAAAGTCGCTGTTCATGGAAGCACTAGGGCGCAGAGTCGCAACACAAATCGATAATTATGGCTCAATCAAGGTAGACCAATTGAGCGAACACATCACGGACGGGGACCATCAAGCGCCCCCCAAAGTCGACACAGGCGTTCCGTTTATTACGATTTCCAATATCGAAAAGTCCTCACGGCGCATCGATTTCACGAAGACCTTCTACGTACCGCGCACCTATTACGAGAAGCTAAGTCCGAAAAGGCGACCGAACTACGGCGACATTCTTTATTCGGTCACTGGTTCGTTTGGCATCCCCGTTCTGGTTAAAAACTACCCGGAATTTTGTTTCCAGCGGCATATCGGGCTTATCCGGCCGAACGAATATACGAACAGCGATTGGCTGCACTTCATGCTCATGTCGCCACAATGCTTTGAACAAGCCGATGCTGCAGCTACGGGAACAGCTCAGAGAACGGTGTCGCTAAAAGCTCTGCGCGCGCTTCAAGTTCCGGATACTCCGCCTCAAGAACAGTCGCGAATAGCCAGCGAAATATCCCAACTGTATGGCGTATGCTTCGAGCGTGTAGCGCAATACGAATTAAAACTTAAAGACTTAGAAGAACTAAGACGATCTGTACTTAATAGAGCGTTCTCAGGACAGCTTAGCTAGATTGATGCAAGAAACCGAAGCCGACACCCGCGCCAATCGTATCGACCCCGTCCTTCGGGACGCGGGTTGGGGTGTTGCTGACGGTAGCCGTGTCGCCCGCGAGGAAATTGCCAAGGGACGCATCACCACCGCCGGGCGCATCAATCCGCTGAAGGCGGATTACGTGCTGAGCCTGCACGGCCGCAAGCTGGCGGTGATCGAGGCCAAGCGGGCCGGGCTGGGTTATACGGAAGGGCTGGCGCAGGCCAAGGAATACGCGACACGGCTCAAGGCGCGTTTCGCCTACGCCACCAACGGGCTACGCTGGTACGGCGTGGATATGGAAACCGGCGCGGAAGGCGATCTCGACTTGCCCTTTCCGTCGCCGCAGGCGCTATGGGACCGCTGTTTTCCACAGCACAACGATTGGCGCGAACGCTTCGGCCACGTGCCCTTCCAGCCGGGCGGCGGCAAATGGGATCCGCGTTATTACCAACATAATGCGATCACCGCCGTGCTGGAGGCCATCGCCCAGGGCCGCACGCGCATGCTACTGACGCTGGCCACCGGCACGGGCAAGACGGGCATCGCCTTCCAGATCGCGTGGACGCTGTTTCAGGCGAGCTGGAATCTCTTGGGCGAGCCGACGCGGCGGCCGCGGATTCTGTTTCTGGCGGATCGCAACTTCCTGGCCGATCAGGCGTTCAATGCGTTTTCTGCCTTTCCCGCCGATGCGCTGTGCCGCATCAGCCCGGACGAGATTCGCAAGCAGGGCAAGCTGCCGAAGAACGCGAGCGTGTTCTTCACGATCTTCCAGACCTTCATGACCGAGGGGAAGACGGACGCCGAGCGCGAGTTCACCTTCGAGGGCTATCCGGCGGATTTCTTCGATTTCATCATCATCGACGAATGCCACCGCGGCGGCGCGCGCGACGAAAGCCAGTGGCGGGCGATCCTGGAGCATTTCTCGCCGGCCGTGCAGCTCGGCCTGACGGCCACGCCCAAGCGCGACGCGAACGTGGATACCTACGGCTATTTCGGCGAGCCGCTGTATAGCTATTCGCTCAAGGACGGCATCAACGACGGCTACCTCACGCCGTTCAAGGTGCGCCAAATGGCGAGCACGCTGGATACCTATTCGTTCTCCGGCGAGGACGAAGTGCTGGCGGGCGAGATCGACTACGACCGGCTGTATACCGAGGCCGACTTCAATACGCGGATCGAGATCAAAGAACGCGAGAAGAGCCGCGTCGAGAAGTTCATGGCCGAGATCGACCCGCGCCAGAAGACGCTGGTGTTCTGTGCCACACAGGCGCATGCCGCGCGGGTGCGCGACTACATCAACCAGATCAAGACGAACCCGAGCCCGGACTACTGCGTGCGCGTGACCGCGAACGACGGCGCGGCCGGCGAGACCTTCCTGCGCCAGTTTCAGGACAACGAAAAGACGCTGCCGACTATTCTCACCACGTCGCAGAAGCTATCCACCGGCGTGGACGCGCTCAACGTGCGCAACATCGTGCTCATGCGGCCAATCCGCTCGATGATCGAGTTCAAGCAGATCATCGGCCGGGGCACGCGCGTGTTCGACGGCAAGTATTTCTTTACCGTCTACGACTTCGTGAAGGCGCACGAACATTTCCGCGACCCGGAATGGGACGGCGAGCCGGAGCCGCCCGAAATGCCCGAGCCAATCTCCGGCCCTTACCCCGAACACCCGAAACCCATGCCGCCCGGCATGGGCGAAGAAGGCGACCCCTACGGCGGCGGTAACGAAGGTGAACCGAGCGAGAAGATCGTGGTGAAACTGGCAGACGGCAAGGCGCGGCGTATCCGCTACCTAAGCACGACCAGCTACTGGTCCCACGACGGCACGCCGATCACTGCCCAGCAGTTCATGGAACAACTCTTCGGCGACCTGTCCGGGCTGGTGGAATCCGAGGAAGAGTTACGCGCGATCTGGAGCGATCCAGAACAGCGCGGCGCCTTCATCGAACGCCTGGCGGAAATGGATTACGACCGCGACCGCCTCGACGACATGCGACGCCTGATCGACGCGCCCGATAGCGACATCTTCGATGTGCTGGCCTATATCCGCTTCACCCTCGCGCCGCTAGCCCGCCGCGAACGCGCCGACCGCGCCCGCGAAACCGGACTGGCCGGCTACGAACCGGAAATGCGGGCGTTCCTCCACTACATCCTCAACGCCTATGAAACCCACGGGGTGAGCGAGCTCGCCGCCGACCGCATTCCGCATTTTTTGCGCATTCGCTACGGCGGTACTAGCGACGCGAAACGGCAACTCGGCTCCAACGCCGAGATTCGCGGGGCATTCTTTGGTATCCAGGATCATTTGTACCGCGGCTAAGGCTCGATGATGGACTGGGCCACTCCACCACAATTCAGCGATTACATCGTTTATGTCGACGAAAGCGGTGATCACAGCCTGACTGCCATCGACCCGAACTATCCGCTGTTTGTGCTCGCGTTCTGCATTTTTCACAAGCGTTACTACAGCGAAGTCGTTGTTCCCGCGCTACAGAAGTTCAAGTTCCGGCACTTCGGCCACGACATCGTCGTGCTGCACGAGCGCGATATCCGCAAGGAAACAGGCGACTTCAACATTTTTCGTAGCGTCGACGCCCACCAGAATTTCCTGGACGAGCTGACCACATTCATCGACGAGAGCAATTTCATCCTCGTCTCATGCGTTATCGACAAGCGGAAGCTCAAGAGGCCTGGCGCAAGTGAGGCCGACAACCCCTACCATTACGCCCTGCGTCACGGCCTGGAACAGCTGTTCGGCTTTATCGAAGAAAAGGGCCAAACAGACAGACAAACGCACGTCGTGGTAGAACGTCGCGGCAAGAAAGAGGATCAGGAGCTTGAACTGGAGTTCCGCCGCATATGCGATGGTGCGAATGCGCTCGGACAGGAATTGCCGTTTTCGGTGAAATTTGCCAGCAAGCAAGTCAATTCATCCGGCTTGCAGCTATCGGACTTGGTGGCCCGTCCTATCGGCATGCATATCCTGCGACCGGAACAAACCAATCGCGCGTTCGATGTGCTGGAAAAGAAGTTCTACTGCGAAGGCGGCCGCACGCTAGTGGGCGAACGCTATGAAGGCATCGGACTGAAACGGCTGCCAGAATAATTCCGCACCAGTTTCTGCCTCCAGAAAGCGAAAAGCCCCGGTGAACTCACCGAGGCTTGAACGCCGACCGGGCACCCCCGATCCATTTGATAACGAATAATAGGTTCGAATTATCGCTACCGCAATAGGCGATAATCATCGGCAGCGATAACCACCAACGTATCAGCAAGTTGGGTCATCGCGATGATTGGCCGCTGCACATCAGCTTTCGGCCGCCCGCTCGATACCCGCGCACTCGCTTAGCTGCACGTCATCGTTAATAAACCAAACCGGCTTTTCGTTTATTAAGGCCAAGGACTAATAAACCTTCTTACCTTGTCAAGTCCGCTCATGATGGGCATCTCACGGCTTGGCATAGACCGCGCTTTAAAGCGGCTTGCTCACCACCATCTCAGTTGGTATTGGCTTCCCACCGGCGAACCGACATGCCCCACGAACAACCCCAGACCCAATCCACTAACGTCCACCACCTTCGCGTGGGCGATTTTGTGGTGACGACCATTCAGGATGCCTATCTGCAGGGCGGGTTCGGGCTGATCACGAACCTGGACGATTCGACCGTGCAGGATCTGCATGCGGCGAGCCGACGGCCGACGCCGCCGAAGATCACGCTGAACTGTTATCTGGTGGATACAGGCGACGAGCGCATTCTGATCGATACCGGTTTGGGCGCGCTGGTCGGCGACGAAGGCGCACGGCTGGAGGCAGGGCTCAGCGAAATGGGACTAGCGCGAGCCGATATCGACCGCGTGATTCTCACCCACAGCCATCCGGATCACCTGGGCGGGCTCATCGATAGCGACGACAAGCCGGTATTCCCGCAGGCCGAAATCTGGGTGCCGGCCGGCGAGCTGGCGTTCTGGCGCGGCGCCGTGCCGGCAGATGCCAGCGACATGCTGCGCAACCAGTTCGCGAGCGCGCAGCGTGTGTTCGATGCCTGCGCGGCCAATCTGCGCTCGATCGAGAAGGACGAAATTCGCCCCGGCATCACGCGCTATCCGATCCCCGGGCATACGCCGGACCATAGCGGTTATCGCATTGCCTCCAACGGCGAGAGCCTGCTGATCGCGGCGGATATCGTGCATCTGCCGCAGATCCAGTTCCCGCGCCCGGATGCGCATGTGATGTTCGATACCGACCCGGCACAGGCGGTGCGCTCGCGCCAGGCGCTGTTCGCCGAGGTGGCCGAAAGCGGCGAGCCGATCGCCGGCCACCATATCGATTTCCCCGGCATCGGTTATGTGGTGGCCGACGGCGACGGCTATCGCTTTCTGCCGCACGTCTGGTCGCCGTTCGTCTGATCCCGTCAGCGACCGGCTATGCGACTAGTCGGTCTTGCGAAAGCGCTGCATCTGATCAAGCGTCGACTGGATGACCTGCGGTGACGGCCCGCCTTCACGCGGCCGGTAGTTGGCGTCCAGCGCCTCGACCGGGCCGAAGGGGTGGAACGCCACGAAGCCGTCGTCCGTCATGGCGGCATGACCGCGATACTTGGCCATGACCAGCGGCAGGCGATCGGCGCTCTTGAACAAGTCGTGCCCGACACTGGTGGCGCTGTAGGCGTTGTCCACCCCGAGCACGTGGTCGAGCAGCGTGGGCGCGACATCGAAGCTGCTGGTAAGGCGCTCGACCCGTTTGCCGGGCTCGGTGCAGCCGGGCCAGTGCACGATCATCGGCACCTTGGTCTGGTAGCGGCTGAAGTTGCCGTTGTGGCCCCAGTAGTTCTGATCGAGGTCGTTGAATTCCTGGCCATGATCGCCGGTCACGACGACGATGGTGTCGTCCATGAGGCCCTGGGCCTCGAGTTCGTCGAGGGTTTCACCGACGAGCCGGTCCACGAAATGCACGGAATTACGATAGAGATTGTGCAACCCGGTCGGGTCGGTATCTTCGTCCAGGGTCAGGTAGTTGATGCTGTCCCAGCTGGGCTGGAAGGGGCGCGGCGCATCCTCCGGCAAATCATAGGCATGGGGCGAATCGTGAAAGACCATGCCGAAAAACGGGCTGTCGGATGCCGGGTCGCGCTGCTTCAGGTAATCGATGAAGTCGCGGTTGGCGTCGATATCGCGCGCGGGCGAGTCGTGGCCTTCGGATTCCATCCGCAGATGCGACATGCCGGAAAAGATGGTGCGATGAAATTCCGGCGAGGACAACGGCGCGCTGCGGAAGATGCCGAACTCATAGCCGAGATCCAGCAGCCGGCTGACCAGCACGGGCCGCGTGTTGGTCTGCAGCATGCTGTGCCAGTAGGTGCCGGGAATGCCGTAGAACAGGCTGAACATGCCCATGCGGGTGGCATTGCCGCCGCTGTAATGGTTCATGAAGCGCTGATTGTTTTCGGCAAAGCGGGCGATATTCGGCGTGACGTTTTCGTTCATGGCATCGAAACGCCAGGAATCGATGACGATGAAGACGATGTTCTTCTTGTCTTTCGGCGCTGTGGTGGCCAGCGGTTCGCGCGGATAGTCCACCGAGCCGTCGATTGCCTCGGCGCCGCCCCAGGTGGAATCGGCCACATCGAAGCCCTGCTCTTCGAGAAAACCCTTGGCCGTCAACGGCTCATAGCCGGGCAGCAGCCGGGTCTGACGGGTGACGCTGCCCTGGCCGGTGGCATCGGCCCAAGCGTGGAACACATTGGTGCCCAGCAGCAGCACAATGCAGCCGGCCGTCGTGGCGAAACCCGCGATACGCCGCGGCGCGCGCCGCGCGACAAGATACCGCCATACGCCCCAGGCCAGCGCCCAATGGGCGACCGCCACCCCCAGGCCCAGCAACCCGGCCTGCACTTTCATCATCGACGAGAATTCGAAGGTCTCCTCCGACGCCCCGGAGAAGAACAGCGAGACCAGCGCGCCGTTGAGATGAAACCGGTATTGCTGAAACACCAGCGTGTCCACCAGCAGCAGGCAGGTCAGCGCGACGTTGATCAGCCAGGCCAGGGGCGCGATGACGTGACGCTGGGGCCACACCAGCGCGAGCAGCATGACCGGCAGCATCGGAATGAGCGCCACCGACAGAAAGTGGGCAAGAAACATCGTCACGCCGAAGGTCCGCGCCACCAGCCCCGCCGACAGATCGCCGACATCGAGATAGCGCGCCGCAACGAGCGACAGGATGAGGGTATTGGCAATGACGAGCCAGCCGAGCCAGCGCAACAGCGGGCCGCGACCCGCGCCCGGCGTGATCGGATTGAGCATCAGCAAACGAGTGTCGGCAAAAGCGGTGCCTGAAGTCATATGACACACGTATTTCCCAAGGTTCCCGTATCGATGGCGCCGGCGCGGATGCAACGCATGCGCAGCGACCCGTCCGGCGTTCGACCGCGGTGTTAACCTGCGCTCTACAGCTAACCGTGCGAGAACCTGACTATGCGTATCGGATTCATCGGCCTCGGCGCCATGGGCCAGCACATGGCACACAACCTGATCGCGGCGGGCTTCGATGTGACCGTCTGGAACCGCTCCCCCGACCGGGTCGCGCCACTGGTCGAAGCCGGCGCCCGCCGCGCTGAAGGGCCCGCCGAGGCCGCGGCGTCCGATGTGTTGATCACCATGCTGGCCGATGACGACGCGCTCGCCGCGGTGCTCGACGCGCATGGCCTGATCGAAGCGATGCCGGACAACGGCGTGCACGTGAACATGGCGACCTGTTCGGTCGAATGCGCGCGGCGCATGGCGGCGCGGCACGAAAACGCCGGCCGCCACTATGTGGCCGCGCCGGTGCTCGGCCGACCGGACATCGCCCGGGCCGCCAAGCTGAATATCGTCGCGGCCGGCAACCACGACGCCATCGAGCGCGCTCGCCCGGCGCTCGAGGCGATGGGCCAGAAAGTCTGGCCCGCCGGCGAAGCCGCCTACAAGGCCAACGCCATCAAGCTCGCGACCAATTTCATGCTGGTCTCGGCGGTGGAGGCCATGGGCGAGGCCGCCAGCCTGACCTCGGCCTACGGCATCGAACGCGCGGATTTTCTCGAGATCATCACGCATTCGGTGTTCGGCTGCCCGGCCTATATGGGCTACGCGCCGGCCATGGCCCAAGGCGAATACGACAACCCCGAAGGCTTCAAGCTCGCGCTCGGCGCCAAGGACATGGACCTGGCGCTGGCGGCCTCGAAAGCCGAGAACGTGCCGCTGCCGGTGGGTGCGGCCGTACGCGAGCGGCTCAGCGAAGCGCTGGCAGCCGGCGAGGGCGATCTCGACCTGGCCGCGCTGGCCGAAGGCTCGCGTCGCGCCGCGCATCTCGACCACAACCGCTAGATCGCCCCGGATCGCCGCCTGCCGCGGCGAATCGCGCCCCGTGCGTGACGTTGCCCGTATCATGGACATTCGGGTGAATATTCGGGGCAAAAGGAGGACGCCATGGATCCGAGCAAGACCAGTCCGCTATCGCGCCTGTTCGGCCGCTCGCCGTTCGGCGCGTTGACCGAGCATATTCACGAAGTCGATCGCGGCACCGCGTTGCTGGTCGAGTATCTCGATGCCAGCCGCGCCGGCGACTGGACGGCCGCCGAACAAGTGCACGAACGCATTTCCCAATGCGAGCACAACGCCGACGACCTCAAGGACAAGATCCGGCTCAATCTGCCCAGCACGCTGTTTTTGCCGATCTCGCGCTCCGACCTGCTCGTGCTGATCGATGTGCAGGACAAGATCATCAACAAGGTCAAGGACATATCCGGTCTTATGACGGGCCGGAAAATGCAGTTCCCGGACAGCCTCGATGCGCCGATCCGCGAATACCTGCAGATCTCGATCGAGGCCGTACACCAGGCACGCAAGGTCCTGGAAGAAATCGACGAGCTGCTGGACTCCGGGTTCGGGCGCAACGTCAGCGAGATGATCGCCGACATGGTGGTCGAGCTCGGCCGGCTGGAAAAACGTGCGGACGAGGCGCAGGTGGGTATTCGCAGCCAGCTGCTGGCACTGGAAGCGGAACTGCCCCCGCTGGAAGTGATTTTCCTCTATCGCGTAATCCACTGGATCGGGCGCATATCCGACCGCGCCGAAGCCGTGGGCGCGCGCCTGCAGATCATGATGGCCCGTTGACGCTTGCTTTGCGCTACCCTGCGCGCGCCGCGCCAACCCGTGAGAGTCGTCATCGTTAACGCCAACAGCTTTGTCGCCGCCGCCGTAGAGGCCATGGGCCGCTCCGTCGTGGATCACGTCTTCCCCGCCGGTCGCGGCGCGCGATAAGGCCTGCTCCATGTCGATCATCGCGCAACACGCCGACCTGCTGCTGATCCTGGCCTGTCTTTTCGGATTCTTCATGGCCTGGGGCATCGGCGCCAACGACGTCGCCAACGCCATGGGCACGTCGGTGGGTTCCGGCGCCGTCACGCTGGGTCAGGCGGTGATCATCGCCGGCGTTTTCGAGTTTCTCGGCGCCTGGCTGGCCGGCGGCGAGGTGACCGAAACCATCAGCGGCGGGCTCATCGACCCACAGATCGTGGCCGACGACCCGGACACGCTGGTCATCGGCATGCTCTCCGCATTGCTCGGTGCCGGCAGCTTTCTGGTCGTGACCTCGATGCGCGGGGTGCCGGTCTCGACCGGCCAGTCGATCGTCGGCGGCATTCTGGGCTTCGCGCTGGTCGCCTTCGGCGCGGGGCCGGTGAACTGGGGCGAAATCGGCAAGATTGCCGCCAGTTGGGTCGTTTCGCCGCTACTGGCCGGCGCGATCGCCTTTTTGCTGTTCGAATCCATCCGCCGGCTGGTGTTCAACCATCCGGACCCGGCCGTGGGCGCGCGTCGCTATCTGCCGGCCTATGTATTCCTTGCGGCGTTCGTGATTTGCCTCGTGACGCTGATCAAGGGGCTGTCGCATATCGGTCTGGAGCTGAGCATCGGGGCCGGCGTGGCCGGCGCCGTGGCCCTCGGCCTGGTCGCCGCGGCGTCGAGCGCGGCGCTGCTGCGACGGATCGATCTGTCGCCCGAGGCGCGCGCCTCCGACCGCTACCGCAACGTCGAGCGCATCTTCGCGGTGGCGCAGGTGTTCACTGCGGCCACCATGGCCTTCGCCCACGGCTCCAACGACGTGGCCAACGCGGTTGGCCCGGTCGCCGCGATCATCAATGTGCTCAATGACCCGCAGGCGGTCGGCGAAAGCTCGGAGCTGCCCGGCTGGGTGCTGATCCTCGGCGGCGCGGGCATCGTCTTCGGCCTGGCGACCTATGGCCACAAGGTGATGCGCACCATCGGCTCGCGCATCACCGAGCTGACCCCGACGCGTGGTTTTGCGGCCGAGCTGGCCGCCGCGAGTACCGTGGTGCTGGCGACCTTCTTCGGACTGCCGGTATCCACCACCCAGACGCTGGTCGGCGGCGTGCTGGGCGTGGGCATGGCGCGCGGGCTGCGCGCGCTCGATCTGTCGGTGCTCCGGGGCGTGTTCCTCGGCTGGCTGCTCACGCTGCCCGGCGCGGCGCTGTTCACGGCGGTGTTCTACTTCCTGCTGCGCGCCGTGCTGGGCTGAGCGGCCTGTCAGAGCGGGCTGTCTAGAAACCGGCTCACACGGGTGAACAGCTGCGGGGCACGGCGCTCGAGCAGCAGGAAATGGGTGCCGCGGCCAATCTCGTCGTACTGCTTGTGGGTACTCCCCAGCCGGTCGAACAGCGCCAGCCCGTCGTCGCGCACGGCGGTGGCGTCCTGGGTGGCACGGATCACCAGCGCCGGCACGTCGATATCGCCCGGTTCATAGCGCGCGCGGCCGTTGAACGCCTCCCACAGATCCACGAGCACGCCGTTGGGCGCACGCACGGCACCACCCGGCTCGTCGGCGAGCATGGCCGTAAACCAGGCGTCGATAATCGCCGGGTCGCGCCATTCGGCCGGATCTTCGACAGTGATTTCGGCGTCCCAGCGTTCGCGCGCCTGGGCAGCGGTTTCGGTGCGGTAGGCGCCGAGCGGGCGCAGGCGAAGCGCATCCTCGGGATCGGCCAGTGCGGCGATGCGGGTGCGCTGCTCGCAGCAGAACACGGGCGCAAACAGCACCAGGCGGTTGATCGTGCCCGGCCGGGTAGCGGCATACATGCCGGTGGTCATCGTGCCCCAGGACCAGCCGACCACATCCACGGTGTCGACGCCGGCGCGTTCGCGGATGGCCGCGATCACATCCGCGATGTCGGCGACCGCGCTCTCGGCACGCGCGAACGGCGGGTTGTCCGCGGCGGGCGCGTCGAGCGCCGCAGAGCGCGTCGAGGCACCGTAACCGCGCACGTCGAGCGCATAGGCAGCGTAGCCATCCGCCACGGCGTGATCGAGCCAGCTGCTGCCCGGCACGTCGAACATCGCGCCCGGATAGGTCGCGCCATGCACGAAGAGCACGGCCTTGCCGGGGGCGGTGGGCTCACCACCGGCATGTTTTTCGCGCACGTGGATCCGTTCGGCAGGCGCCGCGCTGCTGTCGATCCAGAAGTCTTCGGCGTGTGTCATCAACCGGGCCCTGTCTTGTTTTTCTCGAAATCGATTTCCTCGGCGCGCTGGGCGATATTGTCGGCCACGAACGCGCCGCGCTGACCCATGGGCCGATCGCCTGCGGTGGTGGTGTCGCGCGCGGTCTGGAATTCCAGCTGCGCATTGAGTTCCCCACCCACGAGCATGATCAGCACGGTGATATAGAGCCAAGTCAGTACCACGACCACGGCGCCGAGCGAGCCGTAAGTTGCGGAATAGGAATCCGAGAACGCGACATAGACCGAGAACGCCAGCGAGCCGAGAATCCAGAATACGGTGACCACCGCCGCGCCCACCATGACCCAGCGCCACTTCGGCGGCCGGCGACTGGGCGCATAGCGATACAGCCCGGCGATGCCGATCATCAGCAGCAGCGCCGCGGCACCCAGCCCGACCCCGCGGCCGACCGCCACGATCCAGTCGCCAAAACCCAGCCCGGCCAGCAGCAGCGGCACACCCGCCGCCAGCAGGGCCACCGCGCTCAGACCGAGCACGATGGCAAGCGTGAGGGCGAGCGATACCGCGATCTTGACGAAAAAATTGCGCGTCTCGCGCTCGGCATAGACGACATTGAGCGCGATCATCAGCGCTGTCGTGCCCTTGCGCGCGCTCCACAGCGCCAGCGCCAGCGTGAACAGCGCGGCAAAACCCAGCGAGGCTTCCGGCCGGGCCGCAACTTGGGTCATCTGCCCGGTGACGGTGGACACGACATCCGGCGGCACGACGCCGGATAGCGCCTCCATCTGGTCCACGACGTTCGCCGGATCCTGGATGAGACCATAAACCGACACGAAGGCCGCGACGCCGGGAAAGATCGCCAGCATGCCGTAGAAAGACACCCCCGCGGCAATGATCGAGAGATTGTTGTCGTTAAAGGCGTGGTAGACGCGCAGCACCACATCGCGCCAGCCCTTGAAGGGAATGTTGACCGGCGTGCCGGCGCGACGCCCGCGGCCGTCTCGCCGAACCGGTGTGTCGGGCGAAAGTTTCCTGGCATTGCGACGGTGCACCATCACCTCGTCCTGGCGGGGAGTCGAACCCGAGTATACGGGCTCGCCTTCGCCGAGGATGAGCGCATGACAGCGACGCGGCGCACGGCGTAGCATCGCGCCATGCCTTTGCCCCGCGCGTACAACCGCGTCGCCACGCCGCCTGAGTCGGCCGTGCCGGCATGACGCTCGTCCAGCGCCTGCAGGTGGCCGGGGCGGCGGTTCTGTTCGCGCTCGGCGTACTGGGCGTATTCCTGCCGCTGCTGCCTACGACGCCTTTCATGCTGGCCGCGCTGGCGCTGGCGTCGCGCGGTTCGCCACGCTTTGCCGCGTGGATCCGTGCCAACCGCTACGCGGGCCCGGCCATCGTGAGCTGGGAGCGCGAACGGGCGCTGTCGCTACGTACCAAGTGCACGGCCCTGGCCATGATTGCAGTCAGCGCCGTGATCGTGTGGTGGCATATCGATTACCGGCCGCTGGCGGCCGGCGTGATCGCCGGGCTGTGCCTGATCGCGGTCTTTCTGGCGACCCGGCCCGCACCCGGCGCCCGGCAGAGCCAGCCGCGCTGAGATTCCGCGCGTGCGCGTCGCCGCCGGTTTGACGCCTATCGCGCGGATGCCCGGCCCGCGTCGAAGCGCAGGCTCGCCAGCATGTCGCGAATCTGGGACGGATAATCCCGCGTCGGCCCGCTGACCGTCGCACTCACGTGGTAAAGACCGCCGGTGGCCGGCATGAACAGCCAGTGGGTAACGGTATCGCCCAGTTCCGACTGGTTTTCGTAGCGCAGTGCCGGCTGATCACCCACGGTCAGGCGCTGCGCCGACGGCGCGCCGTCCGGGCGAGCCACCTCGGCATATTCCGCCAGCGTATCGGCGTCGATACGCGTATCGCGCACCACGGTAAGCGTGAAGCCGTCGCTGATTTCGCTGGCTGCTTGGTTCGCGGGGCCGAGAACGGCAAAGGACACGCTGTCGGCGCTGTCGCGCGACACCCGCGCGCCCCGCGGCCTGTCGATGGAAAAACCCAGCGCCGGATTGCGGTAGCGCCGATCGGCGTCGGTTTCGCCGTCGTCGGCTGCGCCCTGCGACACCGGCTTGAAACTGGCCAGCAGGCGTTCACGGCTGTCGGGTGGCGCCAGCGCGCCGTCGATCACCAGTACCGCGGCCCGGTCGCCGGAGAGCGCGATCGTTTTCACGGTGCGCGTGGTGCGCGCCTGTTCCTGCACGAGCACCACACTGCCCTCGCTGTTCTGGATCTCGCTCGCCGCGGTCGGATCGGCGATCTCGCTGGCGGCCAGCGCGCGCAGCGAACGCCCCGCCAGTTGTACACCGAACACCCGCAGCGTCGCCTGATCGGAACGCATCACGCGGCCATCGCTGTTGCCGGCGACCGGCTCGGCTTCGAAACCGGCCGGATAGTCGAGCTCATAGTCGTAGCGCGCGTTGCGGTAATGCGCGAAGGCCGGGGCGCTCTCGGCCGTCTGTGCCTGAGCCACGCCGTGGCCGCTGCAACCCGCGCCGCCCAGCGCGACAAGTCCCAGAAAACAGCCCAGCAACACGCGGCGTGCCGGGCTACGCACGAAGCGCCTGTCGTGGATATGTCGCATCGCCCTGTTCCGCCATGAAAGCCTTACCGGCTAGGGACAGCGGGCGGCCATCGATGTTCACCGCGCGCTGCCGGCCGTTGCGTTGACAGCATTCGAAGGCCGGCGCAGTGTCGATGGGACGCCATCTCTGCGGTGGCGATAAAACCAAGTATTAACAGCCGATTGGAATCGGAGGAGACACCATGTACGAAGCCGGAAATCTGGAACGACTGGGCGAACTCGACAAGAACGCCAAGGACGGCATGAAGGCGTTCTGGGCCTTCGACAAGGCGGCCTTTGCCGACGGCGCGATCGACGGCAAGACCAAGCAGCTGCTCGCCGTTGCCGTGGCGCTGACCACGCAGTGCCCCTACTGCATCGAGCTCCATACCCAGGCCGCCCGAGACGCGGGCGCGTCGGACGAAGAGCTTAGCGAAACGGCCGTCGTGGCGGCCGCGATCCGCGCCGGCGGCGCGATCACCCACGCCACGCACATGTTCTCGAAATAACGCGCCCGGGCGGGCCGGGGCCGGCCGTGCATGCCAGACGGGCTACGGCTCGGTCTCGTCCTCCCAGCGCAGCTCGCGGTAACGCGCGACGTCGTCGCCGAAAAACGGATACTTGATGATGTCGAAATACGGCGAATGGTCGAAATCGCGCGGCGTGATCAGCCGCGCGTTGCGCCGATGGAACACCATCGCACCGTCCTCGCCGCGATGCAGGGTGGGCAGGATCGGGTAACGCACGCTGGCGAATGCCCGGGCGATGAGCGTGGAGCAGATCGTGCGCGCCATGTCGCCGTGTCCGATCTCGAACAGCGTGGAGCGCCAGCGCCTGGGCAGCAAGCCGTAGGGGAAGAAGAACCGCAGCAGATCGGTGATCTGGCGCAGATTGTAGGGCGTGCCCAGACGCTGCAGGCAAAAGTCGACCACCGCATCGGCATCATCGGCGGTAAGCTCTCGCGCACGGCACAGGCGCAGATGCTCGTGGCGATACCGCGTGATCGGCGACAGATGCACGCCGCGCCCGAGTTCGGCCTCGAGCAGGATGGGCGTGTTGTCGGACGCGCCCGCGCGGCGCAGGGCCTGCACGTCGGCGCCCCGCGCGGCGACTTCCGCGAGCGTGCCCAGATGCAGGGCGGCGTGGGTCCATGCGCTCAGGGTCACGCTCTGGATCACGCCGGACACCCGCGAGCGCCCCTCGACGAGCACGACATCGGCACGCGCAAGATGCTCGCAGAGCCGCGCGAAGTCGTTGCGCGGCATGCCCAGCGGGCGCGACTCCGCGCCGAGCCATTTCACCACCGGCGCCTTGAGCCGATGCCGCAGTGCGTTGATCCGGTCTGCCGTGCTCATGCCCGACCGAGCTTAACAGGCCGAATTCGCCTGTCGTGGCCACGCCACGGCTTCGGTTGCGCCCGCGATTGCTGTATACTCCACGCAATTCAGGCGGCCGCGCCAGCGTCTGGCAGCGCCGCAACCGACGATGTCCATCGGCCCCGACGGGTGCGCGAGTACGGCTCTCGGCGGCTCGCCTGTCCGGTTCACCGATCAAGGGAAGGCATTGGCTCGGCCGCGCACTATCGAACGTTCTGGCCTCGTGCTCAGCCTGCTCGCCGTGGGCGTGGGCATTGCGGCGGGCTATGGCGCTTCGATATTCCGCGATCTGATCGCCGTCTTCCACAATCTCGCCTTCTTCGGCGAACTCTCGCGGGCCTACGACGCCAACGCGCACACCGCGGCCAGCCCCTTCGGCGCCTGGATCATCATCGTGCCGATGCTCGGCGCGGTGGCGGTGACCTTTCTGGTGCAGAACTTCGCCCCCGAGGCCAAGGGCCACGGCGTGCCCGAAGTCATCGACGCGATCTACTACAAGGGCGGGCGTATTCGTCCCGGCGTGGCGGCCACCAAGGCGCTCGCGTCGTCGATCTCGATCGCGACCGGCGGCGCAGTGGGCCGCGAAGGGCCGATCATCCAGATTGGCTCGGCCATCGGTTCGAGCCTTGGCCAGGCGACGATGCTGCGCGAGTGGCAGCGCAATACGCTGATCGCCGCGGGCGCGGCCGCGGGCATCGCAGCGACCTTCAACGCCCCGCTCGGCGGGCTGCTGTTCGCCATCGAGATCATCCTGCCCGAAACCTCCGGGCGCACGCTGATTCCCGTCGCGCTGGCCACGGGCGCGGCGTCGTTCGTCGGCCGGGCGCTGTTCGGCAATACGCCCTCCTTCGACATTCCGGCGCTGGCCAATAACGCGCTGGACCTAAATTCGCCCGAGCTGCTCGGCGTTTATGTTGTGTTCGGCGTGGTGATGGGCCTGGCCGCACTGGTGTTCACGCGCAGCGTCTATCTGTTCGAGGGCGCGTTCGAGCGCATGCCGGGTAACGACTACCTGCGCCATGTTCTCGGCATGGGGCTGGTCGGCGTGATGATGTATGCGTTCGTCTCGCTGACCGGGCGTTACTACATCGAAGGCGTGGGCTACGCCACGATTCAGGACATTCTCGAGAATGCACTGACCGCCCCGTGGCTGTTGCTGCTGCTGTTCGTGGCCAAGCTGCTGGCGACCTCGCTCACCCTCGGCTCGGGGGCATCCGGCGGCGTGTTCTCGCCGGCACTGTATCTGGGCGCCACGCTCGGCGGCGCGTTTGCCGTGGGCATGCAGCACGTCGCGCCCTGGTTCGAGCTCGACGTGGCGACCATGGCGGTGCTGGGCATGGCCGCCGTGGTGGCCAGCTCCACCGGCGCCGCGCTCACCGCGATCGTGATCATCTTCGAGATGACGCGCGATTATCACGTGATCATCCCCATGATCATCGTGGTGTCGATCGCCTATTACGTGCGCCAGTTCCTGATGGCGGACACGGTCTATACCTTCAAGCTGACGCGGCGCAATCATCCGGTGCCGGGCTCGCTGGAGACCAATCTGTTCATGCTCCAGAAGGCTTCGGACTTCTACGACCCGCGGGTGGTACGGGTCGGCAACAGCCGCGGCCTGGCCGAGATTCGCCGGCGCTTCCGGCGTTTCGGCCGCCAGACGCCGAACGTGCTGGTGATGGACGCCGAGCACAATATCCAGGCGATCTTTTCCTCGCGCCGGCATTACCGGCTGACGCGGCGTGCGCGTATCCGCAGTTGGGCCGACGAGCACATGGAGACCGACTACATCGTGGTCGGCGCCGACGACATGATCTTCGATATCGTCGGGCGCCTGCGGGCCGCGAAGTGCGAGGTCGCGCTGGTCACCGCCGACGGCCGGATGAGCCATCCGCGCGAGGTCGAAGGCGTGCTCACTCTCTCCGACGTGGCGCGCAGCAGTCGCCTGGCGCGCCAGATGGAACGCCGGCGGCCGAAAAAGTCTGACACGGGCCGCGCTTAGCCACCCAGGCCCCGCGGCGCGGGCGTCGTGCGGCACGTTTTTTGTATCATGCGCGGCCTGACAACGCCCGAGCGCAGGATCCGCCTTGAACGCCATCGCCCGCTACTTCGATTTCGAAACCCTCGGTACGAATTGGCGCACGGAAAGCGTGGCCGGTCTGACCACCTTCCTGTCGATGGCCTACATCCTGTTCGTAAACCCGGCGGTGCTGTCGCTGGCGTCGGTGCCGGACGCCGAAGGCCTGGGCATGCCGCGCGACGCCGTTTTCACCGCGACCGCGGTGGCCGCCGCCTTCGGCTCGCTGGTGATGGGGCTGCTGGCGCGCTACCCGATCGCCCAGGCGCCGGGCATGGGGCTGAACGCGTTCTTTGCCTTCTCGGTGGTGCTCGGCATGGGCATCGACTGGCAGACCGCGCTGGCCGGTACGTTCGTTTCCGGCCTGATCTTCATGGCGCTGACGGTCTCACGCCTGCGTGAGCGCGTGATCAACGCCATCCCGGAAGAACTCAAGCACGCCGTGGCCGCCGGCATCGGCCTGTTCATCGCCTTCATTGGTCTGACCAATGCCGGCATCATCGTCAACGACGACGCGCTGCTGGTCGGCCTTGCGCCGCTCACCGATCCGCATACCCTGCTCGCCATCTTCGGCCTGATGGTCACCGTGGTCCTGATGACGCTGCGCCTGACCAGCGCCATATTCCTCGGCATGGTCATTACCGCGATCGTCGGCATGGCGACGGGGCTGGTGGGCCTGCCCGAGCATATCGTCAGCCCTGTGCCGGATATCAGCCCGGTCGCCGGCGCGGCGATATCGCATCTGCCCGATCTTTTCACCCCGCAGATGGCGGTGGTCATCGGCACCATGCTTTTCGTGGACTTCTTCGACTCCGCCGGCACGCTCATGGGCGTGGCCCGCCAGGCCGGCCTGATTCGCGACAACAAGCTGCCGCGCGCCGGGCGCGCGCTGTTCGCGGATGCGCTGGCGACCACCGCCAGCGGGCTGATCGGCACCTCGTCGACCACGGCCTATATCGAATCGGCCTCGGGCGTGGCCGCCGGCGGACGCAGCGGCTTCACCGCAGTCGTGGTCGGGATCCTGTTTTTGCTCGCGCTGTTCTTCTCGCCGCTACTGGCGGTGGTCACCGAAGCCGTGACGGCACCGGCGTTGATCGTGGTAGGCGTACTTATGGCGGCGTCGCTCAAGCATGTCGCCTGGGACCGCTTCGAGACCGCCGTACCGGCATTTCTCACCGTACTGCTGATGCCGCTGACCTATTCCATAGCCACCGGCATCGCGCTGGGTTTCATCGCTTACCCGATCACCATGCTGGCGGCACGCCGGCATCGCGAAATCCACCCGCTGATGATCGCGCTGGCGGTGGTGTTCCTCGGCTACTTCCTCTTCCTGCGCCAGTAGCCGCCCCCGCTCGCGCCGCCGCGACGCTAGCGCCCGAGCAGGCGACCGAGCGGACGCAGCTCCTCGATATGGTCGAAGGTGACCTTGCAAACCACCAGCAGCGGCACGGCCATGAGCATGCCCGCCACGCCCCATAGCCAGCCCCAGAAGAACAGCGCGAAGAACACCATCAGCGGGCTCATCTCGAAGCGCTGGCCATGGATGGCCGGGGTCACGAAGTTGCCCTCGAGCACGTTGAGCGCAAACACCGCCGCTGGCGCGGCAAGCACGTGCCCGAGCGTGTCGAAGGTGGCGAAGGAGGCAAGCGTGATCGCCGCCAGCGAGATCGCCGCTCCGGCATAGGGGGCGAAATTGAGCACGCCCACCAGCACGCCCCAGAGGATGGGATCGGTCAGGCCGATCATCCACAGCACCAGCCCGGCGCTCGCGCCCAGCAGGATATTGATCGCGGTCACCGTGACCAGATAACGACTGATATCGCTCTGCAGATGCCGCACGATACGTACCGCATTGCGTCGACTTCGCCCCGTTCGCGTCATGATCAGAAGTTTTCGGAACACGAACCCGCGACTGCACAACATGAAGTAGAGCATGATCAGGGTCATGAACAGGATGCCGGCCGTCCACTGCAGATTGGCTACGATCTGATCGCGCAGGCCTTCCTCGTTGATGGTGATGGTCTGACGATTGGCCGCCTTGCCGATCATCTCGGTCGCGGCTTTCTTGATCTTTTCGGTGCTCTCGTTCATCTCCTGGATCTGCTCCTGGAGCTGACTCGTCTTCTCATCGAAGGAGGTGAACGCTTCGGGCGCGTGATTGAGCCAGTATTGCGCCGGGCCCATGAGCGTATAGGCGCCGTAGACGACGATGGCCGCGAAGCTGCCGATCAACAGCAGCGCGCTGATCCAGCGGGGCATGTAGATGCGCTGCATCTTGGTGACGACCGGGCCGAGCAGCAGATTGAAGATCAGCGCCAGCGCGATCGGGATGAAGATGAACCGCGCGAAGTAGAGCGTATAGAGCAGCAGGATCACCAGAATGGCGGTCATGATGAACGAGCGGATCTGGATGGGCCGCTCGAACAGCCGCAGCACGTGGCTGTCGCCCTGTTCCGGATTCTGGTCGCCGCCGTCCGGCGTGACTGTGGACTCGCTCAACGCATTCTCCCTGAACTGAATGGCTCTCGCGAGGCGAGAGCGCCGTTACCCTAGCGTGCCGGCATGCGCCCCCGCCATCCGTAATCGACAGGAGCGCGGCGATGCGCCCGGCCCGCCCTGCTCGTGCAGCCGAAACGCTTTATCATGCAGCCGGTTTTCGGCACCCCTCGAGAAGGTTATCGGCCGACACGGGGGCCCGCACAATATTCGGCGCAGGATTGCCGCATGACCCGCTATGCATACACACCACGAACGGCAGGCTATGTGGCCATCATCGCGCTGGTTCTGCTGCTGCCGCTGGGCGCGGCGGCCGAGCCGGCGCGCCCGAGCATGAAGGATCGCGTGGCGGCCTGCAGCGCCTGCCACGGCCCGCAGGGCATCGAACTCGAGGACGGCTATGTGCCGCGCATCCATGGCAAGCCGGCCGGCTATCTCTACAACCAGCTCGTGAACTATCAGGACTACCGGCGCCGCAATACGAGCATGAATCACATGGTCGCGCATCTGTCGCACGCCTATCTGTTCGAGATCGCGCAGTATTTCGCCGACCAGCACACACCCTACCCAGCCGCCGCGGCCGCGCCGCCCGAGCCCTTGGCCGAACGCGGGCGACAGCTGGTGCGCAAAGGCGACGAAGCCGCCGGCATCCCGGCCTGCGACGCCTGTCACGGTGAACGGCTGACCGGCGTACAGCCGAACACGCCGGGCCTTGTGGGGTTGCCGCGCCAGTACATCATGGCGCAGCTCGGCGCCTGGCAGGTGGGCACGCGGCACGCCGCCGCACCGGACTGCATGGCCGATATCGCAAGCCGGCTGAAGGGCCGCGATGTGGAAGCCGTGGCCGCCTGGCTGGCGGCCCAGCCGACACCGGCCGATACGCGCCCGGCAGCCGAGCCGATCGATGCGCCCCCCAAGACCTGCGGCAGCGTACCGCAGCCCGCGACGCCATGAACGCGCCACGTCCTTTCGCCAGCCGAATGATGAAGCTGTTGCTGGCGTGCCTGGTGTTCGCGCTTGCCGTGCCGGCCACGGCCGCCGACGAAGCCATGCGCGAGCGCGGCGAATATCTTACCCGGCTCGGCAACTGCAGCGGTTGCCACACCGCGCCCGGCGGCGAACCCTTCGCGGGCGGCCTGCACCTGAACAGCGACTACGGCACCTTCGTCACGCCCAACATCACCCCCGACGGCGCGGCCGGCATCGGCAACTGGTCGGCCGACGACTTTTATCGCGCCCTGCACGAGGGCGTGCGCGCCGACGGTTCGCCGATGTATCCGGCCTGCCCCTACCCCAGCTACACGCACGTGGCGCGCGACGATATCGACGCGATTCATGCCTATCTGCAAAGCGTGGCCCCCGTCGAACAGGCGCAGCCCGCGCACGATCTGGGCTTTCCCTATCGCTATCGCAGCCTGCTGGGCCTGTGGCAGGCGCTCTATTTCGAGCCCGGCGAACAGGCCGACGACAACGCACGCAGCGCAGACTGGAACCGGGGCCGCTATCTCGTCGAAGGACTGGGCCACTGCGATGCCTGCCATCGGGCGCGCGGCGCTTTCGGCGCTATGGAAACAGCCGACGATGCCCCCGGCGCAATGATCCACGGCTGGTATGCGCCGCCACTGGCCGACCCGGCACAGGCCGGGCTGCAGGGACTATCGATCGCCGACGCCGCCGACTTCCTGCAAAGCGGCAAGCGCGACCATGCCGCCATGCTGGGGCCAATGGCCGATGTGGTCTTCGAAAGCCTGCAATACCTGCGCGACGACGACGCACGCGCCATGGCCGCCTATCTCACGGCGCTACCGGAACAGCAGGTCGACTCGCCCCTGCGGCTGATCCGCATGTCCGAAGACGGCCGCCAGACGGCGATGGCCGAAGGCCGCGCCATCTATGCCGACCGGTGTGCCGGCTGCCATGGCGACGACGGCCGTGGCGACGCGGGCGCGCCGGCGCTGGCCGGCAACCGGGCGATCACCATGGATTTTCCGCTCAACGCCGCGAACATGATCCGCGAAGGGGGCTTCGCTGCCGCCACCGCCGACAACCCGCGCCCGCACGGCATGCCGCCCTTCTACAAACTGAGCGATCGCGAGCTCGCCGCGGTGCTCAGCTTTATCCGCGGCAGCTGGGGCAACGACGCCGCGCCGGTAACGCCGACCAATCTCCGGCGCTGACCGCACGTCTGCGACGCGCGCATTAAAAAGGGCGGTGGCCGAAACCACCGCCCTTGCGTACGCCGCGACAGACGCCTGCCGCTTGAAAGCCTAGCTGGCGAGCGCCGTGAGCCCGCCGCGCTGGCCGGTCTCGTCGTCCTCGCGTGACAGGTTCAGCGCCGCGATGATCGCCTTGAGCGCGGCACTGACGGTATCGCTGTCTTCCGCGACGGCGGGGATGCGCACCGTGTCCTTGCGCAGCTGCACGAAGGCGATAGCATCGGCATCGCTGCCGGTGGACAACGCGTGCTCGGAGTAGTCGGCCACCGCGATCTCTTCGCCGGCATGCGCATGCCAGGCGTCGATGAACGCCGAGAGTGGCCCGTTGCCATGGCCCTGCAGCTCGATACGCTGGCGGCCGTCGGAAAGCGTCACATCCAGCGTCTGACCCTCGGCGCCACGCCGCAGGCCGTAATCCACCAACGTGAGCGGCGCCTCGCGCGAGAATTTTTCGAACAGCAGGTCACGGATGCGCCCGCTGGACAACTCGCCGGCCGTACGCTCGCTCTCGGCCTGCACGTGCGGGGCGAGCGCAAGCATCATCCAGCGCGGAAGATTGATACCGAAATCGCGCTCGAGCAGGAACGCCATGCCCCCCTTGCCGGACTGGCTGTTCACCCGGATCACGGCCTGGTAGTCGCGGCCGATATCACGCGGGTCGATCGGCAGATAGGCCACCTGCCAGGGCTCGTCTTCGCCCTGCTTGCGCAGCGACTTGCGAATCGCATCCTGATGGCTGCCGGAAAACGCGGTATAGACCAGTTCGCCCACCCAGGGATGACGCGGATGCAGCGGAATGCCGGTGCATTCATGGACGACGCGGATGATTTCGTCCGGATCGGACAGATCCAGCTCGGGGTCGATGCCCTGGCCATAGAGATTCATCGCCAGGATCACGATATCCATGTTGCCGGTGCGCTCGCCGTTGCCCAGCAGGCAGCCTTCGACACGCTCCGCACCCGCCAGTATCGCCAACTCGGCGGCCGCCACGGCACCGCCGCGATCGTTGTGCGTATGCACGGACACGATCACGGACTCGCGATTCTTGATGTGCTGGCAGAAGTACTCGATCTGGTCGGCGTGGTGATGCGGGCCGGCCAGCTCCACCGTGTTCGGCAGGTTGAAGATGATTCTGTCGTCGGGCGTGGGCTGCCAGACATCCATGACCGCTTCGCAGATGCGCACGGAAAACTCGACCTCGGTAGAGGAAAAGCTCTCCGGCGAATATTCCAGACGCCAATGCACGCCCGGGCGCTTCTGCGCGTTCTCCTTCACGCGCTGGGCGCCCTTGACGGCGATATCGATGATGCCGTCCTCGTCCATCTCGAACACGCGCTCGCGCTGGACCGTCGAGGTCGAGTTGTAGAGATGGATGATCGCCTTGTTTACCCCTTCCAGGGACTCGAACGTGCGATCGATCAGGTGATCGCGCGACTGGGTGAGTGCGGCGATGGTCACATCGTCCGGAATCTGGTCCTCGTCGATCAGCCAGCGCACGAAGTCGTAGTCTGGCTGGCTGGCCGACGGAAAGCCGACCATGATCTCCTTGATGCCGACATCGACCAGCAGCTTCCAGAGCCGCTGTTTCTGTTCCACCGTCATCGGCTCGAGCAGCGCCTGGTTGCCGTCACGCAGATCTTCGCTGACCCAGATGGGCGCTTTCTGAAGATCGCGATCCGGCCAGGTGCGGTCGAAACCGGTCACCCGCGGGGCGGGGCGATACTTGCGGTGGTCGAAACGGCTCATGGTGGTCCTCGCACTGGCGTGTTTTCGGGCACGTCGCCGGTAGCCGACGTGCATCAGGCGGACAGTCTAACGCGCCGCGGGCGGCAGCGGATTGCCAAGATTTCGCCCGATTCGCGAATCGCGCAATATTTTGCTAATAATTACGCTATACATAGCATAATAATTGCGCCACATGAAAAACGACAGTAACACCCTGCAGATCGACCGCTTCGACCGTCAGATTCTGGAAGCCCTCCAGGCAGACGGCCGGATCAGCAACCAGGCGCTGGCCGAGCGGGTGAATCTCTCGCCTTCGCCGTGCCTGCGTCGCGTGCGCGCACTCGAGGAGGCCGGCCTGATCACGGGCTATCACGCCCGCGTCGATGCCCGCGCGCTCGGCTACGGGCTGACCGCGCTGCTGCTCATTTCCATGGACAAGCACACGCCCGAGCGCTTCGCGAACTTCGAGGCCCGGGTCGAAGCCCTGCCGGAAGTCCAGGAATGCCTGCTGATCACCGGCCAGGAAGCCGACTATCAGCTGCGTATCGCCGTGGCCGACATGGACGACTACCAGCGCTTGCTACTTCAGCACATTACCCGGATCGAGGGTGTATCCGGCGTGCATTCGAGTTTCGTGCTGCGTCGCGTTCTGCACGACCGTGTGCTGCCGCCGCGCTAGGGCCTGGTGTCGGCGACCGTGCATCGCCTATATTCAGCCGTCGTACGGTCGGCGCAGCGCACGGTCGTATTTCAAACCCAGATCACAAGGGAGTACCGCATGAATCGTCAGTCCAAGATCGCCAGCCTGCTCGCGCTGGCCGTTTTCTCGATCACCCTGCTGGCCGGTTGCAACACCATCCAGGGTGCCGGCGAAGACATGGAACAGGCGGGCGAGGAAGTTCAGGAAGAAGCCTCCGAATAAGGCGGACCGCCACGTTTCACGGCCGGCACGCGGCCCCAGCGGCCGTGGCCGGCTTTCGCGCCCCTGCGGCAACTTCGCGACACACGGCCAGCGTCACGGCCGATGCGCCGGACGCGGCAACAAGCCGCCAAGCCGTTACACTGAGTCGCCTGGAGCAGACGCTCACCGACCACCCGGCAAGACGCGCGCATGGAAATCGACAACTTCTTCCACTGGATCGGCGAGCAGCTCGGCGCCGCGATCCGCTTCATCGTCGACAGCCTCGGCTGGCTTTTCGACAATCTCTACGGCGCGATCGACAGTTTCATCCGCGGGCTGACCGGCGCGCTGGGCATCAATGCGTCGATATTCTCGCTGCTGATCCTGCTCATCGGCATCGCCATGCTCTATGCCGCGGCCAAGGCGCTGATGCGCCGCTCGGTCGTGCCGACCCTGTTATGGACGGTGCTCGGCGTGATCGTGCTGAGCTGGCTGATCCACTAGCGCGTACCCGAATGCGTCTTGCGCGGCCACGCAAGGGGCAGGGTTTCGTCGTTCTCATCGGCCACGCCGCTGCGATAACGGGTGTAGACCACCCGATTGCGGCCTTCGCTCTTGGCGGCATACAGCGCGCGGTCGGCCTCGCGCAGCACCGATTCGATCGGCGCATCCGTGCGATCGGCATCCACATGGCATAGCCCCACGCTCACCGTCACCCAGGGCGCGGCCGGTGATTCGGCATGCGCGATACGCTCGCGCTCGACCACCTCGCGCACGGACTCGGCCAGCGCACGCGATTGCTCGGCGCCGCAATCCATCCACAGCAGCACGAATTCCTCACCGCCGTAGCGACCGCAGGCATCGAGCGGCCGACGCGCATGATCGGACAACGCGTCGGCGACCTGCTGCAGCGCGGCGTCGCCATATTGGTGACCATAATGATCGTTGTAGGCGCCGAAGGCGTCGATATCGATCATCGCGACGGCATAACCCTTGCGCTCGCGCAGGGCATGGGCGTGAGCACTGGCGAGCGCGCTTTCCAGCGCGTGACGGTTGAGCAGCCCGGTCAGCCGGTCCAGCCGCGATAGATAGCGCAGCAGCGTCGCATTAAGCCAAGTCCAGCGGATGGTGTATTCGGACGAATAGCCTGCGAGCAGGGCGACGATGAACAGGACCCCGGTGGCAAACATGTCGTAGTAGCCCGAGTCGCCGAGGTGGACAAGGCTCAGCTCGACCAGGACGGTGACCACGGCAATGGCCAGAAGCAACGGCAACTGGACCCAGAAACGCACCCGCGACAGGCAGAACATGGCAACCGCGGTCGCGCCGATCAGTTCCAGCGGCAGGTCGAAGCCCTGCTGGGAATCCACCACACGCTGGCCCAGCAGACCGGCGACCATGACCGCAAACAGAAGAAGTATGCCGACCTCCATCGACCGGGACGCAGGATAGCGCAGGCACAACAGCGTGCAGATCAGGGCCATCGGCATCATCACGGTGAACTGGATCAGTCGCGTGGTGCCGACCAGTTCGAAAGGCAGGCCCAGCCAGCTCGAGTCGATGAGCGCGGATGACAGCACGCCGGCAACGGCCAGAAAGATCAGGCTGGCCCGGCTCAGGCGGCTGGACTGACGCAGATAGCCGTGAAACTCACGCTCAAGCGCGGGCATGAACCGCAGCCCGACAAAGCCGCGATCAATCTGGCGCTGAATGAGACGCGTCGGCGCCTCCTGTGCCGTATCGGCAGGCTGCATCGACACAGCCAGGTTCAGGCTATATAGGTCAGTGGAAGACGATTTCATTAATTCCCCGCGATGCGAGTATCCCACGCATCGTCGGCTTGCACTAAAAATAGTTGCGCCATACCTAGTATCTGCCATTCCAGCCCGGCGCGACACCGCGACCATCGGCTGACGATGCGCAGACACAACGATTGGAGATATATGCCGACCCGACACTACTTCATACAGGGTGGCGGCCGCGGGCTGGGCCTGGCGTTCGTCGAACGGCTGCTGGCTGACGACGAACGGGCCCGCGTCATCACCAGCGTGCGCGACCCCGAGCAGGCCTCGACACTGGCGCGTCTCGCGCAGGAACATGGCGACGAACGGCTACAGGTCGTGGCGCTCGATCTCGCCGACGAAGACAGCATCGCCGCGGCCCGGTCACGCATCGGCGCGCTCACCGCGCGGCTCGATCTGATGATCACCTGCGGCGGCCTGCTCCACGACGATCAGGGCATGTGGCCCGAGAAGAAACTGGCCGATGTCGAGCCGGCACACCTCGCCCGCGCCTTTGCCGTGAACGCAAGCGGCCCGCTGCTGATGATCAAGCATTTTCACGACCTGCTGTGCCACGGCGAGCGCGCCGTGATCGCCAGCCTGTCGGCGCGCGTGGGCTCGATATCGGACAACGGGCTCGGCGGCTGGTATGCCTACCGTGCCAGCAAGGCCGCACAGAACCAGTTCACGCGCACGGCCTCGATCGAGCTGCGCCGGCGCTCGAAACAGCTGATCTGCGTGGGCCTGCACCCCGGCACGGTCGATACCGGGCTGTCCGAACCCTTCCAGCGCAACGTGCCGGACAAGCAGCTGCAATCGCGCGACACCGCCGCGCGCCACCTGCTCGACGTGCTGTCGACACTGACGCCCGAGGACAGCGGCCAGATCTTCGACTGGGCGGGCAAGACCATCACCCCCTGACCGCGCATCTTGCGCTCAAAACTGTTCGTTTATACAGTTTCCGGATGCGCCATATCCCAACCCATCACAAGAGCCGCGGCGCGCTCAGTAATCGTGCGTCGCGTTTTTCGGCGGCCCATGCCGTGGACTTCGATGACGGCTGGGGCGGCGCGGACGATGCAGAAGACACGCCGGTGCGTCCGGCCACACAGCTGCACGCCGACCCGGCGCGGCGCGTCATCAGCCGCAACAACTCGCCGGACGTGCCCTTCAACGCCTCGATCAACCCCTACAAGGGCTGCAGCCACGGCTGTATCTACTGTTTCGCGCGGCCGACGCATGAGTACCTGGATCATTCGGCCGGCCTCGATTTCGAAACCGAGATCTACTACAAGCCCGATGCCGCGGCGCGCTTCGAGGCCGAACTACGCGCGCCCGGCTACCGCTGCGAACCCATCACGCTCGGCGCGAATACCGACCCCTACCAGCCGGACGAGCGCCAGCTCGGCGTCACCCGTGATCTGCTCGCCGTGGCCGATCGCTCCAACCAGCCGCTGTCGATCATCACCAAGGGGGCGCTGATCACGCGCGACATCGACCGCCTGGCGGCGATGGCCGAGCGCGGTCTGGTCAGCGTGATGGTGAGCATGACCAGCCTCGATGCCGGCATCAAACGCACGCTCGAGCCGCGCGCGGCCGGGCCGCAGCAACGTCTGCGCGCGATCACGGCGCTGGCCGACGCTGGCGTGCCGGTCGGCGTGCTGGTCGCGCCGGTCATCCCGGCGATCACCGACCACGAGCTGGAGTCGCTGGTGGAAAAATCCGCCGCTGCCGGGGCGGCCACTGCGGGCTATGTGTTGTTGCGCCTGCCGCACAGCATCAGCGGCCTGTTCCGCGAATGGCTGGATACCCACTACCCGCAGCGCGCGGATCATGTCATGAGCCTGATCCAGCAGATGCACGGCGGACGCGACTACGATTCCCGCTGGGGCACGCGCATGCGCGGCAGCGGCGTTCATGCACAGTTGCTCGCACGGCGCTTCGAACTGGCCTGCAAGCGCGCCGGTATCGGTGCACGCCGACGCTTGCCGCTGGACAGCAGCCGGTTTCGCTGTCCGCCGGCCACCGGCGACCAGCAGAGCCTGGATTTCGGCTAGATATACGGCTCGCCGGCCGGGCGCGCCGGATCGCCGTGGGCCAACGCCGAGATCAAAGCCACGAATCGCGGCAGCAGGCGCGGCGGCAGGTCGTGGCCCATGCCGTCGATCTCCTCGTATTGCGCGTTCGGCAGGCTGCGGGCGGTGTCGCGACCATGCGCGACCGGCAGCAGCGGATCGGCCTTGCCATGAATCACCAGCGCCGGATGGGTGATCTCGCCAAGCATGGCCACGCGCGAGGGCGCGGCCATCACCGCGAGCATCTGGCGCTGGGTACCCGCCGGGTAATAGCTGCGCTTGACGTTGCGCCGGATCTCGCTGGTCCAGTCTTCGAGGCTGCGGCCGTATTCCGGGCTGCCGATCATGCGCATGGTGCGCGCCATGTGGCGGGCCACGGTATCCGGGTCATTGCGTTTCGGCGCCTTGCCGAGTCGCATCAGCACTTTCATGCGCCCGCGCGGCAGGCCCCGCGCCCCCGAGGTGGACATGATCGAGGTCAGCGTGGCGACGCGTTCGGGATACTGGGCGGTCACGAGCTGGGCGATCATGCCACCCATGGACGCACCGACCAGATGCGCCCTGTCGATACCGAGGCCATCCATCAGACCGATGGTGTCGGCGACCATATCGTCCAGCGTGTACGCGGTGCGGATACGCCGGCCCAGCAGCGACTTGACGAAGGCCTTGCGGGCGCCGTCATAGCGCGCGCCGCGGTCGAACTTGGTCGACAGGCCGATATCGCGATTGTCGAAGCGCAGCACGCGCAGACCCGTATCCGCGAGCGCGCGACAGAAGGCATCGGGCCAGCCGGTGAGCTGCGTGCCCAACCCCATGATGAGGATGAGCGCCGGGTGATCATCGCGCCCGAACTGCTCGTAGGCCAGCTCAAGGCCGTTGGCCTCGACACGATCGGCAACATCCGCGCCGTCCAGGTCGGGGGCCAGAAACTCGTTCATGCAGGTTCCTCGATATCGCAGATTGCCGCGAGCGGCTGCAAGCCGTCGGCAAAAAACGTTATTTTAAGCGCATGAGCCTACTCGAAAGACTGGCCGACGCGCATATCGACGCCGCCGCCGAACGCGGCGAGTTCGACAACCTGCCCGGCGCCGGCAAACCGCTCGATCTGGACGACGATCGCGGCGTGCCGCCCGAACTCCGGGCAGGCTATCGACTGCTCAAGAACGCCGGCTTCGTACCACCCGAGCTCGAGGCACGGCGCGAGATCCGCGATATCGAGGACCTGCTACGCATGACGCGCCCGGAAAGCGCCGAATCGCAACGCCTGTCGCGCCGGCTGCGCTGGCTTGAAACGCGGCTGCGCGAGACACGCCGCGGGCGCGCCCTGCTCGCCGACCATGCCTACGGCCCAGCCATCCGCGACCGGCTGGCTCACAGCCGCAACGGCGACACGCCATGAGCGCCTGCACCCTGCAACCGGCCACGCGCACCGAGGACCACGAACGCCTGGCCGCACTGGCGCGGCGTATCTGGCACGAGCACTATCCGGGCATCATCACCGTCGGCCAGATCGACTACATGCTCGCCCACGGCTACGATCTCGACACCCTCGCCGCCGAGCAGGCTGCCGGCACCCGCTTCGTGCTGGCCTGCCGCGAGCAAAACGCGCCGGCCTTCGCCGCGGTTTCTCCCGATGCCCAGGACGGCGACACGGCCTGGCTCGACAAGCTCTACGTGCTCGATACCGCCCGCGGCCAGGGTATCGCCCGCCGGCTTATCGAATGGGCGCTCGAAACCGCAGCGAACCTGAACACCACGACGCTGCGGCTACGCGTCAATCGCACCAACGACGGCGCGGTCGCCGTCTACCGGCGCTTCGGTTTCGAAGTGGAAAAGACCCATGTGAAACCGATTGGCAATGGCTTCGTGATGGACGACTACATCATGCAGCGGCCGGTCGAGCCCCGCTAGCCGCCGCCACTGCCCGCGCCGGCACGCCGCTTGGCCTTGCCGGCCTGGGCCTCCGCGGCTTCGTCCCAGGCCAGCACGAAGGCCGAAACCCAGCCCTCCTGGCCGCTATCCAGGCTGCGCACCCGGCGCCAGCCGCCGTCCCGCGAGAGCTGGACCACGGCGGTACCGTACTTGAGACGCTCGCGCACCGGCGCATCGCGCGCCGGTTCGGCACGCAGGTCGGCCGAGGCGCTGGCAATCGTGAAACGGGTGCGCTTGCGCGCCGGCGGGACGGTCTGTTCCGGCGTATCGGAAGTCGGCGCGACGCGATCGCGCAGGTCGTCATCCGCCACGAGCGCGGGTGTTTGCGCGCCGCTCGGCGCCGTTTCGGCGCGTGCCGCCTCGGGCTCGTCGCCCGCCAGCAGGCGATCGGCAATCCAGCCGATCGTGTCGCGCTCGACGAACCAGAGCCGCGACCAGCCGGCACGGGCATCCAGCCGCAGCCCGAGATCGTTGGCGCCCACCTGGTCGACCACCCGTGACTGGCGCGACGGCCCGGCACGCACGTTGACCCGGCTGGCATCGACACGCGCGCTGGACAGCCCTTCGGCCAACTGGTCGAGATTGCGCTTTGCCTGCGCGCTGCGCCCCGCGGCCCGGCCCAGCCAGCGAATAGCGCGGGCCTGGTCCGGCGGCATGCCGTCGCCGTTGAGATACATCAGCCCGAGGTTGTTCTGGGCCGCGGCCAGGCCGGCGCGCGCGGCTTTTTCATACCACTGCCGCGCGGCGCGAATATCGCGCGGGACCCCGTCCCCGGCCTGCAGCATCAGCGCCAAGTTGTACTGCGCCTGGGTATTGCCCTGCTCGGCGGCCGCCTGGAACCAGCGCCGCGCCTCGGGGGGCGATTGCGCCACGCCGAGGCCGTTGGCGTACAGCAGCGCCAGGTTGAATTGCGCGTTCGACTGGCCGGATTCGGCCAGCGGCTGCCAGGCGCTTCGCGCGGCGGCGTAGTCGCCACGCTGATAGGCGGCCACGCCGTCGTTGAAATCGGCCCAGGCCGGCACGGCGAGCTGCAGCACAAAGCCCGCAAGCGCCGCGGCCGCCATGCGGCGCGCCCCGGTTGTCCATCGACCCGCGATGATGTCAGCCGCCGCTTTCGCCGACCGGATCGTCGGACCGGGCGTTCTCGGCGGTGGTCATCGGGGGCGGTGTTTCGCCGGCAATCAGAAACGCCGCGACCCAGCCGTGGCGCGATGTGCCGGGCACCGTCACTTCGCGCCAGCCGCGGTGCGAGTCGATGATGCGCACCGACTCGCCGCGGGTGAGCTGACCGAGTACGCGCGCGCCCATGCTCGGGCCACCGCGCAGATTCACGTCACGCGCGCCGATGCGGGCGGCGCGGCCCGGCAGGTGCTCGCCGGGCGGCGGCTGGTAATCGCCAAGCAGGAACGCGGCGACCCAACCGCTACCGGCCTGATCGGGCAGCAGAATTCGCCGCCAACCACTGCGGCGCCCGACGACCTGCACGATATCGTCGTGGCCCAGCTGCAGCACCACCGCGGCGTTCGTGGACGGCGCGGCCCGCACGTTCAGCCGCTCGGTGGCCACCCGCACGGCACGCCCGCGTGTCTCGCCCACGTCGAAGGCGTCGAAGCCCGCGAGCCAGCCCGAGTTGCGCAACAGGCGCCCGGAGGCCGGCGCGGCATCGCCGCCGGCGGTGGTCGTGGCGACCGTGGGCGGCGCCGGACGGCGGGCCCGACGTGCCTTCAGATCGGTGAGCGGGCCATATTCGAATCGGTCCAAGCGGACGGCCGCGGCATCGGCCGTCGGCAGGCCATCCAACAGCCGTGCGGCGATCCAGCCAATGGCGCGCGTCGCGCCCTCGGCGTTCATCTGCCATATCTCGCGCCAATCGCCCTGGCGGGCGAACACGCGCAGGCGCTCGCCGCGCCGCGCGTTGCCGACGATCTCCGCGTCGCGCGCCGGTTTCGCACGGATATTGGCCGCTCGCACGGCGACTTCCACCTCGGGCAATGCGGCGATCAGGCGTGCGCGATCCATTGGCCGCGCCCGGTCCAGCCACGCCACCGCCTTCGCCGGCTCGCGGCGCAGCCCGTCGCCGGCCAACGTCATGAGCGCGAGGTTGTAGGCCGCCGACGGCAAGCCTTGACGGGCGGCCTCCGTGTACCAGAACCCGGCCTGGGCCGAGTCGCGGGGAATGCCGTTGCCGGTATCGCGCATCACCGCGAGATTGTACTGGGCGCCCGGATGCCCGCGTTCGGCCGCCATGGTGTACCAGTGCTGAGCGCGCAGCGCGTCGCGGTCCGTGCCCCAGCCGTTGGCATGCAGCAGGCCCAGACCGTATTGCGCGCGCGGGTCGTTGGCCTCGGCGAGCGGCGCCCAGATCGTGTGCGCGGCCGCATAGTCGCGGCGCTCGAAGGCCCGCGCGCCCTCGGCATAGTCGTCGGCCGCCACGGCCGGCAGACACGACATTATCACGACCGCCAAAAGAGCGATCCGCCACCCGAGACGCAAGCCCGGCCCCCTCGAATCCAAATCCATCACGCCGCTACGGTAGCGCAACTGCGACGGCCGGACACCTGTTTCTGTCGATTGGGAAAAGCGCGCGTTTCAGTCCGCGCGCTTGTTTGCGTAACCGATGTGACTCAGCTGCTCTTCTATTTCGGTGAGAATCGCCGGGTCGTCGATGGTCGCTGGCGTTGCCCATTCCTTGCCGTCGGCGATCTGGCGCAGCGTGGCCCTGACCACTTTGCCGGAACGCGTCTTGGGCAGGCGATCGACGATGGCGGCGTGCTTGAAGGCCGCGACCGGGCCGATCTGTTCGCGCACGTTGGCGACCAGTTCGGCGACGATCTCGTCCGCGGCGCGGCTCGCGCTCGACTTGAGCACCACCATCGCCACGGGCAGCTGGCCCTTGTCGGCATCCGCTGCGCCGACCACCGCGGCCTCGGCCACGTCCGGGTGAGCGGCGATGACTTCCTCGATCATGCCAGTGGACAGGCGATGGCCGGCGACGTTGATGATGTCGTCGACCCGGCTCATCACCCACAGGTTGCCGTCGGTATCGAAATAGCCGGCGTCGCCCGAGCGGTAGTAGCCGGGAAACTGTTCCAGATACGAAGACTTGTAGCGCTCGTCGTTCTGCCAGAGGGTGGGAAAGCAGCCGGGCGGCAACGGCAGCTTCACGCAGATATCGCCCATTTCGCCGTTGGGTACTTCTGCGCCGTCGGGCGCGAGCACGTGGGTGTCGTAGCCGGGAATGGGCCGGCCGGCCGAGCCGAGCGGCACATCAAGCTTTTCGATGCCGAGCGGGTTGGCGCTCATCGGCCAGGCGGTCTCGGTCTGCCACCAGTGGTCCACCACCGGCACGCTGAGCTTCTCGCCGGCCCAGGTCGCGGTGTCCGGATCGGTATGTTCGCCGGCCAGAAACAGCGCGCGCAGATTCGACACGTCGTACTGCTTCGCCAGTTCGCCGTTCGGATCCACCTTCTTGACCGCACGAAAGGCCGTGGGTGCGGTGAAGAACACGTCCACCTTGTGCTCGGCGATCACGCGGAAGAACGCGCCCGCATCCGGCGTGCCCACCGGCTTGCCTTCGTACATCACCGACGTGCAGCCGAGCAGCAGCGGCGCATAGACGATATAGGAATGGCCGACCACCCAGCCCACGTCCGAGGCGGTCCAGAACACGTCGTCCTTCGACAGCCCATAGACCGCGCGCATGGAGTAGTGCATGGCCACGGCATGGCCGCCGTTGTCGCGTACCACGCCTTTCGGCTTGCCGGTGGTGCCGGAGGTATAAAGGATATAGAGCGGATCGGTCGCGGCCACCGGCACGCAGTCCACCGCCTGTGCGTCGGCCAGGGCATCCAGCCAGTCGACGTCGCGGCCGGGCGTGAGCTCGCAGCGCTGGGTATCGCGCTGGAAGATCACGCAGCGCTCGACCTTGTGTTCGGCCAGTTCCAGGCCGCGATCGAGCAGCGGCTTGTATTCCACCACCCGACTCGGCTCGATACCGCAGGAGGCAGACAGCACCAGCTTCGGCGTGGCGTCGTCGATGCGCTTGGCCAGCTCCGCGCCGGCAAAGCCGCCGAACACCACGGAATGCACGGCGCCGATGCGCGCACAGGCAAGCATCGCAATGAGACTTTCCGGAATCATCGGCATGTAGATGACCACGCGATCGCCCTTCTCCACGCCCTGATTGCGGATCACCCCCGCGAACTTCGCCACCGCATCGCGCAGCTCGGCATAGGTATAACGCTGCTGGGAATCGGTGACGGGGCTGTCGTGGATGAGCGCGGTGACATCGCCCCGGCCTTCGTCCACATGCCGATCGAGACAGTTGTCGGCGGTGTTGAGTTCGCCGTCCGGGTACCAGCGATAGAACGGCGCGCGGCTTTCGTCGAGAATCTGCTGCGGCTCGCGGTGCCAGCGAATCGCGCCCGCGGCCTCGCGCCAGAATCCCTGTGGATCGTCCAACGCCTGCTGGAATTCGTCCTGATAGGACATGTTGCTCCTCACCGTTTCGATCTTGTTATCCGGACCAATGTGCCAGCGTCGCTTGCGCGCGCTCCATACGACCAAGGTGGCGAGCGCGCCGCGCCACAGCAACGAAACGACTTGGGGCCTGTTTCACGATCGTCTACATTGGCGGCATGCAGCTGCCGCGACGCTTGATCGGATGCAACGCCTGAACGGCCTTCGGCTGGCCGTGTGTCTGCTGTTCGTGCTGGCGACCACCGCCTGCGACGGGCCGTGGAACAACCCCTACCCGGACGCCGAAAGCGAAAACGTGATCTATTACAGCTCGTTTCGCGAGTCGCCCCGCCATCTGGACCCGGCCCGCTCCTACGCCACGGACGAGGCCAGCTTCACCGGCGCGATCTACGAGCCGCCGCTGCAATATCACTATCTGAAGCGCCCCTACACGCTGATTCCCGCCACCGCGACCGAAGTACCCGAGCCGCAATATCTGGACGCCGAGGGCCAGCCATTGCCCGCGGACACGCCGCCGGAAGATGTCGCCACCAGCGTCTATACCATCGAACTCGAGCCGGGCATTCGCTATCAGCCGCATCCGGCGTTCGCAAAAGACGATGCCGGCAAACCACGCTATCGCGACCTCAGCGAAGCCGACATGGCCGGCATCGCCGCGCCGGCGGATTTCCAACACCAGGGCACGCGCGAGCTGCACGCGCGCGATTACGTACACGAAATCAAGCGCCTGGCGAGCCCGGAGGTGAACTCGCCGATCTTCGGGCTGATGAGTGCGCACATCGCGGGTCTGGGCGACCTGCGCGAGCGCCTGGAAGCCGCGCGCAAGCAGCTGGCGCCGGGCGAATCGCTCGATCTCACCGCCTTCGATTTCGAGGGCGCGAAAGTCGTCGACGAACACACCTATGAAATTCGTGTCGACGGCGTGTATCCGCAGCTGCGCTACTGGCTGGCGCTGGCCTTCTTTGCCCCGGTAGCGCCCGAGGTCACGCGCTTCTACGACCAGCCGGCGCTCAAGGCCAAGAACATCACGCTGGATACGTTTCCGGTGGGCACCGGCGCGTACATGCTCACCGAAAACAACCCGAACCGACGCATGGTGATGACGGCCAACCCCAACTTCCACGGCCAGCGTTATCCCAGCGAGGGCGAACCCGGCGACCGCGAAGCCGGCCTGCTCGCCGATGCCGGCAAGCCGCTGCCTTTCATCCAGCGCGCGGTCTATTCACGCGAGAAGGAGTCGATCCCGTACTGGAACAAGTTCCTGCAGGGCTATTACGACACCTCGGGCATCAGCGACGATGCCTTCGGCCAGGCGATTCGTATCGACGCCGAAGGCAACCCGCATCTGACCCAGACCATGACCGAACGCGGCATGGACCTGGCCACCACCGTGCTGCCCGGCATCTATTACCTCGGCTTCAACATGAACGACGACGTGGTCGGCGGGCGCGACGCCTCGGGCCGCAAGCTGCGCCAGGCGATTTCCATTGCCGTCGATCTGGAAAGCTATATCCCGCTGTTCCTGAACGGCCGTGGCATCGTCGCGCAGGGCCCGATCCCGCCGGGGCTGTTCGGCTATGAGGATGGCCGGGCCGGCATGAATCCGGTGGTCTATGACTGGGTAGATGGCGAACCTCAGCGCAAGTCGATCGAGGCCGCGCGCAAGCTCCTCGCCGAAGCCGGCTATCCCAACGGCATCGATCCGGACACGGGCCAATCGCTGCTGGTGAATATCGACACGCCTGCCACCGGCCCCGAGTTCAAAACCCAGATGGACTGGATGCGCCAGCAGTTCGACCAGCTCGGCATTCAGCTTGTCGTGCGTGCCACCACCTGGCCGCGGTTTCAGCAGAAAATCGCCGAGGGCAACACGCAGATCTATTTCGGCAGCGGCTGGATGGCCGACTACCCGGACCCGGAGAATTTCCTCTCCCAGCTCTACGGGCCGAACGGCACCGCCGAACATTCCGGCTCGAACTACGCGAACTACGACAACCCGGAATACGATGCGCTGTTCCGCCAGATGCGCAACATGGAGAACGGCCCCGAGCGCCAGGCCGTGATTGACGAAATGCTCGCCATGGTGCGCCGCGACGCGCCCTGGTACTGGGGCTTCTTCCCGCGCCAGTATTCCCTGTATCACCAGTGGCTGCACAACACCAAGCCCAACGGCATGCTCCAGAGTTCGCTCAAGTACCTGCGCCTCGACGCCGACCTGCGCGCCGAGAAACGCCGCGAATGGAACGACCCGGTGATCTGGCCGGTGGGCCTCGGCCTGCTGTTGCTCGCCCTCGCGCTGGCGCCGGGGCTGTGGATCTATCGCCGGCGCGAGCGCGGCGCCGTGCGTCGAACGGATCGAGGCTAGGCGATGCTGGCCTACATCATCCGCCGCGCGCTCTATGCCATTCCGGTACTTATCGGCGTGAACCTGATCACGTTTCTGCTGTTCTTCGTGGTCAACACGCCGGACGACATCGCCCGCATGCAGCTCGGCTTCAAGCGCGTCACCCCCGAGGCGATCGAAACCTGGAAAGCCACCCACGGCTACGACCTGCCCTATCTCTACAACGAGGAGGCCGACGGCCTGGATCGCGTCACCCAGACGCTGTTCTTCCAGAAATCGGTGAAGGTGATCGCCTTCGACTTCGGCCAGTCCGACGCGGGCCGTTCGATCTCGTCCGACATTCTGGAACGCATGGGCCCGAGCCTGGCGCTGGCAGTGCCCACGCTCATCGTCGGCATGCTGGTGAACATCACCTTCGGGCTGCTGCTGGTGTTCTTTCGCTCCACCGCGATCGACTGGGGCGGCGTCGTGCTCTGCGTGGTGCTGATGTCGATCTCGCCGCTGTTCTACATCATTGCCGGCCAGTACGTCGCCGGCAAGCTGATGAATCTGGTGCCCATTTCCGGCTTCGATGCCGGCTGGGACATGGCGAAGTTTTTGATCCTGCCGGTGATCATCGGCGTGGTCGGCGGCATCGGCTCCGGCACCCGCTGGTATCGCACCATCTTCATGGAGGAATACGGCAAGGACTATGTCCGCACCGCCCGCGCCAAGGCCTTGAGCGATCTGCGCATCCTGTTCGTGCACGTGCTCAAGAACGGCATGATCCCGATTCTCACCGGCGTGGTCGTACTGCTGCCCCTGCTGTTCATGGGCAGCCTGATCATGGAGTCCTTCTTCGGCATCCCGGGCCTGGGCAGCTACACCATCGAAGCCATCAACCAGCAGGACTTCGCCATCGTGCGGGCGATGGTCTTTCTCGGCTCCGTGCTCTATATCGTGGGCCTGCTGCTCACGGATATCAGCTATACGTTGTTTGATCCGCGGATACGGTTGTAGCGATAGATGAAATCCCGAGCACGGACCCTGGCCGACAAGTCTCTGGAGGCAATGCTTTCAGCGCTTGAGGTGTACAACAAGCCTAGTTTTGCCTACCGAGAAGAAACCTTCGCAATACTTGCGACAAATTCGTGGGAACTACTACTAAAAGCTCGCATTCTTCAGGTCGCCGAAAATAAAGTAAGTTCGATCCTGAAATATGCGCGCCGCACCCGAAGCGACGGCGGAAAAACCGATAAATATTACCGCGTTAAAAATCGCTCCGGGACTCATCTGTCCATCGGCCTTTTTGAAGCCCTTGATCGGTTAGAAAACCAACACGGGGAAAGAGTGGACCCATCCGTTCGAGAAAATATTGAACTAGTTTGTGAGGTTCGAGACAACGCAATCCATTTTGTAAACAAAGGCGATGACTTGCCTCTAATAGTTCAGCAGCTCGGTACAGCGTCCGTGCGAAATTACGTTCTGGCAATACGCCGCTGGTTTGGCCTGGATTTATCCGAGTTCAACTTCTTCTTGATGCCGCTTGCGTTCTTCGGGAGCAATTCTGATACGCGCACTGTACCGATCAACTCTAGTGAGAAACGGTTAACGGAATATTTACGCTCGAGAACTTTATCAGACCGTGGCGAAAACCCCGATGAGTTTAATGTGGCGCTGAACGTGGAGCTTCGCTTTACGCGAACAAAGGAGCCCGAGGCCCATCCTGTTCACATCACCAACGATCCGACAGCTACTCCTGTAGCTCTAACCGAAGAAAACATCCGGGAAAAGTATCCTTGGGACTACGACATATTAACGGCCCGGCTGAGAAAGAAGTTCCCAAACTTCAAGTCGAACGCGGAATATCACTCTATTAGAAAGCAGCTGGAAAAAGATTCGCGGTACTGCAAAACAAGACACCTCGATCCAGCGAGCCCGAAAGGGATAACCAAACGATTTTACAATCCGAACATTATTAAAGAGTTCGAGCGGCACTACAAAAAATAGCCATGTACGTCCTCCTCTACACCGACGCGCTGATCTACCTGCTGCTGATTGCGATCGCGGTGTTCGTGGTGGTCGCGGCGCGCAGCAAGCCGTTGGCCGTACCTTGGCTGCGGGTGTTCGCGCGGCCGGTGGGGATGATCACGCTGGTGATCCTGCTGGCGTATACGGCGGTGGGCGTGCTCGACAGCATCCACTACCGGCCAACAGTGACCAACGATGCGGGCGAGACGCGCGTATCGGGCGAGGTGGTCAGCGTGCTGGATGCGATCGCCGCGCCGTTGATCGAGGACACCGAATACACCTACTCCGCACCGTTCGCGCTGCGCTCCTATGTGCAGCAAGTGGTGACCGCGGCCGACGGCAGCAAGGCACAGGTCTATCCACGGCTCGCGCATGCGGGGACGTCGCTGGACGAGAGCGGGCTGACCCGCGGCGAGGATATCGCCCGGCGGGCGGCCAAGGGCGCGGCGTGGGGCCTCGTGGCATGGCTGGCGCTGTGCGTACCGCTGATCGGGCTTATCGCCGCGCACTGTCGAACTTCGCCACGAAACGTCGTCCGCGATATCGCCCGTGACGCCACGCCGCTAGCGTGGCGGGCCGCGCTCGTGACCGCGGGCGTGCTGGCGGTCATCGTCGGCGTGACGGCGTCGCTGGCGGCGGAGTACCACGTGCTCGGCACCGACAAGGTCGGCCAGGACGTGCTCTACCAGGCCGTAAAGAGTATCCGTACGGGGCTGGCGATCGGCACGCTGACCACGCTGGTGATGCTGCCTTTCGCCCTGCTGCTCGGCACGCTGGCCGGCTATTTCCGCGGCTGGGTGGATGACGTCATCCAGTATCTCTACACCACGCTGAGCTCGATCCCCGGCGTACTGCTCATCGCGGCCGCGGTGCTGATGATGCAGGTTTATATGGAGAACAACGCGGAGGCGTTCGGCTCGACCACGGCGCGGGCCGATCTACGGCTGCTGTTCCTCTGCCTGATTCTGGGCATCACCAGTTGGACGGGGCTGTGCCGGCTGCTGCGTGCCGAGGTGCGCAAGCTCTCGGAGCTGGACTACGTGAGCGCCGCGCGCGGGCTGGGCACCGGCCCGCTGCGCATCCTCGGCAAGCACATGCTGCCGAACGTGATGCATATCGTGCTCATCCAGGTGGTACTGGACTTCTCTGCGCTCGTGCTCGCCGAGGCCGTGCTCAGCTATATCGGCGTGGGCGTGGACCCGACCATGGACAGCTGGGGCAACATGATCAACGCCGCGCGCATGGAAATGGCGCGCGACCCGATCGTGTGGTGGCGCCTGGGCGGCGCGTTCGTGTTCATGCTGGTGCTGGTACTCGCCGCCAACCTGTTCGCGGATGTGGTGCGCGACGCCTTCGATCCGCGCCTGCGCGGCGACGAAGGCGGCCGCGCGCTCAAGCGCAAGGCGCCCGCGAAGCCCGCCGGCGGCGCGCGCTAAGAATCAGCCTGCGGCCGCGGTCACTGTCGCCGTGCGACGGTGCTGGCGCACCACGAAAACAACAAGCGCGACCCACAGCACGAGCCCACCCAGCAGCAGCGAGCTCACGATCGCCGGATCGACGCTCAGTGATCCGAGCACGGTACGCGCGTTGGTGAGAATGATCGCGCCGCCCACAATCGCCGCCAGCACCCGGGCCGGCAAATAGCGTACGAGCGCCGCCGCAATCGGTGCCGCGACCAGTCCGCTGGCCGCGAAGATCGCCACCCAGGACCAGTTGATGCCATGCAGGCCCAACACCAGGAGAAAACCGGCCGAACCCGCCAGCGTGACGGCGAACTCGCTGGCATCCACGGTGCCGACGACACGGCGCGGCGACATCGCGGTATGCGCCATCAACGTGGGCGTGGCGATCGGCCCCCAACCGCCGCCACCGACGCTGTCGAAAAAGCCGGCCACGATCGATAGCGGCACGGTCTTCCAATGCGACAAGAGCTTCTTTTCACGC
>Ga0310345_10000216_pt1 | contig 108306 bp, 66 predicted proteins | sample HC15DNA20500_MG_FD_204667 | JGI IMG/M metagenome (GOLD analysis project Ga0310345, IMG submission 204667) | Marine microbial communities from station ALOHA, North Pacific Subtropical Gyre - HC15-DNA-20-500_MG | ecosystem: Environmental > Aquatic > Marine > Oceanic | place: Pacific Ocean: North... | reverse complement strand
CCGAGATCCTCCGCGCCCCCTTCGACCTCGAGCGTCCCCCGCTCCTCCGCGTCGCCCTCTTCCGGGTCGCCCCCGACCGACACCTCCTCGCCTTCGTCATGCACCACGCCGTCAGCGACGGCTGGTCCATCGGCGTCCTCATCCGAGAGTGGACCGCCCTCTACGCCGCGAAGCGCGAGGGCCGCGCGATCGAGCTCCCGCCGCTGCCCGTCCAGTACGCCGACTACGCCGCCTGGCAGCGCCGCTGGCTCGAAGGCGGCGAGCTCGAGCGACAGCTCCAGTACTGGAAGCGGCAGCTCGAGGGCGCGCCTCCCGTGCTCGAGCTCCCCCTCGACTTCCCCCGGCCGCCGGTCAAGGGCGAGCGTGGGCGGCGGGTCCCGGTGACGCTCGACGACGAGACGATGCGGGGGGTGCGGCGCCTCGCGCGGGATCTCGAGGCGACCCCCTTCATGGTCATGCTCGCGGCGTGGCAGCTGCTGCTGATGCGGCGAGCGCGCGCCGAAGAGGTGGTCGTCGGCGCGCCGATCGCCGGACGCCGCCACGCCGACGTGGACGGACTGATCGGCTTCTTCGTCAACACCCTCCCCCTGCGCCTCGACGCCGGAGGCGACCCGAGCTTCTCCGCGCTCGTCGGCCGCGCTCGGACCGCCGCGCTCGACGGCTACGCCCACCAGGACGTGCCGTTCGAGCGGGTCGTGGCCGAGCTCGACGTGCCGCGTGACACCAGCGTCACGCCGGTCTTCCAGGCCACCTTCACGCTCCAGGAAGAGAGCGAGGCGACCCTGCTCGGCGCGTCGGACGCGCCCGGATGGTCGGCCGAGGTGGTGGAGCTGGCGGACGCGCCGGCGAAGTTCGACCTCAGCCTGGAGATGGGCAGCGACGGCCACGGCGCCCTCCTCTACGACGCGGACCTCTTCGCGGAGGCGACGGCCGGACGCATCGCCTCGCAGTGGGCGGCGCTCCTGGCGCGCGCGGTCACGCGCCCCGAGACGCGCTCGAGCGAGCTCGACGCGACGTCCCCCGAGGAGGCGGCCCAGCTCCTGCGTTGGAGCGCCCCTCTCCCCGCGATCTCGAGCGATCCGCGCTCGATCCCGGAGCGGATCGTCGCGCAGGCCGCGCGGGCTCCGGAGCGCCTCGCGATCGCCGACGCGCAGGGCGAGGTCTCCTACGGAGAGATGGTGCGTCGCGCCAGCGCGCTGGCCGGGCGGCTCCAGGCGCGCGGGCTCGGGCCCGAGTCGCGCGTCGCCCTCGTGATGTCCCCCGGCGCCGCCTACGTCACCAGCGCGCTCGGCGTCATGCTCGCGCGGGGCGCCTACGTCTCGCTGGATCCCGCCCACCCGCCGGCCCGCCTCCGCTTCATGATCGAGGACTCGGGCGCCGAGGTCGTGCTCTCCGACGCCAGCACCCGCGAGACCCTGCGCGCGCTCGAGTCGGAGGGCCTGGCCGTCCCGACGCTGGACGCGGACCTCGCGCTCGCGCCGACCGGCGACGCCCCGCTCACCGCCCCCGCGCTCTCGTCGCTCGCGCACGCCTACGTCATCTACACCTCCGGCACGACCGGCCGCCCGAAGGGCGTCGCGATCGAGCACGGGGCCTTGCGCAACCTCTGCGACTGGTACGTCGACGGCTACGACGTCGAGCCCGACGACCGGGTGACGCAGATCGCGGGCCTCGGCTTCGACGCGACCATCTTCGAGATCTGGCCCGCCCTGAGCGGAGGCGCGTCGCTGCACGTGCCGGACGCCGACGGCCGACGGGACGTGGGGGCGCTCTTCCAGTTCCTGCGCGAGCGCGCGATCACGCTCGCCTTCGTGTCGACGCCTTTGATCGAGGCGGCGATGCGCACCGAGTCGCTCGAGGGCCTCGCGCTGCGGGCGGTCATCACGGGCGGCGACCGCCTCCATCGCCGGGACGGCGCGCCGCTCCCATTCCGCCTGATGAACCACTACGGCCCGACCGAGAACACCGTCGTGTCGACGTGGTGCGAGGCGCCCGGCGACGACGCCGAGCCGCCGATCGGGGCGCCCCTGCCGGGCACGTCGGCGCACGTCGTCGATCCGAGCTCGGGGCTGCCCGTGCCCGTCGGCGCGCTCGGAGAGCTGGTGGTCGGCGGCGCCCAGCTGGCGCGGGGCTACCTCGGCCGCCCCCGCGAGACGGCCGCGCGCTTCGTCCCGAACCCGTGGAGTGAGCGCCCCGGCGAGCGGCTCTACCGCACCGGGGATCTGAGCGCCTGGTCCGCGGACGGGCAGCTCATGTTCCACGGGCGCATCGACCACCAGGTGAAGCTGCGCGGGCAGCGCGTCGAGCTCGGGGACATCGAGTCCGTCCTCCAGGACGCTCCGGGCGTGCGCCAGGCGGTGGCGGTGGTGCGCAGCGACACCCCCGGCGTGCAGCGGCTGGTCGCCTACGTGGTGGGCGACGGCATCGACGACGACGCGCTGCGCGCCCACGCGGAGCGCTGGCTGCCCGCGCACATGGTGCCCGCCGCCTGGGTGTCGCTCGACGCGCTGCCGCTGACGCCCAACGGCAAGGTGGACCGGCGCGCGCTGCCCGCGCCGAGCCTCCCCGAGGGCGCGACCGGCGGGCCGCCCGAGACCGACACCGAGCGCGCGCTGGCGCGGGTGTTCGGCGAGCTGCTCGGGGTCGAGCAGGTCGGGCGCGGCGACGACTTCTTCCGCCTCGGCGGTCACTCGCTGCTCGCGACCCGGATGATCTCGATGCTGCGCGAGCGGCTCGGCGTGGAGCTCCCCCTGCGCGAGGTGTTCTCGCACCACTCACTGGCCGCGCTGGCGGCGGCGATCGACGGCGCGCAGGGAGAGAGGCTCCCCCCGATCGAGCGCGCCGAGCGCGGCGAGGCGCTGCCGCTCTCGTACGCCCAGGAGCGCCTCTGGTTCCTGCAGGTCTTCCGCCCGGAGAGCAGCTCGCTGAACCTCTCGTCGCACCTCGACGTCACCGGGGTGATCGACGCCGACGGCGTTCGCGCGGCCGTCGTCGACGTGGTCGAGCGGCACGAGATCTTCCGCACCATCTTCTTCGAGACCAAGGACGGCCCGCGCGCCCGCATCCGGTCGCTGGACGCGCTGCCGCCCACCTTCCGCTACCTCGATCTGCGAGGCGGGGCGGATGACGACGCGCGCGATCGCCTGACCCGGGAGCTGCTCGAGCGCCCCTTCGACCTCGCCGCGGAGCCTCCGCTGCGGGCTGGCCTGATCCACGTCGCCGACGATCGCGCGGAGCTGCTCGTCTGCGTGCACCACATCGCGGCCGACGGCTGGACGATGGCCAACCTGACGCGGGAGGTCATCGAGGCGTACGACCGCATCCAGGCGAGCGCCCCGCCGCCGCCGCCGCCGACCCCCCAGTACGTCGACTACGCGGTCTGGCAGCGAGCGCACCTCGGCGAAACGCAGCTCGCCGGTCAGCTCGCCTACTGGCGCGCCGCGCTCGCCGACCTCGAGCCGCTCGAGCTGCCCACCGACCGTCGCCGCCCGCCGGTGCAGAGCGCGCGCGGGGCGAGCCTGGAGGCCCGGATCGATCCCGCGCTCTTCGCGCGGCTCCGCACGTTCGCCGCCGATCGTCACGTCACCCCGTACGCGGTGGTGCTCACCGCGCTCGACTGCGTGCTCGCCCGGCTCGGCGGCACGGAGGACGTCGCGGTCGGCACCCCGATCGCGGGGCGGCGCGCGGCCGAGACCGAGGACATGCTCGGCTGCTTCCTGAACACGCTGGTCCAGCGCGTCCGGGTCCGCGGCCGGGACTCCTTCGCCGACCTCGTGGACGAGGTGTCCCGGGTGAACCTGGCCGCGCAGGAGAACCAGGACGTCCCCTTCGAGCGGGTGATCAAGGAGCTCGCGCCGCGCCGCGATCTCTCGCGCACGCCGTTCTTCCAGGTGTTCTTCAACTACCTGGAGACCCTGCCGCAGACGAAGCTGGAGCGCTCCGGCCTCGCGCTCGACCTGCGGCCTCCCCGCTCGGTCGAGGCGAAGTTCGACCTCGAGCTCTACGTGGCCCCGACCGAAGATCACGGCCTGAAGGTGGAGGCGGTCTACTGCGCGGACCTCTTCGACCCGCCGACGATCGAGAGGCTGCTCGCCTCGGTGCTGCGGGTGCTGCGCGAGGGGCTCGACGATCCCGCGCGCACCGCGATGGCGCTGACCGACGAGGCGCCGCCTCGGGTCGAAGCCTCCCCGCCCGCGCCCCCGCCGCTGATCGAGACGCTGCGGCTCAGCCTCGCGCGCCACGCCGAGCGCGCCGCGATCCTGTGGAACGGCGCGGCGGTGACCTACGCGCAGCTCGAGGACACCGTGAAGCGGCTCGCGCCCCGCGTCGACGCGGTCGAGCGGCGGTCGGGGCGGGTCGGGCTGGTGCTGCACAAGGGGCCCGGGATGGTGGTCGGCCCGATCGCCGCGTTCTGGGCCGGGCGCGCCTACGTCGCGCTCGACGCGACCTACCCGGAGGAGCGGCTCGCGTACATGGCGCGTCACGCCGACCTCGACGCCCTGCTCTGCACCCCCGAGACCGCGGCCCTCGCCGGCCGGCTCGCCGGAGACCGCCCGGTCCTGGACATGTCCGAGCTCGCCCCGTCCCCGATGCACGAGCCTGCAGCGGTCGAGCCGACCGACGAGGCCTACGTGCTCTACACGTCGGGCTCGACCGGCCAGCCGAAGGGGGTGGTCCAGACGCACGGGGCGATGGCGCACTACGTCGACGTCTACGCGCGCCGCCTCGGGCTCGGCCCGGAGGATCGCCTCAGCCTCTTCTCGGCGTTCAGCTTCGACGCGGCCATCTCCGACACCTTCGGCGCGATCGCCACCGGCGGCGCGGTCTGCCCCTACCCCATCAAGGAGAAGGGCCTCGAGGGCGTCCCCGCCTTCATCGAGGAGGCGGGGCTGACCATCTACCACTCGACGCCGACGGTGCTGCGGGCGCTGATGGACACGGTGGACGACCCGCAGCGCCTGCGGGGCCTGCGCGCGCTCGTGCTCGGCGGCGAGCCGGTGCTCCCGAGCGACCTCGAGCGCTTCAAGGAGCGCTTCCCGCGCGGCGCCCGCTTCATCAACAACCTCGGCGCGTCGGAGTGCTCGATCAGCCTCTGGACCGAGCTCGATCACGACACCCGGCTGCGCGGCCGGATGCCGATGGGCGCGCCGGTCGAGCGGACCCGCGTGCGGCTGCTCGACGACGATCTCCGGGACAGCTTCGTCGGTCAGCTCGTCGTGCAGAGCGACTTCCTCGCCGTGGGCTACCTGCACGACGCCGAGCGCAGCGCGCGCGTCTTCGGTGAGCTCGAGGGTCGGCCGGCCTACTTCTCCGGCGACATCGCCTACGCCCGCCCGGACGGTCAGCTCGTCTCGCTCGGCCGGCGTGACGGCCAGGTCAAGGTACGCGGCAACCGGATCGAGCTCGGCGAGGTCGAGTCGGCGATGATGGAGCACCCGCGGGTCCGGCGCGCCGTCGCCAGCCTGCAGCCGGGACCCGACGGCGCCCCGCTGCTCGTCGCCCACGTCGAGGGCGACGAGGGGCTGTCCCGCGACGACGTGCGCGCCCACCTCCGCGAGCGGCTGCCCACGTACATGATCCCCACGCGCATCACGATGATGGCGCGGCTGCCGCTGACGCCGAGCGGGAAGATCGATCGCGCCGCGCTCCCGGCGGAGGCCGGCGAGACGCGCGCCTTCGAGGCCCCGCGCGCCGGCCTCGAGGCGGAGCTCGCCCAGATCGTCTCGCTCACCCTCGGGGTGGGCGACGTCGGGCGCGACGCCAACTTCTTCGACGACCTCGGCGGCGACTCGCTCACCCTCGTGCGGGTGGCCAACCGCGTCGCCGAGCACGTCGGCCGGCCGATCCCGGTGGTGACCTTCTTCGAGGCGCCCACGGTCGCGACCCTCGCGGTCAAGCTCGGCGCGACCGCCGAGGCCGACGCGCCGCGTCCATCGAGCGACCGGCGCAAGGCCCGCAAGGGCAAGGCCGCGTCGCGCCGTCAGCGACGTCGTCGGGGGCGCCGGGAGGACGACGAATGAGAGGAGCGAGCTTCGGATGAGCGGTGAAGAGAGCAGCTTCGAGCCGGTGGCGATCCTGGGCGCGTCCGGGCGCTTCCCCGGGGCTTCGACGATCGACGAGCTGTGGCGGAACACGCTCGAGGGGCGCGTGTCCCTGCGCCGCCTCGCCGCGGACGAGCTGGAGCGCCACCCGCTCATGAGCGAGCAGCACGCGGCGCCGGGCTTCGTGCCGGTCTCGGGCGGGATCGACGCCCGCTTCGACTTCGACCCGGACTTCTTCGGCGTCACCTCGGGCGAGGCGAAGCGGATGGATCCGCAGCTCCGGGTGCTGCTGGAGTGCGTCTGGGAGGCCTTCGAGCTCGCCGGCCTCGTGCCGGGCCCGCACCTCGGCAAGACCTCGATCTACGCCGGAGAGTCTCGCACCGATCACATCGTACTGTCCGCGCTCGGCGCCGCCGACCCATCGGTCTTCGCGATGGACGCGGTGGGGACGGGCACGGCGGCGACGCGCATCGCGCATCGCCTCGACCTGACCGGGGAGGCGGTCGCGATCCACACCGCGTGCTCGACCGGGCTCGTCGCGCTCCACCTCGCGGCCCAGAGCCTGCAGACGGGTCAGAGCGACGTCGCGGTCGCGGCGGCCGCGTCGGTGCGCCCCTTCCAGGACACCGGCTACGTCTACCACCGCGGCATGATCTACTCGGAGTCGGGGCAGGTCCGGCCCTTCGACGCCGACGCGGACGGCACCGTGTTCGGCGCGGGCGCGTGCGCGCTGGTCCTCAAGCTGCTCGACGACGCCATCGAGGACGGGGATCCGATCGCGGGCGTCCTGATCGGCTCCGCCCTCAACAACGACGGCAGCACCAAGGTCGGCTTCACCGCGCCGAGCCTGCGCGGTCAGCTCGAGGTGATCTCCGAGGCGCTCGAGGACGCCGGCGCCGACCCGCGCACGATCGGCTTCGTCGAGACGCACGGGACCGGGACGCGCCTCGGGGATCCGATCGAGCTCGAGGCGCTCGCGCGGGCGTGGCGCAAGCACACCGACGAGAAGGCCTTCGCGGCGCTCGGCGCGATCAAGGCGAACATCGGGCACCTCGACGTGGCCGCCGGGCTCGCCGGCGTCGTGCGCGCGTGCCGGGTGCTCGAGGAGGGCCGCGTGCCGCCGCTCGCCGGGTTCGCGCGCCCGAACCCGGAGTGTGGCCTCGAGGACAGCCCCTTCTTCGTGCCGACCGAGGCCGGGCCCTACCCCGGCGCCTCGCCGCGCCGCGCCGCGGTCAGCTCTCTCGGGATCGGGGGCACCAACGCCCACGTCATCCTCGAGCAGGCGCCGGCGCCCGAGCCCGACGTCCAGCTCGAGGGCGATCAGCTCTTCGTGCTCTCCGCCCGCGACGAGGCCGGGCTCGAGGCGGTCTGCGAGCGGCTCGCCGCCCACCTCGAGGCCACGCCCGACGCGCCGCTCTCCGCCGTCGCCCGCACGCTCGCCACCGGGCGCGTCGCGCACCCGAGGCGCTCCTACGTCGTGGCGAGCGACGCCGGCGCGCTGATCGACGCGCTCCGGACCAAGCGGGTCCGGCGAACGCTCGCCTGCGAGGCCCGCGCGGACGTCGCGCCGGTGCTTCTGTTCCCGGGTCAGGGCGCGCAGCGAGCCGGCATGGCGAAGGAGCTCCACGCGCGCGAGCCGGTGTTCGCCGAGCACCTCGACGACGTGCTCGCCGAGCTCGAGCCGGCCGCACGAGAAGAGGTCCGCCAGCTCCTCCTCGAGGGCGATCCTTCGAGAGACGCGGAGCGCATCGCCCGGCCGGAGCTCGGGCTCCCCGCGCTCGCCGCCTACCAGCTCGCGGTCGCGCGCACGCTGGAGACCTGGGGCGTCTCGCCGGCGGCGGTGATCGGTCACTCGTTCGGCGAGTACGTCGCCGCCTGCGTCGCCGGGGTCTTCGGCTGCGCCGATCTGCTCTCCATCGCGGTGACCCGAGGCCGCCTGATGAGCCGCATGCCGCCGGGCGCGATGACCGCGGTCGCCCTCGACGAGGAGGCGCTCCGGGCGCGGCTGCCGGCCGAGCTCCACGTCGCCGGGGTGAACGCCCGCGGAAGCTGCGTGGTGTCCGGGTCGGTCGAGGGCGTGGAGGCCTTCGAGGCGGCGCTCCAGGCGGACGGGATCCGGGCGACCCGGCTCGCCACCCCGCACGCCTTCCACTCCCCCGACGTCGACCCGCTCGGGGCCGAGCTCCGGGAGGCGCTGGGCCGGATGACGCTCGGGTCCCCCTCGATCCCGCTCGCCTCGTGTGTGACCGGGACGTGGCACGACGCGGAGAGCGCCGCGGCCCCCGAGTACTGGGTGCGCCAGATGCGGCAGCCGGTCCGCTTCGCCGACGCCCTCGACGCGGCGGCGGCGCTCGACGGCGCGGTGACCCTGGTCGAGCTCGGCCCCGGCCGCGGGCTCAGCGCGCTGGCCACCGCTCACTTCGGGCGCCGGGGGCCGGTCGACGTGACGCCGGCCAGCGCGCAGCGCGGCGACGAGCACGCCGCGCTCCTGCGTGGCCTCGGCGCGCTGCACGCCCGGGGCGTGGACGTGGCGTGGGACGCCCTCTTCGGCGAGGGCCCCGGGCGGCGCGTCCCCCTGCCGACCTACCCCTTCGCGCGCCGCGCGCTCGTCCCCGACTACGGCGGACCGGGCGCCTTCACCCTCCACGGCGCCGCGGCGCCGAAGGCGGCCGAGCCCGACGCGCCGGTCGCGGCGACCGCGACGACCGCGCAGCCCGAGGCCGGCGGCGACGAGACGCTGGCGCGGGTGCTCGAGATCGTCCGGGAGCGTCTCGGCGACGACGTCGAGGCGGACGACGACTTCTTCGAGGTCGGCGGCACCTCGCTCCTGGGCGCCCAGGTGGTCGAGCGCATCTCGAGCGCGTTCGGGGTGGAGCTCGCCCTCGCGACGGTGTTCGAGGGCCCGACGCCGCGGCGCATGGCCGAGGCGATCCGGGACGCGACGCCGGCTGCGCCAAAGCGGCCGGAGGCGGCCGAATCGGACCGGGTGCGGGTCAGAGATCCCCACTCCGGGGAGATCCGCAGCATCCCGCGGCGGCACCTCGAGACCGCGCTCGCCAGAGGGCTGGAGCAGGTCGACTGATCCGGCCGCTCACGGTTGACCGCTTCGGGGCCGACAGGTACGGTTTGGCATCGCCCGTGAAAGGTCGAAACCCCTTCCCTTGAACGGCTTGTTCCGAGGTTGATCGACATGAAACGCAGTTTGTTCGCGGGCGTGACCCGGTCGCTCCTCTGCGGCGCCGTCGCGCTCTCCGCCTGCGGCGACCCCATGCCGCCCGAAGAGGACGGCCCCATCATCGTGGGCCTCGCCTACGGGACCGCCGACTCCGCCGCCCAGGTGGAGGGCGCCTTGCTCGCCGCCGCCGAGGTGAACGCCGTCGGTGGCGTCCAGGGTCGTCAGATCGAGGTCGTCCCGATCGACACCCAGATGGATCCGCCGACCGCGCGCGACAACATCGAGCGCTTCGTCCGCGACAACCCGGGCGTCAAGGGCATCGTCGGCCCCATCCGCGGCTTCGCGGCGGTCTTCGCGGCGCCGATCGCGCACCGCGAGCAGATCCCGATGATCAACATCGGCGGCGCCTACCTACCCGCGTTCCGGGACTCCAACCCGGCCGACGACCGCTACGCCTACTCCGTGCGTATGAGCCGGGTGGACGAAGCCCGGCGCGCCGGGATCGCGCTCCGGGACGTCGTCGGGTGCAACACGGCGCTGTTCATCGCCGGCTACGTGCGCGGCGCCGAGCAGGAGATCGTCTCGGCGTTCGAGTCGGAGTTCTCCGGCGAGGGTCGCGAGCTGGTCGGCTGGCACCGGCACCTTCCGGAGTTCACCGATTTCGGCAGCACCCTGCGTCCCTACACGAGCGACCCGCCCGACTGCATCTTCCTCGGCGTCGACGAGCTGCCGGGCATCCTCTTCATCAACTCTTGGGCCGACATCGGCGGCGCGCCGACCACGCGCATGATCTACGGTTTCGAGCCGCAGCCGGAGCTCTTCTCGCGGTATCTCACCAACCCGAGCTACTACGAGGAGCTCTGGGCGATGGGCCAGGAGCTCAACGACACCGGCCCGGCTGGCGTCCGCTTCCGCGAGCAGTACATGGCGACCTTCGGCGAGGAGGCGCCCGAGTTCGCCTCGGCCCGCTACGACGCGATGGCGATCCTCCTCCTCGGCATGGCCTCGGCCACCAGCCTCGAGGGTCCGGACATCCGCGACGCGATGATCCGCGTGTCGCGCGACGACACCTCGGATCCGTCCGAGCGCACCCACACCGCGGGCGAGCTGGACTTCGCGCTCCAGACCGCCGCGCGCGGCTTCGACATGAGCTACCAGGGCGCGAGCGGCCGGTTCGAGCTCGGCCCGGACGGCAGCGCGGCCAACCGCGTCTTCCGCGTGTGGCGCGTCGACGACGTCGAGGCCGGCGAGTACACGCAGGTCGCGGTCCTCGAGGGTGGTGACGGAGAGGAGCCGTGACGCGCTTCTCCCTCCGGGTCCGCTGGGCGGTCTGCTTGGTGGTTCTCGCCGCGCCGCTCTTCAGCGCCTGTCGCACCGACGTCGTCCCTCTCTCGGTCCGCTTCCGCCAGGAGCACTCGTTCTTGATGAGCCGCAGCGCGCGGCTCCTGGTCTTCGAGTCGGCTCCGTGCACGGACCTGATCCAGTCGGTTCGGGCGTCGTCGTTCGGCGACGCGCTCTTCGACTCGGGCAGCGTTCAGGCCTGCGACGTGTACAACGGCGAGGTCGTCTTCGAGGGCCTGCCGGACCGCGAGCTCGCGTTCGTGGCGCTCAGCTACGACCGGGATGGCGTGTCGCTGCTCACCGAGGGCTGCCGCATCGCCAACCCCTACGACTCCGATGGTGCCGTGGTCATCGTCCAGGACGTGACCGACCACTACATCACGGAGGTCGCTGCTCAACCCGCCGAGTGCTCCGACCCTCAGCGGCGCTGCGACGGCTCCTGCCCTTGATCCGGTCTGGCGTGAACCGAGCCGCGACGTTCGCCGCCGTCGCCCTGGCTTATTGCCTGGGCTGCGACGGAGGCACGACCACCCGGGACGCCGGGCCGCCGCCCGACGGCAGCCTGGCGGAGGACATCTTCGCGCCGCCGGGCGAGCCCCTGCCCTTTGCGAGCGCAGAGGAGCGTGCCCTCTTCGACAGAGGCGCCGAGCTCGCGCAGCGGCGCTGGGATCTCACCGAGAGCTTCGGTCCCTCCCACTCGGTCTCCGCGTGCGTCGACTGCCACGGGCGCCCGACGCTGGGAGGCCGGGGCGGGCTGAGCGCCGCGGTTCGGCTCGTCCGCCAGGAGCTGGACACCGATCAGCTGATCGTCGGGCTGCACGGCTCCCAGCCACTGATGACCACCGGCCCGGAGGTGCTCTACCCGCCGCCGCCCACGGCGAACGCGTTCGCCCGGCGTCAGCCCTCCGCGCTCTACGGCGTGGGGCTGCTCAGCCTCGTGCCCGAGGAGGAGGTGTTCCGGAACGCCGACCCTGCCGACGAGGACGGCGACGGTGTCTCCGGCGTCAACGCGTGGGACCGGGGCTTCATCGCGCGGTTCGGCCTCAAGGCCGATTCCTCCGACGTCGAGCTCTTCGTGCGCGGGCAGGTGTTCGAGCACCTCGGCTTGAGCAGCTTGCCGCTGACGAGTGACGAGCGCTCCTCCCTGCCCCTCGGCGCGTCCAGTCTCTCGCGCCTGTCGTACGAGCCCGACTCGGACGTGGGCGCGGCACGCTGGCCACAGGGCATCGATCCCAACCTCGTCCTGATCGACAGCGACGACGTCGACGACCCCGAGCTCTCCAACGCCGACCTCTTCGCGCTCATCTCTTGGGTTCGACTCCTCGCGGTCCCTCCCCGAGCGGCGCCCACCGAGGAGAGCACGCGCGGCGAAGCGCGATTCGAAGAGATCGGCTGCACGGGCTGTCACGTGCCGCGGCTCGGTAGCCCGCTGGGCGCGCTCCCGGCCTACACCGACCTCCTCGTGCACGACATGGGCCCCGGGCTCTCCGATGGCATCCAGCGCGCGGCCGGAGCCGGAACCGAGGACGAGTATCGCACCACTCCCCTCTGGGCAGCCGGGCTGGGCGGCCCGTATCTACACGACGGGCGCGCGAGCACCCTGCACGACGCGATCGTCGCCCACGGAGGGGAGGCCGACGCCTCGGCGCGCGCCTACGAGGCGCTGACCGACGGCGAGCGGGCCGACGTGCTCGCGTTCCTGCGCTCGTTCGGAGGGGACCACGCGGCCGGTGAGGGCACCGAGCCCGAGGGCGCAGAGCCACCGCCGACCGGGACCCTCGGCGGACCGGCCGAGGGGATCGACGCGGAGCGGTTCGCGCGGGGACGCGCCCGCTTCGATCGCCTGGTCCCGATGTCCGAAGGGGTCGGCCCCCGCTACGACGCCGACACCTGCGGCGCGTGCCATCGCCACCCGGCCCTGGGCGGCGGGGGCGGCCGCGGGGCGATCCGCGTGCGCGCCGGTCGCTGGGAGGGCGACGCCTTCGCGGAGGTGCCGGCCGGCCCGTGGTGGACGCGCTACTCGGTGGACGCGACCGCGAGCGGCCGGCTGACGGAGTCGGCGAGCTACTTCGAGCGCCGGCTCGCCCCTCCGCTCTTCGTCGCCGGCATGCTGGGCCGGGTCGACGCGGCGGCCGTGAGCGCGCTCGCCGATCCCGACGACCTCGACGGCGACGGCGTCTCCGGGCGCGCCCCCGAGCGTGACGGATCGCTGCTGCGCTTCGGCTGGCAGTCCACTCACGAGTCGGCGGAGGCCGCGACGCGCGGATGCCTCGCGAGCGCGATGGGCCTGACCAGCGGCGGTGAGACCGACGCCGACGAGGTCGCCGACCCGGAGTACGCCGAGGCGGACGTCGCGGATCTGGTCTATTTCGTCGAGGGCCTCGCCGTTCCGCCGGCCCCCGCCGACGCCTCGCTGTTCATCGCGACGGGCTGCGCCGACTGCCACACCCCCGAGCTGCCCGCGACCGACGGCGGCGACCTCGCCTTGTACTCGGACCTCCTCTTGCACGAGCTCTCGGACTCCGGCCCGGGCGTCGCCGAGGGCGCGGCGGGCCCCCGTGAGTACCGGACCGCGCCTCTCCGCGCGGTGGCGCACACCGCGCCGTACATGCACGACGGGCGCGCGCTCACCCTCGAAGAGGCCATCGCCGCCCACGGGGCCGAAGGCGCGGCGGCCGCCGCGGCCTTCTCGGCGCTCGACGCCAGTGAGCGCGAAGCGTTGCTCGAGTTCCTGGTGGCCCTGTGAGGCCTCGCTCTGTTCACCGGCCGGGGGCCCGGATGTTAGTCTCTGCGCGCATGGCGATGCAGACCCGTCGAAGTCTCAGGAGAAGTCTGATGCATGGTTTTGGAGCAACCTCGCGCCCCTGGATGATCGCCGCGCTGGCCATGGGCCTCGCTGCCTGTGGAGATCCGCTGGTCGGGGGTGGGCCCGTCACCGAGATGGACGGCGGCGCCAACAACGGAGAGTGCGCGCCGAACGAGACCACCTGCGACGAGGAGTGCGTCTATCTCCTGACCGATGTCGCTAACTGCGGCGGGTGCGGCGTGGCGTGTGGTGCCGGCGAGGACTGCATCCTCGGTGAGTGCACCCCCGACTGTGACGACACGGTCTGTGGCGGGGAGTGCGTGGATCTGACCCTGACCGCCGAGCACTGCGGTCGCTGCGGCAACGCGTGTCCGGCCGAGCGCCCCACCTGCCGCGGCGGGTTTTGCCGCCCGACCTGTGGCGCGGAGGAGACCCTCTGCACCGACGTCTGCGCGGACGTGTCCAGCGACCCGATGCACTGCGGCGAGTGCCGGAACGCCTGCGCGGACGGCGAGACCTGCACCGACGGCGCGTGTGGGTGAGCCGGCCCGGACAGTGAGCCGGTGAGCTTCGACGACGCGGCCCGCGACTGGGCGCGCATCCTCGGCCCGGATCGCGTGCTCACCGATCCGGCCGACCGCGCGCGCTACGCGCGCACCACGCAGGCGTTCGCGGCGACCCCTCGGGCCGTCGTCCTCCCGGCGACCACGGCGGAGGTGGCGGAGGTCGTGCGGGTGGCCGCGCGCGAAGGCGTCGGCCTCCACCCGATCAGCACCGGCAAGAACTGGGGCATGGGCGCCGCCTCGCCGATGAGCGACGACCACGTCGTCGTCGATCTGCACGGCATGGACGCCATCCTCGAGATCGACGAGGAGCTCGGCTACGCCGTCGTGCAGCCGGGCGTCACCCAGGGTCAGCTGGCGGCGCGCCTCGAGGAGCTCGGGTCGCGCTGGATCCTCGACACCACCGCCTCCGCGCGCGACACGAGCCTGCTCGGCAACATCGTCGACCGCGGCGACGCCTTCGGCCGCCTCAGCGATCGGTACGCCAACTGCGCCGGGCTCGAGGTGGTGCTCGGCGACGGCACCGTCCTGGACACCGGCTACGCGCACTACGACTGCGGCCCGCTCCGCCACGCCCACAAGTGGGGCGTCGGCCCCGCCCTCGACGGCCTGTTCAGTCAGTCGAACCTGGGCGTGGTCACGCGCCTCGCGATGTGGCTCTCGCCGAAGCCCGAGCACGTGCTCGGCGTCATCCTCCACTTCCGCGACCCCGCCCTCCCCGCGGTGATCGACGGGCTCCGCGCCCTCCGGCAGCGCGGCGTCATCGACTGCGCGCCCCACATCTACAACGGGCTCCGGGTCGCCGGTCCGTCCGCCGTCCCGCGCGAGGGCGCCTTCGACCTCGAGGCGGAGCGCGCCGCGTCCGGGCGGAGCTTCGACTGGCTGGCCTCCTTCGCGCTCTACGGGACGCGAGCCCAGACCCGGGTGGCGATGAGGCTCGTCGCGAAGACCCTGCGCGGGCACGCGAAGGTGGTGAGCTTCTCCCGCCGCTCGGTCCGGGTCTTCGGGTGGGCGGCGAAGCTCTTCGAGATGATCCGGCTCCGCGGGCTCGCCGGCGTCTGCCGCGCGAACGCGAGGGGCCTCGGCGTGCTCCTCGACAGCTTCAGCGGGATGCCCAACGACGGCCCGGTGAGCGGGGTGGCCGCCTCTAGCCGTCACCTCGAGCCCGGCGCCACGCCCACGCCGGACCTCCTCGCCTACCCCGACCTCGGCATGTACTGGCTCACCCACGCCGCGCCGCTGCGCGGGCGAGACGCCGCCGCCGCCGCCGCGCTCATTCGTGAGACGCTGCGCGAATTCCGGGTGCCACCTCACCTCACATTCACGCCGGTGTCTGCCCGGGCACTGTTGCTCAATGTCACGATCTACTTCGACCGTGATGACCCCGCGCGAAGAGACGCCGCTCATCGCTGCCAGGACGTCCTCTCGGAGCGGCTCGGCGCGGCCGGCTACCCGCCGTTTCGAGCCGGCGTGCACGGGGCCCGGCACCTCGCGTCCGCCGGCAACTTCTGGCCGATCGTGCAACGAATTCGGGCGGCGCTGGACCCTGCCGGTATCCTCTCACCGGGCCGCTATGATCCGCTGCGATCCCCCTCTTTACGGCGGCCCGAGAATTCGGATACTGTGGATGCTCAGCCAACCAAGGCTGTTTGATGGAGATGTGATGCGATCTTTGAAGTACTGGACTGTATTGAGCTTCTTCGTCCTCGCCGCGGTCGGCTGTGACGACGGCACCGAGGAAGTGGACTCCGGCACGACCGCGGACAGCGGCGGCGGCGACACCGACGCTGGCGGCGGCGGCGACTGCGCCACTCGCTGCGTCGAGCGCCACCTCTCCTGCGGTGCGCCCGGCTTCTTCGCGGACTGGCCGTGGTGCCCCGACTACTGCGACGCCGCCGACGAGGCGCAGGAGGCCTGCCTCTTCGAGACCGAGTGCATGGACCTCGGCGCCGCGGCGATGACCAACACCTTCCCCTGTGACGTCCCGGAGCCGCCCTCGTGCGAGGAGCGCTGCTACGAGGCGCACATCGGCTGCGGCGCCCCCGAGGAGTTCCGCATGGCCCCGTGGTGCTCCCAGTACTGCGAGGCGGCGATGCCCGACCAGCTCAACTGCCTGGTGCGCGAGACCTCCTGCACGGACCTCGAGTTCCACGGCCGCGGCGGCACCTTCCCCTGCGGCGTCGAGTCGCCGATGCCGGCCGACGGCGGCGTGCCGGCCGACGACGGTGGCACCAGCTCGGGCGACGCGGGCGCGTCCGACGCCGGAGCGGCTCCCGACGCCGGAGTCTGAGCGACCTCATGACCGATCTGCGGGCACCTGGAGCGACGCTTCGGGTGCCCGTTTTCGTTGACGCCCATGCGTGAAGCCCCCTGGGCCGCGCTCTGGGGTCTGCTCCAGGGCTCCCGAGGCGCCCTCCTCCTCGGCGCGGTCGCCGCGATCATCTCGCGGCTCGCGTCGCTCGCCTTCCCGCCCATCGTCGCCGAGGCGATGGACGCGGGCCTGCGCGGCGAGCCGGAGACGACCTCCTTCACGTCGCTCGCGCTCCTCCTCGCCGCCGTCATCCTCGCGCAGGCCGTCGCGACGTGGACCTTCGCCTATCTCTCGGGCGTGATCGGGAGCCGGGTGGTCAACCGGCAGCGCAGCCTCATCTTCGGCCGGCTGCTCCAGATGACGCCGGAGTGGCTCTCGGGTCGCTCGCGCGGCGAGCTCGTCGGCCGGCTGGCCGCCGACGGTGAGGCCATCCGGCTCATGAGCCCGACCCTGCTGATGAGCACCGCCGACATCGTCAAGGCTGCGTGCGGTATCGTGCTCCTGGTGGTGACCGCCCCCTACCTCGCGCTCTGGGTCTCCATCGTGCTGCCCCTCTCGCTCCTCGTCGTCGTCCTCGCCAACCGCGGCCTCGGCCGTCGTGGGCGCGGTCTGCGCGACGCGGAGGCGGCCGCGAGCAACCACGTGGAGAGCGTCCTGACGAGCTTCTGGACGGTGAAGGCGTTCGCCCGCGAGCGCGCCGAGGCGGGGGCCTACGACGAGCGCCTGGCCGGCGTGCAGCGCGCCGTCTCGCGGTTCTCCGCGACCATGGCCACGTTCCAGTCCGCCCTCTACTCGACGTCCGGGCTGGTGTTCCTGGTGCTCGTGGCGGTGGGCGCCCGGTCGCTCGCCGACGGGGAGCTCAGCGCGGGGCGCATCGTGGCGTTCCTCATGTACGCCTTCCTGGTGGCGGAGTCGGTGATCCAGCTCTCGCACCAGAGCGGCGCGATGGCCTCGGCGGTCGGCGCGACGACCCGGCTCCTCGAGCTCGCTCGCCTCGAGCCCACGGACCTGGACGCGCCCGACGCGACGCCCGCGCCGTCGACCGGCGGCGTGGCCATCGAGGACCTGGAGATCGCCTACGACTCCGGCGTGCCCGTCCTGAGCGGGGCCTCCCTCCGGGTGGAGCCGGGCGAGCTCATCGGGCTGGTGGGTCGCTCGGGCGCCGGCAAGAGCACGCTGGTCGCCGCGCTGCTCCGGTTCCTCGAGCCCCGCCGCGGGCGCATCCTCCTCGGCGGCCAGGACATCGCGTCCCTCTCCAAGACGTCGCTCCGGCGCGCCGTCGCGGTCGTGCCCCAGGACCCCGCGCTCTTCCCCACCTCGATCCTCGAGAACATCCGCTACGGCGATCCCACGGCCTCGCTCGAGGCGGTGGAGGACGCCGCCCGCCGCGCCCACGCCCACGACTTCATCACCGCCCTCCCCGGCGGATACGACGCGCCGGTCGGGGACCGCGGCTCGAAGCTCTCCGGAGGCCAGCGCCAGCGCATCGCCCTCGCGCGCGCGCTGCTCGCCGACCCGAGCGTCCTGATCCTCGACGAGGCGACCAGCAGCCAGGACGCCGAGAGCGAGGCGGCCATCGAGGCGGCGATCACCGCCTTCGCCCGGACGCACGCCGTGATCGTGATCGCGCACCGCCTCCAGACCCTGATGGACGCGACGCGGATCTACGTGCTCGACGGCGGCGCGGTCGCCGAGGTGGGCACGCACGAAGAGCTCCTGACCCGCAGCGGGCTCTACCAGCACCTCTACGCGATCCAGGATCGCCGAAGCGAGCCATGATGGCTCCCCAGTTGTAGATTCGGAGGACCGAGATGTTTCCCCCCACCCTCCCCCGTGACCCCGCGGTCGCCAGCCCTTCCCCCTTCGGCACCGTGGGGGACGACATCGTCGCCCCGGTCTACACGGAGACCCAGGACGCCAGCTGGCGCGAGCTGTTCGGCATCCAGGGCCGCCTGGCCGCGCGCAAGGCCTGCCGCCCCTACCTCGAGGCGCGCCGCGAGTTCGAGCGCTTCGGCGACGCGGTGCCCTCCCTGCGCGCGATCAGCGCCCACCTCGAAGCGAGCACCGGGTGGCGGGTCGTCAAGGCGGAGGGCTACGTGCCGCCCTCGCAGTTCCACCGGATGCTCGCCGACAAGCTCTTCCCGTCGATGGACGAGTTCCGGCACGCGGACGAGCTGCTCAGCACGCCCGCGCCCGACATGTTCCACGACCTGCTCGGCCACGTGGCAGCGCTCCACAGCCCGACCTACGCGTCGATCTACCGCGACTTCGGGCGCGTGGGCGCGAACGCTCACCACGACGAGCAGCACCTGTGGCTGCAGAAGATCTACGTCTACGCGATGGAGTACGGCGTGGTCCGCGAGGGTGACGGAGTCCGCGCCTGCGGCGGCGCCCTGCTGACGAGCCCCGGAGAGCTCGAGGTCTTCGACGGCGACGCGCTCGAGCGCACGCCGTGGGAGTGGGACGACGTGCTGGCCGCGGACCTGAACGTCTACGAGTCGTTCACGCGCGTCTTCGTGCTCCCCGACCTGGAGTGGTTCCACGCGACCTTCCTCGACTGGGCGCGCGCCGAGAAGCTGCTGGACTGATCGGCCTCAGCCGCGCCCCAGCCAGCGGCGCACCTGCGCGATCAGCGCGTCGGCGTGGCGCCGCTCGAGCACGTCGTAGTGGCCGGCGTCGACCGGGACGACCTCGAGCCGCGGCGCGAGGGCGCGCCAGGTCGCGTCGGCCTCCGGCCGCTCGCCGCAGAAGAACGCGAGCGCCGGCACGTCGAGCGGCGACGGTCGGTAGGCGTGCGCGGCCTGGAGGTGGGCGGCCCAGAGCTCCGCTTCGCCCCGGAGCGCGTCGTCGACCTCGGCGCCCCCTCGGGCCAGCACCTCCCGGAGCACGTCGTCGGGGGTCGGGGCCGGCCCGCGCAGCACCGTCGGGTCGACGAGCAGCAGCATCTCGATCGTCCGCCCTCGGCGCACCAGCTCGGCGGCGACCGCGTGGGCGAAGATCGCTCCGAGCGACCAGCCGCCGATCGCGAGCGAGCCCTCCGGCTGATGCGTCTCCACCGCGTCGGCGTGAGCCCGGACCAGCTCCTCGATCGGCACCTCGGCCGCGCCCGCCTCGAAGAGGCGCGGGCTGCGCAGCCCCACCACCGAGAAGTCCCCCGCGAAGGCCTCGGCCAGCTCGCGATACACCGCCGGGTCTCCGTCCGCGGCGTGCAGGAGATGGAGCGCCGGGCCCTCGCCTCCGCGGGTGAGCGAGGTGACGGTCGACGGCGCGCCCGCCCCGCTCGCGATCGCGTCGAGGTGGCTGGCGAGCGCGTCGAGCTGCGGCGTGGCGAACACGTCCGCGACCGCGATCCGCTTGCCGTGCTCCCGCTGGAGCTCCGCGACGAGCCGGGTCACGAGGAGCGAGTGCCCGCCCAGCGCGAAGAAGTCGTCCGTGCGACCGACCCGCTCCACGCCGAGCAGCCGCGACCAAAGCGCCGCGAGCGCCACCTCGGTCGGGCCCTCGGGCGGCGGCGCGTCGTCGGGCGTCGGCGGCGCCGCGCGGAGCGCCGCCGTGTCGACCTTGCCGTTCTGCTTGGTGGGGAGCTCGTCCGCGATGACCAGCTTCGCGGGAACCATGTAGGGAGGCAGCCGCTCGGCGAGCGCCGCGCGCAAGGTCGTCGGCGTCCATCGCGAGCGAGGCGCGGCGTAGGCCACGAGCCGCTTGGCGCTGCCGGCGCCCTCGACCAGCACCGCGCTCGCGTCGACGCCGGGCACCGATCCGAGCACCGCCTCGACCTCGTCGACCTCGATCCGGAAGCCACGGATCTTGACCTGTCGATCCCGACGCCCCTCGAACTGGAGACGCCCGTCCGGTCGCCAGCGCGCCAGGTCGCCGGTGAGGTACATGCGCGCCCCGGGCTCGTCGGCGAAGGGATCCGGCCGGAAGCGCTCGGCGGTGAGGGCCGGCTTGCCCGTGTAGCCCCGCCCGACGCCGGCGCCGCCGAGGCAGAGCTGCGCCGTCACCTCCCGCGGCGCCGCGCGCAGCGACTCGTCGAGCACGTAGGACGAGGCCCCCGGCACCGGGCGCCCGATCGAGAGCGCCTCGTCGAGCTGCGTGTCTGGCGCCACCACCTCGCAGCTCGTCGCGACCGACGCCTCGGTCGGCCCGTACTCGAAGAAGAGCTGGAACGGCAGGCGCGCCCCCCGCGGCAGCGCGAGCGGCTCTCCGCCGGTCGTCCAGACCCGCAGCGAGTCGAGCTCCGCGAGCCGCGGGTACACGAAGCGCAGGATCACGGGCGCGGCGTTGAACACCTCGACGCGGTGCTCCGTCAGCCACTCGACCACCCGGTCGGCGTCGGTCCGCACCTCGGTGGGCGCCATCACCAGGGTCGCCCCGCTCGTCAACGCGTCGTACACGTGACGGTTGCCGGCGTCGAAGGAGAGCGGCGCCACGTGGCCCGATCGGACGCCCGGCCCGAGCTTAAGCGCCTCGCGCGCCCAGAGCACGGTGTTGGCGATCGCGCGATGCTCGATCTCCACGCCCTTGGGGCGGCCGGTCGTGCCCGAGGTGAAGATGACGTACGCGAGCTGGTCGGGGCCGCTCGGGACGCGGCGCGACGATCCCTTCGCGTCCGGATCGAGCTCCACCCCCGAGTCGGTCGCGACCAGGTGCGCCGCGCAGCCCTCGCGCATCCAGGTGGCGCGGTCGGGGGCCTCGGTCTCGTCGATGGGGACGTACGCCGCGCCCGCCTTCGTCACCCCGAGGATCGCCGCGATGGACCACGCGCCGCGCCCGACGACTACCGACACCCGATCTCCGGGCCCGACGCCGCGGTCCACGAGGCGGGCGGCGAGCGCGTCGACCTCCGCGGCCAGCTCCGCGTAGGTGAGGTTGCGATCGGCCGCGATGACGGCCTCGAGGCTCGGGTGGCGGCGCGCCGCCTCGTCGAACATGTCGCCGAGGGTGAGCGCGCGCGCGGCGGTGAGGTCGTGGCCACGCGCCCAGTCGCCCTCGCCCGCGGTCGCGTAGCGCCGCGTCACGTCGGCCCGCTCCGCCTCGCCGAGCAGCGCCTCGGCGTCGATCGTCGCGTCCGTGGCCTCGACCGCCGAGGTCAGCGCGCGCGCGTACATCCCGCGCATCCGGGTGAGCAGCGGCTCGGCCAGGTTGAACGAGTGCAGCTCGGCCGCGAGCGCCCGGGTCGTCCCGTCCAGCCGCACGTGGAAGGAGAGCGGCAGCTCACCGCGCTCGTGCATCTCGAGCCGCTCCACCTCGAAGCCCGCGCCCTCGAGCGCGGTCCGGTAGGCGCGGAAGCTGACGAAGTTGAACGCGCTGTCGTACGGCCGGGAGTGCCCGCGGCGCAGGATCTCGGGGTACGGCAGCAGCCGATGACGGTAGTGCGCGCGCTCCAGGTCGTGCACCCGACGGATCAGCTCGGCCCACGTCCCCTCGACGTCGACGGTGAACGGCAGCGAGTTGAGGAACATGCCGACCGCCTCGTCGCCGCCCTCGTGAGGCCGGGTGTGCGTGGTCAGGCCGGTCGTCACCCGGGCCACCCCGCCCAGCATCGACTGAACCACCAGGTGGCAGGCCAGGAACACGTTCTTGACGCTCACGCCGAGGCGCTCGGCCAGCCCGTGGAGGGCCGCGGCGGTCGCGTCGTCGAGCGGCACGAGCGAGCGGGAGAGCGTCTCCTCGCCGTCGAGCGGGAGGCGCGAGGGAGGCGGCGCCTCCGGACGGCGCGCCCAGAAACGATCGGTGTCCGCGTCGGCGAGCGCCTCTTGCTCCCGCGCGACGTGGAGCCCGAGCACGTCCTTCGGCGGGCGAGGGAGCGCGCGGCCGGTCCACGCCGCGGAGAGCTCGGCGATCACGAGCGAGAGGCTCCAGCCATCCATCACCGCGTGGTGGAAGCTGAGCATCACGTGCTTCCGGTCCCCGGCGAGCTCGTGCACGATCACCCGCAGCAGCGGCGCCGCCTCGAGCTCGAAGGGCCGGCTCGTCTCCTCCGCGCAGGCCCTGGCGACGTGCGCCTCCACCGCCTCGCCCCAGTCGCGGGCGTCGACCACCCGCACGTCGACGTCGCAGCGCCGGTGGATGACGGTGAGCGCCCTGGAGAAGCCCGCCACCCGGAAGGAGGCGCGGAGCGCGGGGTGACGCTCGACGATCTGGTGCACCGCGTCCACGAGGCGCTCGGTCGAGGGCGCCCCACGCACGAGCAGGCTGACCACGTCGTGGTAGGAGGCGGAGCCCGGCGACTCGACCTGGTGGAACACCATGCCCTGCGCGATCTGCGTCATCGGGAAGGCGTCGACGGCCTCCCCCTCGAGGCGCTGGCGATCCTCGTCGGTCACGAGCGACCACGGCGCGTAGGCGCTGCCGGAGCCCTCGTGCGCGGTGAGCCGCGCCGCCACCCGGTGCAGCACCGGATCGGCGAGGAGGTCCTCGACGTCGAGGCGGAGGCCTCGCTCCTCCAGGCCGCCGAGCACCGGCAGCATCGAGATCGAGTCGCCGCCGAGCGCGATGAAGTCGTCGTCGCGCCCGACCCGCTCCAGGCCGAGCACCTGGGCCCAGAGGGACGCGAGCAGCGCCTCGTTCTCCCCGCGCGGCGGCTCGTAGGCCCGCGTCGACCGCCCGGGGGCCGGCAGCGCGGCCCGGTTCACCTTGCCGCTCCCGGTGAGGGGCAGCGCCGGCAGGTGCATCAGCTCCGCGGGCACCATGTAGGCGGGGAGCTGGCCCCGCAGGTGTTCGCGCAGCGCCTCCGCCTCGACCGCCTCGCCGACGTGGTACGCGACGAGTCGCAGGCCGCCCGAGGGGGCCGGGTGTGTCCACGCCACCGCCTGGCTCACCGACGGGTGCTGCTCGAGCACGGCCTCGATCTCGCCGAGCTCGATCCGGAGCCCGTTGATCTTCACCTGGAAGTCGACGCGGCCCAGGTAGTCGAGCGCGCCGTCTTCGCCCCACCGGCAGCGGTCGCCGGTCGCGTACATGCGCTCGCCGTGCCCGAACGGGTCGCAGACGAAGCGCGCCGCGGTGAGCGCCGGGCGCCCCACGTAGCCGAGCCCCACCTGGACGCCGCCGAGGTGCAGCTGCCCGGCGACCCGATCGGGGAGCCGCTCCAGCTCCTCGTCGAGCACGTGGGTCGTGGTGTTGGCGATCGGCCGCCCGATCGGGACCGGGCGCCGCGTGTCGTCCGCCGGGCACGGCCACCAGGTGACGTCGATCGCCGCCTCGGTCGGCCCGTAGAGGTTGTGCAGCTCCGCGCCCGGGAGCCGGCGATGGAGCTCCGCCCTCAGCTCCGCGCCGAGCGCCTCGCCGCTGCACACCACGCGCCGCAGACCGCTCGGCGCGTCCGGGGTGGCGTCCAGGAACGGCCCGAGCATGGAGGGCACGAAGTGCGAGATCGTGACCCCGGCCTCCTCGATGACGCGCCACAGCCGCCGCGGCTCGCGGTGGGCCTTCGGCGGCGCCACCCGGAGCTGCGCGCCGACCTGCAGCGGCCAGAAGAGCTCCCACACCGACACGTCGAAGCCGAACGGGGTCTTGTGCAGGGCGACGTCGCGCGCGTCGAGGGGGAGCGCCTCCTGCATCCAGGTGAGCCGGTTCATCACCGCGCCGTGCGCGTTGGCCGCGCCCTTCGGTCGGCCGGTCGAGCCGGAGGTGAAGATCACGTAGGCGGTGTTCTGGGGCAGGGCACGGCGGACCGGTCGATCGCGACGCTCGCCCTCCGCCAGGCGCCGCACGTCCTCGACGCGCGCCCCCTCGAGGCCGCCCGGCGTCGCGTCTCCCGCCGTCAAGACGAGCTGACAGCCCGCGTCCTCGAGGATCGCGCGGGCCCGCTCCGCCGGGAGGTCGACCTCCACCGGGACGTAGGCCGCGTCCGCCTTGAGCACGCCGTAGACCGCGACCAGCCGCTCGAGCGAGCGCTCGACGCAGACGGCCACGCGGGTCTCGAGCCCCACGCCCCGCTCCCGCAGCGCGTGCGCCACCGCGTTCGCCCGCGCGTCGAGCTCCGCGTAGCTCAGCGCGCCTTCCTCGGACGACAGCGCCACCGCCGTCGGATCGCGATCCACCTGCGCCTCGAACGCGTCCATCAGCGTGGGCGGGAGACGCCAGCCCCGCTGCGTCGCGTTGCGGCGCGCGAGCGCGCTCGTCTGCTCGGGCGCGAGGAGCTCCGCCAGGCGCACGGCGCCCCCGCGCGCGAGGGCCCGCAGCGCGCGCTCGTGCGCCACGACCATCCCGTCCCGCGCGGCGTCGGCCACCGCGGGGGCGAAGATGAGCCGCAGCGCCGCGCCCTCCGGTCGACGCACGAAGAAGACCTCGAGGGGGATCTCGGTCTCGTGCAGGGAGTGCCGCTCGACCGCGGCGAGGTCGGCGCCCTCGAGCCCGCGCAGGACGTGGAAGTCACCGACGACGAAGATCGACTCGAAGGGCCGACCGCCGACCTCCCTCGAGACCGCCGACAGCGGGTAGTAGCGCAGCCGCTGGAGCCGGTCGCGCCCTCGCCCCGTCGCGTCGAGCAGGCCGGCCCAGTCGCCGCGCACGTCCACCCGGAGCGGCTGCGTGTTCAGGAACAAGCCGAGCTGACGCTCCGCGTCCAGGGTCGGGGGGCGGCCGTGCGTGACCCAGCCGATCGCGACGTCGCGGCGCCCGGTGTAGGCGGCCATCACCGCGGCGTGGGCCGAGGCGAGCGCGACCGGGAGCGTGGTGCCCGCGCGCTCCGCCGCCCCCTCGAGCGCCTCGAGCAGATCGGGCGAGAGGTCCAGCTCCCGCGTCTCCGGCGTGGCCCCGGCCGCGTCGGGCTCGGTGGGCAGGCTCTCCATCGGCTCGAAGCCCTCGAGCTCGCGCCGCCAGGCCTCGCGCACCTCCGCGTCCCGCTCGGCCTCGCGCTCCACCCGCACGTAGTCGCGATAGCGGCCGCGGGGCGGGGGCGGGAGCGCCTGGCCGCGGAGCAGCGCGCCGAGCTCCGCCAGCAGCGTCGCCACGCTCCAGCCGTCGAGGATGGCGTGATGGAACGAGAAGACGACGAGCGCGGTCTCGCCCGGGAGGTGGTGCACGCTGACCCGGAAGAGGGGCGCCGCCGCGAGATCGAACGGTCGCCGCGCCTCGGCCGCCAGCAGCGCCTGCACCTTCGCGTCGACCTCCGAGGGCGCCCAGCCGCGCGCGTCCCGCGCCTCGACGCGCACCGTGGCCTCGCGATGGACCCGCTGCACGGGCTCCGGGCCGCCGCCCAGGCGGAACGAGGTACGCAAGAGCTCGTGTCGCTCGACGAGGGTCGCCATCGCCGCCTCGAGGGCGGACGGATCCACCCCGCCGTCGACCCGGTAGGCGACGACCTCGTGGTACTTCATCGTCGCGCCGCGCGCCGCGTGGGCGACCATCGCCGCCTGCAGCCGCGTCAGCGGGTAGGCCGCCTCGATCGAGGGCCCGAACGCATCGGCGTCGGCGTCCACCAGCTCGAACGGCCCGACGGAGACGCCTCCCCCGTCGGTCTCGCGCGCCGCGAGGGCGGAAGCCAGCTGGTGCAGCCGCCGGTGCGCGAAGAAGTCCGCGAGCTCGACCGGGTGCCCCTCCTCGCGGAGCGCCGCCGCGACCGGGAGCAGCCGGATGGAGTCGCCGCCGAGCTCGAAGAAGTCGCTCCGCCGATCGACGACGTCGACCCCGAGCGCGTCCCGCCAGGCGCTCGCGATGGCGTTCTCCAGCGGGCCCTGGGGCGGCTCGACGTCTCCGGCCTGGCCCGTCGCGCCGATCGGCGCCGGCAGCCGGGCGCGATCGACCTTGCCGCTGGTGTTGAGCGGCAGCTCCGCGCGGTGCTCCACGAAGGTCGGCACCATGTACTCGGGCAGCCGCTCGCCCAGCACCCGGCGCGCCTCGTCGGCGTCCACCGGCTCGCCCTCGTAGTGCGCCACGAGCTGCTCGGCGCCCGTGCTCGAGGTGTGGAGCCACGCGACGGCGCGCAGCACGCCCGGCATGGACTCGAGCGCGGCCTCGATCTCGCCGAGCTCGATGCGGAAGCCGCGCAGCTTCACCTGGAAGTCGGTCCGGCCCAGACACTCGACCTCGCCGTCCACCCAGCGCGCGAGATCCCCGGTGCGGTACAGCCGCCCGCCCGGCGCGCCGAAAGGATCGGGCACGAAGCGCTCCGCGGTCAGCGCCGGGCGGCCGTGGTAGCCGTTGGCGACGCCGCGTCCCCCGATGCTCAGCTCGCCGATCGTGCCGTCGGGCACGAGCTGGCCGTCCCGGTCGAGCACCCGGAGCGTGGTCTCGTGGATGGGCACGCCGACCCGGATCGGCGGGCCGTCGACCTTCCAGCGCGACGACCAGATCGTCGTCTCCGTCGGCCCGTAGAGGTTCCAGACCTCCGGGCAGATCTCCGCGAGCCGGGCGCCGAGCCGCGCCGGGAGCGCCTCGCCGCCGGTGAACGCGCGCACGCCGCCGCGCCAGCCCGCGCCCATCAACATCGTCCAGGTGGCCGGCGTGGCCTGCATCACGGTCGCCCGCTCGAGCAGCGCGACGAGCCGCTCGGGGTCGCCGGCCTCCGCGCGGCTCGCGAGCAGGACCGAGCCGCCGACGAGGAGCGGGAGGAAGAGCTCCAGCACCGAGATGTCGAAGGAGAAGGTCGTGACCGCGAGGAGCACGTCGCGCTCGGAGAGCCCCGGCTCGCTCGCCATCGACCAGAGGAAGTTGGTCACCGCGCGGTGCGGCACCGAGACGCCCTTGGGCGTGCCGGTCGAGCCGGACGTGTAGATGAGATAGGCCTCGTCCCCCGGGAAGAGGCGGCCCTCGAAGGGATCGCGCGCGGGGACGTCACCGCCGAGGGCGAGCTGCGGGCCCCACCCCCGGTCGGCCTCGTCGTCGACGAGCGTGAGCCGCGCCCCCGAGTCGCCGAGCATCAGCGCGATGCGCCGCGCGGGCAGCGCCGGATCGACCGGGACGTAGGCCGCGCCCGCGCGCCACACCCCGATCATGGCGGCCACGGTCCACGGGCCCCGCTCCGCGCCGATGGCCACGCGGTCTCCCGGGCGCACGCCGGCCGCCTCGAGGCGCGCCGCGACCGCGCCGGACGCGCGCCAGAGCTCGGCGTAGGACCAGGTCGTCCCGTCGGCGCGCTCCAGGGCCCGCGCCGGAGCGTCGGCCCTCGCGGCGAGCCGCTCGAGCACCGAGGCGAGCGGACCCTCGTGAGACGGCCCGCGCCCCAGGGAGACCAGCGCCTCCCGCTCCCCGGGGCCCAGCAGGTCGAGCTGCGCGAGGGGGGCCCGAGGCGCGGCGACGAGCGCCTCGAGCAGCGCGACGTAGGCGTCGAGGATCGCGTCGACGGTGGCGGCCTCGTACGCGTGCGCGTCGTAGACCAGCCGCGCCTCGAGGCCGTCGCCGGCCGAGAACTGCAGCTCGACGTCGAAGACCGCGCGCCCCTGGTGCCGCCCCTCCAGCTCCAGCTCGAGCCCTCCGCCCCGGGCCGCGCCGGGCGGCGTCTCGTTGTAGACGAGGAGCGTCTGGAACACCGGGGTCGCGTCGACGCGGCGGTCGAGATCCAGCGCGCCCACCACCTGCGCGAAAGGCGCGTCCTGGTGACGCAGCGCCTCGAGGCTCGACGCCTTCACGCGGGCGACGTGGTCGAGGAACGACCGCCGCATCTCCACGCGGCTCCGGATCGTGACCGTGTTGATGAACAGCCCGACCGAGCGCTGGAACCGCGCGCCGGGGCGGCCCGAGACCGGCGTGCCGACGGCGACGTCGCGCTCGCCGCTCCGCCGCGCGAGGAGCACCTGCCACGCGGCCATCACCACCATGAACGGCGACGCCTTCGCCTCCCGCGCGAGCGCGCCGAGCGCCCCCTCCAGGGCCTCGGAGAGGCGCCGCTCGGTGCGACGGGTCGGCCCTCGCCCCGCCGGATCGCGGCGGTCCCGGGCGATCGTCACCGGCGGCGGCGGCGGCGACAGCTGTCGTCGCCAGTACGCCAGCTGCGCCTCGAGCCGCTCGGCGCCGTCGGGGCCGCGCTGCCACGCGACGAAGTCCCCGTACGGCACGGCCGCCTCCCACTCCGGCGCGGTGCCCCACGCCAGCGCGTCGTAGGCCTGGAGCAGCTCCGACGCGATGAGCGCGAGGGAGGCGCCGTCGGACACGAGGTGGCTGATCGCGAGGACGAGGTGCGCCTCCTCGCCTGGCGCGAGGCAGAGGCGCGCCCGCCAGAGCGGCGGCTCCCCGAGATCGAAGGGTCGCTCGAAGGTGTCGCGGCGGACCGCGTCGAGCTCCTCGGCGCGCTCGAGCGTGACCACCTCGAGCGGCACGTCGACGTCCGGGACGACCCGGCGCCGCGGCTCGCCGCCTCGCGCGCGGATCCCGGTGCGCAAGCTCTCGTGTCTCGTGGTCAGCGAGGCCAGCGCGTCACGGAGCAGCGCGGGCTCGAGGCGGCCGCGGACCCGGAAGTGGAGGCCGACGTTGAAGAGGGCCGCGTCGCCGGCGAGCTCCTGCAGGAACCAGAAGCGCTCCTGTCCGTAGGAGACGGGGAGATCCTCGGGATCCGGCGACTCCTCCGGCAGGGCGTCGAGCCCGTCCCAGAGGTCAGACAAACCGACGACTCCGGGTGGCCCGAGCCCACCCCGTGTCCTGCGCGCGCGATCCGTTCATCTCAGGCTACCACTGCCTCCCGAAGGAGAGCCTGCCGATCAGCTCCCGGCGGAGTATCGCCGCAGCGCCTCCGTTCGTCCATTCCATTCGCCGCTCGCGCAGCGCCCGAGTGGCTCGGTTGACGGCGCGACGCGACCTTCCGGCGCGGGTTGGGGGGCGAGGGCTCCGGGGCGACCGGTCGATGGTCAGTCGCCTTCGCGGAGCCCGTAGCGCTTGAGCTTGTTGGTCAGGGTGCGCGGCGGGATCCCGAGCCGGCGCGACACCTCGCTGCGGTTCCAGTTCGCGCGGCGAAGCGCCTGGAGCAGGAGCTCGCGCTCGAACTGCTCCACCATGTGCTTGAAGCGCGGCAGGTCGTCGTCGTCGGCGGTGTCGTCGACGCCGACGATCCGGGAGGAGAGGTGGAGCGCGGTGATCGTGTCGCCGTGCGCGTTGAGCGCCGCGTGCTCGACCACGTTGCGCAGCTCGCGCACGTTCCCCGGCCACGCGTGCTGGAGGAGGAGCGCGCACGCCTGCTCGTCGAAGTCCACCGCCTGCACGCCGGCGCGGACGCGGACCTGCTGGAGGAAGTGGCGCGCGAGCGGGAGGATGTCCGCCGTGCGGCGCGCGAGCGGCGGCACCTCGATCTCGACCCCGCTCAGGCGGAAGTAGAGATCGCGCCGGAAGCCGCCCGCCCCGACCTGCTCCTCGAGGTCGCGGTGGGTGGCCGCGACGACCCGCACGTCGACCGGGATCTCGGAGGTCGATCCCACCGGCCGCACCCGCTTGTCGTCGAGGCAGCGGAGCAGCGCGGCCTGCGCCTCGGTCGGGAGCTCCGCGACCTCGTCGAGGAAGAGGCTGCCTCCGTCGGCCGCGCGGAAGAGCCCCCGGGCGTCGCCGCGCGCGTCGGTGAAGGCGCCCTCGACGTGCCCGAACAGGGTGGAGGCGAGCAGATGCTGCGGGATCGCCGCGCAGTTCACGGCCACGAACGGCCCGGCGCGCCGGGGTCCGCGGTGATGAATCGCCCGCGCCACGAGCTCCTTGCCGGCGCCGGTCGGCCCGCGCACCAGCACCCCGATCTCGGACCGCGCGACCTCGGCGACCTCGTTCATCACCTGTCGCATCTCGTCGCTGACCACGAGCGGCTCCGTGGTCTCGGCCGGCCCCTCGTCGCTGGGCGCCGTCCCGTGGGCGCGGCAGGCGTACCCGCCCTTGCCGTGGCGAACGGTCCGCAGCAGCTCCATGGCCTCGGCGATCAGCGCGTCCGGGGAGTCCGGCGACGCCACCCAGAGGGCGGCCGCCCGGAGCGGGGGCTCGTCCGCCTCCCCACCGTCGACGAGCTCGGCCACCCGCCGCTGGAGATCGGCCAGCGCGATCTGCGGGAAGATCGCCTCGATGATCTTCGGCGAGTACGTCGCCAGGCGATCCACGTCCCGCTTCGCGCCGGCCACGCGCCGCACCGTGCGGGTGAAGAACATGTCCGACGCGTTGCGCGCCTCGAGCAGGAGCAGCCCGAAGGCGTTTCCGAACGCCCGCGAGCGCGCGGCCTCGTCGGCCAGCATGTCCAGGAAGTCGGTGTGCGAGGGGAGCGCGGCCGGCGTGTCCGTCGCCTCGCTCGCCGCGTGGACCCAGAACGCGGAGCCCCCGATCTCCACCTTGTCTCCGGCGCCGAGGCGCCAGCGCCCCTCGATCTCCTGTCCGTTGACCAGGGTGCCGTTCGACGAGTCCAGGTCGACGATGAAGACGCCCTCGTCGGTGCGCTCGAGCAGGAGGTGGCGTCGCGAGACCGAAGGGTCGGCGACCACCAGATCGACGCCGGAGTCGCGGCCGACCGTCCAGCGGGCGCCGATCGGGAGCCCGTGAGGGCGCAGCCGACCGACCCGGTGGATCACGATCCACACGTGACGCGTCGCGTCGAGCGGCTGATCGCGGGAACGGCGATCCCGGGTCAACGTCGGCTCGGACACCCTCGGTAGGTAACACAGAACGGGCGGTTCTGGCCAAAGCCGCCCACGCGCACTCTGTCACGGATCGGCAATGATTGCCGAATGGGGAGCCCTCGATCCGGTCGTTGGCCCTGGATCCGACATTGGATCGATAGCTGCACTACCAGCGAAACGTCTGCGCAGCTTTCGTACAGCTGCCGAGAGTTGGAAGTGAAGGAGTTGGGAACGATGCACGACACGATGTGGAAGCCAGTGCTGATGCTCGGGCTGATCGCCGCCCTCACCGGGTGCGCGGCGGACGTCTCGGACACCGGGGAGTCGAGCGACGCGATCACGGCCGGCACGCCGGACGACGCGAACGAGTACCCGGAGGTGGCGATCGTCGCCGCCGTGTTCCCGGACGACACCTGGTTCCCGGCCTGCTCCGGTGTGCTCGTCGAGGACGACATCGTGCTGACGGTCGCCCACTGCGAGCTGGACCTCCCCCACATCTTCCAGGACATCACGGGCTTCCCGCTCCCGCCGACCTACCGCTGGGGTGTCGTGTTCACCCAGTCGGTCGAGTTCGCGAACCCGAGCCCGGCGCCCTCCACTCCCTTCAGCGAGCTCGAGGCGAGCTACCTCGGCGACATCCACAGCCGCCCGGGCTACCGCCTCGGCTTCCCCGGCCAGCGCCAGGCTGACGGCGCGGACAACAACGACTTCGCGGCCATCCTCCTCGACGAGCGCGTCCGCGGCATCCGCCCCGCCATCCTCCCGCCGGTCGGCTTCCTCGACCGCCGCAACGGGCGCGCCCTCGAGCGCCGCGAGTTCACCATGGTCGGCCACGGCCTCGACTTCGTCGCCAACCCGACCGGCCGCTACGACGGCGTGCGCCGCATCGGCCGCGCGGGCTTCGACGCCCTCGACGACCGCGGCACCCTGCACCTGAACACCAACCAGGCCGATGGCTACACCTCGATGTGCTACGCGGACAGCGGCGGCCCGGTCTTCTACGGCAACACGCACATCCTCGTCGCGCTCAACGACGAGCTCCACCCGAGCTGCTTCGGCCCGTGGAACGAGGCGCAGCGCCTCGACATCCAGGACGCCGCCGACTTCCTCCGCCCGCTCGGTGTCCACTACTTCGGCGACCGCATCCGCCGCTGGTTCCGCAGCCGCCACGACGACTGATCGAGGCGTCCGCGCACGACCGGAGCCCCCGCCGCGCGAGCGTGGTGGGGGCTCTTCGCTTCCGTCGGGGCGGGCGTCGTGCCGTGGCGACGCCAGCCGTGCTAGCCTCCCGCGCGGCGCACGCCGCGCCAGCTCGACATGCCGTACGTTGTGCTTTCCGTGGGGTGACATGAGTTCCTGGGTTCGAGTCGCTGTGGTCCTCTTGGGGTTCTCCTGCCTGCTGACGTCCCGCCTCGAGGCTCAGTCCTCGGACGAGGCGCCGTCGGTCGCGGACGTGGAGCAAGCCTTCGTGCAGCTGGAGTACGAGCGCGCCCAGGAGCTCGCGCGCGCCGCGCTGGGCGCCGGCGGTCACGGGCCGGAGCAGACCGCCCGCCTGTACCAGCTGCTGGGCACCAGCCTCGCGCTGCTCGGCGAAGAGGAGCAGAGCTACGAGGCCTACCGCCGGCAGCTCGCGATCCAGCCGGACGCGGAGATGGACCGGAGCCTCTCGCCCGCCCTCCGCACCCCCTTCCTCCGCGCGCGCGGCTGGTGGGCGTCGCAGGCGTCGCGCTTCGGGGCGCAGGTGACCCTCGGCGATCCCGGGCCGAACCGCCCGCTCCAGCTCCGCGTACAGCTGAGCGACCCGGTGCAGATGGGCGCCTCGCTCGTCATCCGGGCGCGCGCCAGCACCGACCCCACCTTCCACGAGCACGTGGTGCCCGCGGATCGCTCGGTCGTGGTCAGCCTCGACGACGTCGGCGTCGAGGACCAGTCGGCGCCCGAGTACCTCTACTCCCTCGAGGTCCGCGGCGAGTCGGGCAACACCCTGCTCGCGGTCGGCAGCGACCAGGACCCGCGGCGCGCGGAGAGCCCCCGGAGCGGGGCCGTCGGCGGCGGCGTGGGCGGCGCGGCCGGTCCCTCCGGCCCCCAGGTCTGGGAGGAGTGGTGGTTCTGGACGATCATCGGCGCGGTCGTCGCGGGCGGCGTCACCGTCGGGCTCGTGTTCGGGCTGCCCGGCCAGCTCAACCTCCAGTCGCAGGTCGAGTTCGGGCTCTGAGCGGACCCGCCGCGCGCGGGTTTGACTTCCCCATCCTCGACGCGGTGGCTATGCTCGCCGCCGTGAATGTAAGCAGTCCTCTCACGAAGGGCGGGCGCTGGTCCGCCAGCCCGGCAGCCCTCCTCATCGCCCTCGTGGCCGCGCTCGCCACTCTCGCGTCCCCGGCGACCGGGCTCGCGCGCCCGGGCACCCACAACTTCCGCCTCGAGCTCAACGGCGCGGCCATGGTGGCCGACCAGAGCGACCGCTTCGACTTCGGCGGCGGCGGCGGCGTCGCCTACGGGCTCGGCGTCCTGCCGTTCCTCGAGATCCAGGCCGGCTACCGCGCCGACTTCCTCCGCGCGACCAGCGCCACGAGCGAGAACGGGTACGGCGCCTTCCACGGCCTCGGGCTCGCGCTCGCCCTGCACCCGATCCCCGACCTCGACGTCGGCGATCTCTGGATCGCGGTCGGCGGCGACGCGGTGTTCACCGGCGACGTCGTGCGCCCCGGCCTGCAGGCGCGGATCGGGTTCGACTTCTCGGTCCACTGGGCCGTGCGGGTCGGCCCGTTCGTCGGCTTCCACTACATCTTCCAGACCGACCAGGCGGACCTCGGCCCCGGTGACGGCGCGTTCCTCACCTTCGGCATCTCGCTGGCGTTCGGCGGCGAAGAAGAGGGCGGCGCGGAGACCGGCCCCGGCGACGCGGACGGCGACGGCGTGCCCGACGGCGTCGACGGCTGCTCGACGCAGCCCGAGGACATCGACGGCTTCGACGACGAAGACGGCTGCCCGGATCCCGACAACGACGCGGACGGCGTGCCGGACGCCCAGGACGCCTGCCCGAACCGAGCCCCCGTCGGCAACACCGACGAGGACGGCGACGGCTGCCCCGACGAGCAGACCGACAGCGACGGCGACGGCGTCCCCGACGCCACCGACACCTGCCCGGACGCGCCCGAGGACATCGACGAGTTCCAGGATCTCGACGGCTGCCCGGACGCCGACAACGACGGCGACCAGATCCCGGACGCGGACGACGCCTGCCCCGGCGAGGCGGAGACCCGCAACGGCTTCGAGGACGAGGACGGCTGCCCGGACCAGGCCCCCGAGCAGGCCGAGCTGACCGAGATCGCCGAGCGCATCCTCTTCCCCCGCGCGAGCGACCGTCCCACCCGGGCCACCGCCGGCGTGGTCGCGGAGATGGCCCGCTTCCTCAACGCGCACCCGGACATCGAGGTGGTCACGATCGAGGGCCACGCGAGCTCGACGGGCGACGCGGAGTTCAACCTGCGCCTCAGCCGACAGCGCGCCGAGCGCGTCCGCCGCATGCTCATCGCCCGCGGCGTCTCCGGCGATCGCCTCGTCGTGGAGGCGCTCGGCAGCTCGCGCGCCACCGAAGACGACGACCACGCCGAGGACCGGCGGGTCACGTTCACGATCACCCGGCGCGCCGGGGAGTGAACGCGCTCACTCGCTCGGCGCGCCGAGCTGCGCGCCGAGCGCGTCGTCGATCGCCAGAGCCGCGATCTCCGGCGCCTCCTGCGGGAAGAAGTGGCCTCCGTCGACCTCGACGAAGGCGCAGCCGCCCGAGGTGAAGTCGGCCCAGCCGCGCAGCGCCTCCGGCTCGATGTCCTCGCCACGTCCGTGCACGACGACGATCGGCGCGGCGATGGGGCGCTCCGGCGCGGGCGCGGTCTCGAGCGCCTCCAGATCGGCCCGGAGCACCGGCAGGAAGAACTCGCGGAGCAGCGCCGACTCGCCCACCGACGCCGGCAGCCCGCCCAGGGCGGCCAGCTCCTCCAGCATCGCGTCGTCGCCGAGGCGGTGGAGCGGCTCCCGCTCGGTGCCCGGCGCCTCGCTCCCGCAGGCCACGAGCGCCCTCGGCCCCGGCAGCCCCTCCCGCGCGCAGAGCCCCGCCAGCGCGAGCGCCACGCGAGCGCCCATGCTGTGCCCGAGCAGCGCGTAGCCGCCGGCCGCGAGCAGGGCGCGGTGCCGGCGCAGCGCGTCGCGCGCGAGCGCCTCCAGGCGCGCCTCGAGCGGCTCCCGGGCTCGCCGGCCGTGCCCCGGGTAGTCGTGGGGGACGAGGGTCGCCGAGCGCAGGCACGAAGCCAGCGCGTGGTAGCGATGCGCGGCGCCCCCGGCGTGCGGGAACGACAACATCGGAAGGGAGTTGGCCTTTGAAATGGGGTTGCCTCCAGTGGTTGAAGTGTCGCACCCTCGGGGCCCGGGGGTACGAGGTTCGAGCGAGTGACAGACGAAGAGGACGCGCGAGACTACACGGTCGTCATCAACCACGACGAGCAGTACTCCATCTGGTTCGTGGACCGGGAGATTCCTCGTGGGTGGATCGAGGTCGGCGTTCGCGGAAAGAAGAGTGAGTGTCTCGACTACATCGAAGAGGTGTGGGTCGACATGAGACCGCTCAGGGTCCGCTGGCAGCTCGAGGAGCTCGCCCGGGCAGATGAGGCCGGGGGCGCGAGATGAAGCTGCGAAGCGACGGCTTCCTCCATCGTCGCGCCATGCCGACCCGCTACGCGTTCGGACGGCACCGGTTCTTCCCGCGCGAGCTCCCGGCGGATCAGCGCTTCGAGCTCTCCGACAACCGGAGCCCCCACCTCGCGTGGGACGACGTGCCCGAGGGCACCCAGTCGCTCGTGCTGCTCTGCCACGACCCCGACGCGCCCGCCGACGCGACCGACGTCAACCGCCCCGACCGGGTGGTGCCCCGCGACGCGACGCGCGCGGACTTCGTCCACTGGGTGCTCGTCGACGTCCCGCCCACCGTGCGTCAGCTCGAGGAGGGCGCCTTCTCGGAGGGGGTCACCCCGCGGGGCAAGGGGCCGGACTCGCCGGTGGGGCGACAGGGTCTCAACGACTACTGCGGCTGGTTCGCCGACGACCCGGACATGTCCGGCGAGTACTTCGGCTACGACGGCCCCTGTCCGCCGTGGAACGACGAGCTGATCCACTGGTACGTGTTCGAGCTGTTCGCGCTCGACGTCCCGCGCCTGCCGGTCGAGAAGCCCACCGCCGCCGACGTGCGCGCGGCGATGGAGGGTCACGTGCTCGACACCGCGCGCCTCGAAGGCTTCTACTACATCTACCCGGAAGCGCGCTTCCGATGAGGGGGCGCCCGAGCCACGCCGGCGCGCTCGCCCGCGTGCTCGTGGGCGCGCTCGTGGTCGGCTGCGGCGGCGCCCCTCCACGCGCGAACGACGTCGACGACGAGCCCAGCGCCGAGACAGAGGAGGAGCCGGTGAGCGAAGAGGCACCGCGAGCCCGCAGAGAGGACGTCGAGGACACCTACCCCGAGGTCGCGATCGTCGCGGCGGTGTTCGAAGACGACACCTGGTTCCCGGTCGGCTCCGGCGTGCTCGTGACGCCCGACCGGGTCGTGACCGTGGCGCACAACGAGGGCGGCTTCCCCGCGCTCTTCACGCGCATCACCGGGCGCGAGCCGCCGGCCGAGATCCGGTGGGGCGCGGTGTTCACCCAGCGCGTCGCGTTCGACGGAAGCGGGCCGCTCCCCAGCACGCCCTTCTCCGAGCTGGAGCGCGGACACCTCGGCGCGCTCCACTCCCGGCCGGGCTACCGGATGGGCCGCCCGGGCCAGCGACAGGCGGACGGCGCCGACAACGACGACATCGCGGTGCTGGTGTTGGAGCGCCCGGTGGAGGGCATCGAGCCAGCCGAGCTGGCCCCGGTGGGATACCTGGACGCCCTGCCCGAGGAGGAGCGCCGCGCGCTCACCTTCCGGACGGTCGGGTTCGGCCTCGACTACGTCGCCAACCCCTCGCAGCGCTACGACGGGGTGCGCCGCATCGGCGTGGCCGGCTTCGACGCGCTCGACGACCGCGGCGCCCTCGGCGTCAACACCCGCCAGGCCGACGGCTACCAGTCGATCTGCTTCGGCGACTCGGGCGGCCCGGTCTACGTGGGCGAGGGTCACCTCGTCGTCGCGGTGATCGACGAGCTCGAGCCGAGCTGCATGGGCGACTGGAACGAGCACCAGCGCGTGGACATCCCCTCCATCCGAGACTTCCTCCGCGGCCACGGCGTGGAAGTCCCCTCGGACGCGCCGTGAGCTCGGTCCCTCCCCGCCCGCTCTCCACCCCGGAGCTCACCACGCCACGCCCCCTGCACGAAGCTCACGAGGTGCTCACCCACCTCGCCCGACTCCGCGAGCGCGCCGGACGCCGCCAGACGCGCGGCCTGTCCGACGACGAGCTCCGTCCGTTCCTGAGCGATCCGGACCTGCTCGCCGCGACCCGGGAGGCCGTCGCCGCAGCCTCCCGTCTCCAGGGCACCGAGGCGGAGCTGATGCGGGCCGACGAGGCGGACGCCATCGCCCGCGCCCGGGCCGGCTTCCTCAGCTTCTACGCGGACGAGGCCGTCCAGCCCTACCTGACGCTCGCCGCGCGCGGCGCCTGGATCGTGACCCTGCACGGCGCCGCCGTCCTCGACTGCGGCGGCTACGGCATGCTCGCCTTCGGACACGCTCCCGGCCCCGTTATGGAGGCCCTGAGCCGACCTCACCCGATGGCGAACATCATGACGCCGCACCTGAGCCAGCAGCGGCTGCAGCGCGCGCTCCGGGACGAGATCGGCCACACGCGCGAGGACGGCTGCCCCTTCGGGCGGTTCCTCTGCATGAACTCCGGCTCCGAGGCCATGAGCGTCGTGGCGCGCATCGTCGACATCCACACGCACCACATGACCCGCGCCGAAGGCCCACGCGCCGGGGCGAGGCCGGTCGCCATCAGCATGGAGAACAGCTTCCACGGGCGGACCCTCGGGCCGGCGGCGTGGTCGCACTCCACGCTGAGCACCTACCGCGCGCACCTCCAGTCGTTCCAGGATCGCGACTCGGTGTGGGCGGTCCCCGCGAACGACGCCGAGGCCCTCGCGGCGGCCTTCGAGCGAGCGCGACGCGAGGACGTGTTCGTCCAGGCCGTGATCCTCGAGCCGGTGCAGGGCGAGGGCGCCCCCGGCCGCGCCCTCCAGCGCGGCTACTACGACCGGGCGCGCGAGCTGACGCGAGCCCACGGCGCGCTGCTCGTGGTCGACAGCATCCAGGCGGGGCTGCGCGCGCACGGCGTGCTCTCCATCGTCGACTACCCGGGCTTCCAGGACGCGGCGGCGCCGGACATGGAGTGCTGGTCCAAGGCGATCAACGCGGGGCAGTTCCCCGTCTCGGTGCTCGGTCTCGAGGCGAGCGCCGCCGCCCGGTTCGTGACCGGCGTCTACGGCAACACGATGACCACCAACCCCCGCGGGCTCGAGGTGGTCTCGACGGTCCTCCGCATGATGACGCCGGAGGTGCGCGAGAACATCGTGCGTCAGGGGGCCGCGTTCCGCGCCGACCTCGAGGCGCTCGCGCGGGAGCTCCCGGAGGTCGTCGAGGAGGTGATCGGGACGGGGCTCCTGTTCTCGATGGAGCTGTCGCCCGCGCGCTGCCGCGTGGTCGGCGTCGGGAGCGCCGAGGACGCGTGCCGCCGCCGAGGCGTCAACGTCATCCACGGCGGCCGCAACGCGCTGCGCTTCACGCCCAGCTTCCGCACCGGCGATGAAGAGCGCCGGCTCGTCGTGCGGGTGCTGCGCGAGGTCCTCACCGCGCTCCGCGACCGGACCGAGCCGGGCTGATCACTCCATCGAGGGGTGCTCGGACTCGCGCAGGTAGGCGCCTCCGGGCGGCAACGCGAGCTGCTCGTCGAAGAACTTCGTCAGCGGCTCGTGGTGCTCCTCCCGGTGGTAGCGATCGATCTCGCGACCTCCCCGCTTCAGCACGATCCCGGACTCGCCCGCGGCGGAGTACGTGCCGAAGAGGTCCTCGAGGATGTGATGCTCGGCGACGAGCACGCCCCGGTTGAAGCGGCGCACGATGGGGTGCAGGAACACGTTCGTGTAGGCCGTCTCGGCCCGCGGGTGACGCTCCACCTCGAACACGTCGCCGTCCCACTCTCCCCACTCGAAGGAGACGAGGTAGTACTCGAAGCGCCCCTCCTGGTCGGGGATCGTGTGCATGTAGTCGACCGGCAGCTCGTAGAAGTACGAGAACGTCTGATTGTCCCGGTCGAACACGATCGCGTCGCAGAGGAACTTGAACTGCGTCCAGAGCGCGCTGCTGCGACAGACCCGGTCGGTGACCAATCGCACCAGCTCTTCCGTCCGGAGCGGGTGGGTCACGTGCGGGATCCGGACCCCGAAGTGCTCCTCTTCGAGGATGTGGAAGAGCGTGCGGCAGTTGTACCGGAAGCCATCGATGAACGCCGAGGCGCTCACCCGGAAGTCACGGATCTGCGTGAGGGTTCCGGCGAAGTAGAGGTTCGGGGTGTTCGTCGACTGCCACTTCGGGCCCATGTCCGGCAGGCGCCCGTGTAGTCGCATCACCGGCTTGCAGCTCTCGTCGAAGATCGACGGATTGAACCGGAAGCCCGCGGCGCGGATCACGCGGTCGAAGACCAGCGTCTCCTCCTCGCCGTCGGCGTGAACGTAAGAGACGGTGACGTGATAGACGTCCTCGTGCTTCTCGATCGACACCACCTCGCAGTCCAGCGCTCCGTTGAGCAGCTTGAGCTGGTACATGTCGAGGAGCCGCGAGTTGTTCGCCCGGAGGTTCCCCGCGAAGCGCGTCTTCCAGGCCATCGTCACGGGCTGCGGGCTCGCGAGGTGCACGATGGACGCGGTGTCGAGGATCTGGTCGGCGAACTCGAAGCCGGAGTTCCCCTTGCCGATGACGAGCACGCGCTGACCGACGTAGTCCTCGGGATCGTACGAGACGTCCTCGTATCCCTCGCAGTGCTCGATCCCGGGGATCGGCGGGATGTACGCGTTGTCGAGCCCGGTGGCGACGATCAGGATCTTTCCGGCGATCTCTCGACCGTCGGCGTCGGTGGCGACGAAGACACCGTCCTTCCGCCGAGACACGCGGCTGACGTCGAAGCCGTACGTGATGTCGATCTCGAAGTGACGCGCGAAGTCGCGGAGATACCGGACGAGATCATCGGCGTGCGGGTAGAGCTGCTTCGAGTACTCCTTGAAGGGAAAGGAGTAGTCGTCGGTCAGCAGCGAGTTCCAGTCCCACCTGAGCAAGATCTCTGGATCATCGTAGATGGAGTGGACCTTGTTGAACGAGATGAGCTCTCGATCGCGCGGGTACTTCTCGAAGAAGCTGCCCGGCCGATCCTCGCGCTCCAGGATCGCGTAGGTCCGCTCGCTTCGCGCGAGAAAGTAGCCGAGTTGTAGGCCCGCGGGGCCGGCCCCGATGACGAGATAGTCGACCGGCTCACTCACGGTGCGGCCTCACCGAGGATTCGTGTACTGCAGTCCGCATGGAGGGGTACTTTCGTCGCGGGCGGTCGGGAGTGCAAGGGCTCAGGGCTCGAACGCCACGTCTTGACCGGTCTCGTCGGGGGGCGGAAACGGCGAGGGGGGCAGCGGGTCACCCGGGCGGTGGAACCGGAGGCTGGCCACCCGCTCCCGCGCCAGGGCGGCCGCGGTCGCGTCGTAGCGCCCTCGACTCTCGAGGGTGTTCACGAAGCGCTCCACGCGACGACGGTGACGGTCGGACATCTCGCCCTCCTCCCAGTGCTCGTGGAACGCCTTGGGGTTGGGAAGGATGGTCGCGAGGTAGGCCGACTCCGCGGGGCCCAGCTCGGCAGGGATGCGGCCGAAGTAGTGCATCGCCGCGGCGCGGATCCCGTAGATGCTCGGGCCGTACTCGATCACGTTGAGGTAGAGCTCCAGGATCTGGTCCTTCTCCATCACCGACTCGAGCCACCAGGTGAGGATCACCTCCTGGACCTTGCGGGCGAGCGTCTTCTCGCGGTGGAGGAAGACGTTCTTCACGAGCTGCATCGTGATCGTCGACGCGCCGTACACGTAGCGGCCCTCCTGGAGGTTGCGGACGAGGGCCCGCTCGATCGACGACACGCTGAAGCCGGCGTGCTGATAGAAGCCCGCGTCCTCGTGGCCCAGCACCGCCTGCACGAAGTAGGGGCTGATCCGCGTGATCGGCGTCCACTCGAGGGTCCCGGGGCCGGTCTCCATCTCGAAGGCGCCGCCGTCCGGCTCGAGGACGCGGTGCGTGAAGGGGCCCTCGAAGCGACGCACGTCCGCGATCGCCGGCGCGGTGTCGAAGACGCAGCCGTTGGCGACGTGCACCCGCAGCCGGGTGGCGTCGAGCTCGCGCGAGTCGACGTGGAGCACCACCTGCCCACCGATCCGGCCGGTGAAGGTGAAGCCGGCCAGCTCCGCGAGCAGGTCCTCCGGGATCGCGCCGATGGCGACGTCGCAGTCGGTCGGCGGGAGCGTCGCGCGGGCGTCGACGAGGAAGTGGTCCTCGGGCCACTCGAAGGCGCCCGTCAGCGTGACGCGCGCCTGCCCCAGCCCGAGGGTGGCTTGCTCGACCTCGAGCCGCCGGTCGGCCGGGATCCAGTCGGCCCGACCGCTCAGCGAGAGCGCGATGCGCTCGACCGGCTGGGGCGCGATCCGCGGCGAGGCGAGCGCCAGGTCGTCGATCGAGACGTTCCCCTCCAGCTGGATCCGCGTGGCCGACTCTCCCCGGATGGTCAACGCGCCGCTCAGGCGCGTCTCCTCGGCGTCGTGCCACGGAAGACGGGGCAGGAACGGGGCCAGGAGCACGAACGGCAGCCGCTGGAAGTCCAGCTCCCCCTCTGCTCGGAGCGCGTCGGGATCGAGCGTCAGATCCCAGCCGAGCCGGCCCCCGCGCCCAGGCCGCCCCGAGCCCTCCACCCGGTATCGGTCCCGCGGCAACACGACCAGCTCGGCCTCGAGCTCCCGGAGAACGCGCCGCTCGCCGCCCTCCCCCTGCGCGCGCACCGACAGGCCGCTCACCGAGAGCCGCGCGCCCTCGGCGAGCCGCGCCCGACCGGCGTCCAAGAGCGCGCGCAGACCGGCGGCGTCCAGCTCCGCCTCTGCGTCTTCCTCTCCCTGCGTCCCCTCCGGCTCCTCCTCGGGTGGAGCCGCTTCCGCGTCCGACGGCAGCGCCGCTCGCAGCGCGTCGAGCGCGGTGGAGAGGCGCGCGCGCAACGGCGCTCGAGCCCCCTCCTCCCGCTCCCGGTAGCGAACCGCCACCTCGGCGGCCCGCGCGTCGGCGATCTGCCAGCCGTGCTCGTCGTCGCGCTCGAGGCGGCCCGCGATCCGGCCGAAGCTCAGCCCGTCGTCGGCGCCAGGCGCGAGCTCGCCCGCGTCGAAGCCGACGCGAAGGATCCCCTCGGGCAGGAGGCTCACCTCACCGCCATCGAGCCGGAGCAACGCCCCCCGATCGTCGTTGATCGAGATCGCGATCTCCTGGAGCTCCACCAGGCGCCCGTCTCGGCTCGGCGTGTCGGTCCCCGCCTCGGAGCCGCGCAGCGCAGCGACCACCTGCCCGAGGTCGTCGGCGGAGGTGTCGAGCGTCACGTGGACGCCGTGGAGCCGGAGGATCCGGATCGCGGCCGTCCCCTCGCTCGCGAGCTCCAGCACGCCGGCCCCCGTGTCGAGGCGGTCCACGTCGACCACGAGGGAGCGCCCCCCTCGGAGCCGTACGCTCCGGAGCACGACCGCCCCGAAGCCGAGGTCCAGGCCTCCGATCTCGGCGTCGAGCCCACGTCGCGCGGCGGCCGCGCGGACCCGATCCTCGACCGCCGCCGGGATCCACCAGGTCCAGGCCAGCGCTCCGAGGAGCGAGGCCACGAGGACGGCGACGCCGGTCCATGCTGCGATGCGCCGTCCGCGGGACATGACTCGGCCGCGGTCTAGGACGCCGAGCGGCGTGGATCCAGCCGAGGCGGGCGAAGAGTCACGGTGCGTGCGCGTCGGGGAATGCGTCGTGACGGAATAGAAGAAGCCCGCCTCGAAAACATCGAGGCGGGCTTCGTGAAAAGACCCGGCAACGTCCTACTCTCCCACACACTCACGCGTGCAGTACCATCGGCTCTGGAGGGCTTAACTTCCGAGTTCGAGATGGGATCGGGTGTGGCCCCTCCGACATCGTCACCGGAAAAACCTTGGAAGCACAGACCAGTCAGGAGGACGAGCCCCTGCTTCGAAATTTCTTCGTCATCCACGTAATGAATCGTGGGCGGGTCGGGGCTCTTGCTCCCAACCCTGATCTCGAGCCCAACGCTTGCCTTAGAGGTAGGTCAAGCCTCACGGCCGATTAGTACAGGTCAGCTCCACGGCTCTCACCGCTTCCACACCCTGCCTATCTCCTCGTAGTCTTCGAGGGGCCTTCAGGGGCCTTACGGCCCGGGATGCCTAATCTCGAGGCCGGCTTCCCGCTTAGATGCTTTCAGCGGTTATCCGTTCCGTACATAGCTACCCAGCTATGCCGCTGGCGCGACAACTGGAACACTAGAGGTACGTCCAATCAGGTCCTCTCGTACTATGATTAGCTCCTCTCAAGCATCCTGCGCCCATGGCAGATAGGGACCGAACTGTCTCACGACGTTCTAAACCCAGCTCGCGTACCGCTTTAATTGGCGAACAGCCAAACCCTTGGGACCTGCTCCAGCCCCAGGATGCGATGAGCCGACATCGAGGTGCCAAACCGCGCCGCCGATATGAACTCTCAGGCGCGATCAGCCTGTTATCCCCAGAGTACCTTTTATCCGATGAGCGATGGCCCTTCCATGCGGAACCACCGGATCACTAAGGCCTGCTTTCGCACCTGCTCGACCTGTCGGTCTCGCAGTCAAGCGCCCTTATGCCTTTGCACTCTACGGCTGGTTTCCAATCAGCCTGAGGGCACCATTGCGCGCCTCCGTTACTTTTTGGGAGGCGACCGCCCCAGTCAAACTGCCCACCAGGCAGTGTCCCCGACCCGGATCACGGGCCTAGGTTAGAAGCCCAGAACAGCCAGGGTGGTATTTCAAGGTTGACTCCACGCGCCCCGCGAGGCTCGCTTCAAAGTCTCCCACCTATCCTACGCAGACTGCTCCGAGCTTCACTGCCAAGTTGCAGTAAAGGTTCATGGGGTCTTTCCGTCTTGCCACGGGTACACGGTATCTTCACCGCGATTACAATTTCGCTGAGTCACTGGCCGAGACAGTGGGGATGTCGTTACGCCATTCGTGCAGGTCGGAACTTACCCGACAAGGAATTTCGCTACCTTAGGACCGTTATAGTTACGGCCGCCGTTTACTGGGGCTTCGGTTCGATGCTTCGCCGAAGCTAACATCTCCCCTTAACCTTCCAGCACCGGGCAGGCGTCAGACCCTATACGTCCTCTTACGAGTTCGCAGAGTCCTGTGTTTTTAGTAAACAGTCGCAACCCCCGTTTCACTGCGACCCAATAGAGCTCAGGGCGCGAAGCCCATCACTCCACCAGGCACACCTTCTCCCGAAGTTACGGTGTCAATTTGCCGAGTTCCTTAGCCAGTGTTCTCTCACGCGCCTTGGGATACTCACCCCGCCCACCTGAGTTGGTTTGCGGTACGGTCACCGATGAAGCTCTGCGCGCAGCTTTTCTCGGAAGCATGGGATCACCGAGTATCCAGCCCGAAGGCTGGCCTCATCACGTCTCGGCGTTGTCTCCGCGTTTGTCCCTGTCGGGTCCTACGGAAACCGCCTACACGCTTGAACTGAGACGACCAAACGCTCAGCTCGGCATACCCTTCTTCGTCCCTGCTCGCTTCAACGCCACCATCGATGGTGCTGGAATATTAACCAGCTTCCCATCACCTACGCCTTTCGGCCTCGGCTTAGGGGCCGACTAACCCATGGGTGGATGATCCTTCCCCAGGAAACCTTGGGCTTACGGCGACCAGATTTCTCATCTGGTTTATCGCTACTCATGCCTGCATAAGCTCTTCTCAGACCCTCCAGCGCTCCTTACGGTACACCTCGTGTCTGTCTGAGAATACTCCGCTACCGCTCTATTGCTAGAACCCGAAGCTTCGGTGTTGTGCTTAAGCCCCGTTATATTTTCGGCGCGGGCTCGCTCGACCAGTGAGCTATTACGCTTTCTTTAAAGGGTGGCTGCTTCTAAGCCAACCTCCTGGCTGTCTGGGCGCTCCCACATCCTTTCACACTTAGCACAAACTTGGGGACCTTAGCTGTCGGTCTGGGCTCTTTCCCTCTTGGCTACGGACCTTATCACCCGCAGCCTGACTCCCGAGTAGTTGTCGTCGGCATTCGGAGTTTGGTTGGGTTTGGTAATCTGGTAGGACCCCTAGCCCATCCAGTGCTCTACCTCCGACGCAATTCACTCGAGGCTATACCTAAATATATTTCGCGGAGAACCAGCTATCACCCGGTTTGATTAGCCTTTCACTCCAATCCTCAGCTCATCCCCTGGATTTTCAACTCCAGTGGGTTCGGTCCTCCACGCGGTATTACCCGCGCTTCAACCTGGCCAAGGATAGATCACCGGGTTTCGGGTCTACGGCATGCCACTCTGTCGCTCTGTGAGAACTCGGTTTCCCTACGGCTCCACCTAACGGCTTAACCTTGCGACATACCGTAACTCGCAGGCCCATTATGCAAAAGGTACGCTGTCGCACATTCCCCGAAGGGCATAGTGCTCCAACTGCTTGTAGACGCGCGGTTTCAGGTACTATTTCACTCCCCTCACCGGGGTGCTTTTCACCTTTCCCTCACGGTACTAGTTCACTATCGGTCGGCAGGTAGTATTTAGCCTTGGAAGATGGTCCTCCCAGATTCTCGCCGGGTTTCACGTGCCCTGCGATACTCGGGAACATACTCGAGAGGCAGATGCGCTTTTGCGTACGGGGCTGTCACCCTCTATGGCCGGCCTTTCCAAGCCGTTCTGCTAACACTCTGCTTTGTAACTCTCTTGCGGCTAACTGGACCGCTAGAATCGTCCCACGACCCCGTATCAGCAACGGCCAGACCCTTACACTGATACGGTTTAGGCTCTTCCCCGTTCGCTCGCCGCTACTAGGAGAATCTCAATTGATTTCTCTTCCTCAGGGTACTTAGATGTTTCAGTTCCCCTGGTTGGCGACCATGAGCCTATGTATTCAGCTCACGGACGACGGGTGTTGACCCGCCCGGTTTCCCGATTCGGAGATCTCCGGATCAACGGCTGTTAGCGCCTACCCGAAGCTTTTCGCAGCTGTCCACGTCCTTCATCGCCTCCTGCCGCCTAGGCATCCACCGCGCGCCCTTCGTAGCTTGACCTACTCCCTAAGGCACGCGTCGTCAGCTCGAGACCAGGGTTCGTCACAAGAGCTCGCGCTCCGGCTTCGACCCAGGTGTCTTGCTCACGATTCGTCTACTTAGACTCGAAGAAACTCTCTTGTGCTCCGTCTGCGGGCGATTCCCGCAAACAAGAGCCAGAGATTTCGAATTACTCTGTGCTTCTGTATTCGATTATCAAAGACGCCGAGATACTGAGGAGATGGTCTCCTCGTTCCTCGTAGCGAGCGAGCTCGCGACGACGAACCAGATGACCAACACTCGAGCGGAGACCATGGAGCTGGACGGGATCGAACCGACGACCCCCGGCTTGCAAAGCCGGTGCTCTCCCAACTGAGCTACAGCCCCGCGAGAGCGTCTCGCACCGACAGGTTAGTGGGGCTAGCTAGACTCGAACTAGCGACCTCACCCTTATCAGGGGTGCGCTCTAACCACCTGAGCTATAGCCCCGCACGTTCCGTGAACGTTGGCTGGGGAGCAGCCGCTGAGGACTGCGCTCCACTCTATCTCGGCTTCAAAGGGCCAACCCGTGCGTCCCTCCCGGAGGAAGGCGGGGATCGGGTCGGTCCCTGGAAACTGAATCGGAAGACTTGAAGGGCGCGGGTATGACCGAGCTGGATGGGCCGAAGCTCATCCTTGCTCCTTAGAAAGGAGGTGATCCAGCCGCAGGTTCCCCTACGGCTACCTTGTTACGACTTCACCCCAGTTACCGACCACTCCTTGGGGACCTCCCTCCCTTGCGGGTTAGGACAGCCACTTCTGGAGCAGTCGACTCCCATGGTGTGACGGGCGGTGTGTACAAGGCCCGGGAACGTATTCACCGTTGCCTGCTGATCAACGATTACTAGCGATTCCGGCTTCATGCAGTCGAGTTGCAGACTGCAATCCGTACTGAGACCGGCTTTTTGCGATTGGCTTGCTCTCACGAGTTCGCTGCGCTTTGTACCGGCCATTGTAGCACGTGTGTAGCCCCGGACATAAGGGCCATGAGGACTTGACGTCATCCCCACCTTCCTCCGGCTTGACGCCGGCGGTCTCCTTAGAGTGCCCAGCCGAACTGATGGCAACTAAGGACAGGGGTTGCGCTCGTTGCGGGACTTAACCCAACATCTCACGACACGAGCTGACGACAGCCATGCAGCACCTGGACCAGGGTTCTCTTACGAGCACTCCCTCGTTTCGGAGGGATTCCCTGTTTTTCTAGCCCGGGTAAGGTTCTGCGCGTTGCGTCGAATTAAACCACATGCTCCACCGCTTGTGCGGGCCCCCGTCAATTCCTTTGAGTTTTAGCCTTGCGGCCGTAGTTCCCAGGCGGAGTGCTTAACGCGTTAGCTACGACACCTCAGGGGTCAATACCCGAGACATCTAGCACTCATCGTTTACGGCGTGGACTACCAGGGTATCTAATCCTGTTTGCTCCCCACGCTTTCGCGTCTCAGCGTCAGTAGTCGTCCAGGAAGCCGCCTTCGCCACCGGTGTTCCTCCTGATATCTACGAATTTCACCTCTACACCAGGAATTCCGCTTCCCTCTCCGACACTCAAGACCAGCAGTTTCAGATGCAGTTCCTAGGTTGAGCCCAGGGATTTCACACCTGACTTGCTGGTCCGCCTACACGCGCTTTACGCCCAGTGATTCCGAGCAACGTTCGCACCCTCTGTCTTACCGCGGCTGCTGGCACAGAGTTAGCCGGTGCTTGCTAAGGAGGTACCGTCAAGGGCGGCCCGTTATCTTGACCACCTTTTTCGTCCCTCCCCACAGAGCTTTACAACCCGAAGGCCTTCATCACTCACGCGGCGTGGCTGGATCAGGCTTTCGCCCATTGTCCAAGATTCCCCACTGCTGCCTCCCGTAGGAGTCTGGCCCGTGTTTCAGTGCCAGTGTGGCTGATCATCCTCTCAGACCAGCTAAGCGTCTTTGCCTTGGTAGGCCGTTACCCCACCAACAAGCTGATGCTCCGCAGGCTCCTCCTCTGGCGGTAGCCGAAGCCACCTTTGACCCCTGCATCCGTGGATGCTGTGGTCTCATGCGGTATTAGCTGCCCTTTCGGGCAGTTGTCCCCCACCAGAGGGCAGATTGCCTACGTGTTACTCACCCGTGCGCCACTCTACTCACTCCCGAAGGAGCTTTCGCGTTCGACTTGCATGTGTTAAGCCCGCCGCTAACGTTCGCTCTGAGCCAGGATCAAACTCTCCAGTTGAAAACTGTGAGCGTTTGACTCGTTTCCCGTCGTTCATATCTCGAGCTCCGAAGAGCCCGCGACAGAGGTAACGACGAGGCACGAGGCTCTAGTCACTTTACGGTTGTCGCTGCTTATACCCTACGACCCGGCTGACGACCGGAGTCGATGATTGGGACCCGCGCTCTTTGCGCGTCTTCCGATTCAGTTTTCAAGGACCGACCACTCTCGAACACCGTCGTCCGGGCTCGAGCGAGCTCCTCGGGGTTCAGCTTTCGCGGCCGTAGCCGTCAGCGCTGTGCCCCGGAGGGTCGACGACAGTAGTTCGCCGTAGTCTGAGAGTCAAGCAGCGTTTGCTCTTTTTTTTCGAGCTGGCCGAGGCCGTTGCGCTGCTCTTTTGTCAGGTGCGCGCGCCGTCCGGCGCTCGCCGCGCTCGCTCACCGTGTCGCCCTTTGAGGACTGTCCGGCCAGCGAGGTCGCGAACGGTAGCACGCCTCTCCGGAGTGCACGAGTTTTTTTGAGAGGAGGTGCGAATTTGTCGACCGGGCGCCGTCGAGACTGCGTTCTCGGCCCGTGCCTTTCGCACGAGCGCGCCCTCCCCCGTCCGCACGAGTTGCCTCGGGCCCATCGGAACTGGGGCCAGCTTCGAGAGTCCGGTGTTCGCAGAGATGGGCGGTCGAGGTGCCGGACTCGGAGCCGACGCTGCCGAGCCTCGAGATGCTGCATCGGGGCGACGTCCGGTTCCTCGACCGCTCGAGGAACGGCATCGAGCCCTCCCGCGTTCCCGCTGCACCGCCCGCGAACGGTGGCGGTGACGATCGAGGGTCGAGCGCTTCCACCGCTTCGGCGGGGGTCGCAGCTGAGCGAGCTGGCGAAGACGCTGCTCGACCAGGTCGCTGCTTCCGCTCGCTCGAGGCGAAGGCCCCCCCGTACGTTCAGCTCGGCGCGAGGTAGGAGAAGAGCCGCGAGGACGGTGGAGTGGCGAGCGTCGCGATGGGGGTCGCCACTGCGGTGAGCGACGAGGGCCATCGCGAGCTGCTCGGGCTGGACGTCGTGAGCGCAGAGAGCGCAGCGACCGCTTTCCCGCGCGGTATCCGTTCGGCGAATCCGTCCCGCGGCGTCGCGCTCGACGTGTGATCGATCGCCCTCACGAAGGTGGGGCCGATGGCGACACGCGAGGAGTGGGCGAAGCGAGCGCGGCAGTGGATCGACAGCGAACTGACGACGAAGGAGCTCGCGTCGGAGCAGGGGATCAACGGCGCGGGCACCGAGCTGCTGGAACTGCAAGCTCGGCAAGGAAGCGCTGGGCGGCGAGCCCAAGCACGAGAACGCCACGGCGCATCCCTCACCCCGTCCACGACGTTCGTCGAGGTCACGCCGCCAGCATCGGTGTGGGCTGAGGCGAGCTCGTCGATCGAGGTCGTGGACGAGCGCTACGTGGTGCGGGTCTCCGACGCGTTCGTTCCGTCGACGCTCGCGCGCGTACTCATGGCGATCGAGGAGGGCGCCGTTGATCCCGTCGACGACGAGGAGCTTCTTGTGCCTGGAGCCGCAGGCTATGGCGAAGCGGCTCGGAGACGACCTCGGAGACGACGGAGCGCCGCTGTCGCCGGGCAAGCTCGAGATGCTGCTCGACGACCGGGCGGTCGCGGAGGCCGAAGACCTCGACGCGGGCGAACAGGTCGTGGTGGAACATCGGCGCAAGGAGCCGACCGGACGCAAGCCGATCCCGATCGTGCCCGAGGAGCTCGAGCGCGAGGGGCTCGACGCCTGCGTGAAGATCGGGGGGACGTCACGGACGTCCTGGAGCGCGTCGATGATGGTGGCGCGGATCATCGAGCCGACGCTCGTGCGCGAGGATCGCGAGGACGAGCTCGGCGTCGTAGTGGCGAGACGCCAGCCTGCCGATTCCTCGCGGGCTCGCGGGTCCGGGTCTGCTCGCCGACAGTCTGTGAAGCGGTGGCAGGACCACATGCCGCTCAACCGGATGGAGGACGTCCTCCGGCGCGAGAGCGTGGAGCTCCCGCGCTCGACGATCTGCACGTGGCACGCGACGCTCGCCGACGTTGCAAGCGGCTGGTGGGCACGATGCGTCGCGACGCGTTCGAGCCGACTCGTGCGTCGACGCGACCGGCGTGCGCGAAAGAAGAAGTGCCGCCGCTCGCACTTCTGAGTGCTCGTCGCGCCGAAGCGTCACGCGCTCTTCGAGTACGCGCGCGAGCACGACGGCAACGCCGTCGACACCGTGCTCGCAGAGTACGAGGGCTACCTCGTGGCCGACGCGCACAGCGAGCACGACCATCGCTTCGAGGACGGCGACGTCATCGAGGTGAGCTGCTGGGCGCACTGTCGTCGCTAGTCGTACTAGCAGCGCGCGGCGAACATGACTGCGCGCGCCTCGCCGGCGGGACGCCGCGCCCAGCGCGCCAGTCGCTCCTCCGAAATGCTGAAGCATTTCGTCGTCGGCCCGCCGCGCTGGACGCGACGCCGCGCTCGCCGATCCATCACGCGCATATTCGCCACGCGCTGCTAGGCGCTCGAGTCCGACCCCGATCGGGCAAAGGCGCTCGGTTACGTCGAAGCCTTCTCCTGGTGCGACCCCGAGTGGCCGGACCTCCTCGAGGACACACCGATCTACGACGGCGTCCGCTACTCCGGGAACCAGCGCGTGGGTCTCGCCCGCTTCCTCGAGGACGGCCGACTTCCGAGGAGCGAGGCCACGAGGACGGCGACGCCGGTCCATGCTGCGATGCGCCGTCCGCGGGAGATGACTCGGCCGCCGAGGCGGGCGAAGAGTCACGGTGCGTGCGCGTCGGGGAATGCGTCGTGACGGAATAGAAGAAGCCCGCCTCGAAAACATCGAGGCGGGCTTCGTGAAAAGACCCGGCAACGTCCTACTCTCCCACACACTCACGCGTGCAGTACCATCGGCTCTGGAGGGCTTAACTTCCGAGTTCGAGATGGGATCGGGTGTGGCCCCTCCGACATCGTCACCGGAAAAACCTTGGAAGCACAGACCAGTCAGGAGGACGAGCCCCTGCTTCGAAATTTCTTCGTCATCCACGTAATGAATCGTGGGCGGGTCGGGGCTCTTGCTCCCAACCCTGATCTCGAGCCCAACGCTTGCCTTAGAGGTAGGTCAAGCCTCACGGCCGATTAGTACAGGTCAGCTCCACGGCTCTCACCGCTTCCACACCCTGCCTATCTCCTCGTAGTCTTCGAGGGGCCTTCAGGGGCCTTACGGCCCGGGATGCCTAATCTCGAGGCCGGCTTCCCGCTTAGATGCTTTCAGCGGTTATCCGTTCCGTACATAGCTACCCAGCTATGCCGCTGGCGCGACAACTGGAACACTAGAGGTACGTCCAATCAGGTCCTCTCGTACTATGATTAGCTCCTCTCAAGCATCCTGCGCCCATGGCAGATAGGGACCGAACTGTCTCACGACGTTCTAAACCCAGCTCGCGTACCGCTTTAATTGGCGAACAGCCAAACCCTTGGGACCTGCTCCAGCCCCAGGATGCGATGAGCCGACATCGAGGTGCCAAACCGCGCCGCCGATATGAACTCTCAGGCGCGATCAGCCTGTTATCCCCAGAGTACCTTTTATCCGATGAGCGATGGCCCTTCCATGCGGAACCACCGGATCACTAAGGCCTGCTTTCGCACCTGCTCGACCTGTCGGTCTCGCAGTCAAGCGCCCTTATGCCTTTGCACTCTACGGCTGGTTTCCAATCAGCCTGAGGGCACCATTGCGCGCCTCCGTTACTTTTTGGGAGGCGACCGCCCCAGTCAAACTGCCCACCAGGCAGTGTCCCCGACCCGGATCACGGGCCTAGGTTAGAAGCCCAGAACAGCCAGGGTGGTATTTCAAGGTTGACTCCACGCGCCCCGCGAGGCTCGCTTCAAAGTCTCCCACCTATCCTACGCAGACTGCTCCGAGCTTCACTGCCAAGTTGCAGTAAAGGTTCATGGGGTCTTTCCGTCTTGCCACGGGTACACGGTATCTTCACCGCGATTACAATTTCGCTGAGTCACTGGCCGAGACAGTGGGGATGTCGTTACGCCATTCGTGCAGGTCGGAACTTACCCGACAAGGAATTTCGCTACCTTAGGACCGTTATAGTTACGGCCGCCGTTTACTGGGGCTTCGGTTCGATGCTTCGCCGAAGCTAACATCTCCCCTTAACCTTCCAGCACCGGGCAGGCGTCAGACCCTATACGTCCTCTTACGAGTTCGCAGAGTCCTGTGTTTTTAGTAAACAGTCGCAACCCCCGTTTCACTGCGACCCAATAGAGCTCAGGGCGCGAAGCCCATCACTCCACCAGGCACACCTTCTCCCGAAGTTACGGTGTCAATTTGCCGAGTTCCTTAGCCAGTGTTCTCTCACGCGCCTTGGGATACTCACCCCGCCCACCTGAGTTGGTTTGCGGTACGGTCACCGATGAAGCTCTGCGCGCAGCTTTTCTCGGAAGCATGGGATCACCGAGTATCCAGCCCGAAGGCTGGCCTCATCACGTCTCGGCGTTGTCTCCGCGTTTGTCCCTGTCGGGTCCTACGGAAACCGCCTACACGCTTGAACTGAGACGACCAAACGCTCAGCTCGGCATACCCTTCTTCGTCCCTGCTCGCTTCAACGCCACCATCGATGGTGCTGGAATATTAACCAGCTTCCCATCACCTACGCCTTTCGGCCTCGGCTTAGGGGCCGACTAACCCATGGGTGGATGATCCTTCCCCAGGAAACCTTGGGCTTACGGCGACCAGATTTCTCATCTGGTTTATCGCTACTCATGCCTGCATAAGCTCTTCTCAGACCCTCCAGCGCTCCTTACGGTACACCTCGTGTCTGTCTGAGAATACTCCGCTACCGCTCTATTGCTAGAACCCGAAGCTTCGGTGTTGTGCTTAAGCCCCGTTATATTTTCGGCGCGGGCTCGCTCGACCAGTGAGCTATTACGCTTTCTTTAAAGGGTGGCTGCTTCTAAGCCAACCTCCTGGCTGTCTGGGCGCTCCCACATCCTTTCACACTTAGCACAAACTTGGGGACCTTAGCTGTCGGTCTGGGCTCTTTCCCTCTTGGCTACGGACCTTATCACCCGCAGCCTGACTCCCGAGTAGTTGTCGTCGGCATTCGGAGTTTGGTTGGGTTTGGTAATCTGGTAGGACCCCTAGCCCATCCAGTGCTCTACCTCCGACGCAATTCACTCGAGGCTATACCTAAATATATTTCGCGGAGAACCAGCTATCACCCGGTTTGATTAGCCTTTCACTCCAATCCTCAGCTCATCCCCTGGATTTTCAACTCCAGTGGGTTCGGTCCTCCACGCGGTATTACCCGCGCTTCAACCTGGCCAAGGATAGATCACCGGGTTTCGGGTCTACGGCATGCCACTCTGTCGCTCTGTGAGAACTCGGTTTCCCTACGGCTCCACCTAACGGCTTAACCTTGCGACATACCGTAACTCGCAGGCCCATTATGCAAAAGGTACGCTGTCGCACATTCCCCGAAGGGCATAGTGCTCCAACTGCTTGTAGACGCGCGGTTTCAGGTACTATTTCACTCCCCTCACCGGGGTGCTTTTCACCTTTCCCTCACGGTACTAGTTCACTATCGGTCGGCAGGTAGTATTTAGCCTTGGAAGATGGTCCTCCCAGATTCTCGCCGGGTTTCACGTGCCCTGCGATACTCGGGAACATACTCGAGAGGCAGATGCGCTTTTGCGTACGGGGCTGTCACCCTCTATGGCCGGCCTTTCCAAGCCGTTCTGCTAACACTCTGCTTTGTAACTCTCTTGCGGCTAACTGGACCGCTAGAATCGTCCCACGACCCCGTATCAGCAACGGCCAGACCCTTACACTGATACGGTTTAGGCTCTTCCCCGTTCGCTCGCCGCTACTAGGAGAATCTCAATTGATTTCTCTTCCTCAGGGTACTTAGATGTTTCAGTTCCCCTGGTTGGCGACCATGAGCCTATGTATTCAGCTCACGGACGACGGGTGTTGACCCGCCCGGTTTCCCGATTCGGAGATCTCCGGATCAACGGCTGTTAGCGCCTACCCGAAGCTTTTCGCAGCTGTCCACGTCCTTCATCGCCTCCTGCCGCCTAGGCATCCACCGCGCGCCCTTCGTAGCTTGACCTACTCCCTAAGGCACGCGTCGTCAGCTCGAGACCAGGGTTCGTCACAAGAGCTCGCGCTCCGGCTTCGACCCAGGTGTCTTGCTCACGATTCGTCTACTTAGACTCGAAGAAACTCTCTTGTGCTCCGTCTGCGGGCGATTCCCGCAAACAAGAGCCAGAGATTTCGAATTACTCTGTGCTTCTGTATTCGATTATCAAAGACGCCGAGATACTGAGGAGATGGTCTCCTCGTTCCTCGTAGCGAGCGAGCTCGCGACGACGAACCAGATGACCAACACTCGAGCGGAGACCATGGAGCTGGACGGGATCGAACCGACGACCCCCGGCTTGCAAAGCCGGTGCTCTCCCAACTGAGCTACAGCCCCGCGAGAGCGTCTCGCACCGACAGGTTAGTGGGGCTAGCTAGACTCGAACTAGCGACCTCACCCTTATCAGGGGTGCGCTCTAACCACCTGAGCTATAGCCCCGCACGTTCCGTGAACGTTGGCTGGGGAGCAGCCGCTGAGGACTGCGCTCCACTCTATCTCGGCTTCAAAGGGCCAACCCGTGCGTCCCTCCCGGAGGAAGGCGGGGATCGGGTCGGTCCCTGGAAACTGAATCGGAAGACTTGAAGGGCGCGGGTATGACCGAGCTGGATGGGCCGAAGCTCATCCTTGCTCCTTAGAAAGGAGGTGATCCAGCCGCAGGTTCCCCTACGGCTACCTTGTTACGACTTCACCCCAGTTACCGACCACTCCTTGGGGACCTCCCTCCCTTGCGGGTTAGGACAGCCACTTCTGGAGCAGTCGACTCCCATGGTGTGACGGGCGGTGTGTACAAGGCCCGGGAACGTATTCACCGTTGCCTGCTGATCAACGATTACTAGCGATTCCGGCTTCATGCAGTCGAGTTGCAGACTGCAATCCGTACTGAGACCGGCTTTTTGCGATTGGCTTGCTCTCACGAGTTCGCTGCGCTTTGTACCGGCCATTGTAGCACGTGTGTAGCCCCGGACATAAGGGCCATGAGGACTTGACGTCATCCCCACCTTCCTCCGGCTTGACGCCGGCGGTCTCCTTAGAGTGCCCAGCCGAACTGATGGCAACTAAGGACAGGGGTTGCGCTCGTTGCGGGACTTAACCCAACATCTCACGACACGAGCTGACGACAGCCATGCAGCACCTGGACCAGGGTTCTCTTACGAGCACTCCCTCGTTTCGGAGGGATTCCCTGTTTTTCTAGCCCGGGTAAGGTTCTGCGCGTTGCGTCGAATTAAACCACATGCTCCACCGCTTGTGCGGGCCCCCGTCAATTCCTTTGAGTTTTAGCCTTGCGGCCGTAGTTCCCAGGCGGAGTGCTTAACGCGTTAGCTACGACACCTCAGGGGTCAATACCCGAGACATCTAGCACTCATCGTTTACGGCGTGGACTACCAGGGTATCTAATCCTGTTTGCTCCCCACGCTTTCGCGTCTCAGCGTCAGTAGTCGTCCAGGAAGCCGCCTTCGCCACCGGTGTTCCTCCTGATATCTACGAATTTCACCTCTACACCAGGAATTCCGCTTCCCTCTCCGACACTCAAGACCAGCAGTTTCAGATGCAGTTCCTAGGTTGAGCCCAGGGATTTCACACCTGACTTGCTGGTCCGCCTACACGCGCTTTACGCCCAGTGATTCCGAGCAACGTTCGCACCCTCTGTCTTACCGCGGCTGCTGGCACAGAGTTAGCCGGTGCTTGCTAAGGAGGTACCGTCAAGGGCGGCCCGTTATCTTGACCACCTTTTTCGTCCCTCCCCACAGAGCTTTACAACCCGAAGGCCTTCATCACTCACGCGGCGTGGCTGGATCAGGCTTTCGCCCATTGTCCAAGATTCCCCACTGCTGCCTCCCGTAGGAGTCTGGCCCGTGTTTCAGTGCCAGTGTGGCTGATCATCCTCTCAGACCAGCTAAGCGTCTTTGCCTTGGTAGGCCGTTACCCCACCAACAAGCTGATGCTCCGCAGGCTCCTCCTCTGGCGGTAGCCGAAGCCACCTTTGACCCCTGCATCCGTGGATGCTGTGGTCTCATGCGGTATTAGCTGCCCTTTCGGGCAGTTGTCCCCCACCAGAGGGCAGATTGCCTACGTGTTACTCACCCGTGCGCCACTCTACTCACTCCCGAAGGAGCTTTCGCGTTCGACTTGCATGTGTTAAGCCCGCCGCTAACGTTCGCTCTGAGCCAGGATCAAACTCTCCAGTTGAAAACTGTGAGCGTTTGACTCGTTTCCCGTCGTTCATATCTCGAGCTCCGAAGAGCCCGCGACAGAGGTAACGACGAGGCACGAGGCTCTAGTCACTTTACGGTTGTCGCTGCTTATACCCTACGACCCGGCTGACGACCGGAGTCGATGATTGGGACCCGCGCTCTTTGCGCGTCTTCCGATTCAGTTTTCAAGGACCGACCACCCTCGACCAACTACACACAGGCAGCGGCGAGGCAGCCCCTCGGTTTCGGCCCGCGTCAGCACTTGGCTGACACCGCCGAGCCCCAGGGGGCTGAGGAACTTAGTTCGCCGCGTTTCGAGAGTCAAGCAACTTTCGCTCGCTTTTGCGAGCGGGCCGAAGCCCGTTGCGACTCTTCGCGGCGGCGCGCGCCGTCCGGCGCTCGCCTTCTCGCTTCCGGCGTCTCCCATCGAGTACTGTCCGGGCGGCCTGTCGGCCAGCGAGGTCGCGAACTGTAGCCAGCCTCCGATTCGAGTCAAGCGTTTTTTTCGCTTGCCGCGTCTTTCGTTCCGCGGGTCTCGGAGCCTTCCAGCGCTCTCGGGGAGCGGCTGGTCCCGGCTACCCTTCGTCCGGCCTGGGCCGGTTCGGGGAGCGGGAAGCTACTTCTTCTAGGTCTGCTGTCAAGCAACCTGCGCGGCGCGTCGAGAGGCTCTCTCGGGGGGCCCCGGAGGGCCGCCAGCCGCGAAGGAGGCCGATCACTAGCATCGGGGTTGGGGGTGTCAACCAACTCGCGCCCCGAACCGCGATTCTTTTTCGAGGGCGCTCAGTAGAGCGGCAGAACCGGTGTGATTTCGCCTTCTTCGAGTCCGAGGTGATCGAGCGCGCTACGCTCGACGACGATCTGATCCGGGCGCTCGGGGTGCAGGATCGAGCGCGCGGCTACGGCTCGGAACCATGGCGGGCCGTCCTCGAGGCGGGCGACGAGGGACCTCCGGGCGCCCTCCCCCTCCGGGGTGCCGGCCACGAGGCGTCGCTTGGCGGTGCGCTGCACCAGCTCGATCTCGTCGGTGGGCGCGATGTAGTGCGGTCCGCCGTCGAACGGGTCGACGCGGCGCCAGTACCGGAAGCCGATCCGGGTCAGCATCTTCTCGACGCCGCGGGTCTGCGGGCCGACCTCCCCGATGACCGCCTGGGCCTGTGGGGGGAGGAGAGAGGTGTAGATGTCCCCGCGTGGGAACAGGCCGCTGATGAACTCCTTGTTCTTCTTGGAGAGTCGGTCGGCGGCCCGGTAGGTCATGCCGGTGAAGTGACGTCCGACGGCCTCCCAGAGATGGGAGGTGCCGTCGGGCTCGAGCGGCGGCATGAGCTCGGCCAGCACCCGGGGCTGGAACTGCTCCCGGTGGGTCGCGAGGAAGAGGAAGCGCACGTAGGAGATGAGCATCCCGAGGCGCTCCGGCGCCTTCCGGTACTCCGGGTGGACCACCAGGCCGCCGATCTCGGTGGGGCCATGGTAGCTGTAGCCGATCGTCAGCACCTCGTGGACGAAGTGCTTGTCCACGCTGGCGCTGTAGCGCTCCTCGTTGCGGACATCGAAGAAGACGTAGGGGGCGTCCCGCGAGCCGAGCTGCGCGATGATCATCGAGGTCCCCACCGCCACGTCCTCTTCGAGGTCGCGCAGGACGAAGACGAAGCGCCGCTTCCGGGGATCCGCGATGGCGCCGGAGAACGAGGCCTCGGAGGTCTCCAGGATCTCGGCGATCTCGGTCGCGTCGTGAGGGAGGTTCACGGAGTCGAGGTGCTCCGCGAGCTGGTAGAGCTGAGCCTGGTCCGCGGTGGTCGCCGCTCGGATCTCGTAGCGCATGGTCAGAAGGTCTTCTCGGTGTCGATCAGGATCGTCACCGGTCCGTCCACTCGGCTCCTCACGTCCATCATCGCCCGAAACCGGCCGGTCGCCACCTCGAGGCCGCGCGCGCGGAGGGCCTCGACCACCGCTTCGTAGAGGCGCTCGGCCTCCTCGGGAGGGGCGGCTCCGTCGAAGGAGGGGCGCCGGCCGCGGCGCACGTCTCCGAACAGGGTGAACTGCGAGACCACGAGCACCGCGCCGCCCACGTCCTCGACCGACAGGCTCATCTTGCCCTCGTCGTTCCGGAACACGCGGAGTCCGGCGAGCTTGTTCGCCATCGTGGCGACCTCGGCTTCGCCGTCCCCGGCCGCCGCGCCCAGGTAGACGAGCAGGCCCGGGCCGATGGCGCCGACGGTCTCTTCGTCGACGAGCACCGAGGCTTCGAATACGCGCTGCGCGACGGCTCGCACCGAGGAGACGGCTACCACGGACCGGCCGGTCGCGTCGAGCATCGCATCGGGCCGGGGGAGCGTGGTACGAACGGACGTGGCGTTCGCGGTGGTAGGGCTGACCGGCGGGATCGGTTCGGGCAAGAGCACGGTCGCGCGCATGTTCGCGGAGCTCGGCGTGCCCGTGGTCGACGCCGATCAGGTGGCGCGAGACGTGGTCGAGCCCGGGACCGAGGGCCTCGCGGCGGTGGTCGCGCGGTTCGGCGACGAGGTGCTGGACGAGGACGGACGGCTCGACCGGGCGAAGCTCGGGCAGCGCGTGTTCGACGACGCGGCGGCGCGCAAGGAGCTCGAGGGGATCCTGCACCCGCGCATCGCCGCCGCGTCGCTCGCGCGCTTCCAGGCGCTCGCCCAGGAGGGTCACCCCTACGCGCTCTACGAGGCCGCCCTGCTCGTCGAGAGCGGCCGGCACCGCACGATGGGGGCGCTCGTGGTCGTCGCGGTGGACGCGGAGACGCAGGTCGCCCGGGTGCGGTCGCGGGACGCGCTCTCGGCGGAGGACGCGCGCAAGCGGATGGCGGCGCAGCTCCCGCTGGCGGAGAAGGTCGCCGCGGCCGACCACGTGATCCGGAACGACGGCTCGCTCGAGGAGACGCGGGCTCGGGTGAGAGAGGTGCACGAGCGCCTGGTGGCGCGCTTCGGAGGGGGAGCATGAGCGAGCGGCCGGAGATCACGCTGGTCACGGGGTTCCCCACGAGCTTCCTCGCGGTGCGCGTGGTGAAGAAGGTCCTCGCGGAGGAGCCGCGGGCCGAGCTGCGCCTGGTGGTCCAGGACAAGTTCATGGAGCGCGCGCGGTCCGAGCTCGAGCGGCTGGGCCGCGACGCGGAGCGGGTGAAGGTGCTCGAGGGCGACGCCGCGGCGATGGATCTCGGCCTCTCGGGGCGCGAGTTCGTCGAGCTGGCGGGCGAGGTCGACGTCATCCACCACTGCGCGGCCATCACCTACCTCGGCGTGGAGGAGAAGGCCGCGGAGGAGCTGAACGTGGGCGGCACCCGCGAGGTCCTCGAGCTGGCGCAGGAGGCCGATCATCTCGCCCGGCTGGTGCACTGGTCCACCGCGCTCGTGTCCGGAGGCCGCCGCGGCTACGTGCTCGAGGAGGAGCTGCTCGCGCCCGAGGGGTTCCGGAACCCGATCGAGCAGACGCGCTTCGCGGCCGAGACGCTGGTCCGGCGCGCCGCCAGCGAGATCCCGATCACGATCCTGCGCCCGGCCATCATCGTCGGCGACAGCGTCACCGGGGAGATCGATCGCCTCGAGGGGCCCTATCTCCTGGTGCTGTTGATGCTGAACGCGCCGGCGGATCTGCGCATGCCGCTGCCGGGGCGCGGGGACGTGCCGCTCAACCTGGTGCCGGTCGACTACGTGGTGGACGCGGGGTGCGCGATCGCGCGCGATCGGCGCTCGCTCGGCAAGACGTTCCACGTGGTCGACCCGGAGCCGGTGACGGCGCGCCGGGTCTTCGAGCTGATCGCCCGGGCCGCCGGGCGCCCGGTGCCCCGCGGCTTCCTCCCCACGAACCTCGCCACCGCCCTGCTGCGCACGCCGGGGGTCGAGCGGTTCGCGCACGTTCCGCGCGCGTTCCTCGAGCAGCTCGCGACCGAGGTCGTCTACGACGATCGGAACGCGCGCGACATCCTCGACGAGCTGGACGTCGAGTGCCCCTCGTTCGAGAGCTACGTGGGCGTGATGGTGGACTACGTGCGGAAGCAGCAGGCCACCCGGCGGGCCCAGGCGGCCGACGCGCCACCGGCCTGACGGATTTGTTGGTACGATGCCCGGCAGATGTCGGGGAGGACCGGATCGGGACGTGATCCCGTGATCCCGAAGGATCCACTGCGCGATACGATGTCGGACGCGAAGCCGGACACCGATCCGGTCGTGAACGCTCGTCCGCGGCGGAAAGGGTCCTGGGAGTCGCTCGAGCCCACGCTCACCGATCACGCGGCGGGCAGCCCGTCACCGTGGTCGGAGGAGCTCACGCTGGACGGCCCCACCCGGGTGGAGCTCCCGCGCTCGCTGGTCGACCCGGACGCGCCGCGCATGGCGGTGGACGAGGACTTCGGGCAGCGGTACCGGACCGACGAGATCCTCGGCCAGGGCGGCATGGGCACCATCCGCCTCCACTACGACCGGCAGATCGGACGACGGGTCGCGCTGAAGTCGATGAACGACGCCGATGCCGGGTCCGCCGACCGGTCGCGTTTCATCCGCGAGGCCCGGATCCAGGGGCAGCTGGAGCACCCCTCGATCGTCCCGGTCTACGATCTCGCGATCGGGCCGGACGGGCGCCCCTTCTTCACGATGCGGCGGGTCCGGGGCATGACCCTCGAGGTCATCCTGGAGCGGCTCGCCATGGGCGCGCCCAAGGTGTTCCGGGCCGAGCACTCGCGCCGGCGGCTGCTCAGCGCGTTCGGCCGGGTGTGCCAGGCGGTGCACTACGCGCACGAGCACGGCGTGCTCCACCGGGACATCAAGCCCAGCAACATCATCCTCGGGGAGTTCGGCGAGGTCTACCTACTCGACTGGGGCCTGGCCGGGCTGGCGAAGCAGCGCGACGAGGCGGTGCGGGAGCTCAAGGCGCTGCGGCTGACCCGGGAGACGATGCCGGGCTCGCTGCTCGGGACGCCCGGCTACATGTCGCCCGAGCAGGCGACCGGGGGGGTCTCGGAGCTCGGGCCGCCGACCGACGTCTACGCCCTCGGCTGCATCCTGTTCGAGATCGTGACCCTGATGCCGCTGCACGACGGCGAGGGCATCGTCTCGCTCCTCGACAGCACGATCCGCGGCACCACCGACCGACGCCCGTCCCGCCGGGCGGGCCACCTGAAGATCGATCCGGAGCTCGACCGGATCGTCATGAAGGCCACGGCGCTCTCGCCCGAGGACCGCATCCAGTCGGCGCGCGAGCTCTTCCTCCAGATCGACGCCTACCTCGACGGCCGGCGCGACGAAGAGCAGCGCACCCAGCTGGCGGACGAGCGGGCGCGCGCGGCGGCGTCCGAGGCGGAGCTCGCGCTCTCCAAGCCGGAGGGCTTCGACGAGCGACGCCAGGCGCTGCGGGACGCGGTCGGCGCGCTCTCGCTGGATCCGACGAACGAGCTCGCGCTCCGCACCTTCGCCGAGGTGACCACCAACCCGCCGCAGCGCCTGCCGCCCGACGTGGACGAGAGCCTCGGCGAGGCGGTGCGCGCGCGGCTGCGGTGGGCGGGAGGCGCGGTCTCCGTCGTCTACGCGAGCGCGTTCGTCTACCTGCCGTTCATCGCCGCGAGCATCGTCGAGCAGTGGCTCCCGGTGATCCTCGCCTACACCCTCCTGCTGGCAGCGGCGGTCGCGGGGCTGCTGACCGCGCGGGCCGCGCGCCCTCGGGTCGAGTGGCTCGCCGGGGCGATGGTCCTGAGCAACCTCGGCTTCGCGGCCACCGCGCCCTGGTTCGGCCCGCTGCTGGTGACCCCGTCGCTCCTGGCCATCAACACCGCTCCCTACGCGCTCTTCCTCAGCCATCGGGCGCGGCGGCTGGCCCTCGCCTTCGGGCTCGGCACCATCGCCACCATCATCGGCCTCGGCTACGCGGGCGCGATCCCGGTGGAGTACACCTTCCGGGAGGGCGAGCTGATCGTGCACTCCGGGGCGCTGCTCTTCGCGCCGATCCCGACCCTGGTGCTGCTGACGCTGCTCGCGCTCGGCCAGATGCTGGGCGCGATGCTCGGCGCGAGCCGGATCTACGCCGATCTCGAGCGGGCGGAGCGCGCGCTGCACATGCAGTCCTGGTTGCTCCGCGGGCTGACGCAGGAGCGTCGCCCGTCGTCTCGACCGCCCGCCGATCGGTGAGCGCTCAGGTCGGTCGCCACGGCGGCGCGACGAGGCGACGGCGGCCGTCCGAGGCCATCGGGATCCCGCCGCGATCGCCCTCCGGGAAGAGGCGGTCCCAGCGCTGGCAGGTCACCTCCTTGTGGGCCTGGTCGAGCGCCTCGCAGTAGTTCGTGAAGAAGCAGCGGCGGACCTCGTCGCCGCGGCCGAGCCGGATCTTCCGGAACCAGTCGGGGTCGGCGAGGCTCTGGCGGGCGGCGGCCACGATGTCCGCGTCGCCGCGCTCGAGGATCTCCTCGGCCTGCCACGGCGAGCAGATGCCGCCCGCGCCGACGACCGGCGTGGAGTGACCGGCCTCTCGCAGCGCCGCTCGCACCGCGCGGCTGAGCGGGATGTTCCGCCCGAAGGGCCCCGTCGCGTCGATCTTCACGTGCGGCATGCACTCGTGACCGCTCGGGCCGGTGTAGGGATAGGCGGCGTGCCCGACCTTGGGCTGCTTGGCGTCCTCGAACTTCCCGCCCTTGCTCACGCTGAGGAAGTCCATGCCCGCCTCCGCGAAGCGCACGCCGAACCAGGCGGCGTCGTCCACGCCGGTGCCGCCCTCGATGACCTCGTCGCCGAGGAAGCGGGCCCCCACCGACACGCGGCTGGACACGGCGGCGCGCGCCGCCCGGTAGACCTCGAGCGGGAGGCGCACGCGGTCCTCGCGCGCCCCGCCGTAGCCGTCCGTCCGCGTGTTCCTCGCGCTGAGGAAGGAGGCCATCGTGTAGGCGTGGGCGTAGTGCAGCTCCACGCCGTCGAAGCCGGCCTCCTCGGCGCGCGCGGCCGCGTCGGCGAAGAGCCCGGGCAGCACCTCGGGCAGCTCGCGCACGTGCGGGAGGTGCGCGTCGGTCACCCGCTCGCGGAAGCCCATGCGCAGGCTCTCGAGGTCGCGGGGCGAGAGCACCTCGGCGAGCTGGTCTTCGTCCATCTCGAGGAGCCGCGCCCGGACCTGCGCTTCGTCCTCGAGGCCCACCCGGTCCCGGAGCCGGTCGTCGACGACCAGGAACCGCCGCAGGAACTTCTCGGCCGGGACGCGGCGCTTGATGGCCAGGAAGTCGATGAGCTGGATGAAGAGGCGGGTGTGCCCCTCGCTCGCCTCCCGCACCGCCTCCACCAGCTGGCGCAGCCCCGGCACGAAGCGATCGTGGCCGATCCGGAGGAGCGGGCCGCTCGGCACGTCTCGGATCCCCGTGGCCTCGATGACGATCGCGCCCGGTCGGCCCTCGGCGAAGCGGCGGTACCACTCGAGCACCGCCGGGGTGACGAAGCCCTCGTTCGTCGCGCGCCAGGGGACCATCGCCGGGACCCAGGTGCGCGCCTCGAGGGTGACCGGGCCGACGTCGATCGGCGAGAACCAGCGCATGCCGGCCGCCTCCTCGGCGGTCGGCCAGCGCTCGACCGGCAAGAGCCTGAGGAGGCGCTTGTCGGGCGCCGCGGACACCTACTTGCCGGCCAGCGTCATGCGGGACACGCGGAAGGTCGGCGTGGCCACCGAGGTGCGGAGATCCAGGTCGTCCGCGACCGCGTCGATCCGCTTGAGCAGTTCGTCGACGTTGAGCGAGATCGTGACCTCGGAGACCGGGAACGTCTTCTCGCCGTTCTCGATCCAGAAGCCCGACGCGCCGCGGCTGAAGTCGCCGGTCACCGCGTTGAACCCGAAGCCCATCATCTCGGTGACGTAGAGGCCGCTCTTCGTCGACTTCAGCAGGTCCTCGGGGCTCTGCGTCCCGGGCTGGAGCACGAAGTTGCTCGTCGACGGACCCACGCCGCCGGACGAGCCGCGGCTCGCGCTCGCGGTGCTCTCGAGCCCGAGCTTGCGGGCCGAGTAGGTGTCGAGCATGTAGCTCTGGAGCACGCCCTTCTCGACCACGACGTTGCGGCGCGACAGCAGGCCCTCGCCGTCGTAGGGGCGCGAGCCCGGCGCGCCCTCGAGGAGCGGATCGTCGACGACGGTGACCAGCTCGCTCGCGACCTGGCTGCCGACGCGATCGACGAGGTAGCTGGAGCGGCGCCAGATGGCGCTCCCGTTAATGCACCCGGCGAGCAGCCCGAGGATCGAGCGGCCGACGTCGGGGTCGAACACGACCGGGCACTCCTGGGTCGCCGCCTTCTGCGCGCCCAGCTTGGCGAGCGTGCGGCGCGCCGCCTCGCGGCCCACCTCGTCGTCCGCGAGGAGCCCGTCCTTGTGGCGGCGCGCGGTCCAGTAGTAGCCGCTGCGCTTCTTGCCGTCGGCGTCGTCGGCCACCGGGTTGACGGTGAGCGACGCGTAGGTGCCGCGGCTGACGCCGGCGAAACCGCCGCTCGTCACCAGGGCGCGGGCCCCCGACGCGCGCGAGAACGTGGCGCCCTCGCTGTTGGTGATCCGCGCGTCGGCCTCGCGCGCCGCTTTCTCGCCGGCGAGCGCGTGCGCGAGCGCCTCGGCGCCGTCGATGTCGTGGATCGACGCGTCGTAGAGGTTCAGCTCGGGGTGGTCCTCGCGGCGGCTCAGCAGCGAGGGATCGGGCGGCCCCGCGAGCTCGTCCGGCTGCGAGAGCCGCGCGAGCTCGATCGCGTCCTCGACGAAGCGGGTCACGCCGGCCTCGGTCAGATCGCTGGTGAACGAGACCGCGACCTGCTTGCCGATCATGACGCGGAGGCCGACCGCGCGGCTCCCCGCCTCTTCGACGAGCTCGGGCTCACCGAGCCGGACCTTGGTCGAGAGGTGCGAGCCCTCCGAGACCACCGCCTCGGCGACGTCCGCGCCCGCCTTCCGCGCCCGCTCCACCACCTGCCCGCCGAGGGCGAGCAGCTCTTCTTGATTCTCCGTCGCCATCGCTCCTCAGCCGATCTGGGTTCCGCCGACCGTCATGCCCGAGATCTTCACCGTGGGGCAGCCCACGCCGACCGGCACGCTCTGGCCTTCCTTGCCGCAGGTCCAGATGCCGTCGGAGAGCTCCATGTCGGAGCCGAGCATCGTGACCTTGCGCATCACGTCGGGGCCATTCCCGATGAGGTTCACGCCCTTGAGCGGCGCGGTGATCTTGCCGTCCTCGATGAGGTAGCCCTCGGTGAGGTTGAAGACGAAGTCGCCGTTCGAGATGTCGACCTGTCCGCCGCCGAACTTGCTCGCGTAGACGCCCTTCTTGACGCTCCGCACGATCTCCTCGGGGTCGTGCGGGCCGGCGAGCAGGAGGGTGTTCGTCATGCGCGGCATCGGGTGGCTCTTGAACGACTCGCGGCGACCGTTGCCGGTCGGGGTCGTGCCGAAGAACTCGCTCGAGTGTCGGTCCTGCATGTAGCCGCGCAGGATGCCGTCCTCGATGAGCACCGCCTTCTCCGGCCGCTGCCCCTCGTCGTCCACGTTGATCGAGCCGCGGCTGCTCGAGAGCGTCGCGTCGTCGACCACCGTGCACAGCTCGCTCGCGACCCGCTCGCCGACCTGGTCGGTGTAGTTGCTGGTCTTCTTGCGGTTGAAGTCCGCCTCGAGGCCGTGGCCGACCGCCTCGTGCAGGAGGATGCCGCTGTCGCCGGGCGCGAGGACCACCTCGAGCTCGCCGGCCGGCGCCTCGCGCGCGTCCAGCATCGACAGCGCCTGCCGCACCGCCTCCTTGGCGTGGGTCTCGGGGCTCTTGCCGTCGAAGTAGCCCCACCCCACCCGGCCGCCGCCGCCGGAGCTGCCGGACTGACGCTTGCCGTCGTCCTCGACGATGACGCGCACGCCGAAGCGGAGCAGCGGCTGCCGGTCGCGGACGAGGCGGCCGTCGCTGGTCGCGATCAGGATCTCGCGGACCTGCTCGGCGAGCGACGCCTCCACCCGCTGGACGCGGGAGTCGACCGCGCGGGCGGCCTCGTCGGCGCGCTTCAGCAGGTCGCGCTTCTCCTCGCCGGCGAGATCCAGGGAGAGGACCTCGACCGGGTAGCGGTTCGCGACGTCGAGCGGCTCGAGGCCGACCGGCTCGGGGGCTCCGCCGCCGTCCGCGATCTGGGCGGCGGTGCGGGCCGCGCGCTCCATCGCCTCGGTGCTCAGATCCTCGACGTAGGCGTAGCCGGTCGCGTCACCCTTGCGGACGCGGACGCCGAGACCGGCGCTGACCGAGCGCCCCGCCGACTTGAGGATCTGCTCCTCGTACGCGTAGCTGCCGGTGACGTTGTACTCGAAGAAGAGGTCGGCGTAGTCGCCGCCCCGCTCGAGGGCCACCGTCAACAGCCGACGCGCGAGCGTGGCGTCGATGGCGTTGGGCCCCTCGGGCGAAAAGGGTGCGGTGTATCGGCTCATGGATGTCGTGACTCTAAGCCCCGAGGGCCTATGTCGCTATCGGTGTCCGTGCGGCAACACAGGTCCGAGACGTTCTGCTACGCTGCCGCCGAGACGCACCGAGGAGCGAAAGGGAGAGCGCATGCAGGAGCACCAAGAGGCGATGGTCAAGTCCCTGGTCGCCGTAGCGTGGGCCGACGGGCGCATGGACGGCGAGGAGACCGAGGTCATCGAAGCGCTGCTGAGTGCGTTCGAGATCGAAGGCGACGACGCCGAGGCCGTCCGTGACTTCGCCAAGGAGCCGAAGCGACTCGAGGACGTGCCGATCACGGATCTCTCCGCGTCCGATCGGCGGCTGCTCCTGCAGCACGCGGTCATCCTCACCTACATCGACGGCGAGCAGTCCGAGACCGAGAAGAAGGTGCTCGACGATCTGATCGAGCGGCTCCGCATCCCCGAGGCCGAGGCCAAGTCCCTGCTCGAGTCGGCCGAGGCGCGCGCCAAGCGCCTGCTCGACCTTCTTTGAAGGTGTTCCGCGATCCGCGCGGCCTCGAGGCCCTGCTCCTCGACGCCGGGAACACGATCGTCTTCCTCGACATGACCGCGGTGGCCGCGGTCGCGCTCGAGGAGGGCGTGACGGTCGCGCCCACGCGCCTCCTCGAGGTCGAAGGCGAGGCGAAGCGGCGCTACGAGGCCAAGCTCGGCGAAGGCGGAAGCCACGAGGCCGGCTGGCGGCTCTACCTCGAGACGCTGCTGACCGCGGCCGGGGTCGAGGAGGCGGCGGCGCGCGCGCTGATCGACCCGCTCCGCGCCGCGCACGATCGGCTCAACCTCTGGCGGCGCGTCCCGGCGGATCTCCCCGACGCGCTCGAGCGCGCCCGTCGCCTCGGGCTTCGCGTCGGCGTCGTGAGCAACTCGGAGGGCAAGCTGCCGGAGCTGTTCGCGCACGTCGGGCTCGGCGACGCGTTCGAGCTGGTGGTGGACAGCGCGCACGAGGGCATCCGCAAGCCCGACCCGCGCATCTTCCACCGGGCGACCGAGCGGATGGGCGTCGCGCCAGCCGCCGCGCTCTACGCGGGCGACATCCCGAGCGTGGACGTCGACGGCGCGCACGGGGCGGGCCTGGACGCGGCGCTCGTCGATCCCCACGACTTCTACCCGGACCACACCGCCTCGCCCCGCTTCGCGTCGGTGGCCGAGCTGGTGACCGCGCTGGAGCGCGCGCGATGAGGGAGGCCACGATCCAGGCCTGGCGGCCCCGCGAGGACGACGGCGACGACGAGGTGGTGGACCGCCGCCTCGACGCGCTCCTCGGCGCGCTCTCGCGCGAGAAGGTCATCAGCGCGCGCCCGCCGTGGCGGCTGGTGGCGGCGGACGGAACCCGGATCGTGATCTTCGAGTGGATCTCGCCGCAGGGCGCTCGACGCGCGCAGGACAACCCGGCGATCAACGAGCGCCTCTCCGAGCTCGAGCTCGTGGCCGAGCAGATCCCGCTCGGCGATCTGGAGGAGGCGGAGGAGCTCGACGCGAGCTTCGGTCAGCGAGCGTAGAAGCGGACGATCGCGTCGACCACCCGCCGCTGCCGGCCCTCCCCGAGCTCCGGGTAGATCGGCAGCGAGAGGACCTCCCGCGACGCGCGCTCCGCCTCCGGGAAGTCTCCCTCGGCGTGGCCGAGGTGGGCGAAGCACGCCTGGAGATGGAGCGGCAGCGGGTAGTAGACGGCGGACCCGATGCCCTCGCGCTCGAGGTGCGCGGCGAGGGCGTCCCGGTCGCGCGCCCGGATCGTGTACTGGTTGTAGACGTGCCCGGGCGCGACGCGCGGCGGCGGCGTCACCTCGTCGAGGCCGGCCTCGGCGAAGAGCGCGTCGTAGCGCGCCGCGTTGTCGATCCGGCCCTGCTGCCAGCGGTCGAGGTGCGGCAGCTTCACGCGGAGCACGGCGGCCTGCAGCGCGTCGAGGCGGAAGTTCCCGCCCACGAGGGCGTGGAAGTACTTCGGGTGGCCGCCGTGCACGCGGAGCTTGCGCACCTTCTCGGCGAGGGCGTCGTCTTCGGTGCTCACGAGGCCGGCGTCGCCGAACGCGCCGAGGTTCTTCGAGGGGAAGAAGGAGAAGGCGGCGAGCGCCCCGAGCGCGCCGACCGGCCCCTCGTCCGCGCGAGCCCCGATGGCCTGCGCCGCGTCCTCGACGATCGGCACGCCGAGCGACCGGAGCGCGGCGACGTCGGCCGGCTGACCGAAGAGGTGGACCGGCACGATCGCCTTCGTGCGCTCGGTCTGCTTGGACGCGACCTGCGCCGGGTCGAGGTTGAACGTGGCGGGATCGACGTCGACGAAGACCGGCGTCGCGCCGAGCCGGTGCACCACGCCCGCGGTGGCGAAGAACGAGAACGGCGTCGTGATCACCTCGTCGCCCGGGCCGACGTCGAGCGCCATGAGCGCGGCGAGGAGCGCGTCGGTCCCGCTCGAGACCCCGATGGCGTGCTTCACGCCGAGGTGCGCGGCGATCTCGCGCTCGAACGCGTCGAGCTCCGGACCCATGATGAAGCGGTCCTCGCGCACGACCTCGCGGATGGCGATCATCGCCTCCTCGCGGAGCGGGCCGTTCTGGGCCGCGAGATCGAGGAGCGGGATCGGGCCCTCGTCCACCAGGGGTCCGTCGAGGGGCACGCAGACCTCACCTTCGATGCGGTAACGCTCGCCGGTCTCGGGGCAGACGGGATCCGCCTCCGAGATGCGGGCGCCAGCGCGGCTCATCCAGCCCACGCGGCGCGCCGGGTTGCCCACCACCAGCGCGTGGGGCGGGACGTCCTTGGTGACCACCGCGCCCGCGCCGACGAAGCAGTGATCGCCGAGATCGTGACCGCAGACGATCACCGCGTTGGCGCCGACGCTGGCGCCGCGGCCGACGCGCGTCTTGCGATACTCGTGCTTGCGGCTCACGAAGGAGCGCGGGTTGAGCACGTTGGTGAAGACGCAGCTCGGGCCGAGGAACGCGTCGTCCTCGACCTCCACGCCTTCGTAGATCGAGACGTTGTTCTGGACCCGCACTCCGTCGCCGAGGCGGACGCCCCGGCCGACGAAGGCGTTCTGGCCGAGCGAGCAGCCCGCGCCGATCGTCGCCCCGGCGCTGACGTGGACGAAGTGCCAGACCTTGGTGTCGTCACCGAGGCTGACCCCTTCGTCCACGACCGCGGTGGGGTGGACGAACGGCGCGCTCAATCGACGGCCTCGAGGATCACGGCGAGGCCCTGGCCGACGCCGATGCAGAGGGTCGCGAGGCCGAGGCGCGCGCCGCGGCGCTTCATCTCGTGCACCAGCGTGACGACGATGCGTGCCCCGCTGCAGCCGATGGGGTGGCCGAGCGCGATCGCGCCGCCGTTGACGTTGACCTTCGCCTCGTCGAGGCCGAGCTCGCGCACGCAGGCGAGCGACTGGGCGGCGAACGCCTCGTTGAGCTCGACCAGGTCGAGATCCTTCGCCTCGAGCCCGGCCTTCTTCAGCGCCTGCCGGGTCGAGGGCACCGGCCCGATGCCCATGTAGTTCGGGTGCACGCCGGCGACCCCGGTGGCCCGGACCCGAGCGAGCGGCTTCAGACCGTGCTCCTTCGCGAACGCGTCGCTCGTCACGAGCAGGCACGCCGCGCCGTCGTTGAGGGGCGAGGCGTTGCCCGGCGTGACCGTGCCGCCGTCCTTCTTGAAGACGGTGGGGAGCTTGGCGAGCTTCTCGAGCGAGGTGTCCGGCCGGATGCACTCGTCCTGGTCGAAGGTGCCGGGCGGCGCCTTCTTGTGCGCGGGCGGGGTCGTGACCGGGACGATCTCGTCGGCGAAGCGGCTCGCCTCCCACGCGGCCGCCGCCTTCTGGTGGCTCGAGAGGGCGAACGCGTCCTGGTCGGCGCGCGAGACGCCGTACTTCTCGGCGACGTTCTCGGCGGTGTTGCCCATGGAGATGAGCGGGAAGCGCTCGGCGAGCTTCGGGTTCTCGAAGCGCCAGCCGAGGCTGGTGTCGTAGACCTTGGGCGCCTTGCGCGGGTAGGCCTCCTCGGCCTTCGGCATCGCGTAGGGCGCGCGGCTCATCGACTCGACGCCGCCGGCGAGCATCACCTGGTGGTCGCCGAGGCGGATGGCGCGGGACGCCTGGATGAGGGCCTCGAGGCCGCTGCCGCAGAGGCGGTTGACGGTCACGCCGCTCACCTCGTCGGGCAGCCCGGCGAGCAGGGTCGCCATGCGCGCGACGTTGCGGTTGTCTTCCCCCGCCTGGTTGGTGTCGCCGAAGATGACCTCGGAGAGCGCCTCCTTCGCCTGGGGCTGACGCTCGACGATCGAGCGGATCACATGGGCAGCGAGGTCGTCGGGACGAACCCCGGCCAGCCCCCCGCGGTACTTCCCGATGGGCGTGCGGAGCCCGTCGACGATCACGGCTTCGGTCATGCTCGTTGTCCTCTCTCAGCGCCCGCGGAACTCGGGCTTGCGCTTGTCGTTGAACGCGGCGAGGCCCTCGCGGGCGTCCTCGCTCTCGAAGAGCCGCTGCTGCAGCTCGCGCTCGAGGGCGAGCCCGTTCTCCAGGCTCATCTCGGCGCCGGCCTGCACGGCTCGCTTGATGTGACCGACCGCCATCGACGCCTTCTGCGGCGGACAGAACGAGCGCGCGTAGGCCTTGGCCTGGTCGAGGAAGCCCTCGGCCTCCCACACCTGGTTGACCAGGCCGAGCGCGGCCGCCCGCTCGTAGTCCACGAGGGTGCCCTCGCACATCAGCTCGATGGCCTTGGCCTTGCCGAGCACCCGGGCGAGCCGCTGGGTGCCGCCGGTCCCGGGGAGCACGCCGAGCGCGACCTCGGGCAGGCCGAGCTTGCCGCTGCCCTTCGCGGCGACCCGGAGGTCGGCGGCGAGCGCGATCTCGAGCCCGCCTCCGACGCAGTGCCCCTGGAGCGCCGCGATGACGAGCTTCGAGGTGTTCTCGAGGCGCAGCATCGTCTCGTTGGCGTGCAGGCAGAACTGGTACTTGAAGCGCGGGGTGACCGCCTGGAGCATCCCGATGTCCGCGCCGGCGCAGAAGAACTTCTCGCCCGCGCCGGTCAGCAGCACCACGTGGCAGTCGTCGTCGAAGCGCGCCTCGAGGATCGCCTGATCCAGGTCGCGCATCATCTCGACGCTGTACGCGTTGGCGGGCGGGTTCGACAGCTCGATGTGGCCGACGCCGTCTTCGACGGCGAAGCGCACGAGGCCGTTCTGCATGGATCGCATGCGGGTGGGCTACGGCTCGCGCGAGAGGGTGTCAACCGGTTCCGGAGCGGCCGGCGACGGAAAACGAAGAGCCCGCGAGGTCGTCGCGGGCTCTCGAGATGGGACGGGTGAGCGGGCGCTAGCGCAACACGGCCGCTACCTCAGCATCGCTCGGCAGTCGCGGACCTCGCGGCCCTGCCCCTGGTCGACGCAGCTCTGGTAGGCCTCGCGCGCGCCGGCGGCGTCGCGCATCTCCTGGCGGGCCGCGCCGAGCACGAGCCAGCCGAGCGCCACGGTGTTGTCCGCCGCGAGGGCCTGCTGCGCGAGCTGCGCGGCCTCCTCGTTGCGGCGCCGGTTGAGCGCGCTGAGGGCCTGGCGGGCGATGCGGCGCGCGTCGGCCGGAGACGCGGCCGGCGCCTCGGCCTCCGCCGGCTCCTCGGCCTCGGCCGGCGCCTCGGCTTCGGCGACCGCCTCCTCGGCCTCGCCTTCGGCGGCGGCCTCGGCCTCTTCACCCTCGACCACGGCCTCCTCTTCGCCCTCGACCGCGGCCTCTTCTTCGCCCTCGGCCGCGAGCGCCTCACCCTCTTCCCCCGCGCCCTCGGCCACGACGGCCGCCGCCTCCTGGGGCGCCTCCTCCGGCGTCTCCTCGGGCGCGGCCTCCTGGACCGGCGCCTCGCCGCCCTCCTCCTCGAAGGAGTCGGGGAGCTCCGGCGGCGCGCCGCCGCTGAGCTGGACCGGCTGCGGCATGATGACGTTCTGGTAGACGAGGTAGCCGCCGATGAGCACGAAGCCGGCGGCGAGGATCGCGAACGTCGCGTACTTCGCCTTCTTCATGCCGGGCGAGATCGGCAGCTCGCTCTTCTGCAGGTCGTCCCAGGTCTCGTGCTCGACCTGGTGCACCTTCTGCTCCGACCGGAAGAAGTCCTCCGCCACCTCGGCGTGCTCGCCGGTCGCGGTCACGGCGCGGATCTCGGCGCTCGTGGTGGTCGACTTCTTCTTGCGGCGCGGCTTCTCCGAGTCCTTGGCGCCGCCCTTCTCGGCGGCCGCCTTCTTCTCGGGCTCCGCCTTCGCCGCGGGCTTCTCGGCGTCCTTCTTCTCGGGCTCCGCCTTCGCCGCCGGGGCCTCGCTCTTGCGCGCCTCGCGATCGCGGGCCTTCTTGGACTTGCGCTTCTTCTTCTTGCGCTTGCCGCCCGATGTCTCGGCGGACTCAGCCTTCGCCTCCTCCTGCGGGGGCTCCTCGGCCTTCGCCTCTTCCTGCGGCTCGGGCTCCGCGGCCTTCGCCTCGGGCTCCTCGGCGGGCTCCGCCTTCGCCTCTTCCTCGGCCGCCGCCTCGGGCTCGGCGGCCTCGGGCTCGGCTTCGGCGGGCTCGGCGTCCGCGGGCTCGGCCTTCGCCTCCGCCTCGGGCTCGTCTTCCGCCAGGGCGCGCTTGGCCTCGGCCGCGAGGTCCGGGATCGTGGGTCCGGCCTCGGCTTCGCTGGGCGCGTCCTCCTCGGCGGCGGGCTCGGCCTTCGCCTCGGCCTCGTCGCGCTTGACGGTCCGGGTGTCGTCGGCCTGCGCCTCCTCGGTCTCCGCCTCGTCCTCGTCGACTCCGCCGACGACGTCGTCGTTGACCGCGACCTGCGAGGTGGCGACGCCGCGCTTCGCCTGAGCCGGGAACTGGATGACGTTGTTGGCGGACTCCGACTCCTCGGCCTGGGCTTGCTGCTGCCCTTGCTCCTGAGCCTGCTCTGCCGCCTTTGCCCGCCTCTTGCGCCTGCGCCGTCCCTTGCGTGCCATTCCGTCCTCGTCCTCTGCTTCTTCGGGGAGTGCTTCTTCGTCCAGGGATCCGTCGTCGTCGACGTCGCCTACTTCCAAGCTCGGGTCGAGGTCCGACCCCGTCTGGATGGGGTCAGCATCTTCCATGCCGCCAGCCCCCTGCCCGGGATCCCCCTCGTCCGCCCCGGGATCTGGCACAGGCTCACTGGCACTCTCTGGCACATCGTCCGCCGCGACGGCGTCACCGCCGTCAGCTTTCGCACGATCGGTGGCCGCCTCCACGTCCAGCGTTGCAGGCGGCGGCTCGGTCGGCGCGCGCGGCACGAGATCCGGCACGTCGGCCTCCGCGAGGTCGGCCTCCTCCTCCTCGGGGAGGGGCTCCTCGCCCACGAGCACGTTCTCGTCGATGGGCGCCTCGGCGCCGACCGTGCGACCGGTCGGGTAGACGATGCCCTCGAAGTAGAGCTTGGTGATCGCGGTCAAGGTCTCGAGATCGTCTCCGCCCGCCGCGTCGACCACCTGGAGCAGCGAGCGCCGCCCGTCGATGTGCCGGAGGATGTGATTGATCTCGTCGGGGATCTCGGCGAGGCGCTCGACGAGCTCCTCCTCCGAGACCTCGAAGACGTTGTCGAGCGAGGGGATCTGCTCGAGGAGCCGGCCCCACTCGTCGATCCGGCGCATCCCCTCCATGAGGATCGCCTGGGTCGAGGCGGTGATGCGCGGCTCGACGCGGACCGGGCGGAAGTCGATCTCGAACTCGCCCTCGCTCCAGAGGAGGAGCCGGTAGATCGCGTTCTCCGCCGCGAGCCGGCCCATCTCGGCGTCGACGAGCTGGCCGTCGCGGAAGCTGATGCTGCCCCGCTGGCCGGACTCGCCGGTGAGCTCGAGCACGCCCGACTTCCGGCTGATGTCGATGGTCTGGAGCAGGTCGACCAGCCCCATGTCGCCGAGCGACCCGGTGAAGCGGGTCTTGGAGATCGAGGTCCGCTTGGCGAGCCCCTCCCGCTCCTGCCGCTGCAGCGTCAGGTTGATCCGGGTGATGATCTCTTTGATGTAGATCGGCTTGGTCAGGTAGTCCTCGACGCCGAGCTCGAGGCCCCGGACCTTGCTCTCCACCGAGCTGTCGCTCGACAGGAACATGAACGGGATGGCGTCGTTGCCGTCCTGCTTGCGCAGCTCCTCCACCAGCTCGAACCCGTTCATGCCGGGGAGCCGGGTGTCGGAGAGGATGAGGTCCGGCTCCGAGAGATCGACGGTCTCGAGCGCGCTTTGCGCGTCGCGACAGGTGGCGACGGAGTAGCCCGCCTTGCGCAGGCTCACCTCCAACACCCGCAGGCTGCGGGGGTCTGCGTCCACGAGGAGCAGGCTCTTCTTCGCCACCTTGTTTCGGCCTCTTCTGCGTCGGGGAGTCAGCTCGCGCGGGCACGCCCGCGGCCGGTCGACGGCTGCGAAAGGATGCGGACGCAGCCTCCGTAGGTCAAGCCAGGTCGAGGGGCAGCGCGCCCCAGGACGTCCCGAAGCATGGCATCGCGCCCGGGGGCGCGCGACCCCGGTTGGCGAAAGTCTTCGTTGACCCCCCGGCGTGGGGTCGCCTATCGTCTGCGCCGAGCCGCATCAGCGCGGCAGGAGGTGTCGATGGCGGACCGGAAGCGGACGCTCCGAACGGCGAAGATGATGGGTGTGGCGCTCGGCCTGGGCGTGCTCGCGGCCGCGGGCCTCGGCGCCTGTGGCGAGAGCGAGGGCGGAGAGCTCGAGATCCACAACCTCGATCCCCGCGCCGGCGCGACCGCCGGAGAGCAGCCCGTGAAGATCATGGGCAGCAACTTCCGCCGCGACATCGGCTACACGGTCTACTTCGGCAGCCGTCGCTCCGAGCGCTCGACCATCCTCGACGACCACACCCTCGTCGTCTCGACGCCGAGCGCGGACGTCGCGGGCACGGTCGACGTGATCGTCGCGGCCGACGACGGCCCCGCCTACAAGATCGTCGACGGCTTCCGCTACGAGGAGATGGGCGGGAACGTCATGGAGAACGTCGGCTCGGCCACCTCGGGCCAGGGCGAAGAGCGCTTCTGAGCGCTCAGCTCAGGTAGAGCCAGGCCGCGATCGCGGCGGCGACGAGCCCCGTCGCCAGCAGGCCGACGATCCACCCGGAGCCCCCGCCTCGGCGGGCCGGTCCCTCCGCGCGGTCCTCCGCGTCGAGGCGCAGCGAGACCGTCGAGGGGCGCCCCTCGTCCAGCGAGCGGTCCTCCACCGGACGCGCGGCCGCCGCGAGCTTGGGGCGCGACAGCGGCATCGGCGCCTCCGCCTCCGACTCCTCGTCGTCTTCGAGCGGCGCCTCCATCGTGGGGAGCTCGTCCCCGAACGGCTCGTGGGTGAGCGAGCTCGTGGGCGCGACGTGGGAGGCGAGCGTGGCCTCGGCGTCGGCCGCCGCCCGGATGCGGGCGTGGCGGCGCTCGCGGAAGAGGTAGCCCATCCAGTCCGCCGTCTCGGCCGACTCGAAGTTGGCCCCCGCGCCGGCGATGAAGCCGCGCAGGGCGCGCCCCATCTCTCGCGCGCTCTGCCAGCGGCCGTTCGGATCGCGGGTGAGCGCCCGCGCGACGATGTCTCCGAGCTCGCGCGGGAGGTAGGGGTCGACCTCGTCGACCCTCGGGATGGGCTCCTCGAGGATCGCGCGCGCGGTCTGCATCGGGGAGTCGCGCTTGAAGATGCGCTCCAGGGTGAGCGTCTCCCAGAGCACCGCGCCGAGCGCCCACACGTCGGTGCGCGCGTCGAGCTTGCGGATCTGGAGCTGCTCCGGGGCGGCGTAGGCGAGCTTGCCCTTGAAGATGCCGGCGCTGGTCTCGGTGATGCGCTGCACCGCCTTCGCGCAGCCGAAGTCCACCACCTTCACCGTGCCTTCGTAGGTGACGAAGAGGTTCTGAGGCGAGACGTCGCGGTGCACGACCTCGAGCCGCTGCCCGCCGACCCCCGCCGTCTCGTGCGCGGCGTGGAGCCCCTCGCAGGCGTCGGCGACGATCCGCGCGGCCAGGAAGGGCAGCGCCTCGAGCACCGGGTCGTGCAGGCGGTGCTCCCAGACCTGACGGATGACCTCGGAGAGCGGCTCGCCCACGAGGTACTCCATCGCCATGAAGTACGCGCCGTCGGCCCGACCGAAGTCGAGCACCGAGCAGACGTTCGGGTGGTTGATCAGCGTGGCGATGCGCGCCTCGTCGAGGAACATGTCGACGAAGGCGTCCTGGTCGGCCAGCTGGGCGTGAATGGTCTTGATCGCGACGAGGCGCTCGATGCCCTCGGCGAGCGCGTCCTTGCCCAGGTAGACGGTCGCCATGCCGCCCGCGCCGAGCTCCGAGAGCAGGGTGAAGCGGCCGAGCCGACTGGGGAACGTGCGGGGCTCTCCGACCGATGCAGCTTCGCGGGAGCGGGACATGAACGCCGACCCTACCCCGGCTCGGGGCCCGGACCCACCCCCGAAGCGCCGGTCAGGCGATCTCCGCGCCCTTGGTCCCGAGGTGCTCGGCCCGGGCGTCGCCCACCAGGTTCAGGTCGTCGTCGAAGGGCAGGTCGCCGCCGTGCAGGACGTTGCCCTCGCGGATCTTCACCTCCTCGCCCAGACCGCGCGCGATGTTGTTGAAGGCGCTGCTGATGGCGTCGGGGCTGCGGGCCGCGGTGATCGGGCCGGTGCAGGAGTTCCGATAGGCGATGATGTCCTGGTACGCCGGGTTGCTTCCGGCCTGGCCCATGAACACGCGGGCCGCGTCGCCGCCGGCCTTGTTGTAGCAGAGGGTCACGCGGCGGGTCTCGCCGTCGCTCGACGAGCCGAGCGCGCGGATGTGGTAGTAGCCGCTGTTGCCTTCGGTGGTGACGCAGGCGCGGATCTCGCCGTCGCGCGCCGAGCCCTTCACGATCACGAAGGCGTTGTTCACGACGGTGCTGTTCGACACCCGGAGCCGCTCGGCGAGGGAGCGGTTGGTGGTGTAGGTCGACCAGAGGTGCGGGCCGTTGCTGCCCACGCCGTCGAACGACGCGTCCGGGCCCGGGTCGAGGTTCATCCGGTCCATCCAGCAGTCGGCCGCGTAGAGGTAGAGGTGGCCGCTCTCGTCGTCGACGTTCCCGCCGGGCCGCGGGTACCAGATGAAGCCGTGGTTGTCGTTCTTGATGGTGCCGCCGAACGCGCGGACGCAGCCCATGCGCCAGTAGGTCGAGCGCACCGCGCCGTGGTGATTCATGATGACGCGCACGTTGCCCCGGCTGCGGTCGTCCTGCCCGGTGAAGCCGACGACGATGCCGTCGAAGAAGACGTCGACGTTGGCGCCGTTCGACTGCGCGAAGCCGCCCTGCCCGGCCGTGTTGACGTGCACCGTCTCGCCGGGGAACGCGACGTAGGCCTTCGGGTCGTCGGACCCGCCGTAGCGGAACTGCCGGGGCGGGTCGGGGCGGTAGCCGCCCGCGAAGAGGTCGTCGTCGGGATCGAATTCGCCGGTCGCGCGCAGGTAGCAGATCTTGTCGCCGGCCAGCCCCGAGTCCTGGAGCGTGGCGATCTCGCGGAAGGGCGCGTCGATCGTCCCGTCGGCGGTCGCGTCGTCGCCGCCGAGCGGGTCGAGGAAGACGAACTGCTCGGTCCCGACCGTGGTGGTCCAGGTGACGTCGACGTAGGAGTCGCCCTCGCGGCCGTGGTCCTGGTCGTAGACGCGCACGGTGAACGCGTGAGGTCCGGGGGCGCCGTCCGGGGGCACGTCCCAGGCGACGACGCCGTAGCCCTCCTTCACCTCGAACGCGTCGACGCCGTTCCACTGGAGCGTCTCGCGCACGACGCGGGCGCCCGCGGGGCCCTCGAGCAGCTCGTAGCGGTAGGGCCACTTGCCGAACTGCACGCCGATCGGGATCTCGTAGAGCACGCCCGGGTAGGCGTGGCGGTGGCGGGCGTAGCCCCGGGTCTGCTCGTCGGGACGCGGGTAGATGACGTGGAGCGGGAAGTGGCCCTCGTAGTGCCCCTCCGGCAGCAGCCAGCTCGGCCCGATCCCGGCGTCCGGCGTCCCCGAGTCCACCGGTCCGCCGTCGAGGCCCGGCCCGCCGTCCCCCGCGCCTCCGCCGTCGACTCCACCGTCAGCGGCAGAGACGCCTCCGCACGCGACCCCGGCCAGCGCGCCGCCGGCCGCGATCAGGAACCTTCGTCGACCCAGGGGCTCGTGCTCGCTCACGCTCTCGCTCCTCCGCTACGGTGAGGAGAGAGGCTGCGACGGCGGCCGAACGGGCGCCACTAATCTCCGCTGATCGACCTCAGCGCGGCCAGGCGAGGATGATCACGACGGCGATCGCGTTGGGCCCGGTGTCGGGGCGCGTGCCCTGGGCGACGCCGATCCCGACGTGGCGCACGTCGGGATCGAGGGTCGGCTCGATCGCGCCCGCCTCGCCGACGTCGGCGACGATCGCCATCACCCCGCCGAGGCGCCGATAGGCGATCGCGAAGCGGCGGAGGCTGGCGCTGGCGTCGTCGACCGTGTCCTGCTGCGAGAGGCTCGGATCGGCGAAGAACTCCTCGGCCGCGCGCTGCGCCGCCTCGGAGAGATGATCCTGCAGCTCCACCGGGGGCGCGCCGCGGGCGCTCCGGCTCCGGTTGATGAGCCCCTCGAGGCGCTCGGACGCGTCGCTGAGATCCACGCGCTCGGCCATGCGCACGAAGACCTCGGTCACGATGAAGGCGCTCCGCGCGCCCTCGGGCTGGGCGACCACGCCGATGCCCACGTGGGTCACGTCCGGGTTGACCAGGTTGGCCCGATGCCCGGGGCTCTCCATGAGCCCTCGGTGGATCTCGGCCGCCGAGTAACCGCGCCCGATGTTCTCGAGCACGAGGCCGCTCTGGAGCCCGCTGGCCCGCACCCGGTCGGCGGGCGTGCCGGTGCGCGGAGACTGATGGCCGATGTAGTCCTGCGCGACCATGTCCCGGCTGTGACCGAGCGCGACCTCGCGGAGGCCCGCGTGCTCGGTCAGCTCGCCGAGCCCCGCCCCGCGCCGGGTCTCGTTGAGCATCTCGAGCAGCTCGCGCCGGACGCTCTCCACGTCGCGCCCGCCGGAGTCGGCGCCGCCGGTGAGGCGCACCTCGCGCGGGATCTCGGTCCCGACGAAGACCGGGAAGTTCGCGATCACGGTGTCGCCGTGCCGGCCGCGGCCGACCACCTCGACCTGGTAGGTCCCCTCGCCGCCGGTGGGCACGCGGACGTCGAAGTCGGGGCCGCTGCCGGCGGGCAGGCGCCGCACCTGACCGTCGGGCTGCGCGACGACCACCGCCGGGTTGTGGTGATCGCCGATCAGCCGCCCGCGGACCGCGATCGGCGCGCCGCCGGCGACCTGCCGCGGCACCGGCTCGAGCTCCACCCAGCGCCACGACAGCATGACCACCGCGACCGAGAGCCCGGCGCGCTCGACCACCGCCGCGCCCCACCGGTTGTAGGTCTGGCGATCCATGAACTGCCCGACCGAGCTGGCGATGCCCTCCGCGAGCGAGTCACCGGGCTGACCGAGCACCATGATGTGCGGGACGGGCTCCACGAGGCCGAGGTGCCGGGCGAAGAACTCGACCACCTCGTTCGGCGGCGGCTCCCCGTCCGGGCCGAGGCGCTCGGCCACCCACTGCGCGAGGCGGGCGAGGCGCGGGTCGCCCTCCACCGCCATCTCGTGGGCCGCGCTCGCCGCCGCGACCCCCGAGCGCACCGCGTCGGCGGTCGTCGCCGCGCCGAGCACGACGTCGCCGTCCCCCGCGGTCGTGACGTAGGTCGGCACCGTCGGGGCCGGAGCCTCGACGACCTCGAAGTCCTGCTCGGTGCCGATGGTCGAGCCCTGGCTGCCGCCGCCACAGGCGAGCAGCAGGAGGCCGACGAGGGGGGCGGTTCGCGTCGCGCGTCGCATCGGCCGCATCATGCCTGACGACGGGCGAATCGTCGCGACCTCTACATGGCCCACGGATCGACGACCTCGCTCGTCGAGCTGCGGCGCCGGGACGGCGGCGGCTGCGTCGGCGGGGGCGTCGGCGGGGTCGTGGAGGTCTCGCCCCCGCGCCCCGAGCGACCGGAGCGGCCGCGCCGCGAAGACGGAGGCGGCGCGTCGGGCTCCAGGGTGATGCTCAGCGCGTCCCCGGACTGCGGGCTGATCTGCACCGGCGTCGTCTGGTGGCCGCGGAGGCGCAACGTGACCTCGCGGGTCCCGTCGGTCGGCCGCTCGACCCGCAGCGGGGTGTTGCCCAGCATGACTCCGTCGAGCAGGACCTCCGCGCCGACGGGATCGGAGCTGATCTCGATGGTCGCGACCTCGGGCGCCGTCGGGGTCGCCTCGGGCGGCGTCTCCGGCTCGGTCTCGGGCGGAGCCGTCTCGGGCGTGGGCGTCTCGGGGCCCGGCGCGGCGACCGGCGGCGGCGTCTCCGTCTGCTGCGCCAGAGCCTGCCCCTCGTCGTCGCCGGTCATCAGGAACACCGCGGTGCCGACCCCGCCGCCCACCACCAGCAGCGCGAGGATGGCCACCGCCACCAGGGCGAGCTTGGGGCCGCCGCTCGAGGGCTGGGTGGCGACCTCGAGGTGGCTCGGGGGCTCGAGCGCGTCGGCGAGGTTGCCGGGCGGCGAGACCCCGGGGCGACCGCCGACCGCGACGCTGCCGCCGGCGGCGACCGTGTCGAGGTCCGCGATCAGCTCCTGCATCGAGAGGTAGCGCTGGTCGGGGTTCTTCTCGAGCGCGCGCAGGGTGACGGACTCGAGCGCGCCGAGCGACGCGCCCTTGACCTCGCTCGGGCTCGCGGGCGGCTCGAACATGTGCTTCGAGAGGATGCCCATGAAGGTGTCCGCGTCGAACGGCACCTTGCCGGTGAACATCTCGTACATGATCACGCCGAGCGCGTAGATGTCGGTGCGCGCGTCGACGCTGTGCCCGGCCGCCTGCTCGGGCGACATGTAGTGCGGCGTGCCGAAGACCATGCCGGTCTTGGTCAGCTTGCTCGCGCCCCCGCCGACCTTGGCCACGCCGAAGTCGAGCACCTTGACGAAGAGCGGGTCGCCGCCCTGGTTGATGACGATGATGTTGTCGGGCTTGAGGTCGCGGTGGACGATGCCGCGGGCGTGGGCCGCGTCGAGCGCCGAGGCGATCTGGCGGATGATGTGCACCGCGTCCGCCATCGGGATGGAGCCGCCGCGCTTGATCATGTCGGAGAGCGACAGGCCGTCGAGGTACTCCATCACGAAGTACACCGCCCCGTCGGGCAGCCGGCCGAAGTCCGAGATGTCGATGATGTTCTGGTGGCCGATGCTGGTGGCCGCCTGCGCCTCCTGCATGAAGCGCTGCACGACGTCGGCGTCCTTGGAGGAGTCGCCGCGGAGGACCTTCAGGGCGAGCTTCTTCTGCAGGACGGTGTGGGTGGCCATGTAGACCACGCCCATGCCGCCCTCCCCGATCTGCTGCTCGATGCGGTAGCGCCCGTCGATCACGCGACCGAGCAGCGGGTCCGCGGGGGCCTCCTGGCTCTCTTGCGCCTCGTAGGTCTGCGCACCGTCGTTGGGGCAGAACTGGAGGGCTTCCTGGAATCTCGTTCCGCACTGCGGACAGATGCGCATCGGCACCGTGAGGATAGGGAATCGGCGGCCGACGGCGCAAGCGAGCGCCGAGCTTTCAGCCGGCGTCCGATGCCCCCGAATCGGGGCCCGCGTCGCCGGTCACGGACGCGTCCTCGGCGCCGCCGTCCCCGGCCCCGCCGTCGCCCGCGTCACCCGCCCCGGCGTCGAGGCCGGCGTCCGCCGGCGCGACCCCCGAGTCGAGCGGGTCGACCCCGGAGTCCTCGACCGGCTCGAAGGGATCCATGCAGACCCCACCCCGGCACTCGAGGTGGCTCTGGCACTCGTCGCTCCGGGTGCAGGGCTCGCCCGCGCCCTTGCGCGGCTCCGGCTCGTACCCGCCGCAGCCTCCCCTGGACTGCAGGAGGGCGAGCGTGAGGGCGAGAGCACCCGCGAGCACGGCGCGAACGACGGCCACCCGAGCAGGATGCGGGCTCCCGGGGAGGAGTCAAACGCCCTGCGCAAGGAGCGGTGAACGAACCTCCGCGCTCGCCCCGTGTCGGTGCTGCGGGAGGCCAGGCGTGGAGACGACGGCGAGCGCGGAGAGCGTCACCACGGTGGCGCAGGCGGTGAGAGCGGAGCCCGGCTCCGCGGCGTCGCGCTGGCTCGCGAGGTGGTCGGAGCACATGGACGACGGCCGCTGGCGCGCGCTGATGCGCGAGCTCGAGGACATCTCGCGCGCGGTGGCCCCGGCCTATCGAGACGTGGCCGAGGCGGACGACGTCCTGGGCGACCTGGTGCTGCTGAGCTGCGAGCGCTGGCTCCCTCGATACCTCGCGGAGCTGAGCGAGGGGCGGGCGCGGGCCTCCCTCCGCTCGTACCTGCTGCTGCGGATCAAAGGCCACCTGGCCGAGGAGCGGCGCAAGCGACGGCGGCGCCGGCGACTGCTGCAGGAGGCGCTGCCGCCGCGGCTCGGGGCGACGGGCGACGTGGACCATTGCCCGGGAGACGCCGATCCCCAGGGTGAGGTCGAGGCCCGCGAGCTGCTCGATCGCGCCGCGTCCGATCCGGAGCTCGCCGAGATCCTGAGGCTCCGCATGCAAGGCTTCTCGCACGCCGAGATCGCCGCGCGCACCCGCCTCTCGCGCCCGACGGTGACCCGACGCCTCACCGCGATCGGAGCCCTGCTGGTGGCGCTCGGCGTCGTCGCGCTCCTGCTCCTCCCCCGCGCCGCGGAGCCGCCGCAGCTCGCGGCCCCCGAGGCGCCGGTCGAGGCCCCGGGCGACGCTCGAGACCAGCCGGCGCCCTTCCCGGCGCTGGGCGCGTGCATGGGCACCCGGGAGGCCCCTGCGCCCATCATGACGCCTCGACATCTGGAGGACGCATCCACCGGCCCCTACGTCGACGACCCGAGGATGCAGCCGGCCGCCGAGGCGCGCTTCCGGTGGTGCTGGGAAGGGTGGGGCCCCACGGGAGGCGCGGCGGCGGTGACGGTGGCGGTGCGGACCGACGCCGACGGCCGGGTCGTGGATGCGCGGGTGTCGGGCGCAGAGCCCCGGCTGGCCGGTTGCCTCCGGGACCACGCGGTCCAGCTCCGCTTCCCCGAGCATCCGGACGCCTGGCTGCGCACTCGCGTCGGTCCGCCGCCTCGGATCGAAGAGACGCCGCGGTGAACGAACTTCCGCGCTCGTCCCATGTCACCCTGTGAGAGGGGGAGCGCTTGGGCGTCGAGACTCACACCAGCAGCACCATCACGCTGAGGCAGGCGGTCCGGGCGGAGCCGTTCTCGGACGCGTCCGACTGGCTCGTGGCCTGGTCCCGGGAGATGGACGACGCCTCCTGGCGGGCGCTGCTGGGGGAGCTCGAGCGGATCGCGGCCGCGATCGCGCCCGGGTATCGCGACGTGGCCGACGCGGACGACGTGCTCGGCGAGCTGGTGATGCTGAGCTGCGACCGGTGGCTCCCGCGCTACCTGGCCGAGCTGACCGAGGGCAAGGCGAGGACCTCGCTGCGCTCCTACCTGATGCTGCGGCTGAAGGCGCACCTCGCCGAGGAGCGGCGCAAGCGCGCGCGCCGGGAGAGGCTGCTCCGCGCGGCGGTGCCGCCGAAGCTCGAGCGGGGCGAGGCCCCGGAGCACGCGGCCAGCGACGACGACCCGCACGGTGACCTGGTGGCGCGGGAGCTGATGCGGCTCGGCGGGGCGGACGAGGAGCTGCGCGAGATCCTCCGGCTGCGCATCGCCGGCTTCTCTCAGGAGGAGATCGCGGAGCGCATGCGCCTGTCGCGGCCCACGGTGTCGCGACGCATCGGCGCGATCGGCGCCATCCTCACGGCGATGATCGCGGGCTGGCTGCTCGCCGCGCTGACATCCCAGACCGAGGCGCCGGCGCCGAAGGCGGCGCTGAAGGACGAGGCCGGGCCCGCCGAGGCGGCCACGCCCGAGGCGCTCGCCACCCGGTTCGGGGACCTGCCGGCGCACCGCTCGCCGTACTTCGTCTCCGACCCGGACGTGCGCGCGGTCGGGGAGCGGGCGTTCCATGGCTGCTGGCTGGCGCGCGGCAGCCGCGAGACGACGATGTTCGACGTCCGGCTCACCACCGACGCGGCGGGCGCGGTGATCGACGCGCAGGTCTCGGACGGCCCGGCCGCGCTGCGCGAGTGCGTGGCCGAGCAGGCGTCGCAGCTCGTCATCCCGGCGCGGCCGCGGCAGGCGATCGTGACCCGGATCGGGACCCCGCACCTGACGAGCGAGGACCGGCTCTCGGTGGCGCGCAGCTGCTTCGATCGCGGCGAGCTCGAGTGCACCGTGTACGTGCTCGAGAACCACGCGGTGAGCGAGGCGGAGATCTCCCTCCTGGCCGACGCCTACGAGCGGCTGGGCGACGAGACGTCCGCGCGTCAGGCGCGCGAGCGACAGGTGGACGTGCCCGCGGGGCTCTGAGCGCCTCGCTCGAACCGGACCGCGCCTTCGTCCCACGTCGGAGTCGGAGGCTCCATGCAGGAAGAAGACATCCCCCTGGACGCGGCGATGCGCGGCTGGCCCGGCACCCCGGAGGCGGCGCGCTGGCGGCGCGTCGCGCGAGACCTGGACGAGGCGAGCTGGACGCAGCTGAGGGCGGCGCTCGACGAGCTGGCGTTCGAGGTGGCCGCCCGGCACCGCGACCTGGTGGACGCGGACGCGCTGAGCGCGGAGCTGCTCCCGCTCGCGGTGGATCGCTGGATCCCCGAGCACCTCGTCCGCCTGGAGCGAGGCAAGGCCCACCTCTCCGTGCGTGCGTTCCTCGCCGCTCGGCTCGAGGCGCGCCTGGCCAGGCGCCGGGAGGAGCGGCGGCGGACCGACGAGCTCCGCTCGGGCGAGGCGCCTCGCCTCGCGGTCGGCCCGAGGACGCAGCGGGACGAGCGGCTGGAGCGCGTGCTCGCCCTCGGCGACGCCGGCTTCGGCGCCGAGGAGATCCGGCGTCTCATGAACGTGGTCGACCGGCGCGAGGGCGTCGGGCCCTCCGCGCGGGCGCTCGGCGCGGGGCTGCTCCTGGCGCTGGGCCTCGCCGGAGGCGCGGCGCTCGTGCTCGCGGGCTGATGCGAGATCCATCCCGGTCGAGAACGTCGAGAGCCCGCGCGCCGGGGGGCGAGCGGGCTCTTCGTCGGGCGCGTCGTCGGGGCTCAGCCCTGCATGTTGGTGCCGCACTCGGCGCAGAACTTCGCGCCCGGCGCCGCCACGGTGCCGCACGAGGGGCACGGCTTCGGCTGGGGCACGAGCGAGCTGCCGCACTCGGCGCAGAACTTCCCGGGGGGGACGCTCGCCTGACAGGAGGGGCACTGGACCATGCCCCCCGCCTGCTGCGGCTGCGGCGGCTGGGGCGGGTAGCCCTGCTGCGGGTGACCCTGCGGCGGGTGACCCTGCGGCGGGTAGCCCTGCTGGGGCGGGTAGCCCTGCTGCGGCTGCTGCATGTTCTGGGCGAACATGTTGGCCATGGCGAAGCCCATGCCGAGGCCGGCGCCGCCCTGCATCGCGCCGCCGCCCTCGCCGCCCCCCTGGGCCATGCCCTGACCGGCGCCGAGCATCGCCTCACCGGCGGCGTAGTTCATGAAGTTGCCGCCGCCGAGCTCGTCCTTCGCCCGCTTCTTGACCTTGAGGTCGGCGTAGCGCGCCTGCGCCTCCTCGAGGCGCTTCTGGTCGTCGGCGTCGAAGTTGATGGAGAAGTCGCCGAGCTCGAGGAACTGCACTCCGATCTCGGAGAGGTCCTCGCACTTCTGCATGAACATCTGCCCGATCTCGTCGTGGTAGGCGGCCAGGTGCTGGACCTCCACCTTCTGGCGGATGATGAACTGCGGCAGGCTCTTCTTCACCGCGTTCATGAACTTGGTCGTGATCCAGCGCTCGACCTGCTCGTTCGACTGCTGGCCGCCCATGCCGAGGTAGCCGACGATGAAGCGGTCGGGGTGGGTGATCTGCCAGGCGTACTCGCCGAAGATGCGCGGGGTGAGCGTGATCTCGAGCTCGGGGTCCTTGATGGGCGGGAGCGCGCCGCCGAAGCGGGCGCCGCGGAACGGGCGCATCGTCACGAAGTAGAGATCGGTGACGAAGATGTTGCCGCCCGTGAACGAGTCCACGAGGTTGCTGAGGAACGGGATGTTGCCCGTGTCCAGGGTGTGGCGCTGCGCGGCGCCGGCCGTGCGCAGCACCCCGACGAGCGCGCCGTCACGGAAGAAGACCGCGGCCTCGTCCGCGTCGACCGTGAGCTGCGAGAACTTCGGGATCGTCTGCTCGGGGTGCTTGTAGACGATGTAGCGCTTCGCCGCGTCGGGCCGCGCGATCATCATCTCCTGCGTGCCCTGCTTGATGAAATCCATGATCCCCATCGACGCGCTCCTCTTCCTCTGCGAGTGGACGGGCGAAGGATAACCATCCCGCCCCCCCGTTACTACCGGCGATTCGCGGCCCACGGCCCGACGCGCCATCCTGCTCGGGTCGGCGGAACTCGCGAGCGCCGCCGATGTCACCGACTCCATGCGCCCCAACGTCCGAGCTCTCCCCTTCATTCTCGCCCTGCTGGCCTCGGCTCCGGCGGCGGCGCAGGACGGTGGGCTGCCCTCGTGGGTCGAGCAGGACCCCTTCTCGGAGGGCGGCGACGATCCGCTCGGCATCGATCGCGCGGACCGACTCGAGCGGGTCGAGCCCACCACGGTCGAGGAGGAGGCCCACGCGCCGATCCCCGTCCAGCGAGGCGAGATCCTCCACGCGATCGCGGGCGTCCGCGAGACGCACCACGAGGTCACGGTGGAGCTCGGTCACGGCCTGGCGGTGGTCGAGGAGCGCATGCGCTTCACCTCGAGCGCGCGGTACCCGGCGGAGCTGCGCTACCGGCTCGCGGTGCCGGAGGGGGCGTCGCTCGCCGACCTCGAGGTCTGCAGCCCGGTCGGCTGTCGCCGCGGCGTGGACGATCCGAGCGACGGCGTGATGGGCGGCTACGACGAGGCGCTGCGCGGCCGCGGCGCCCGCTTCACCGCCCCGGTCGCCCACGCGGCCCCGGTCTCGGACGCGCGCGGCCCCGCCATCTGGGTGCGCGCGGCGCCGATCCGCCCCGCGCCGCGCGACGCGGGGAGCGAAGAGAGCCCGCTCACCCTGGTGGCGCGCTGGGTGGTGCCCGCCCCGGTGCGCGGCGGGCGCGTGCGGCTGACCTTGCCGGCGCGCGGGCGGGACCACCGCGTCGCCCCGTCGGTCCTGCGGGTGCGCTCCGCGACCCTGAGCCACGGCGCGGTGGACGACCTCGACGCGGTCGAGCGACCGGTCGAGCGCGCCGCCTGGGAGCCGGCCGAGATCACCGCTCGCCTCGACGGCGCCCCGGCGATCGAGGCGGAGGTGCTGCGGGCGCGCTGCGGTGAGCGGCGCTGCGCGCGCGCCCGGGTGGTCGCCGCGCCCCAGCCGGTGCGCCCGCGCGACATCGTGCTCCTGCTCGACGCGTCGCCCTCGACCGCGGGCGCGGCGCGGGGCCGGATCGCGCCGGCGGTGGCCGCGCTGCTGTCGGCGCTGCCCAGCCGCTCGCGGCTCCGGGTGGTCGCGTTCGCCGCCCGGGCGGAGGCCGTGCTCGAGGCGCCGACCGCCCCGACCGACGTCCCCCTCGTGCGCGTCGCGCGGGCGCTCGAGCGCGAGCTGGGGAGCGCGACCCGCTTCGAGGCGGCGTGGGAGCTCGCCTCGCCGTGGCTGCGCGAGGCGCGCGATCCGCTGGTGCTGGTGGTCGGAGACGGAGGGCTCACGACCGGCGACGGCGCCCGGCGGGCGCTCCGCGAGGCGCAGCGCTCCGGTGCGGAGCTCGCGTTCCTGAACGTGGCCGACCGGCGCAGCACCCCCGGGCTCCGCGCCGCCGCCGAGGCCACCGACGCGACGATCGTCGACGCGGGCGGCGAGGCGGATCGGGCGGCGCGGGGGCACGGCATGGAGGCGCTCGAGGAGCGCATCCGGGCGCTCCTCGCGCCGGTGATCGACCCCGACGTCACGCTCCGGGTGGGCCGGAGGACGATCTCGCTGGGCGCGCTGCGGGCGGGCGAGGAGCGGGTCTGGGAGGGCCCGATCGCCGGCCCGGTGCGGCTGCTGAGCGCGCGCGCCTCGGCGCCCCCGGAGGCCCTCGCGCGGGCCCTCTCGGACCGGCTCTCGGGCGCTCCCCGCGCGCTGGTGGCCGCGCCCCGCGCCGAGCCCCCGAGGTCCTGCACCGCGTCCGGCACCGCGCCACGCGAGGACGCGCCGGTGCCGCAGGGGGTCCGGCTCGCGCTCGCCGACACCCGCCGCTGCGACGGCCCGCCGCCGTGGGTCGACCCGGAGCGCGAGGCGCCCGAGGTCGAGGCGCCGGAGCGGCTCGCCCGCCACGCGGATCGCTCCGGGCTGCCCGCCCGCTCGCTGCTGCATCTCCTGCGGCAGCGCATCGTCCCGGTGGCGCGGGGCTGCTTCCGCGACGACCGCCGAGGTCGCGCCGCTTACTCGACGCGCGCCGTGTACAGCTTCCGCCTCGCCGACCGCGAGGTGATCGACGCCTCCGTGGAGGGGCGGCTCAGCGCGGAGCTGCGCGCGTGCCTCGAGCGCGCGATCGACGGCCTCGAGGTGCCGCCGTTCGAGGGCTCGGTGCAGGTCCGCTACCCGCTCTACACGCGCGCGGTGGAGCGCCCCCCCACGCTCTCGCTCGACGCCGACGTCGCGGACGCGGTCGACGCCCTCGAGGAGTGACCTCGGCCGGCTCTGGCGACCGCTCGCGGGGATCCGGGTGCCGGTGAGGCCGGCGCTGCTACCGTAGGGCTGCGTGGAGAGCTTCGACGCCGCGACCCTGCTCATCGAGCTGGCCGAGAAGATGGGCCTGCTCGCGGCGGCCGCGCTCGTCGCCGTGCTCTTCCCGCCGCTCCGGAACCGCCTCCTCGGCGTGGGGCGTCGGCGGGACAAGCTGGCCGCGGTCGTCCTCGGGCTCGGGCTGGCCGCCTGGGGCGCGATGCTCGGCTTCCACGTCGGCGGCGAGCACATCAACGTCCGCGCGATCGGCGTGCTCATCGCCGCCATCCTCGGCGGGTGGAAGGCGGGCGCGCTGGCCGGGCTCGGCGGCGGCCTGTTCTACTCCGCGCTCGTCGACGCCGAGACCGCGCCCTGGGTCCTCGCGGCCAGCGTGACGGACGGAGTGCTCGCCGGCGTCGTCGCCCAGCGCCGCCCGCGCTGGTTCTCGGGCTGGCGGGTCTTCGTGTCGTCGATCGGCATCCAGGCCATCCACCTGGTCGTGGTCGGCGTGGGGCTGCTCGCGGTGGGGCACGCGGCGCGGTACCTGCCCGCGTGGCCCGCCCACCTCGTGAAGCTGGTGGTGGTCGCGTCCGGGGTGACCCTCTTCGTCACCGTGGCGCGGCTCGTGGTGAGCCGGGAGGAGCAGGCGATCGCGCTCGTCGAGGCGCGCGCCGCCGCCGACACCGCCGCCCTGGAGTCGCTCCGGCGGCGGCTCGAGCCGCACTTCCTGTTCAACGCGCTCAACGTGGTGCGCGCGACCATCCGCCGCGACCCGGCCCGCGCCCGCGAGCTCGTGAGCGACCTCGCCGACCTCTATCGGTACCTGCTGTCTCACCCGGACGAGGCGCCGCTCGCGGCCGAGGTCGATCACGCGCAGGCCTACCTCGCGATCGAGCGCGCGCGGCTGGGCGACGAGCGGCTGGAGGTGACCGTGGCCCTGCCGGACGCCCTCGGCGCGGTGCGGGTGCCGCCGCTTCTGCTGCAGCCGCTGGTGGAGAACGCGGTCAAGCACGGCGTCGGGCGCCGCGACGGGCCCGGCACCGTGGCGCTCCGCGCCCGCCTCGAGGAGGACATCCTGGTGATCGAGGTGGAGGACACGGCGAGCGGCAAGAAGCTGCCGCCGATGGAGCGCGGCAGCGGCATCGCGCTGGAGACGCTGCGGCGACGCCTCGCCAAGCGCTACGGCGAGCGCGCCAGCCTCGGCCTGAGCCCGACCGGTCAGGGCATGAAGGCGGTGGTCCGCCTGCCGGTCGAGGAGAGCGAGCTGCTCGAGGGGAGGGAGGCGGCGTGAGCACGCGGAAGCTGAGAGCGATGGTGGTCGACGACGAGCCCCTCGCGCGCGACGAGCTCGTGTTCCTGCTCGAGCAGCTCGACGTGAAGGTGGTCGGCGAGGCCGGCGACGCCCCCGCGGCCCTCGCCGCGCTGGAGGCGAGCAAGCCTCACGTGGTCTTCGTCGACCTGCGCATGCCCGGGCCCGACGGCCTCGCGCTCGCTGAGACGCTGATGAAGCGCTCGGACAGCCTCTCGGTGGTCGTGGTCAGCGCCCACGACGACGGCGCCATCCGCGCGTACGAGGCGGGGGTGGTGGACTACCTGCTCAAGCCGGTGCGGCTCGAGCGACTGGCCAAGGCGGTCGAGCGCGCCCGGGAGCGCATGCCGGCGGCCCGCAACCCCGACGCCACCCTCACCCGGCTCGCGATCAAGCGCCGCGGCAAGCTGGTGGTCGTGCAGATCGAGGACGTCGTCTACTTCGAGGTGAAGGACGAGCTCGTGTGGGCGGTGACCGACGAAGATCGCTACGCGCTCGACCTGACCCTCTCGGCGATCGAGGAGCGCGTCCCGCCGGGCGAGTTCTTCCGCAGCCACCGCGGCACCCTGGTCCGCCTCGATCGCATCGCCGGGTTCGAGCCGGCCGGCGCCGGGACCTACGCGATCCACCTCCAGCACCCCGATCGCCCGACGGTGCCCCTCGCCCGCGAGCGCGCCCGGCTGCTGAAGGAGCTGATCCCCATCGCCGGGTGACGCCTGCCGCGCGACCACGGCGACCCTAGGGCTGACGGGTGACCGATCTCGCCGACGTCTATCCGCGCCTGCCCGAGCCGCTCGCCGCGCGCACCCGGCGCCTGGGGCCGCGGCCCGAGGGGAAGCCCGCGTTCGTGGTCTACTGGATGCGGACCGCGGTACGGGCGCACGAGAACCCGGCGCTCGACGTGGCGCTCTGGCTCGGCGCCCAGCTCGGAGTGGGCGTGTTCGTGCAGCACGGCCTGAGCGAGCGCTATCCGTACGCGTCGGACCGCCACCACACGTTCATCCTCCAGGGCGCGCGCGACGTGCGCGAGCAGCTCCGCGCGCGGGGCGTGGGCTACGCGTTCCATCTCGAGCGCGAGGGTCACCGCGGCCCGGTGCTGGTGGAGCTGGCGCGGGCGGCCGGCGTGGTCGTGACCGAGGACATGCCGGTGCCGCCGCTCACCGGGTGGACGGGCGCGCTGGCGCGGCGGGCCGAGGTGCCGGTGCTGTTGGTGGACACCGCGTGCGTCGCGCCGATGAAGGCGACGCGCTCGGCGCCGAAGCGCGCGTTCGCGTTCCGGAAGGCGACGCAGCCGCTCTGGGACGCGGCGCTGCGGGCGCCCTGGCGCGAGCAGCCGGATCCGCCGCGCCCGTTCGTGCCCGACCTCCCGTACGCGCCCACCGATCTCGACGCGCCGCTCCCCCGGCTGGTGGCCGAGTGCGACGTCGATCACCTCGTGGGCCCGGTGCCGGACACGCCCGGCGGGACGACGGCGGGCTACGCGCGCTGGGACGCGTTCCGCGAGCGCGGGCTGAGGCGCTACGCGAAGGACCGGAACGACCCCAACCGAGCCAGCGTGAGCCGCATGAGCGCCTACCTCCACTACGGCATGGTCTCGCCGCTCCGGCTCGCTCGGGAGGCGCACGCCGCCGGCGCCGACAAGTACCTCGACGAGCTGCTGACCTGGCGCGAGCTCGCCCACTGCTGGTGCTTTCACCAGGACGATCCCGGCGCGCTCGAGGCGCTGCCCGGCTGGGCGCAGGAGACCCTCGCCGAGCACGCGGGCGACGCGCGCGAGCCGCGCTCCTGGGAGACGCTCGCCCGGGCCCGGAGCGGCGTGCCCCTGTGGGACGCGGCGCAGCGCTCGCTGCTCGTGCACGGTGAGCTGCACAACAACGTGCGCATGACCTGGGGCAAGGCGATCCCCGGCTGGACCGAGAGCCCCGCGCGCGCCCTCGAGACGTTGATCGACCTGAACCACCGCTACGCGCTCGACGGCCGGGATCCGGCCTCGTACGGCGGGCTGCTCTGGTGCCTGGGGCTCTTCGATCGGCCCTTCGAGGAGACGCCGATCCTCGGCAAGGTGCGCGGGCGCTCGATCGCGCACCACGCCAGCCGCCTCGACGTGGCCCGCTACGCGACCGAGATGTCGCGGCCGTTCGCGGCCGACCCGCCGCGGGTGGCGGTGATCGGGGCGGGGATCGCCGGGCTCGTCTGCGCGCGGGCGCTCGCGGATCACGGGCTGAAGGTCACCGTGTTCGAGAAGGCGCGGGGTCCCGGCGGGCGCACCTCGACGCGGCGGCGAGACGCGGCGCGCTTCGATCACGGCGCGCAGTACTTCACCGCGCGTGATCCGGTCTTCGCGCGCTACGTCGAGAGCTGGGCGCGCGACGGCGTGGTCGCGCCCTGGGACGCGCGCTTCGTCACCCTGAAGGGCGGCGACGTCATCCCCGACGAGCGCGAGGCGCCGCGCTGGGTGGCCACGCCGAAGATGAGCGCCCTCGCCGCCCACCTCGCGTCCGATCTCCAGGTCCGCTACGAGACCCGGGTGACGGCGATCCATCGCGACGGCTCGCTCGAATCGGACGGCGGTGAGCTCGGCCGCTTCGACCAGGTCCTCGTCTCCGCGCCCGCGCCGCAGGCCGCCGCGCTCCTCGCGGACACGCCGCTCGCGGCCCGGCTCGAGCGCATCCGCCTCGCCCCCTGCTGGGCGGTCATGCTGCGCCTCGCGGAGCCGCTCGATCCGGGCTGGGACGCGGCCCGCGTGGAGGGCGCGTCGCTGTCCTGGATCGCGCGGGACGCGAGCAAGCCGGGGCGCGGTGGCGCCGAGACCTGGGTGGCGCACGGCAGCCCCGAGCACGCGGCGGCGCACCTCGAGGGCGCGCCGGAGGCCATCGCGCGCGCGCTGGAGGACGAGTTTCGATCCCTCACCGGCGCGCCCCCGGCGCTGGAGGCCATCGCGCACCGCTGGCGCCACGCGCGGGTCATCGAGGCGCTCGGAGAGCCCTGCCTCCTTGACGCCGAGCTCGGCCGGGGGGCGTGCGGCGACGGCTTCCTCGGCGCGAAGATCGAGGCCGCGTTCCGGAGCGGCGCGGCGCTCGCCGGGCGCGTGCTGGGCGAGATCGGAAAACGAAGCGACGCGGAGCGACCCAGCGCGTGACCCGCTGGCTGATCCCCATCTCCGCCCTGCTCGCCCTGACCGGCTGCTACGCGTCGCACGGCGTGCTCGAGGACTTCGAGTGCCCGGAGGGCGAGCCCGACGCGCCGGAGGACGTGCCCCCCGTCGACCTGCTCTTCGTGGTCGACGACTCGGAGTCCATGGAGGAGGAGCAGGAGGCGCTGCGGCTCGCCTTCGACGACCTCCTCCGCTGGCTCGTCACCGGCGACGTGGGCGACGACGGGATCGCGGACTTCCCGGCCATCGCGGATCTCCACGTCGGCGTGGTCACCACCGATCTGGGCGTGCCCATCGGGAGCAGCTGCGGACGAGGCGCGCCCGGCGGGGCCCTCCGCGGGACGGAGTGCGGCGGCCCTCCCGCCTACGTGGCCGTCGACCCGATGTCGCCGGACGCCTCGGTCGAGCGCTTCGCCTGCGCCGCCTCCGTCGGCACCTCGGGGTGCGCGGTCGAGCAGCCGCTCGAGGCGGCGCTCCTGGCGACGAACGACGAGGTCGACGGGGCGGCGATGCCGGAGCTGGTCGGCCAGGCGGGGCGCACCAACCGCGGGTTCCTGAGGCCGGGCTCGGTGCGCATCGTGGTGATCGTCACCGACGAGGACGACGCGTCGATCGCCGATCCCGTGTTCTATCGGGAGACCATCCCCGGCGGTCCGGCGGCGCGGGCCCGGGCCGAGGCGGCCGCCGCTCACCCGATCGCGAGGTACGTGGAGGCCTTCACGCGCATGGGCGCGGAGGGCGGCGGGTTCGGCCTGGAGATCGTGGCCGGCGTCCCGCCCGAGCTCGTGGGGAGCGCCCCTACCGCCATCCTCTCGCACCCGCGCATGCAGCGCCGCTACGCGCCGACCAGCCTCACCGGGATCGAGAGCAGCTGCCGCAGCGACCGCGGCGTCGCCTACCCGCCCCGGCGCCTGGTCGAGGCCGCCGGCGAGCTCGGAGAGCGCGCCTCGATCCACTCGCTCTGCGAGGCGGACTTCGGCGCGGTCGCGGTGGGCATCGCCGACCACGTCGGCGCGATCGTGCGCCGCGCGACCTGCGAGCGTTGAAACGGAGAAGGGCCGACGCGCTCTCCGCGTCGGCCCTTCGTCTCGCCGGTGGCGAGCTCCGGTCTAGCCCGGGGTGCTCACTCGCCGCAGCTCGGTCCGTCGGAGCGGAGCGGGCTGACGTTGAGGATGCTGATGGTGTCCTCGCCGACCACGATGCTCTCGCAGCCGATGAGCTCCTGCGAGCCGCCCTCGGAGACGGTGCCGTACACACCGATCTGGACGGTGTTGTTGGTGGGCAGCGGCACGTTGCCGACGCCGTAGAGGCCGCTCTGCGAGCTCTCGGTGGCGCGGGCGTCCGGCAGCGAGCCGGCGTCGTTGAAGTAGAAGGCCTTGGTGTCGGTGTTGAACGGGATCTGGCCGCTGTCGTCGAAGAGGCGGATCTGCGCGTTCACGAGCGGGCGACCCTGGCAGTCGACGGCGGTGCCGGTGACGGCGCCGTTCATCGGATCCTGCGAGATGCCGGCGATGCCGAGGAAGCCGCCGACGAGGCTCTCGGCGACCGCGATGAGGCCGGCCATGCCGCCGTCCTCGGGGGTCGGCTCGTTCATCTGGATCACGTTGACGAAGTCGGCGTCGGTGCCGGTGGTGGTGGTGCCCATGCCCGCGACGACGCGGTAGCCGAACCACGCGTCCGCCGAGCCCATGAGCTCGGCCATGCCCGCGGCGTCGGTGGTCACCGAGACGCAGGGGGCGTCACAGGCCACGTCGGCGCTCGGCGCGTTGTTCGGGAAGTAGTGGATCTCGAGCCCGCCCACGAGCCCCTCCCCGCCGAAGTTGGCGAGGGCGGCGTTGAAGGTGGAGGCGCCGCTGCCGGTCGGCGCGGTCGCCGTCCCGCGGCAGGAGAGGTCGGCCTCGACCTCGTCGGTGCCGTCGAAGGCCATGACCACCGGGGTGCTCGGACCCGGGCCGCTGTCTTCCATCGTCATGCTGCCGTCGTCACCGCCGATGCCGGAGTCCTCCGGGTCGGTGCCGCCGTCGTCGCACGCCGTCAGCCCCAGCCCGAGGGCGAGGGCGCATCCCAAGATCAACCAAGTGCGCTTCATACCAATGGCTCCATCCTGCCCGCACCTGCGGGCCGTTGGCTTCCCCCACGGGAGGATGGACCACCATCCCCCCGACTTGCCTCGTGCGTTCTGCTACTCCCGCGCCCCCCGACCGTCAAGCGAACGACAAAGAGGCGATCCCGCGCTTGACGCCCGAGGTGGCCCTGACATACTGCGCCGACTCAGCGCCAGCTGTCATTCAGGCCCTGCGGAATCATTGGGGAAAGTCCCCGGATCAGTGAGGCGCTCCGGCATCCAGGAGCGCGCTCGGAGCAGCGGTCACACCCTTCGGATGCGATGGACAGGCATTTTCCATGGCGATGACCCAGGATCGTAAGTCGGAGCTCATCGAGCAGTTCCGCACCCACGACGGCGACACCGGCTCCCCCGAGGTCCAGATCGCGCTCCTCACCGAGCGGATCGGCTACCTCACGGAGCACTTCCAGACCCACAAGAAGGACCACCACTCGCGCCGTGGTCTTCTGCAGCTGGTCAGCCAGCGCCGCCGTCTCCTCGACTACCTGCGGCGCAAGGACGTCGAGCGCTACCGCAAGGTGATCACCGCGCTCGGTATCCGGAAGTGAGCCCGAGCATGCTCGCTCACCCCTGAATCTTCCCACGAGAGGCCGTCGCCGTCAGGCGTCGGCCTTTCGTGTTTCTTGGACCGAAACTGACAATCTGAATCGCCGAAAGCCGTCCGCGCGGCATCATCGGGTTTCGTTCGGACTTCGATTCGAGCCGCGAGAGCGCCCCTCTCGCCGTTGGAACCGAGGACCGAGCCCAGCCCCAGCGCCGGCGGACGCCAGGCAATGTGCCCCCTCGCGGGGGACGAGGAGCTGAAGCTCATGATCATTCGTGAAGACGTCAAAGTGGGTGACAAGACGGTCACCCTCGAGACGGGTCGTATCGCCAAGCAGGCGGCCGGCTCCGTGCTCGTGACCTGTGGCGAGAGCGTGGTGCTGGTCACCGTCTGCGGCGCGGACGGACGCCCCGGCATCGACTTCCTCCCGCTCAGCGTGGACTACATGGAGAAGACCTACGCCGCGGGCAAGATCCCGGGCGGCTTCTTCAAGCGTGAGGGTCGCCTCCGCAGCCACGAGATCCTCACCTCGCGGCTCATCGACCGCCCGTGCCGCCCGCTCTTCCCCGACGGGTACCGCAACGAGGTCCAGATCGTCGCGACCGTGCTCAGCCACGACCAGGAGAACAACACCGACGTGCTGGCGCTCCTCGGGGCGTCGGCCGCGCTGCACATCTCGGAGATCCCGTGGGCCGGCCCCATCGGCGGCCTCCGCGTCGGCCGCGTGAACGGCGAGTGGGTCGCCAACCCCACCCTCGCCGAGGTCGCCGAGAGCGACTGCGAGCTCATCATCGCCGCGACCAAGGACGCCATCGTCATGGTCGAGGGCGAGTGTGAGGAGCTCTCCGAGGACGAGCTCGTCGACGCGCTCTGGTTCGGCAAGGACGCCATCCAGCCGGCGATCGGCCTCATCGAGGAGATGCGCTCCGCGGTGGGCAAGGAGAAGATCGCGTTCGAGCCGCCGGTCCGCCCGGAGGACATCGACGCCGCGGTCAAGGACTTCGCCCTCGAGATGGTCAAGGAGGCCTGCAACCTCGCCATCAAGCACGAGCGCTACGGCCGCTTCAAGGAGATCAAGAAGGAGGTCGCCGCGCACTTCGAGGAGAAGTGGCCGGAGCAGATCGGCGACGTCAAGAAGGCCTTCGAGCAGCTGAAGTACGACACCATGCGCGCGCAGGTGCTCGACGAGAAGCGCCGGGTCGACGGCCGCGACTTCAAGACGGTCCGCCCGATCTCGATCGAGGTCGGCATCCTCCCCCGCGTGCACGGCTCGACGCTGTTCACCCGCGGTGAGACGCAGTCGATCGTGACGACCACCCTCGGCACCGCGGCGGACGAGCAGAAGCTCGACCTGCTGACCGGCTTCGAGTGGAACCGCTTCATGCTGCACTACAACTTCCCGCCCTACTCGGTCGGTGAGGTGAAGTTCCTGCGTGGGCCCGGTCGCCGCGAGATCGGCCACGGCACCCTCGCGGAGCGCGCGCTCAAGAAGATGGTCCCCTCGAAGGAGGACTTCCCCTACACGCTCCGCATCGTCTCGGAGATCACCGAGTCGAACGGCTCGTCGTCGATGGCCACCGTCTGCGGCGGCGCGCTCTCGATGATGGACGCGGGCGTGCCGATCGCGAAGCCGGTCGCGGGCGTCGCGATGGGCCTCATCTCGGACGGCGAGCGCCACGCGGTGCTGACCGACATCCTCGGCGACGAGGACCACCTCGGCGACATGGACTTCAAGGTCTGCGGTTCGAAGAACGGCATCACCGCGATCCAGATGGACATCAAGATCTCCGGCTTGAGCAAGGAGATCATGAGCCAGGCGCTCGAGCAGGCGAAGGAGGCGCGCCTCCACATCCTCGACAAGATGCTCCAGGCCATCCCCGCCCCGCGCGAGGAGCTGAGCAAGTACGCGCCGCGCATCACCTCGGTGAAGGTCAAGCCCGACCAGATCCGTCTCATCATCGGCCCCGGCGGCAAGATGATCCGCGCGATCACCGAGCAGACCGGCGCGCAGATCGACGTCGAGGACGACGGCACCGTCAACGTGGCGTCGTCGGACAGCGAGGCGGTCGCCAAGGCGCTCGAGCTCATCCGCGGCCTCACCGAAGAGGCCGAGATCGGCAAGACCTACAAGGGCGTGGTCAAGCGCGTCGAGCCCTACGGCGCGTTCCTCGAGATCATGCCCGGCACCGACGGCCTCTGTCACATCTCGGACTTCGCGTGGGAGCACGTGGAGAAGACCGAGGACATCATGAAGCTCGGTGACACCATCGAGGTCCAGGTCACCGACATCGACGACCAGGGTCGCGTGCGCCTCAGCCGCAAGGTGCTCCTCGAGAAGCCCGAGGGCTGGGAGGAGCGCGAGCCGGAGCGGCGTGAGAGCCGTGGGCGCGGCGGACGCGGTGGCGGCGGCGGACGTGACCGGGACCGCGATCGCGGCGGGCGCGGCGGACGCGGCGGCCGGGACCGGGATCGCGGGCGCGGCCGGGATCGCGACCGTGACCGGGATCGCGACCGCGACCGCGACCGGGATCGCGACCGTGATCGGGATCGCGACCGCGGCGAGCGCTCCGAGCGTGGCGAGCGTGGCGAGCGCAGCGAGCGCAGCGAGCGCTCCGACCGCGGCGAGCGCTCCGAGCGGAGCGAGGGCGGCGAGGGTGACGGTGAGGGCGGTCGCCGCCGTCGTCGTCGTCGTCGCCGGAGCGACGAGGGCGGCTCGAACGAGAGCACCGAGTCGCAGTAGCCACGAGGCCATCTCTGGCCCACCTCGCGGGCGCGTTCTCTTCGGAGGGCGCGCCCGCGCGCGTTCCGTCATACTCGGCGCCCATGCCGACGCTCCGCCTCCGCCGCCTGCGCCCCGACGCCCGCCTCCCTCGCTACGAGACCGAGGGCGCCGCCGGCCTCGACCTCTCGGCCGCGCTCGACGCGCCCCTCGTGCTCGGCCCGGGGGATCGGGCGGCGGTGCCGACGGGGCTCGCGCTCGGGCTGCCCGCGGGTCACGAGGGTCAGGTCCGGCCCCGGAGCGGGCTCGCCGCACGCCACGGGGTGACCGTGGTGAACGCGCCGGGGACCATCGACGAGGACTACCGCGGCGAGGTGAAGGTGCTGCTGGTGAACCTCGGCGACGCGCCCCACACCATCCAGAGCGGCGATCGCATCGCGCAGCTGGTGGTGGCGCCGGTCACGCGGGTGGCGCTCGAGGAGGTCGCGGAGCTCGACGAGACGGCCCGCGGCGCGGGGGGGTTCGGTAGCACCGGAGCGCGGTGATACCCTGACGGATAACCGCAGCTGCATTGCACGGGTGTGGCCTTCGGGGCACAACCTCCACCTTCCTCGATGTCCACCGACGCCACGCAGGTCTCCGGCTCCCCTCTCGCGGGGGAAGGCCCCCGCCCGGGAGACGTCCTCGCCGAGCGCTACGAGCTGCTCGAGCTGATCGACCTCGAGGGACCGACGCACGGCTACCGCGCGCTCGACCAGGAGACCGAGCGGGTCGTCCTGGTGCGCATCCTGGCTGGCGCCGGCCTGCACACCGACGAGTGCGACGCGGTGGTGGACCGGCTGCAGGGCATGCTCGGGGTCGGCGGGCGCTACCTCTCGTCGCTGCTCGACGCGGATCGGGAGCGACGCTCGCCGTTCACCGTGGAGGGCTGGCCGCCCGGGACGCAGCTCTCGGCGATCCTCGACGGGCGGCGGGGCAAGGGGCAGCTGCTCGGGGCCCGGGAGGCGCTCCCGGTGGTGGCCCGCCTCGACGCCGCGCTCGCCGCCCTGCCGGAGGGCTGGCCGCACGGCGACGTGCGACCGGAGCGGGTGTGGCTCGACGCGGACGGGCTCCGGCTCACCGGCGCGTACCTGCTGACCGCGCTGCCCCACGACGAGCTGACCAACCGGGTGGCCGATCTCGGGCCCGGCGCCCTCGCCTACCCGCCGGAGCTCGCCCAGAAGGCCGGGCGCCCGAGCCCGGCGTCCGACCGGTGGGGGGTGGCCTCGATCGCGTGGGAGGCGCTGACCGGGCGCTCGGTGGACCCCGACTCGAGCACCCCCGAGATCTCCGCCGGGCTGCGCGAGGCGCTGCTCGGCCTGCTCCGCCGGAGCCCCGAGGCGCGCGAGGCGACGCTGCGCCCGCTGCTCCAGGCGCTCGCCGACGAGGCCCGGATGCAGGTCCCCGAGATCGACCCGGAGGTCCACCGACCGCCGACCGCGCGCATCTCGCCCCGGGAGCGCCGCGCCCCGCGGCCGCGGGTGATCGCGGGGGCGGCGGCGGAGGGCACCCAGGAGGTCAGCTTCGACCAGATCCTGGAGGAGCGGCCCGCGCCGAAGCCGCGCAAGATCCCGGGCGCCGCCGCCGAGGGCACCCAGGAGATCGCCTTCGACCAGATCGAGGAGCTGCCGCTCGACGAGCACGCCGACTCCCTCGACCCGCGTCTGGTCCGGGCGGCGCTCGACGTCCAGATGGACAGCGTCGACGCCCCCTCCCCCGACGACACCGCCAAGCACGCCTCGCTCTCCGGCGAGTCCATCCCCGACGCGGACAGCATCGACCCCCGCCTCCTCCGGGCCGCGCTCGGTGTCCAGATGGACAGCGTCGAGATGGACAGCGTCGACAGCGCCGAGATCTCCCAGGACGGGCTCGACCCGCGGCTGGTCCGCGCCGCGCTCGGCGTCCAGATGGACAGCGTCGACTCGCTCGAGGCGGAGCTCGACGAGCTGCCCTCCGAGGAGCTGGAGCTCGTCGAGCCGGAGAAGCCGGCCGCCCGACCCATCCCCGCGCCCAAGCCCAAGCCCGCCGCCACGCCGGCCCCGCGGGCCATGCCGGCCCCCAAGCCCATGCCGGCCCCCAAGCCCATGCCGGCCCCCAAGCCCACGCCGGCCCCCAAGCCCACGCCGGCCCCCAGAGCCATGCCGGCGCCCAAGCCCATGCCGGCGCCCAAGCCGATGCCCGAGCCCGCGCCGGCGCCCCGACCGCAGGCGGCGAGCGCGCCTCAGCCGACCACGCCGGCGCGCCGGCCGATGCCCGCCCCGGCGGCCGCCGTGCCCGCGCAGCTCGACACGCCGCGGCCGAGCGGGACCGCGGTGGTGGCGCGCGGGGCGGTCCAGGGCACGCCCAAGAAGAAGTCCGCCGCCGGCCTCCTGATCGTGATCGGCGCGCTCGTGCTCGCGATCGCGATCGTGGGCCTCGGCTTCCTCATCGCCAGCCATCGGCGCGACGAGGCGGCCCGCCAGCGGCAGATCGAGGAGCGGCTCGAGCAGCTCCGCGTCCCGCAGGAATGAACAGCGCCCCGCGCGGCGACGAGGCCGGCAGGGCGAGGCTCGGTCGAAGGCGCTCCCCGACGGAGCGCCGCTCGACTACATGGCGCCGTCGAGCTTCTGCGCGAGGATCGTCTTGGGCGCGAGGCCGACCTGCTGGTCGACCACCTCACCGCCCTTGAAGATCAGGATCGTGGGGACGCCGCGGATCTGGAAACGACGCGCCGTCTCCGGGCTCTCGTCGATGTCGAGCTTGGCCACCTTGGCCTTGCCGCTGTACTCGTCCGCGAGCTGATCGACGAGGGGCGCGATCTGCCGGCACGGGCCGCACCACGTCGCGGTGAAATCGACGAGCACGGGCTGGTCGGACTTGACCACCTCGTCTTCGAAGTTGAGGTCGTTCACGGACACGACGTTCTTGCCTGCCATGCTGCTGCTCCCATTCCGGACCGCCCGAAGAGGGCGATCGACCCGCAAGTGATAGGAACCGCGGCGAGCCATGTCAATCGGAGCGCGCCTCCCGGATCCATGACGTCGACGGCCCGGGGAGGTAGAGTTCCGGCGTGCGCGCCAACCGCCTCTTCGTCCCGCAAGCGATGCTCGATCTCTGGCTCTCCGAAGAGCGAGTGGAGGTCGAGGGTGAGGTGATGATCACCCGGCCCGAGGGGCAGCGGCTCGAGCTGACCACCGCGGTGCTGTTCAAGGAGGAGGTGACCGGATCGCCGGACGCCCACGACCTCCTCGGGAAAGTGAAGGATCTGGAACAGTTGGCGGAGATCGGCGCGGAGCACTATGCCGACTCCGTGCTGCTCGGCGACAACGCGTACCAGGTGGTGGAGGGCTTCGCCGGCACCCCGCTCGCGGACGACGACGCGGTGATCGGCGACAGCCTGTCCGCGGCGGCGCGGGCCCTGACCGGCGAGCGCGCGGGCTCGGGCGAGATCGACCTGCTCGCCCGCTTCCTCCAGAGCCGGTGAAGCGGTGGGAGACGACGCCATGTGGGTGACCGCCCTGTTCGGCCTGACCGCGGCCCTGTACGCGATCGCGGCGGGGCTCTACGTGCTCTTCCTCGCGCGGGGCACCGAGGGCGGCGCGACCTGGGCCGCCCGCGTGCTCGGCGGCGCGGTGGCGTCCCACGGCGCGTTCCTCGTCTCGAACTGGGCGGTGCTCGGCACCGTGCCCACCGCCGACATCCACCAGGCGCTCGCGGTCCTCTCGCTGGTGCTGGTGCTCGTCTTCCTGCTGACCGCGCGGAGCCAGGACCGGCTGCACGTGCTGGGGGCGTTCATCACCCCGGTCACCCTGCTCCTGTTCCTCGGGGCCGCGTTCCGGCGCGGGGTGGGCCCGGTGCCCGAGGGGGTGAAGTCGGCGCTGCTGCCGGTCCACGTCGGCGTGAACGTGCTCGGGCTCGCGGCCTTCGCGCTCGCGGCCGCGGCGGCGCTCGCCTACCTGCTCCAGGAGCGGCAGCTCCGCCAGAAGCGGCTCGGCGGGCTGATGCAGCGGCTCCCGGCGCTCGACGTGCTGGACACGCTGGGGCTGCGCTCGGTGCTGGTCGGCTTCCCGCTCCTGACGGTCGGCGTGGTGACCGGCACGATCTGGGCGGTGCAGCTCCACCACGGGGGCTTCGGGCTGAGCGCCGCGCAGGGCTTCGGCCTGCTCTCGTGGCTGCTCTTCGCGGGGGTGCTGCTGCTCCGGGTCGCGGCCGGCTGGCGGGGGCGCAAGGCGGCCATCGGCACGGTGCTCGGATTCCTCAGCACGATGGTCGTGCTCGTGGGCTACATGCTTCGGGGGACGGAGGGCCTCGGCTGATGTCCTCGAACGATCTCCTCGTGGTGGGGATGAGCCATCGGACCTCGCCGGTGGCGCTGCGCGAGCGGCTGGCGGTCGAGGGCAAGGCGCTCGAGGCGAGCGTCCGCGAGATCCACGACTCGGCGCTCCTCCCGGAGGTGCTGCTCCTGAGCACCTGCAACCGGGTGGAGGTCTACGTCGGCGGCGAGGATCGCGAGCGGACGGCGAGCGCGGTCGCGCAGTGGCTCGAGGGCCGCGCGGGCGAGCGGGTGAGCGACTACCTCTACGTGCACCACGGCGAGGAGGCGGTGCGCCACGCCTTCCGCGTCGCGGCGAGCCTCGACTCGATGGTGGTCGGCGAGCCGCAGATCCTCGGCCAGGTCAAGGAGGCGTACTTCGCCTCCAAGAGCACCGGCAGCCTCGGCACCCTGCTCGACCGCTGCTTCAGCACGGCGTTCGCGGTGGCCAAGAAGGTCCGCAGCGAGACCACCATCGCCGAGGGCTCGGTCAGCGTCAGCTCGATCGCGGGCGACCTCGCCAAGAAGATCTTCGGCAACCTCGACGGTCGGCGGGTGCTCCTCGTCGGCGCGGGCGAGATGGGCGAGGCCGCGGGCAAGCACCTGCGCAAGGCCGGCGCCTCGCTCTTCGTGGTGAACCGGAGCCCGGAGAAGGCGGAGGCGCTCGCCCGGGAGCTCGACGGGCAGGCGCGCGGCCTCGAGGCGCTGTCGACCGAGCTCGCGCAGGCCGACGTGGCGATCGCCTCGACCTCGAGCCCCCGCTTCGTGATCACGCCCGAGCTGATGAAGCCCGTGATCAAGGCGCGCCGCCACCGGCCGCTGTTCCTGATCGACATCGCCGTGCCGCGCGACGTCGATCCCCGCGTCGGGGAGATGGACAACGTCTTCCTCTACGACGTGGACGACCTCGAGCAGGTCGCGCAGGAGAACCTCGACGCCCGGCGCCGCGAGGCGGACGCGGCGGAGCGCATCGTGACCCTCGAGGTCGCCGCGTTCGAGCGGTGGCGCCGCTCGGGGGTGCTCAAGCCGACGATCGTCGCGCTCCGCCAGAAGGTGCGCGGCACGCTCGCGGCCGAGCTCGAACGAACCCTGCCGCGCCTCAGCGGCGTCACGGAGCGCGAGCGGCGCTCGCTGGACAAGATGATCGACGCGATGACGAACAAGCTCCTTCACCGCACCATCAGCGAGCTGAAGGCCCACGCCGACACCCCGGAGGGCGAGGCGCTGCTGCGACACGCCCGGCTGCTCTACGAGCTCGAGGAGGGCAGCGAGCCGAGCGCCCCCAACCCGGTCGTGCGCAAGAACCTCTCGCCCGCGAAGGGGGAGTCATGAGCCGCGTCATCCGCATCGCGACCCGCAAGAGCCCGCTCGCCCTCGCGCAGACGCGCTGGGTCGGGGAGCGCATCCGCGCCCGCGCGCCGGACGTGACGATCGAGGAGCTCCACGTGGTCACCAAGGGCGACCAGGTGATCGACAAGCCGCTCGCGAAGATCGGCGGCAAGGGCCTCTTCATCAGCGAGGTGGAGGCCTGCCTGCTCGAGGGTCGGGCCGAGCTCGCGGTGCACTCGATGAAGGACGTGCCGGACGAGCTCGCCGAGGGCTTCGACATCCTCTGCGTCCCGGAGCGCGAGGACCCGCGAGACGTGCTCGTCTCGGCGGGCGGCAAGGAGCTGAGCGAGCTGTCGCAGGGCGCGGTGATCGGCACCTCGTCGCTGCGCCGGTCGTGTCAGCTGCGCGCGGCGCGCCCCGACCTCCAGTTCAAGGTGCTGCGCGGCAACGTCGGCACCCGGCTGCGCAAGCTCGACGAGGGGCAGTACGACGCGATCGTGCTCGCCTACGCGGGCATGAAGCGGCTGGGCCTCGACGCCGAGCGCGAGCTCTGGCCGCTGCCCGAGGACACCTCGGTCCCCGCCGTCGGGCAGGGCGCGCTCGGCATCGAAGGCAAGGTGGACGACCCGGCGCTGCGCGATCTGCTGGTGGATCTCGAGCACGGCCCGACCCGGCTCGCGGTCGAGGCGGAGCGCGCCTACCTCTCGCGCCTGCAGGGCAGCTGCACCACGCCGATCGCCGCGTTCGCGCGCTTCGACGACGACGGCGAGACCCGCATGCGCATGGACGGCATGGTCGGCTCGGTCGACGGCGAGACGCTGCTGAGCGCCTCGATCGACGGCTACGTGGACGCCCCCGATCACGCCGCCCGTCTCCAGCAGGCCGCGCGCATGGGCGTCGAGCTCGCCGAGATGCAGCTCGACCGCGGCGCCGCCGAGCTCATCCAGGCCGCCAAGGCGACCGAGGACCCCTACCTCATCGGCCCCTACGGCCCGCATTGAGCGTGACAGCGGCCCGTGACAGCGGCGTGTCGCGGGGGTGGCGGCGCGCTGCTAGTGCGGAGATCCGACCGGTAGAAGGGGAGATGGCGCCGGACCGGCGTTTCAGGGCAAGGCGCGACGACGAGTCGATGCCCCGCATCGGCGAGGAGGAGCAACGCCGCCCTGGAGCGTCGGGACAAGCCAGGTCCCCTTCTACCGGGATGGATCTCGCACTAGGCTGCTCGGCGCGTGCAGAGGCAGTTTCTCTTCTTCGCGGCCCTGACGGGCCTCCTCGGGTGCGACGGCGCGGCGCCGAGCCCCGTCCCCGACGCCGGGCCGGCGCTGATGGCGCGCTGCGAGGCGATGGAGGGCGACGCGGTGGAGCTGCCGGCGCTGCGCTCCACGCTCGGCGGCACGATCCGGCCGGTCGCCGCGCGGAGGGAGGCGGACCCCAACCTCGATCCGTCGACCGAGGAGGCGGAGCTGCACTACCTGTCGATGGGCCTCGCCGACTACGAGGCGGGGCCGGGCCAGCCGCGGGTGATCCGCCGCGAGCTCGCCCGCGACGGCGAAGCGGGAGAGCGGCGCTCGCTCGCGTGGTTCGCGGTGCTCAGCGACTTCCAGCTGACCGACGACGAGTCGCCCGCGCGGTGGGCCGGCACCGACACACCGAACGCGCTGACCTCGAGCGCCAAGCGGCCGCAGGAGGCGTACCTGCCGCGGGCGGTGAGCGCGATGAACCGCACCCTGACCCGGCTCGCCGACGAGACGCGGCCCTTCGACTTCGGCGTGGTGACCGGCGACTGCGCCGACAACGCCCAGCTGAACGAGCTGCGCTGGGTCATCGGGCTGATGGACGGCGAGCGCGTGCACGCCGACAGCGGCGACGACGACGATCCGCTCCCCGGGCCCGACAACGATCCCAAGGATCCGTTCGACGCGACGCCCTTCCCCGCGCCGTGGCTCTACGTGCCCGGCAACCACGACGTGGAGGTCATCGGCATCTTCCCGCCCGACGAGGAGCACGGCGCGCGCGCGGTCGGCTCGATGGCGCCGCTGGGGACGCGCGACTACCGCGAGCGGTGGGCGCCGGTGACGAACGGGCCCGTCCCCGCCGACCCCGAGCGGCGCCTGCTGCTGCTCGACGAGATCGTGGCCGAGCTGCAGGACACGCGCGCCGAGCCCGGGCCCATCGGACACGGCTACGACGCGGGCGCGGATCTCACCCACGGCGGCAGCTACGTGCGCGACGTCGTCCCCGGCGTGCTGCGCCTCGTCGTGATCGACACGAACGATCCATCGGGCGGCTCGCTCGGCATGATCCGGCGCGACCGCCTCGAGGGCTTCCTGGAGCCGGCGCTCGACGCGGCGGCCCGCGACGGAGTGCTGGTGGTGCTCGCGAGCCACCACGCCACCACCGACATGGACACGCGCTACGGCGAGGCCGGCGGCACCGATCCCGAGGCGGTCGAGCCGGCGGCGATCGAGGCCGCCATCGCCGCGCACCCGGAGGTCATCGCCTGGGTCGTCGGCCACGCCCACCGCCACCGCGCGCGCCTCGTCGCGCCGCCCGGGGAGCGCGGGTACTGGGAGCTGATGACGCCGGCGCTCGCGGACTGGCCGGCGCAGGCCCGGGTGATGGAGGTCGTCGACGACGGGGACGGCAACCTCAGCGTCTACGCCACCGCCGTCGACTTCGACGCCGATCACTGCCTCGAGCGCCGCTTCCGCCGCCTCACCCTGCTCGACGATCGCAGCGGCTGGGCGCCCGATCACTCCGCGACCGACGCCGACGTCAACGTCCGCCTCGTCGTGCGCGCGCCGCCCTCGGTCCGCGACGCGATCGCGGCCGCCGAAGGCCACGAGGTCTGGAGCGACCGGCTCTAGAGCGGAGATCCGACCGGTAGAAGGGGAGATGGCGCCGGACCGGCGTTTCAGGGCAAGGCGCGACGACGAGTCGATGCACCGCATCGGCGAGGAGGAGCAACGCCGCCCTGGAGCGTCGGGACA